>ERZ1035025.1474-NODE-1474-length-11704-cov-21.578848_pt1 | contig 11704 bp, 10 predicted proteins | sample MGYA00520619_ERZ1035025 | MGnify/ENA primary metagenome ERZ1035025 (study PRJEB33766, sample SAMN09781742) | gut metagenome | biome: gut microbiome | host: Homo sapiens | place: Madagascar | study: EMG produced TPA metagenomics assembly of the PRJNA485056 data...
ATTATAAAGATTAGGGTGTCAAAAGGTTTATAACCTTTTGACACCCTAATCATATAAGTAAAGTAATCTTTGTACCAGTCAACCATCTCAATCTGATGCCGGATCTTTTTCTCTTCTTCCTCCAGGACTTTCTTCTGCTGGTCAAGAAATGGAAGTAATCGTTCAACTTTCTTACTGAGCATCACTTCTTTGATATCATCTAACGGCATCCCAAGACTTTGTAAATATTTGATCCGGTCAATAAAATGAAATTGTTCATATGCATAATAGCGGTATCCAGTTCTTGGATCGATCTTTACTGGCTTTACAAGCCCAATCTTATCATAAAACCGCAAGGTCTGGGTTGTGATTCCCATAAGACTTGCCGTCTCACCAATTCGGTAGTATTCTTTCATCTATCAATCACACTCTCTTTTAATGGATGTTTTTATTTATCATATCACACTCTCTTTGCATTTTAAATGAAGCATAACCGTACAATTTTCTCATTTTCTTGACAATGGGAAGATTTGACAATAAAATAAAACATTATATGAATTAAGGGGTTATATACACATTATGGAGTTGAAAATTATGCATACACACAAGAAAGACAGGTTTAATCCTGTGATCACTTTGATTCAAAGTACATTGATCATTGTCCTGATCATTCTTGTCATCGCAATGATGCTTCAGATTCAAAGTCTTCATGGAACAGCCAGAGTTGTAAACTACGCAGGGCTTGTCCGTGGAGCCACACAGCGTGAAGTAAAACTTGAGATCTGTGGCCAGGAAAGTGACAAGATGATCCAGTATCTTGATGATATCTTACATGATCTGAAATATGAAAATGGAAAATATGATCTTATCAGACTTCCTGATGATACTTACCAGCAATTACTGGATCTGCAGATCGACCGCTGGAAAGATCTTAAACAAGAAATCTATAAGGTCAGAAAACAAGGTGATTATAGAAAAACAGATATTCTTAAAATCAGTGAAGACTATTTTAACTATGCGGACAAAACAGTAACTGCTTCTGAAAAATATTCTGAAGAAATTGCGACCCATATCCGTTATACTGAATATGCATCTGCACTCGTCATGTTCATCCTGATCATGCTGGTCATTTCTCAGTATTTATATGCAATCAAAATTGCCAGAAACAACCGCATTTTAAAACAAAAAGCCTATCTGGATGTCCACACTGGACTTCCGAACAAGAGCCGTTGTGAAGAATTACTTAGAAATACCGGATTTTTATCCGATAAAATTGGATTTATTATGTTCGACCTTAATAATCTAAAGACAGTCAATGATACACTTGGACACACTGTCGGTGATGCACTGATCGCAAACTTTGCACGTATCCTAAGAAATGTCATTCCACAAAAGGACTTTGTTGGGCGTTACGGCGGAGATGAATTTATTGTGATCCTTCATGAAGTATCTTCCAAACAATATGTTGAAGATTTGATCCATGATCTTGCAGAAGAGATCGATCATTTTAACGGTACAGAAAAGCACACTCCGATCAGTTTTGCTTATGGTTATACTTTATCTTCTGATTATGAAGAATGTACCCTTCGTACCTTACTTGATAAAGCCGATCACAACATGTACATTAATAAGAAAAAGACTAAACACCAATTATAAAACCAAAAAAGAAGTTTCATCCACATATTGGTTGAAACTTCTTTTTTCTATCCACATTTTTAGATATTTATGCACAATTTTTTTGGCTGAAACATTTATTTCTGAACCATATCCATTGCAAACAAGGCTGCCCCAAGCGCTCCGCACAGCTGGGCTTTGTCACTGATCACAAGTTTTGTTCCAAGTTTTTCTTCGAGTGTCTTAACCAGACCTTTATTCTTGGATACACCACCTGTCATCATATAACGTTCTTCTCCTCCAACTCGTTTGGCAAGAGCTGCTGTCTTGGATGCAACGGCTTTATTTAATCCATGAACAATATCATCTGTCTCTTTATTCTGCGCAATCAAAGATACAACTTCTGATTCAGCAAATACCGTACACATACTGGAAATCGTAATATCTTCTTTATATGTAAGACCTGCTTCACTCATCTGGTCCAAATTCATTTCCATTGTTCTTGCCATCATCTCTAAGAAACGTCCGGTTCCTGCGGCACATTTATCATTCATGACAAAGTTAGCAACTGCACCATTCTCATCTAGGCGGATAACCTTACTGTCCTGACCACCGATATCGATGACGGTTCTCACTTCTGGATTTAAGAAATGTGCTCCTCTTGCATGGCATGTGATCTCTGTGATACTTTTATCTCCATCGGTGATTGCCGTTCTTCCATATCCTGTTGTTACCATAGCATCGATATCTTCTCTCTGAAGTTTTGCCTGTTTTAGGGCCTCTTCCAAAGCTCGGTCTGCTCCCATCGCTGCTCCAGCACCTGTTGGCAGAATGATTCCTGTCACGATTTCTCCATCTTTATTCAAAATAACAACGTCTGTACTTGTAGATCCGCTGTCGATCCCTGCAAAATATCCTTTTCCCATTTTCTTCTCACCACTTTCTAAATTGTCCATATTCATGCTTTCTGCAAATGCTTCTAATCTTGTCAGTAACTGTCCGCTGCTCTGCACTGTATAGTCTGACTCGATCTTTAATAATGGCACTGTAATGTTTTGTTTTACCTGTGCATACTCAAAACTGTAGAAATCACAAAATTTGACCGTATGGTAAATGATCCCTTTTAAGTTTGGATCATTATACAAACGTTTTCTTCCGCTGTTATCCATCATACGCATACAAGGTGTCTGTCCTAAAAGTTCTGCTGCATACCATTCCATTAATTCATTAAAATCATCTGTCTTTGGTGGCTTTACTTCACCGACGCTTCGGTTATTGACACAAGTATCATTCTCCACTGAATATGGCATGGATTCTTTGACCATTTCATATAATTCATTTCCCATTCTTGCTCCAAGAACACTGATATAAGGTTTGTTCTGCTTTTGTGGTTCTTTGAATGCTTCGATAAACTTCTTCTGGTCAAATTCGGCTCCTTTGTAGGCTCCATAGGCTCTTGCAAGTCCTTTTAGCTGTAAAACAGTTCTCTCCCTACTGCACTCTCCATCACAATGCAGCATATCGATCATATACAGAAAATCCAATTTCCCGCTGTCTTCCAGAATATCATAGACACTTCGGATCGTATCACAACAGTTTACTAAAACCAGTTCCTTTACTTTCCCTTTCATAACTGCTTCTAACACAGCTTTTCCAAATCCACAGATATTTGGATGTGCGATCTGGTCTGCAAGGTCAAACCCTTCCGGCATCTGATTCAGGTTTTCACACTCTCCGCCAAATGCCTGCAATAATTCAATTGGTGTATATTTGCAAACGTAATATGTCTTATTCATCTTGTGCACCTTCCATTTCTTCAGCTCCAAGCATCTCCAAAAATGCTCCCAGTCTTGTTGAAGTCTGTCCTTCTCCGCCGTGGCTCCGGTCACATCCATCTCCATCTAATAACAACATTGGAATACCTGCTGCTTCAAATTTCTTCTTTGCAAGCTGTGCTGCCCCAAGTGTATGTTTACATCCCCAGTGTCCAAACCAGACAGCTCCGTCTGCTTTCACATCTTTTGCATGACGGATTCCAGCCTCAATTCTTCTTACAGCACTTCCATTTAATCCATGATAGACCATTCTTCTTGCCATTGCCTCATATGGATCTTCACAATAAAAATCAGGCTCAAATGGACGGCTTAGCTCACAGCCTGCAATCTGTGCATTCTCATTAAATGCCAGTGCTTCCTGCACTGCACCTGACCAGAATGGGATCGTGTGCATCCAGTAGATCTTCTTTCCTTTTTTCTTTGGTGCTTTTTCGATATCTTTTAATAACTGGTTGACGTATTTTTCTTCTTCTTTCGTTCCAAGCAAGATATTATTTGTCATGCCTGCGAAAAGCGGTGTGACAAGATCTGTCTTAATATCTTTCTCTGCGGATTTTTTCTGACATTCAACGAACTTGTCCATCGTACGCTTACTTCGCTTCATCCGCTCTTTTAGTCCATCTTCTGTGATCGTCTTTCCTGTACATTTTTCCAAGAAAACTTTTAAGTCTTTAATCTGATCTGCGACATATTTGACATTATCTTCATTTTGCTGCATCGGCACATCGATCGCAAATGCTGGTACATCATATAATTTAGCCAGTGTTTTGAATGTCAGCAGGTTTGCATCACAAGTCAGATTTGTGTACACAATACATTTTGGTTTGGGCAGGATCTTCTTCTGTGCCGCTCCCAAAAATGTCTTGTGATAGCTGCATAATGTCTCTGAAATTCCAGTATTTTCTGCCTGCTGTAAAAATGCTCTTTCTGCATTAGATGCGGAAAGATAACAGGAAAATGCTTCTACATTATATGGATGCAGTCCTGCTTCATGTAAGATCTCACATGGTGTAAAGATACTTACGATCGCACATTCCTCTGGATTCTTAAGCGGCATTAACATCGTGTTCATCATTAGATGTGCAAGATATCTGTCTGCTGGCAGTAATCGTTTATCTGGTGTAAATTTATATTTTAAATTCTGGGCTTCCCAGCCAAGTTTTAGTAATGTTCTGGCTCTGTCTGGGTTTGTGTTTGCCCATTTTTCGATATATTTTCCGTATGTCTCTATGATCTGCATATTTATTTCACGCCCTTTTTTTGTTCTAGTGAATTATATTACTTCTTATTTTAAAAAAAATCAATAATTGTTGGTTGATAAACTGAAGTTATTGATAGAATTATTATAAAAATGGTTATTGAATTCCAATATTTGTATTATATCTACATTTTTTAATTTAAGTGTGTTACAATTTATTTCTATGTTTGAATACAAAATTTACTATACACATGAAAGGAAATAAAAATGAATAACAATAAAGAATTTTTAGCAACCGAGCCCATCGGGAAGTTGCTTTTAAGACTTGCAATTCCGACTTTGGCGGCTCAGATGATCAATATGCTTTACAATATTATTGATCGTATTTATATCGGGCATATTCCTGGAAGCGGGGCTTTGGCTTTGACTGGGGTTGGAGTTTGTATGCCGCTGATTATGATCATTTCTGCATTTGCTGCTCTTGTTGGAAATGGAGGAGCTCCTCGTGCTTCGATTTTGATGGGAAAGAAGGAGCTTGATTCTGCGGAGAATATTCTTGGAAATTGTTTTACGATGCAGATCATTATCTCTGTAATCTTAACTTTGATCATGTTTTTTGGAAACTGTACATTTTTGATGGCATTTGGTGCAAGTAAAAATACGATTGAATATGCGGTCAGTTATATGAATATTTACTCGCTTGGTACGATCTTTGTACAGTTAACACTTGGAATGAATGCTTTTATTACGGCTCAGGGATTTGCAAAAACTGGGATGTATTCTGTTTTGATCGGGGCTGTGATCAATATCATCTTAGATCCAATCTTTATCTTTGCATGCCATATGGGTGTTCGTGGTGCAGCGCTTGCTACGATCATTTCTCAGGCTTGTTCCTGTATCTGGGTGTTAAGTTTCTTGTTTGGTACGAAGTCAACACTTCGCATTAAAAGACACTATATGCCTTTGAAAGCTCCTGTGATCCTGCCTTGTCTGGCTCTTGGACTTTCTTTATTTATCATGCAGGCAAGTGAGAGTATCATCTCTGTATGTTTTAATTCTTCTTTGTTAAAGTACGGCGGTGATATTGCAGTTGGTGCAATGACGATCCTTACAAGTGTCATGCAGTTTGCAATGCTTCCTCTTCAGGGACTTGGACAGGGTGCTCAGCCGATTATGAGTTACAACTATGGTGCCAAAAATGCGGATCGTGTAAAGGGTACTTTCTTCCTTTTATTAAAGGCAAGTTTGACTTACTCTGTCATCTTGTGGGGACTTGTGATGTTATTCCCTCAGGTGTTTGCTGGCATCTTTACTTCAAATCCAGCTCTTGTTGTATTTACAAAAAAAGCACTTCGTGTTTATATGGCAGTCATGTTTATGTTTGGAATTCAGATTTCCTGCCAGATGGCATTTAACTCTCTTGGAAAAGCAATCTCTTCCATCGTTGTGGCAGTTATGAGAAAGTTTGTACTTCTGATTCCTTTGATCTATATCATGCCACATATTTTCACAGCCAATCAGACGACGGCTGTTTATATGGCAGAACCCGTGGCTGATTTTATTGCTGTGACGTTTACAGCAATCTTATTCTCTGTTCAATTTAAGAAAGCTTTGGCTGCAATCCATACCCAGTAATTGGCTGCCAGATTCTGTAGATTTTGATTGTGGTTTTCTCTTCTCTATATTATAATGTTAAGATAATGTTTACATGTAGAAAGGGGATTTTTTATATGAAAAAATCTGGTTTTTTCCACAGTCTGCCGTTTAAACTTCTGGCAGGTGTGGTCATTGGTATTTTGATCGGATTAGGGCTTAATTCTACTGATGGTTCTGCCCTTACAAAATCAATCCTAAATATCGTAGTTACTCTGAAATATATCTTAAATCAGCTGATTTCTTTTTGTATTCCGCTGATCATCATCGGTTTTATCGCACCATCAATTACAAAAATGGGAAATGATGCATCCAAGTTGTTGTTACTTGCTGTTGCGATCGCTTATACTTCTTCCCTTGGTGCCGCTTTATTTTCCGCAGGCGCCGGATATGCATTAATTCCTCATTTATCCATTGCTGCAAATGTTGATGGGTTAAAGGAATTACCAAAAGAAGTTTTTGAACTGTCTATTCCACAGATCATGCCTGTTATGAGTGCACTTGTCTTCTCTATCATGGTTGGACTTGCTGCTGCATGGACAAAGGCTACTGTGATCACAAATATTTTGGAAGAATTTCAGAAGATCGTACTTGAGATCGTATCAAGAATCTTAATTCCAATTCTTCCATTTTTTATTGGATTGACTTTCTGCGGTCTTGCTTATGAAGGCTCTATCACAAAACAGCTTCCTGTATTCCTTGAGGTTATTGTGATCGTTCTGATCGGACATTATATCTGGATGGCATTACTTTATACGATTGCTGGGGTTTATTCTGGTGAAAATCCATTGGAAGTTATCAAGCATTATGGACCTGCTTATTTAACGGCTGTCGGAACTATGTCTTCTGCAGCCACACTCGCCGTTGCACTTCAGTGTGCCAAAAAAGCTAAACCACTTCGTAAGGATATGATTTCCTTCGGTATTCCATTGTTTGCGAATATCCATTTATGTGGTTCTGTTTTGACAGAGGTGTTTTTCTGTATGACCGTTTCTAAGATTTTATATGGATCTATTCCATCTGTTGGAACCATGCTTCTTTTCTGCCTGCTTCTTGGAGTCTTCGCAATCGGTGCTCCCGGAGTTCCTGGTGGAACGGTTATGGCTTCTCTTGGGCTTATTACTGGAGTTCTTGGATTTAATGATGCAGGAACTGCCTTGATGCTTACTATTTTTGCATTGCAGGATAGTTTTGGAACTGCTTGTAATGTTACTGGAGATGGGGCTTTGACTTTGATACTTAGTGGGTATGCTAAGAGACATAAGTTGTAGGTTTGGCCAATTGAAATCGTTGAGTATATGAATAAAAAGAAAGCAGAGTCCGAAAGCGCAGCTAGAGAATTTATGCACGCATTTTTTACAAATCGCTTATCCGCCAAATTTCCTAGGATAACTCGCTTTGAAGTGTATTTAAAAATATCATCTTCTAAGCTCAGACAATCCTCCAATTTGGTTGCGAATCCGTAAAAAATACGGCAAAATTCTAATGCTTGCTCTTTCGGACCCTGCTTTCTTTTTATTCATATACACGAAGTTTACAGTGGGTAAAATATAATGTATTTAAGCCACAAGTAATATTCCTAATTCTGGCTATTGGCTTCTAATTTTGATTTTGTAAACAAGTAGTATATTAAATATTTTTGTTCATAAGCTGGTAGATTTCTTCAGTGGTTGATTGTGGGTTTTCTTTAATCATTTGATAGATTGGCTGAATTTTAATTTCATCTTCTTCTAGTTCATCTGCTATTTCAAATAATTGTTTGTTTTTCTGTATTTTCTTTTGAACCAGCATAATTAAACTTAATGCTACTCCCTTTTCTACGCCTCTATCCTGAATTGCTTTTAATGCTTTACTCTCCATTCTTACTTCGCCTCCTTCTTCTTCAATTCCTTCTAATATCTCACTTCCCATTAGTGCTATGATCGCATTGTGGGTGTCTTGGTTCATGTGTTGTAGTTTCTCGTTGTTTTGTTCGATATATTGTTCTAATCTGCCTTCTTCTTGTTTATATTTTAACAAATATAATATATATTGTAAATCGGTTGTGAAGTTATCGATGTCTTTCATTTTGTAGTCTGGGATGATGTCTTTGAGGTCTATGTTTTCTGGCCATTTGATTAGGTCGTGCAGGCTTTTTCCTGCGTTCCATTCTTGTTCTCCGTAGTAGAATACTACGCTTAGGACTGGCAGTACTTTCTGGTTTTTGGTCATCTTGCCTCGGTAAAATTTTCCTTCTTTATTTTGTTTTAATTCCAGATCGTTTTGTTGTTTTGTGTATGCGAGTGCATCGTATAACATGGTTCTGATCGACATTGCATAGTCTACACTGCTTTGATCTTCGCATCCTAGAACTATCTGTAGAATTTGATCGTCGTATTGCATTCTTAGATCACGGTGTCGTTGTGTGATATTTAATTCTTCGGATTCGTTTGTATTTGTGGAATCTATGTGAATATCTTCTGTGTTGATCTCTGTTAGTTTATCTGCTTTGATAATCTGCTTTCCATGAAATATGGTGGCATTGAATAGATCTGCGAAGTTTTCTTTATTCTTAAATAGCTTCTTGATTGGTTCGTCTGTCCTTGCCATAGGCTGTCCTCCTTGTGATGTGTTTTCATATTTGAATTTAGATTCGTAATTGTTGAGTTGATTTTTTGAAAAGCTTTTCTGTAAATATTTGGTAGTTTTATGGTATTATATTTTACAGATATTGTCAATACAAACTTTTATTTCTTATAATTTTCAGGAACAAAGTTGAAATAAAATTCTCAAAATGTTATGGTTAGTTTAACTTAACCGCCAACCAGAAAGGAGAATATATATATGACAATCACAACAATAAAATTCATGTTCGTATTAGGTATCATCGGTCATGCACTTAATATGTATTGTGATCGGATTCTTAGTGTGTTTCCGAATGGCCGGATCATGCTTGGAAATATTAAGGAGATTCAAAAGGATGGGGTTCTTGCGCATCTGTTAGATGGGGTGTCTGCGAATGTTCCTATGCGGTCTGCTGTTTGTGGTATTTTTGCGATCGTGTTGGAGTTTTTTAGTTATTTTGCTCTTTCTATTTACACATATGGATATTCTCATATTCTTGGAATGATCATGTTTGTTTCTTGTGCTTTTTTCTGTATTGTTGCTTCTGGTTTTCATGTGAAGACTGCTCTTTGTGAGTATGTGTTCTTGAAACTTGACCGTGATGAGCGAGGAAAAGAGTTAATGTTAGATTTTTTAAATACGACTCCTGTTCTAAGGTTATGTGCTGTCGGGTTGATCGTTTATATAATCTGCCTGGTTATTGCGATTATGACAGGTGTGATCGGATTCCCTCTGTCTGTCACATTCTTAATTTTAAAACCACGTGTCTACTGTGTATAAATGGAAACAGAAAGATAGAGTGAGTGGTACGAAATGATAGGATTCCATAGGAGTTTGGACGGAATCGCAGCTGGATCGGGCGATTGTTTGAGTGTCAAAGATTACTGGTTTCAGTACCCTTCAACACGAGTTATCGCAGGAGATCCAGCGGATAAGCGTTCTGTCCAAACTCCGTCAATGGAATTCGTTTTTCGTACCACTCACTCTATCTTTCTGTTTCCATTTATACTCAATACACCACTGTTTTTACAACTTAATCATGACAATCCCCATGTTCATTCCAAACAAGCACTCCAGTCTCCACAGCTTCCTCATACTTAGATATCTTATAATCCAACCTCTCCATCGTACTTTCAATCTGTACCTTTTGCTCTTTCAAAGAATTCATCTGTTCCTGCAATAGTTCCAGTCTTGCAGGTATTGTATTATCTCCTTCTTTATATAACTTCACATATTCGATCATCACTTCCACAGGAAGTCCCGCACTTCTCATACATAGTGCCAGTTCAACCCATCCAAGGTCTGATTCCTGGTAATCTCTGATGCCGTTTGATTTTCTTGTTACTTTCGGGATCATTCCAACTCTTTCGTAGTATCTTAATGTATCTGCAGAGATATCGTATTTTTCTGCGACTTCTTTAATTGTCATAAATGTTTCTCCTTTCTGGATCTGTATATTTCTGAGTTTATTTTAAGCCTTGGAGCGGGGTTTAAGTCAAGATTTTTTTGATTTCTTTGACTTGCATTCTCCCATATTCATTTGGTACTATATTTAGATGATACTTTTCAATTTAGAAAGAATATAAAAGGAGATTTTATGACTTATTACGATATCCTATTTAGTTTCTTTATCTATGGATTTCTCGGATGGTGTGCAGAAGTTGCCTTTGCTGCCTTCAAACAGCATTCTTTCGTAAACCGTGGATTCTTAAATGGACCGATCTGCCCGATCTATGGGATTGGGGTAACTGTTGTAGTTGCTGCTTTGCAGCCCTATGTTGGAAATCTGATCTTGCTTTATCTTACTTCGACCGTTCTTGTTACATTCCTTGAATGGCTGACTGGATTTCTGCTTGAGAAGATGTTTCATCACAGATGGTGGGATTACTCTGAGATGCCGCTTAATATCGGTGGTTATGTCTGCCCGTTATTTTCGGCGATCTGGGGTGTCGCCTGTGTGTTGATCGTGAAACTGATTTATCCTTTTACGGACAAACTGGTTTCTTTCCTTCCTGTGTGGTTCGGAAAGTTTCTTCTTGTTTTATTAACGATCGCTATCCTTGTAGATATCTGCATTACAGTTCAGGGTATTTTAAAATTCAACAAACGTCTTGCTCTTATGGAAGATATCGCGAAAGAACTTCGTAATATTTCTGATCAGATCGGTGAGAATATCTATGACAGCATGATGGATGGACTGGAAGCTCAAGACTGGCTGAAAGCGCGTGCTGATGTCATCCGAGAGAAAGTTGATGAGGTAAAACAGGAAAATGCCGAGGAAGTCAAAGCTCGTATGGATTCTTTAAAACTGCGTGCAGATGAACTTCGTGCCAGATATGAAAAAATGGCAAAACTTCCTACATTTACATCTCGCCGTATCTTACGTGCTTTCCCTAAGATGATGCCTCGTGAACATGTAAGGGAGTTTGGACAGTTACGTCGAATCTTAAAGAAGAAACGTGAAGAATTAAAAAAATAATAATATCATTATACTCAATTCAAAAAGAAGCAGTATTCCAATAATTCTGGCAAATGATATTTTAATGTTTTGTTATGTTCAAGAAGTTCTTTTGCCCTTACATCTTTATAAGTTACCGTGATCTTTAATCTGGCATCTGCTGGAATATCTTTCGTCTCATCGGTGATCTTGATCCAGTTTTCTCCTGACTGATATTCCATCGTGACATTTTGTATATAATCATCTAATTCCATTGCTTGTTGTGCTGCCGAATCAGATGCAAAAATTCCATATGGTGTCAATATGTTTATGACCATACATATAGAAAGAAATACTACGATTAATTTCTTAATTGTCTTCTTC
>ERZ1035025.1476-NODE-1476-length-11655-cov-10.283534_pt1 | contig 11655 bp, 8 predicted proteins | sample MGYA00520619_ERZ1035025 | MGnify/ENA primary metagenome ERZ1035025 (study PRJEB33766, sample SAMN09781742) | gut metagenome | biome: gut microbiome | host: Homo sapiens | place: Madagascar | study: EMG produced TPA metagenomics assembly of the PRJNA485056 data...
GGTGGTGGAGGCGGCTCCTCTGGCGTTACCCTGACGAATGAAACCTACGTCAACGGTGAAAAGGCACTGTCCTTCGCCATTGCACAGGGTCAGACAACCGAACTGACCTACACCTTCACCGATACTGACCCGGACTTCGGCGGCGCTGCTGCTTACTATGTCAACGGCGTTCAGGTGGCAACGGCCAACATTGTGCAGGGGGCAAAGATCACCTTCAACCCGACCGAGTGGCTGGTTGCCGGTGACAACAAAATCCGCGTTGTGGTCACGGATGAAAACGGTGCGACCGGCTCCAAGACATGGACGGTTTCCGTTCTGACCGTTTCCGTATCTGCTACGCTGTCGGAATCCACGCTGTACACGGTCGGAACTGCGTTCCGCATCAGCTACACACCGGTCGGCTCCGGCATGAGCAAGACCACGCACTTCCTCGTTGACGGTAAACAGGTGGCAGAGGCTACCACGACCTACTCTGGCCGTCAGCTGGTGCAGAACCTGACCATCAGCAAGCACGGCGCTCACGACATCGACATCTACACGACCACCACGGCCAGCGGTAGCACCATCACAAGCCCTACCGTGCACTTCTGTATCGCGGTCGTGGATGCTGCAAGCAATGTGCCTATCATCACGGTCAAGGACAAAAAGCCCTCCGGCCGCGTGTATATGACCGCTGCTATCCAGTATATGGTCTATGACCCCAGTACCGAGCAGGCCAGCGTGAAGCAGTCTGTTGACGGCGTAGAAACCGCTCTGACGGTGGGCCGCAGCTTGCAGTCGTGGGCATACAAGCCGCGCACCGAGGGCGAACACGCCCTGAAGCTGACCTGCGGCGAAACGTCCGTCACCATGACCTACACGGCCACCGCGCTGGGCTATGACATCCATCCGGCCAACGTGGACGCGAAGTTTGACTTTGACCCGTCGGGCCGCTCCAACTCCGCAGCAGACCGCGATACATGGGTTTCTAACGGCGTTTCCCTGACTGTGGACAAAGGCTTCGACTGGACGAACGGCGGCTATCAGCAGGACACTGACGGCAACACGGCTTTTGTCATCCGCGCCGGTCATACTGCAACCATCAACTACAACCTGTTCGGCTCGACCAATCTTCAGGCCTATGGCGCGTCTTTCAAGATGATTTACACAGCCAAGAATGTGCGCAAGTTTGACGCTGTGGTCGCACAGTGCCTTTCGGACGGCATCGGTCTGGATGCAAACGCCAAGGAAGTGACTCTGTCCACGGAGCAGACCGGCATCAGCCAGTTTGTCTGCGAGGGCGAACGCACGGAGCTGGTCTACAACATCACAAGCCGCAGCAAGAACAGTGAGCTGTTCTTGAACCTTCAGGGCATTCCGTCCCGGTTCGCTACCTACTCGGAGAGCGACCGTCTAGCCCAGCGCAACCCGGTCCCGCTGACCATCGGCAGCCCGGATTGTGATGTGTGGCTGTACCGCTGCAAGTTCTACGATATCAGCCTCGGCGATGCCGACATGATGGACAACTTCATTGCGGACGCACCCGACCCGGACGAGATGATAGCTCGGTATGAACGCAATTCTGTGGACGATGGCGCGGGCAACATCATCACCGACTGGAACGCATCGTCCATTGATGAAGCCTACATCGACAATCTGGCAAAGTCCCGGCCTGGTCTGCGTGTCATCAAGCTGCGTGTCCCGCGCTTCACGACCGACAAGAACGACAAGGTTTCCGGCAGCAGCGTGGAGCACCTCCTGTATGGCGCTCGCGCAAAGGACTGCTGGAAGAACGAGAGCGTTGTCCACCGTGGGCAGGGCACGTCCTCCAACGCCTACGGCAAGGCGGGCCGCAACATGGACTTCGACTGCAAGGGCAAGTTCACCTACACCGAAAATGGCGTGGTCATGGAGGCCGACACCTACGACATGACCGAGAACAGCGTGGGCGAAACCTACTTCAACGTCAAACTGAACATCGCGTCCAGCGAAAACATGAACAATGCCATGCTGGCCGAGTTGTTCAACAAGTACCAGCCGTACATCCGCGCTGCCCGGTCTGCAAACCCGAAGATTCGCGATACGATGGAATTCCATCCCTGCGTAGTTTTCGTTTACAACGAGAGCGCCGAGGAAGGTTTCACGCAGGGCCAGTGGATCTTCTACGGCGTGGGCGATTTCGGCAACTCCAAGAAAGACAAAAAGGCGCAGGGCCTTGACAGCGCAACGCGCCCGAATGAGTGCATCGTGGAGCTGTGCAACAATACCCATGTCTACAACCGCTTCAAGGGCTATGAGGGTGCGGCAGACGCTTCCAGCTGGGAAAGTGATGACAACCCGAACGCTCCCCTGTCCTTCCGCTACATCGCGGACACCTGTGATGAGGCTGTGGCCCGCAACGCATGGAGCGATGTGGCGAAGTGGGTCTATTCGACCGACCGCACAGCAGCGACCGGCGAAGCGCTGGGCAGCCCTGTGACCTACGGCAGCACGACCTACACCAACGACACGGCAGAATACCGCGCCGCCAAGTTCGTGAACGAGTTTGACCAGCACTTCGAGAGCAAGTCCACCCTGTACCACTACCTGTTCACCTCGTTTTTCACCATGCCGGATAACCGTGCAAAGAACACCTTCCCGCACTGCGAGGATGTGACCGCTGCGCACCCCATCTGGGATTACTGCTTCGGCTACGACTTCGACACGGCCATGGGCAACAACAACGAGGGCGATTTGGCGCTGGACTACGGCATGGAGGACACCGACCAACTCAACGGCGGCAACGTGTTCAACGCGCAGGATTCTGTCCTGTGGGTCAACGTGCGCGATCTGCTGACTGACCGTTTGAACGCGATGGTCGCGACTCTGACGGAGCTGTTCGATGCTGACCGCCTGAATGTGGCGTTTGACGCATATCAGTCCCTTCGCCCGGAACGCCTGCTCGTTGCAGATGCACGGCGCAAGTACATCCGCCCCTACGAGGACCTGAAGGAGAACGGTGCAGCCATCACGATGTTCATCCCCATGATGAACGGTGACAAGCGGCTCCAGCGGCACTACTTCCTCAAATACAACAGCATCTATTTCGCGTCCAAGTGGAACACGGCTGTTGCCCGGAACGACAAAATCACCCTGCGTGGCTTCGCAAGCCCGACCGGCGAGATTGCCGCAATCACTATCACGCCGTACTCCGACCTGTATGTGTCCATCCTGTTCGGGTCTATCCTGAAACAGCAGCGCTGCAAGCGCGGCGAGCCGGTGACGTTGAGCATGAGCAAGGACACGGCGCTGAACGATACCGAAATCTACATCTATTCGGCATCCATGCTGGAAGCTGTGGAAGGCATCGCCAGCGTGTACACCAATCAGGTTGACTTTTCCGCAGCAACCAAGCTGCGCTCTATCGTCATCGGCAGCGATGATTCCGGCTATTCCAACGTCAACCTGACCAGCACAATCAAGCTGGACTTCTCCGCGCTGGCCGTGCTGGAAGAACTGCGCATCGACCATTGCCCGAACCTGAACGCGCCGGTCGATGTGTCCGGCTGCGTGGCGCTGAAGGTGGCCAGCTTCAAGGGGACGCCGGTCTCCGCTGTCAACTTCGCTGCTGGCAGCGCTCTGGAAGAATGCTATCTGGAAAGCCCGGTCAGCCTGACGCTGCGCAATATGCAGAACATCAAGAAGTTCGATGTGGCCGACAACTACGCGAACCTGACCGGTCTGCGGCATGAAAACACGCCGTTCCCGGCAGCGTATGACATCGTGAACGCTGCATCCAAGCTGTACACGGTGCGCCTCGCGGGCATCGACTGGCAGCTCACCGGAACGGAAATCCTGAACCGCCTGCTGTCCATGGGCGGCTACGACGAAAACGGCCTTGAAATCGGGCAGTCTGCTCTGTCCGGTAAGGTCTACACCTCGGTCATCCGGCAGGCAGAAGCCGAGAGCTATGCAGCAGCATGGCCCGATCTGGCCGTTACCTACGGCGGTACGGTGCAGCAGTATAAGGTAACTTTCTGCAACTATGATGGCACGGCTCTTACGCTGAAGGACGGCAGCCCGGCAGAGTTCCTTGTGGACCGCGGCGCGGACTGTGCAGACCCCATCAGGGCCGGTCTGATGGACACGCCGACCAAGGCTTCCACGCAGGCCGAGGTTTTCACCTATGGCGGCTGGGATTCTCCGCTGACGCAGGTGTTGAGCAACCTGACCGTCAAAGCAACCTATACCAGCGTCCCGCAGAAGTACACGGTGCGCTGGTACGCGCAGGCGGGCGTTGTAGTCGGCAGCAAGACCGTTGACTACGACACTGAGGCCGTGCCGCCCGCTGACCCGGAACGCACGGACGAGGAATCGAGCTTCGTCTACCACCTTTTTGACGGCTGGGACAAGAGCACGGCCCATGTCAAGGAGAATATGGATGTCTATGCGCGTTGGATTCGCGGCACGTTGCCCAACCTCGGCGATGACCTGTCGAACCTGAATTTGGCGCAGCTGTACGGCATCCGGCAGTCTGGCCGCGCCTCGCTCTACTTTACTGAGGACGAAATCAAGACCCGCATTCCGTTCACCATGGGCTATGAGCCGCAGTTCGACAACGTGGAATCTGTGCTGCTGGCCGAGAACATGGAGCTGACCGGCTCCACCTCCAAAGATACCGGCGTGAAGATCATGGACGAGGACATCGGCTGGACGCTGGTTGTGGACTGTGTGTTCGACCAGCCGACCTCTGAGGCTTGTGTGGCTGCCTGCTTCACCAAGACCGGCTACCATGGTTTCAAGGTCAAGTACAGCAACGGTACAGCAGTCCAGTGGGGTACGAACACGGCAAACAACAGCCGTGGCACCGGCCTTTCTACCATCTCCGGTGTCGGTACGCAGTACATCTCCGACCAGTACCGTGAGCTGGTTGTGCTGCGTCATGTCAAGGGCAGCCGGAACCTGAACGTCTACTTCTCCAACCCGAACGGCGATGAGATTATCAGCCGCGAGCTGATTAAGACCATCGGCACCAAGTCTGACGCGACCCTGATGCTGGGCTGCGACAATGATGGCAAGAACTTCGCAACTGGCTTCCTGTACCGCTGCAAGCTCTGGAAAGAGGACCTCGGCGAAGCCGAGTGCATGAAGATGGCTGCATGGCCTCGCGAGGAAAGCTATCTGGAGGTTGTCGGTACTGGCGGTGCGACCAAGACCAACGGCGGCACGACCGCCATTGACCTTATCCATGCCGGTCTGCTGAACGGCTACCACCGCATGAATCCCACCAACAGCAACGCCGGAGGCTGGCCCGCTTCCGAGATGCGGCAGTGGCTTCAGAGCCGCTACCTGTCCGGCCTGCCCGCAGCCCTGAGCCGGATGTTGGTATCTGTGCATATCTCGTCCGTGGACTACGGCGCTGGAACTGCTGGCATTCTGGAAACGGAAGATAAGGTCTATCTGCCGTCTTTGCGTGAGATGAACGGCGAAAGCTCGGAACCGTTCGTGTACTGCGGCGAGCGGATTCCGTGGTTCACGTCTGACCGGACGCGAATCAAATTTGCTGGTTATACGCTGGCCGAGAACCCGACCTATACGGTATCTAGCACCGCGCCCAAGAACCCCAAAAAGGGGGATGTATGGATTTGTTCTGCTGACAGTAACGTGGGGTATCTCTGGAATGGACACGCATGGGTCAGGGCGCGGTGGTATTGGCTTCGCGATGCTTCGGTGTCCTCCTCTACCAACTTCTGCCTTGTGTACTCCAACGGTTATGCGGGCAGCAGCTACTTTGCAAGTTACACCAACGGCGTTCTGCCCCGGCTTCATCTGTAAAATCTGGAAAAATCTGGTCGGCGTAAGTCCGACCAGACGAGAAACGCTCCCCGGAAAAAAACCGAGGGCGGCGTAGCCGCCCCGCGGCAAATTTTCAAAAATTGGTTCCAATTTTCCAGATTTTGTGATATTTTATTGCGGAGGAGGTGATAATGTGTCGGTTCTCGCACGAAACCGCAGACAGGCCGCAACGGAGTTTGAAATGAACTGCGCACGGCTGGTCGTACTGACCACGCAGCGGGCAGACCGCATCCCGGCCCGGTACAAGAAATTTGTCCGGCCCCGGCTGATGGAGCTGACCACCAGCGCATACCACGCGGCCATCATGGCAAATGAGGCCGATGGGAGGACAGATGCGGGCCGCGCTGAACGGCGAAAGCTGTTCGAGCGCTCCATCCGATACCTGACCGCGCTGCAAAAGCCGCTGGTTGTGTACTGGAGCCTGTTTGATTCCAAAGAGGGCGGCATCCGGGAGTGGGCAGACCTTGTGAACAAGGAACTGGCCCTGCTCCATGGAGCTGCACACTTTGAGGATGACAGAGAGGTTCCCATGATAAAGACGTTTGACCTGAAATATTCGGAAGACCGGATGTTTCTGAACAAAATGCGAGAGCTGCACAAGTATACCTACTCTAAAATTTGTTCCGTGCCTTTGGAATATAAGGACCACCTGTCCGACCAGATATTGCAGTTTGTGGATGACGCGTTGTACTGCACTTTGCAGGGCAACGACATCTTCCCTACTACGCGAAAACAGTATGATGCACGAGATAAGTACATCAAGCGGGCAATCGACAATCTGAACGGACTGCAACGACCATTGTACGCGCTGTGGAACGTTATGCTTTACAGCGAGAACGTCATGGACGAGTGGGCGGGACAAATCAACGAGTGCATCAAGCTGCTTTCCGGTCTGCGCAACTCTGATAAGAAGCGCTTCGGGAAACTGAAATGATGATTCAATGGTGGCACGTTGTTTTAGGCTTTGCCGGTGGTATTGGCTTCGCGATGCTTCGGTGTCCTACTCTACCAACTTCTACAATGTGAACAACAACGGTAATGCGGGCAACAACAACAATGCAAGTAACAACAACGGCGTTCTGCCCCGGATTCAATGTTTGAAAGTAACCATGTATAAGGGTGAAAATATCCAGAGAATATTGAAGGAACGTGCAACCATCCGTCTGCAACGGCGGTAAATTGATGGCTGGCCTGATTTAAGGCTGGCACACCGTATCGGTGTCCCTGAGCGAAACGGCGGGACGATTCTTTCATGGCAGGCCTTGTGCTGGGTCTGTTTCATCACCGGTTCGCAAACCTGTTTAGAGAGCACGCAATAAGTAGCAGGAAGGGCGTAGATTCTTTGACCAATCGGGAACAGATAAAGGCTAGGATAGAGCGGAGTAAAGCTCGGAAAGCCGCAAAACGAGAAGCGCGGGCGCGTGGGTCGTGGCGTGAGAACGGCAGCATTGATCTGGAGCTGCTGACCGTTGCCGCGAATGATGCCGCCCGCCGCTGCTTCTGGCATGGGAAGCCCATCTGGGAGCAGATAGAAACAGCGTTGGAGATGCGCACTTCCTATGCGGAGATGCGCATCTGGGCGCTGGACAAAGTGAAGAGCCGTGAACGGCGATTACAGGATGTGACGGCGCTGGGGGACTTCCGCAGCGTTTTCACTATCCAAAATCTGATGAAGTCTTTGCAGAAGCGCCGGAAAGGCGTGGAATGGAAAGGCAATGTGCAGCGCTTTATCTTTCGCGCGGTCTTGAAGCTGAAGCGGCTGAAGGATTCGCTGCTGAAAGGAAAACTGAATGTTGACGCGACCATCCGCAGAATCATGCTGCATGAGCGCGGGAAGCTGCGCGAGATTCATGCGGTCATGATTGACTGCCGTGTAGTGCAGGGCTGCTATTGCGATAGCTGCCTTGTGCCGCTGACGGAGCGCACCCTGATAAGGGATAACCCGGCCAGCGTGAAGGGCAAGGGCGTGACCGATGCCCGGAACCGGCTGGAAATGTTCCTGAAGGAGCTGGCCGCAAAGCATGGCAACGACTTCTACATCATGACCGGAGATTTCACCAAGTTCTTTGACCATCTCCGACATCGCGATTGTCTGACCTGCTTCCGGGAGATTCGGCTTGACCGGATGCTCCAAGGTCTGGGCATGAAGATTGCCCGGATGTATCAAGAGAACGAGCTGGACGAGATCGCGGACGAAGCGGAACGCGCAGCGCGGGCGCAGCAGCTTCGGCAGCATAAGGGCATCGGCCTGACACTTGGCAGCCAAGAATCCCAGACCATGGCGCTGGTTATCCCGAATCGGGTTGACCATACCGTGAAGGACAAGATGGGGATCCGTGCCTATGAGCGCTATATGGACGATACCCTTGCAGCCGGACCGTCAAAGGTCGAACTGAAAGGGGTCGAGCAGGCAATTCAGGGCGAAGGGTCCAAGGTCGGACTCTCCATGAATGCGAAGAAAACGGCCATAACCAAAGCGTCCAAGGGGATGAAGTTCTTGCAGATTCAGTACAAGGTGACCGAGACCGGCCATCTGGTGAAAAACCTCGCGAGGGCCGGAATCGTCCGAATGCGGCGCAAACTAAAGAAGTTCGCAAAGATGGTGCAGCGTGGCATCATGCGGCCGGACGATGCGTTTGCTTCGTTCTCCGCGTGGTTTGGCAACTCCTTCCACGCAGACGCATACCACACCAGAAAGCGGATGCTGTCACTGTACTGGCGGCTTTTCCATGGATATCGAATGAAAGGAGTGTTCGCATGAGCTTTTACAAAATCCTTGCAGATGGCAAGGTGCTGGATGTCAACGATGTGTTTTTGCGCTGGCAGCCCCGGCACGGCGTGATGATGATTTGCAGCCCGGAAAAGGCGCAGTTCGTCTGTCCGAGGGATTGCAGCGCGTACTATCACGCCGCGTGGCTGAATGAGCCGCCTGAAGGGGCCGTGTACGATGGTGACATCGAGTGTGAGGAAATCGGCGAGACCGAATACAAAGAACTGCTGGAAAAGTTAGACGCTGGCGGGACGGTAAAGAACCCGGAACCCGACACCGGCGAGGACGGAAGCGGCGATACCGGCCCCGGCGAAGATAACACCGGCGACAGCGGCGGGCAGCAGAAGCCCGCCGTTGTAGATATGAAGCAGTTGGTCGAGACCTGTGCAGGGTTGCAGAAACAGGTACAGATGTTGACCGACTGCGTATTAGAGATGAGCGAGGAAGTCTATGGTTGATGTGCCGGACTTCATCGCTCATTTTCTTTGCAAAATTTTATTCGGAAAGGAGGGCGTATTCATGATGGCTATGCTGTGGGCGCAGCAGATCATGTTTGGCAAGAAGTCTTATTCGGACGTTCCGGTCAGACTGAAAGCGAAAGTCCGGGAGCTGCTGGTCGATTCCGGCTGCGAAGACCTCATTACCGAGGACTGAACCGGAAAACAGGAAGGGCGACTGCGTAAAGGTGCGCAGCCGCCTTTTTATTTGAAGGAGGCCCAAAATTGAGCATCGAAGATATCAAAGAACTTTTCACTGTCGGGGGCGGGGCGCTCGTGGTCCTCCTGACCCTTGTGCAGATTGCCCCCATCAAGCTGAATCCGTGGGACAGGCTGGCAAAATTTGTCGGCCACGCTCTGAACGCGGAGGTCTTGGAGCAGCAGAAAGCAACCCAGAAGAAGCTCGATGACCATATCGCCACGGACGATGAACGGAACGCGAATCTTCTTCGCACTCAGATTCTTCGTTTCAATGACGAACTGATTGACGACAAGCACCACACAAGGGAGCATTTTATCGAGATCTTGGCCGTCATTGATTCCTATGAGGACTACTGCCGTACTCACCCCGACTACAAAAACAACCGCTGCATCTGCGCAGTGGCGAATATCAAGAGGGTATACAACGAGCGGCTTCAGAAGCACGACTTCTTATAAGGAGGGAAAGCATGAGCGTTATCACATACAAGCGCGGGGACGGAACCGCGCTGACCAAGAATTTTGCCCGGTCCGAGTTTGATTGCCCCTGCGGGTGCAGCACCCAGATGGTGGACCCGGAACTGGCCACGAAGCTCCAGATCATCCGGGACAAGCTGGGCAAGCCCGTCAAAATTACCAGCGGATACCGCTGCCTGACGCGCAACCAGCAGGCCGGAGGTGGCACGAACAGCCGCCACCGGTACGGCATGGCCGCAGACTGGCGGCTGAAAGACCGCAGCCTGAACCCGGTGGCGCTGGGTATCATCGCGCAGGCCGTTGGCTTCGGCGGTGTCGGTATCTACTGGTACGCAGGCAATGCGTTCTGTCACGCAGACACGCGGAACAGCAAGGCAACGTGGCTCTGCGATGCGGCGAAGCACTATCCGTCCACGACCTACCTGTCCTTTATCATGCCGACCATCAAGCGCGGCTGTGCTGGTGATGCAAACCGGGCGGCGACGAAGATGCTTCAGCGGCTCCTCGGCTTGAATCCGGACGGCATCTTCGGAGAGGCGACCGAGAATGCGCTCCTGAAAGCGCAGAAAAAGTATAATCTGACCCCGGACGGTATCTGCGGCCCTGCATCGTGGCGGGTGCTGTCCGGCGCGGACAAGTACCTTGCTAAGCTGTGAGGTGATACCTGTGCAGGAACTTCACATCAACGTAAAGGCCGATGAACGCCATAAGCGCAAGAAACGGCGGTCACAGCGCGGTTTCATGGATTCGGCAGTAATCTACTGCCTGTTCATGTGCACCGTGCTGGACGCGGCTATTCTGGCGCTGTATTGGCACAGCGCCACAGCCCCGGACAGTCTTTCCATCGCGGCGATGGCCGCTCCGTGGATGGTCGAGTTCGGCGCTATGGCAACCATCAAGAAAAGCAAAAACAAAAAGCTGCCCGCCGAATCGGAGGGCAGCAGCAATGAAAATGAAGGAGAGTAAAACATGGAAGAGCTTATGAGAACCGTTTTGATCGCTTGCGTCCCCGCCCTGACCGCCATCTTCGGCTGGGGTCTGAACAAGGCCGTGACCATTGCGAGCGGCTATGTGAACAACAAGTTCGCCCAGACCTGTATCCAGAACGCCGCAACCGCCGTCTGCAACGCGGTGCAGTCCGTGAATCAGACCTACGTTGATGCGCTGAAGGAAGCGGACAACTTCGACAAAGAATCGCAGACTATCGCGTTCAACAAGGCACTGACGGCAGCAAAGAAAGCACTGACGCATGAAACCATCCTGTTCATCCGGGAGACTTTTGGCGACTTGGACAGCTATCTGTCCACGCTGATTGAGGCTCAGGTGCGCAGCCAGAAGACCTATCTGTGATGTCTGCGTGACCCCACGAAAACGTTGACCATTTTCGTGACCTCACGAAAATGGCTGCTGCAAAAACTTTCCTGAATCCATAGCATGAGCAAGGCTCCCTTTGACCAGAAACGGCCAGAGGGAGCCTTTTTTCTTTGCGGATTTCAGAAGCGCTTTCGGAACCCAAAAATATAAAACTGGGTCAAAAACCGGGTCAGAACATAAGAAAAGACGCTGATTCTTGGCGAACTAGCGTCTAAAAATGGTGGAGCGGGTAATGGGAATCGAACCCACCTCCTCAGCTTGGAAGGCTGATATACTAGCCGATGTACTATACCCGCAATTGCAGAAAAGATTATACCATAACTTTCCGCAAATGTCCAGCACAAATTTGATGGTTACCCCCTCAGGCGCTAACGCGCCAGCTCCCCCAAGGGGACGCCTTATGGAGGTACCGAAAAGTTTATCGACACCGCGAAAAGCCGTCTCCTTGGACAGACTCTCCCCGGCCGGGGAGGGTCTGTCGCGTCAGCGACAGAGTGGGGAACGGGTGGCACGGCGCAGCTGCGA
>ERZ1035025.1479-NODE-1479-length-11636-cov-40.203178_pt1 | contig 11636 bp, 13 predicted proteins | sample MGYA00520619_ERZ1035025 | MGnify/ENA primary metagenome ERZ1035025 (study PRJEB33766, sample SAMN09781742) | gut metagenome | biome: gut microbiome | host: Homo sapiens | place: Madagascar | study: EMG produced TPA metagenomics assembly of the PRJNA485056 data...
AAAGTTTTTTATTATTTTCCACGGTAAACGATGATTTTTTTTGAAAATGGCAATAAGAAAATAGAATGAAGCCTATCAAAATCATTGGCAAAGATAACCATTGTCCCATTGAAATGAAATAAGATTTGCCAAAAATGCCATCGTCTGGTTCTCTAAAAAACTCGGTGATAAAACGGCAACAACCATAACCAATTAAGAAAATAGCCGAGATTTTGCCTTGTTGTTTGGGTTTATAAAACCACAACAAACAAAATAATAAAGCGCCTTCTAATAACATGTGGTAAATCTGTGATGGGTGGCGCGGCAACAAAGAACCCGATTGTGGAAAAACCATTGCCCACGGCAAATTGGCGTTTGTTATTCTGCCCCACAATTCGCCGTTAATAAAATTGCCTAATCGCCCAAACATTAAACCAAGCGGCACAAGTGGGGCGATAAAATCGGTGAGTTTTAACCACGCCATTTTGTTTTGATAAACAAAAATAGAAACGGCAAACAAAACGCCCAAAAAACCACCGTGAAAACTCATTCCGCCTTGCCAAATTTTGATGATTTCAAATGGTTGGTGAAAATAATAAATGGGATTATAAAAAAGCACTTCGCCCAAGCGCCCGCCCAAAATAATGCCGATAAAGGCGTAAAATAATAAATCGTCAAATTGTTGATGATTTAAAGGCGCTTGGTTTTGTTTGATTAAATAACGCCCCAAAAAGAGCGCTTGTAAATAAGCCAAAACATACATTAAGCCATACCAATGAATTTTAAAAAATCCTAAATCAAGCGCCACGGGGTTGAAGTTGGGATGCGTTAACATTTTGTTTAAAAGGCATTAAAAAGTTTTGCATTATAAATAAGCAAGTTTGCTTTTAAAAGATTGTAAGCGTTAAAATTGCCGCATTCTATTGGGAGAAATAATATGCCAGCGTATCGCTCACAAACTTCAACACACGGCAGAAATATGGCAGGCGCGCGCGCGTTGTGGCGCGCCACGGGAATGAAGGATGAAGATTTTAATAAGCCCATTATTGCGGTGGTTAATTCTTTTACGCAATTTGTGCCCGGGCATGTGCATTTAAAAGATATTGGGCAAATGGTGGCGCGCGAAATTGAAAAAGCAGGCGGCGTTGCCAAGGAATTTAACACCATTGCCATTGATGATGGCATTGCCATGGGGCACGGCGGAATGTTGTATTCACTGCCCAGCCGTGATTTGATTGCCGATTCGGTGGAATATATGGTCAATGCGCATTGTGCCGATGCGATGATTTGCATTTCCAACTGCGACAAAATCACCCCCGGCATGTTAATGGCGGCGATGCGCTTGAACATTCCATGTGTGTTTGTGTCTGGTGGACCAATGGAAGCGGGCAAAGTGCATAACATCAAAGTGGATTTAATTGACGCGATGATTAAAGCGGGCGATTCCACCGTGAGTGAACAAGATGTTGAACATTACGAGCGCTCGGCTTGCCCCACGTGCGGTTCTTGTTCTGGAATGTTTACCGCCAATTCTATGAATTGCCTAACCGAAGCCTTGGGGTTGAGTTTGCCGGGCAATGGCACGTTGGTTGCAACGCATCAAAATCGCCAAAAACTTTTTTTAGAAGCGGCGCGTTTAATTGTTCAAAATGCCAAGCGTTATTACGAAAACGATGATGTTTCGGTTTTGCCGCGCGAAATTGCGCAAAAAGGCGCTTTTGAAAATGCGATGACTTTGGATGTGGCAATGGGCGGCTCCACCAACACGGTGTTGCATATTTTGGCGGTGGCGCAAGAAGCGGGCGTGGATTTTACAATGCGTGATATTGACCGCATTTCCAAAAAAACGCCGTGTTTGTGCAAAGTGGCGCCCGCCACGCAAAAATACCACGTGGAAGATGTGCATCGTGCAGGCGGTGTGATGGGCATTTTGGGCGAATTAGACCGTTTGCAGTTAATCAACCGCACAATGCCTAGCGTGTTGATGAAAACCATCGGTGAAGAAATTGATACTTTTGATGTGATGCGTGCGGTGGCAGTTGATGTGCATGATTTTTATAAAGCATCGCCCGGCGGCATTCCCAATACACAAGCTTTTTCGCAAAATCAATTTTTCAATGAATTGGATTTAGACCGCACACAAGGTTGCATTAGGAATGCTGAAAATGCGTATAGTTTGGACGGCGGCTTGGCGGTGCTTTACGGCAACATTGCCGAAGATGGTTGCATTGTGAAAACCGCTGGCGTGGATGAATCCATTTTGGTTTTTTCGGGCAAAGCGCAAGTTTTTGAAAGCCAAGAAGATGCGGTAGAAGCCATTTTGGGCGGCAAAATCAAAGCTGGCGATGTGGTGGTGATTCGTTATGAAGGCCCCAAAGGCGGCCCGGGTATGCAGGAAATGCTTTATCCCACTTCTTATTTGAAATCCATGGGTTTGGGCAAAGAATGCGCACTTTTAACCGATGGGCGTTTTTCGGGCGGCACTTCGGGCTTGTCTATTGGCCACGTCTCACCCGAGGCAGCCAATGGCGGCGCAATTGCTTTAATTGAAAACGGCGATACGATTAAAATTGATATTCCACAACGCCAAATTCACCTTGCGGTATCCGATTCCGAACTCGCCGAACGGCGGCAAAAAATGCAAGAAAAGGGGAATGCCGCTTGGCAACCTGAAAATCGCCAACGCTTTGTTTCCAATGCGTTAAAGGCTTATGCGGCAATGGCAACATCGGCGGACAAAGGCGCAGTGCGTGATATTCAAAAGTTATCGCATTTAATGCCGTAAAGGTTTACAATGCCGTTTGAATATTGTTTTTTTAACTTTTGGAGGGAACATGAAAAAGCTCAGCCTAGCCGTCGTTGCCGCCGCTCTTGTTTTGGCGCCGCAAGCTTATGCGGATGAAGCCTTGGCAAAAGCCAAGAATTGCCGCACTTGCCATGTGGATGACAAAAAATTGATCGGCCCAGCGTATAAAGAAGTCGCCGCCAAATACAAGGGCGACCCCAACGCCGTTAAAATGTTGGCAGAAAAAATGCGCAAAGGTGGCACGGGCGTGTGGGGCAAAGTGCCGATGCCGCCTAACCCATTGGTCAACGAACAAGAAGCCGAAACCTTGGCAAAATGGGTGTTGTCCAAATAAACGCATTGTTTTTTTACAAAAAAGCCTCTTTGGAGGCTTTTTTTGTGGTTGGAATCAAAAAATCCACGGTCAACTTGAAAAAAATTCAAAAAAAACAAAACAATGAACAAACATTTGGAAAAAATTGATGCCCTTTTGGCTGATTTAAAAAAAGCCAAACGCGTTTTGGTGATTACCGGCGCGGGCATTTCTGCTGATTCGGGCTTGCCCACGTATCGCGGCGTGGCAGGGCTTTATAACGAAGGTCTAACCGAAGAAGGCTTGCGCATTGAAGATTGTCTGTCGGGTGCGGTTTTTCAAAAATATCCAGAAATTACGTGGAAATATTTGTGGCAAATTGGGGAAAACTGCCGCAAAGCCAAACCGAATCGCGCGCATGAAATCATCAGTGCGTGGCAAAATCGTTTTGAGCGCTTGTTGGTTTTTACGCAAAACATTGACGATTTGCATCGCCGTGCGGGCTCCAAAGATTTAATAGAAGTGCACGGCAATTTCAAAACTTTGCATTGCACACGTTGTGCGTGGGCATCGCCTTTGGATTTAAACGAATTATCCCAAGACAAACTACCGCCCAAATGCCCCAAATGCGGCGCTGTGGCACGTGTGCCGGTTGTTTTGTTTGGGGAAATGTTGCCAGAGGATGCCATTTATAATTTTTCAAAAGCGTGGGAAGAAGGCTTTGATATGGTTTTTGTAATCGGCACCACGTGCAGTTTTCCGTATATTGCGCAACCTGTTTTGATGGCGGCGCAAAGCGGCTTGCCCACTGTTGAAATCAATTTGGACTCCACACCTGTTACACCTTTTGTGCGCCACCACGTGGCAATTCCAGCGGCACAAGCGCTTGAAAAAATCAACGCATTGTTGTAAGAAAAAAGTTGCAAAAAAACAACGGCGCATTTTTTGTTGCACTGCAAAAAAATTTATCGCACTGCAAAATTTTTTTAAAATGCCTTCTTTTTTATTTAGCTTAACAAAGGAGTGTTTTATGTTTTTCACGACCACCCCACAAGAGTCCTTTAAGGAACAAACGAATTTGGCGGGCTATTGTATTAGCACCACTTTGGATGGCATTGAGCGTGTGGCGATGTTGAATTTATCCACCGCTCGCTCGACAGTGGAAATGGCGTTGTCTTCTATGAGCGGTTTAACGGGCGCCAAAGATTTGCGGGTAACCACTTATTTGCACAAACATTTAACGCCCGCTTTGGAACAAGGCGCACAATACACACGCAATTTTATTGAAATCAACAGCAACACACGCCACAAAATTGCCGAGCGTGTTGAAAATAAAATTGCCGAACAGCAAAATGAATTTCACCATTTGATTGAACGCTCACTTGACCAAGGACCTTTGGCGAGTCAAAAAGCGGTTTCTATGGTGAAAAGCGCCATCCGTGCCACCACCGATACTTTGGAAGGCATCAATGAAGCTGCCAAACGTGCTGGCGAAATGGTGGAAGCAAGCACTTCTGCGGTGGTCAATGCCACGGCAAAATCGGCATGCAAAATTTAATAACAAACATTGTTCAAAACGAAAAACGGCGTTTTTTGGAAAAACGCCGTTTTTTTGAATTGTTTCAAAAAAATTACACGTTTACCGTGGAAAATTTTATTTTTTTAGGCAAAATATAGTTTTTAAAATGTAGAATGTAGAAAAGCAACAGCGGGTTTTTGTTATGGAAATGGAAGACGTTCTCTTGGATAATCGCCCTGCGGTGCAGCGTTATGTGACTACAAACGCCAACATTACTGCGCAGGAATTGCGCCTGATTTTGAGTTTTCAGGGGCGCTACAAGCTTGCCCGCAATTTCAAATGTATTGTGGTGGAAGGTTACCGTGAACGCACTTTGGTGAGTTATAACCTTGGTTTTCAGCTTTTTTTAACTTATACCGCCTTGGAACGCTTATCAAAAATCGTGCGCAAACACCACCACATGGTGGAAATCAACAATCCCAAAATTGCGCAAAGCCTGCGTTCTGTTTATGTGACTCAACAAAACGCCATTCGCACCGTTTTGGCAAAAACGCAATTTGCCCAAAGTTTTGACGACTTTATGAGCGGCAAAACCGACAACATTCGCATTATGGCAACGGCGTTAAGAATGCTTGTTTTTGCGGGGCATTTTTCATTTTCTAGCACATCAACTTTAATGCCTTTGCATATTCGTGCTTTGCAAGATTTAAACGAAGCCATTTTGAAATATTGCGTGCAAACCTTTGAGACGTGGTTCAAAAAACGCAAAAAAGGCGAAGTGCCGCCGCCAGAACCTGCCGCAGACAACAAAACGGACGATGAAGACGACCTTGCCGAAGACGATGCTTCCCCGCTGACCATCATTATGGAGCAGGGCGATTTAACCGAAACCGATGCCACCAGCAAATCTTTGCAGGAAAAAGATTTAACGCAAACCCAAGTGCGCCGCCGCCATCTTTTTGGGTTTTAATTTTTTGTTATTGTTTTTTTTGTGTTTTTTGAATAACCGTGGCTTGCCACGGTTTTTTTGTTGTTGTGCAATATTGCCCTGAGCAAATCAAAAAATGATATAGAATCAAAGAAAAATCCAAGGAGTTAAGCCATGTATGATTTATCCATCGCCGTGCCACAATCTTTCAAAACCACTTGCAGAAAAACCGAGTCAAAAGCAAAACCAAAAGATGAGCAAAAAACAGCTCAAAAAGTGGTGAAAAAAGTGGCAAAAAAAACCAAAACCCAACCCGAACGGGTTTTTAAAGAAGAAGTTGCATCTGTTGCCACTTGGCGTGCGGTGGAAAAAGGCATGGCGGAAATTGCTCGTGGTGAGTTTTTCACCTTGGAAGAGTTGGAAGCGAAATATTTGAAATGACTTGGCGCATTGAAACTTCCAAGCGGTTTGAAAAATTTTTGGCAAAACACAACGACGCCGCCCCGCAAATTTTGAAAATATTGCGCATTTTAGCCAACGACCCTTATAGCAATTCTTTGGATATCAAAAAACTGGTTAATCACCCTGATGGTTTTTATCGTGTGCGTTTTGGCAAATACCGCATAATTTACACATTAGATGCTGCCAACAAAACCATTGCTTTTCCCGCTGCCGATGCCCGTGGCGGAATTTATAAAAACAAAAAATAGTTTTAAACCACCGAGATTTTCCACGGTAAACGCTTAAAAATTTTGAAAAAAAGAAAGCGTTCACCGTGGAAAATTACCCAACAAAAGCAAAATAAAAAAAGAGTGGCACTGAAATTGCTTTTTTGCTTGCCGTTTTTGCGTTTGTTTGGCTTAAAAAAAGGGATTCAAGTTTTGATTTTGAGCGCCGTAAAAACACATAAGAAAGTCCAAAAGCGCAAAAGCGTGATGTAACAAGGTTATGCAAAGCCTGCAAAAGCAAAAGCAAAGGCAAAAAAAACGCAAAACCTTGGCGCAAGAAAGGCGGAATAAAGCGTTTTAAGGCGTTTTTGGATGCAAGTTTTTTGGAATTGTTTTTTTAGGAGAATTATCATGGCAATGGTTTTAAACACCAACATCCAGTCGTTGAATTCCCAACGGCATTTGTCCAATAGCCAATCTAGTTTGAACACGGCGTTGGAACGTTTGTCTTCTGGTTTGCGCATCAACAGCGCCAAGGATGACGCTGCTGGTTTGGCAATTTCTGACCGGATGACTGCCCAAATTCGTGGTTTAACCCAAGCACAACGCAACGCCAATGACGGCATTTCCATGGCGCAAACTGCCGAAGGCGCTTTGGGCAAAATGAGTGAAATTTTGCAACGGATTCGTGAATTAGCCGTGCAATCGGCAAACGCCACCAACAGCGCTTCTGACCGCAAAGCCTTGAATGATGAAGTGGGGCAATTGGTTTCCGAATTGCAACGCTTTGCCTCCACCACGCAATTCAACGGCACCACCTTGTTGGATGGAACAAACGCCACCAACACCTACCAAGTGGGTGCCAATGCTAACCAAACCATTATGGCAACCACCACCGACTTCCGCACGGACAAATACGGCGCTTATCAAATCGGGAATGTAGTTGCTACTGGTGGTGCTGGCGCTGGTGTTGCTGTGTCTAATGCCGTGTCTAGCTCCACAACGGGGCAACAAGTGACTGGTGCTTTTGTTAAATCTTCTGGCACAATGATTTTGAATGGTCCCAACGGCACGGCAAATATTACATGTGGCACGGGTGATTCTGCTTACGATATGGCGCAAAAAATCAATGCGCAATCGCAAACGGGGATTACTGCCGAAGCCCGCACGGAAACTCGCTTGACATTCGGTGCATCAGGTTCTTATAGCTTGCAAGTATTCACCACAACCGCTGCCAACGGCTCTGCGAAGGTGGATGCAAGTAACATTGCCACGGTTTCCTTTAAAATTGATGCCCACGAAACCAAAGATGGTTTGACCGCAGCAGCCAATGCTTTCAATGAAGTCTCTGCCAAATCTGGCGTTACGGCGAAAGTTACGGACGATGGCAAAGGCTTGATTTTGGTCAACGAAGAAGGCAAGAATATCAACGTTGGTTCGGATAGCAAAACTGACCCGGGTGCGATTTGTTTAGGGAACACGAGTAGTGGTGCAACCTGTGTGAGTATCGCTAGCAACTCTGCTGGTCTGCTTACCGCAGGTGGTCAAATCACCTTGGATGCGTCCCGTTCTTATTCGGTGCAACTTTCAGGCAACATGCAATTACAAGCGGGCGCTTTAACGCAAAGTTCTTTGACTTCCGCAAAAGCCAACGCCTCCGATTTGCAAAAAGTGGCAAGTTTGGATATTTCCACGGTGAAAGGCGCCACGCAAGCCCTGCGCACGGTTGACCAAGCTTTGGATGCGGTGTCAAGCCAACGTGCCAAATTCGGTGCTTTGCAAAGCCGCTTTGAATACACGGTTGCCAACCTTTCAACCACCATTGAAAACACCACTTCGGCAAGAAGCCGTATTCAAGACACCGACTTTGCCTCTGAAACGGCAAATATGACCAAAGCACAAGTGCTCCAACAAGCTGGCACGGCAATGCTGGCGCAAGCCAACAGCTTGCCGCAAAGTGTTTTGACCTTGTTGAACTAACCACAACCCACTCAGCAAAAAGGGATTTTCAACAACCCTTTTTGCTGGGGGTTTTAAAAAGTTTAATTTTATTGATGACGTTTTTTTTTAATGTTTTTTCTGCAAAAAGGAGATGGCAATGATGAATATCTCTACCTTAACCAACACCACGCAAGCTTTGAATCAGGCGCAAACGCAACGCACACCTTCGCCTGTTACCACCCAAAACACGGGCAATGCGCCCGTTGAACAACGCCCAAGTTCTGCGCCGCAACCGGTGAATCAAAGCCAACAAATTGCCAAAAATGTTTCAGCCACAGAAAACCAAGACGAATTGCAGGCTTTAAACGATGCGGCACAAAAAATCAGTGCGCATTTGAATTTAAAAAATTCTTCTTTGGAATTTTCCGTTGACCAAAATTCTGGCAAAAACGTGGTGAAAATTGTGGATAAAACAACCAAAGAAGTGGTGCGGCAAATTCCATCCGAAGAAGCCATTCACATTGCGCAAGCTTTGGATGAATTGGATGAAATCCGCCAAGGTTTGCTGCTATCAGAACAAGGTTAAAAGAAAAAAAACAACAAAATCCACGGTCAACCGCAAATTTTTTTGAAAGTTTTGTTAAAAAAAGGACAAAGAAAATGGCATCCATCACCGCATTAGGCACAGGCTCCGGCATTGATTTGGAAAGTATGGTAACCAAACTCATGGATGTGGAACGCTTATCCATTACCCGAGTGCAAAACCGCCAAAAAAGCGTGGAGTCGGAAATTTCCGGTTTGGGGCAGTTGAGCAATGCTTTGTCTTCTATTCAAACGGCGGCAAAAGATTTGTTGCCTGCTTCTTCAACCGCTTCAATGAAAGATACTTTTACTACTTACAAAGCCAGCGTGGTCAATGAAAAAGTAGCCTCCGCCACTTTAAAATCGGGTGCCAAAAACACAGCCACCGGCGGCTATTCTTTGGAAGTGGAACAATTGGCTTCTTCCCATCGTTTGGTTACCAAAGCGGGTGCGGAAAACAAAATTGAAAATGCGGGCACTTTGAAAATTGAAATCGGTTCTTTGTCGGAAAAAGACGGCAAAAAAACCTTTTTTGCCAACGGCGCCAAAACCTTGGAAATTGATGTTAAAAAAGACGCTTCATTGTCAGACATTCGTGATGCAATTAACAAAGCAAACGGCGGCGTATCTGCAACCATTATTAAAGGTTCGGGCGGCGAGCAGTTGGTGCTTTCATCCAAAGATACGGGTTTGGACAATGTGATGAAAATCTCCGGCTTGAAAAATTTTGCTTTTGACCCTGCCGCCGCCGCCGATTCTGCAACCAACAAAATGAGCGATTCGGCAACTGATGGCGGAGCGGCGGCGCAAAATGCCAAATTGTCCATTAACGGCATTGCGGCGGAGAGTTCTTCCAACGTGGTGGAAAATGTTTTGGATGGCGTCTCTTTAACGCTTTATGGCACCAATAAAGGTGACCCAACCACCGTTTCCGTATCTGTGGATAATTCCACCAAAATTACTGAGAGTTTGGATGCTTTTGTAACTTCTTTTAATGCTTCTGCCACCATTATTTCCGACTTGGGCAAATACGAACAAGAAACGGGCGAAACTGGTTTGTTGCAAGGCAGAGCCATTTTGCGCAACTCCAAAACGCAACTGACCAAATTGATTTCCGGCAACAATGGCATTGCGGGTTCGGAATACCAAAATTTGGCATCCATTGGCGTTTCATTTAGCAAAACAGGCGAGTTGCAGTTGGATTCGTCCATGCTCAAAACCGCTTTAAGCAGGGATTATGACGGCGTGATGGGCTTGGTGCAAAACACTTTCAAAGGGCTTGATTCGGGCGTGGATAAAATGATTGCATCGGACGGCACGGTCACCAAATCCACAGAAAGTACCAACAAAATTTTGTCGCAATTAAAAGAGCAAGAATCAACTTTGAATACACGCTTGAATAACATTGAATCACGTTACAGAAAACAATTTACCAGTTTGGATTCTTTGGTTTCCAGTTGGAACAACATTTCTTCGTATATCTCGCAGTTGGTAGATAGTATGAATGCCAATTCCGGGGCACGCAAATAAACAAAAATAAAACAAAACAAGTAAAATAAAACCCTTCTTGTGAAGGGTTTTTTTATGTTTGGAACGTTTAACAAACCAACCGCCGCTTATGAACAAGTGGGCATTGCATCGGATGTGGCAAGTGCCGACCCGCATCGCTTGATTTTGTTGCTTTTTGAAGGTGCGGCAGCGGCTTTGAACCATGCGCTTTTTTGCATGGAAGAGGGCGACATTCCGGGCAAAGGGCAATCTATTTCCAAAGCTATTTCTATTATCAACGATGGTTTGTTGGCAAGTTTGGATGTGAAAGCGGGCGGCGAATTGGCAGAACGCCTTTATGCGCTTTATGAATATATGGTTAATCGCTTACTTTGGGCGAATTTAAAAAACGACAAAACCGTTTTGCAAGAAGTGCAATACCTTTTGGAAGAAATCCACAGCGCTTGGCGAGCCATCAAACCCAATGCGGATGGCACATTTCCGCCGCCACCCGAAGAATAAGGCGAGAAACAATGAAAATCCACGCCATTATTGAAAAGGACGAAAACGGCTATTTTGCCTACGTGCCGAGTTTGCAAGGTTGCGTAACCCAAGGCGAAACCTTGGAAGAAACTCGGGAGAATATAAAAGAAGCGGTGGCGTTGTATTTGGAAAGTTTGGAAGCTGACGAGATTCAAAGTATTTTGTCTAAACAAGTTACCATCACACCAATTGAGGTTGCAGGCAGCCATCGCATTTATACGCATTTATAAAAAAGAAAGTTTGCGAATGGTTTTGCCACACCACGCAGGCAAAGTTTTACACCCAAAAATCATCAAAGATTTGTTTAATGTTTTGGAGCGTGCAAGGTTTTTGTAAAATTCCACGGTAAACCGATGATTTTTTTCAAAAAAATAATGCGTTTACCGTGGAAAATCGCTATTAAAATGAAAAAGTTTTAAAGAAAAAGGAGCGTAAAAATGTCCGCCGTTTTAAAACCCGTGAAAGAGCCGACTGATGAAATAACCATTCGCATTGCCAAAAAAATCAGCAATGCTTATGCCCGTTATGCCGACATTTTGAATATGCCCAAGGAAGAGTTGCTCGCCCGAGCGTTGGACGCTTTTGTGGAAGAAATGCACGATGCGGCGGCAATTTTGGAAGCCCGCAAAGCCATCGCCGCAGGCGAGAGAACTTACACTTGGGAAGAAGTGCAAAGAGAAAATGGGCTCATATAAAATCACCTACACACCACACGCCCGCAAGCAATTCAAAAGTTTGGATAAATCGGTGCAACGCCGCATTCAAAAATTTTTAAGCGAAGTGGCAGCGCTTGGTGAAATTTATTAAACAATTTTTAAGAAAGATAACATTGTGAGCATTCCATTTTTCCAACCAAAAATTTTGAATAAAGCGTGGGTTTTGTCTGGTGT
>ERZ1035025.1480-NODE-1480-length-11620-cov-5.377951_pt1 | contig 11620 bp, 10 predicted proteins | sample MGYA00520619_ERZ1035025 | MGnify/ENA primary metagenome ERZ1035025 (study PRJEB33766, sample SAMN09781742) | gut metagenome | biome: gut microbiome | host: Homo sapiens | place: Madagascar | study: EMG produced TPA metagenomics assembly of the PRJNA485056 data...
CCCGCGACGAAGTCGCTCCGGAAATCAACGAAGCGCTCATCATCGAACGCTACTCCCGCTGATCTGGGAGGATCCTCAGGGCGCCCGGCCCCGCTTCCGGGACCGGCGCTCTCCGGGTCGAAAGATCGATGCACACACGGCGAAAACGCGGCTCCCGCAAAGGGCCGCGTTTTCTTCTTCCCGGACTTCCGGGAAGGAATGCAGCGCGGGGCGCTTCCCCTCAAGGCCTTTCGGCGAGTCGGGGAGCCTCCCGCGGTGCATTAGAATGCACGCGTCATGCCCGGCCGCGCCCCGACTCAAGGGGAAGAGCGGCGCGCGGCGATCCTTTCAGCCTTATCGGTGTAACGAGCCGAGGGTATTGAACACAAAGGAACTCCCAAGAGATGGCTAACACAGCTCTCCTCAAGCCCACCAGCGTCAACGTCGACGTTGATCCGCAGAACCCCAACAAGGCCGTCATCACGCTCGAGCCGTTCGAGCGCGGCTACGGCCACACGCTCGGCAATGCGCTTCGCCGCATCCTGCTCGCCTCGATGGTCGGCTTCGCTCCGACGGAGGCCCAGATCACGGGCATCGTCCACGAGTACTCCCAGATCGACGGCGTGCTCGAAGACGTCGTTGACATCCTCCTCAACCTCAAGGGCGTCGTCTTCAAGCTCGAGAAGCGCGACGAGGTCACGATCATGCTGCGCAAGGACGGCGAGGGCGTCGTCACCGCCGCCGACTTTGACCTGCCGCACGACGTCACGGTGCTCAATCCCGATCACGTGATCGCCCACCTCTCCGGCGGCCGCCTCGAGATGCAGGTCAAGATCGAGAAGGGCCGCGGCTACCAGCCCGGCGACGTCCGCGGCTTCCGCGACGATTACTCGAAGAGCACCATCGGCCGCATCATCATGGACGCGTCCTTCTCCCCGATCCGCCGCGTCGCCTACCAGGTGATGGCCGCCCGCGTCGCCCAGCGCACGGACCTCGACAAGCTCGAGATGACCATCGAGACCAACGGCGCCATCGGCCCCGAGGAGGCCCTGCGCGAGTCCGTCCGGATTCTCCAGGACCAGCTCGCCGTCTTCGGCTCCATCCATCCCGAGGACAACGCCGAGCCCAAGGCCGACGCCGCCGCCCTCAACCCGCCGCCGCTCGATCCGATCCTGCTCCGCCCGGTCGACGACCTCGAGCTCACGGTCCGCTCCGCGAACTGCCTCAAGGCCGAGAGCATCTACTTCATCGGCGACCTCATCCAGCGCACCGAGAACGAGCTGCTCAAGACTCCGAATCTCGGCCGCAAGTCGCTCAACGAGATCAAGGAGGTCCTCGCGGCCCACGGTCTCACGCTCGGCTCCAAGCTCGAGAACTGGCCGCCCGCCGGCGCCGCTGGCACGTCCGGCCTCACGGACCGATAATTCCGCCCCCTGAGGGTTGAATGCGAAAGGCGCGATGCTCTAAAATCGCGCCTTTCGTTCATTTCGGGACCCGCTTCCGGGCCCCGGGCGAACATCGCGCCGACGTCTCACCCGACCGCTTCACTTTGCCATTCCGAGTGAGGATAGAAGATGACGGGGGGCGCGCGGCGAACCGCCTTTCCACTCCCGGAGAGGGCGGCGATCCAATAGATTCAAAGGAAATACGAAAATGCGTCATCGCAACGGCTATCGCAAGCTCAACCGCACCTCCGCTCATCGTCTCTCGATGCTGCGCAACATGGCCTGCTCGCTCATCACGCACGAGGCCATCCGCACGACCCTTCCGAAGGCCAAGGAGTTGCGCCGCGTCGTCGAGCCCCTGATCACGCTCGCCAAGGAGCCGACGGTCGCCAACAAGCGCCTCGCCTTCAACCGCCTGCGCGACCGTGACGTCGTCGTCAAGCTCTTCAACGACGTCGCCCCGCGCTTCGCCACCCGCCAGGGCGGCTACACCCGCATCCTCAAGATGGGCTTCCGCGCCGGCGACAACGCTCCGATGGCCTACATGGAGCTCGTCGAGCGCGCCGCTCAGGTCGAGGAAGTCGCTCCCGCCGAGGAAGCCAAGGCTGAGTAATCTCTCCTCCACGGGGAGGCTCCGCGCCTCCCTCGGATGACAGCGATAAGCCCGCTCTCCGCTCCGTGCGGTCGGCGGGCTTCGTGCATTTTGAGAAGTCTTTTTTCGGGGACCATCATGGACAGCATGCGCATCGACAAGTGGCTCTGGGCCGCGCGCTTCTTCAAGACGCGCTCGATCGCCCAGGACGAGGTGAGCCTCGGGCGCGTCCTCATCGGAGGCGCCCGCGCCAAGCCCTCGCGCGACGTGCGGGTCGGCGACCGCCTCGAGATCCATCGCGGCGAGGAGGTCTTCACGGTCTATGTCGAGGCGCTCAGCAGCGCCCGCGGCCCCGCGGCCGAGGCGCAGAAGCTCTACCGCGAGACCGAGGAGAGCCGAGTCGCCCGCGAGGCGAGGAAGGCCGCCGCGAAGATCGCCTTCGAGCCCTCGACGACGATCCGCCAGGGGCGACCCACGAAGCGCGAGGGGCGCGAGCTTCGCCGCTTCAAGGAGAGCTTCTGACGGACAGGACTGACTTCAAGCGAAAGGCCCGCCCTCATGACTGAGGAGCGGGCCTTTCGCCTCTTCGCGCAACGCCGTCCGGCCGCCCTGCGGGCGGACGGCGCTCATGCGGAGAAAATTAGTAGCGCCAGCCTTCCTTGAGCCAGCGTGCGACGTCAAGGGCGCAGTACGTGAGGATGCCGTCCGCGCCGGCGCGCTTGAAGCAGATCATCGTCTCCATCGTGATTTTCTTCTCGTCGATAGCGCCCGCGGCGGCCGCGAACTTGATCATCGCGTACTCGCCCGAGACGTGGTAGGCGAAGGTCGGCGCGCCGAACTCCTGCTTGACGCGCCAGAGCACGTCGAGGTACGGCACGCCCGGCTTGACCATGACCATGTCCGCGCCCTCGGCGAGGTCAAGGCCCACCTCCCAGAGCGCCTCGTTGCTGTTCGCAGGGTCCTGCTGGTAGACGGCCTTGTTGGAGCGCCCGAGGTTCGAGGCCGAGCCCACGGCGTCGCGGAAGGGGCCGTAGTAGCACGAGGCGTACTTGGCCGAGTAGGCCATGATGCGCGTGTGGATGAGCCCCTCGGCTTCGAGCGCCTTGCGGATCACGCCGATGCGGCCGTCCATCATGTCGGACGGGGCGACGACGTCGGCGCCGGCCTTGGCCTGGGCCATCACCTGGCGCACGAGCATCTCGATCGTCTCGTCGTTGAGGATGTAGCCCGTCTCGTCGATGAGGCCGTCCTGGCCGTGCGTCGTGTACGGGTCGAGCGCGACGTCGCACATGACGCCGAGCTCGGGATAGGCGGCCTTGAGGGCCTTGACGGCGCGCGGGATGAGGCCGTCGGGATTGGCGGCCTCGCGGCCGTCCGGGGTCTTGAGCGCGTCCTCGATGTGCGGGAAGAGTGCGAGCATCGGGATGCCGAGCTCGACGCACTCGCCGGCGACCTTGAGGAGCTCGTCGATCGAGAGGCGCTCGACGCCGGGCATGCTCGGGACGGGATCGCGGCGCTTCTCGCCCTCCTGCACGAAGACCGGCAGGATGAGGTCGTTCGGGGTGATCACGTTCTCGCGCATCAGGCGGCGGGAGAAGTCGTCGTGGCGCATGCGGCGCATGCGCACCATCGGATAGGCACCAAGGGTCTGCATTTGTTTCATTACCTCTCGTTGGGCCCGGAGGCTTCGCTTCGGGCGGATTCTGTGGATTCGGGGCGGGCCTCCTCGGCGGGCGCCTGCTGCGGGGCCTCGGCCGGGATGAGCCAGGACTCGAGCGTGCGTGCGAGCTCCTCGACGCCCTCGCGCTTGAGGCCCGAGAAATACTGCACGGTGACGCGGCCGCCGAAGGCGGCTGCGCGCTCCATGACCTTCCTCATCGTCGCGCGGCGCTCCATGTTCTTGATCTGGTCGCACTTGTTGAGGAGCCAGAGCATCCTCACCTCCGGACGGCCCCGCATGAACTCGATGAGCCACTCGTCGGTGGGCATGAAGGGGCGCCGGGCGTCCATCACGATGACAAGGCCCGCGAGCTGGCGGCGCTGGGCGATGTAGCCGCCCACGAGGTCGGACCAAGAGCCGCGCACGGCCTCGGTCGTCTTCGCGAAGCCGTAGCCCGGAAGGTCGACCAAGCGTCCGACGATCTCCCGCTCGCCCGCGCCGCCGCTCGGGGTCTTCCTCGAGAGCTCGAAGAAGTTGATGAGCTGCGTGCGGCCAGGCGTCTTCGAGGCGAAGGCGAGGCGGGTCTTCCGCGTGAGGACGTTGATGGTCGTGGACTTGCCGGCGTTGGAGCGGCCGGCGAAGGCGATCTCGGGTTCGATGTCGGTCGGCAGGCCCGAAAGCCTGGCGGCGGAGATCTGAAAGCGTGCGGAATCAAAGAGGCTCACGGGAATGTCCGGAGAAAAGGGAGGGAATCTCAGGCGCCATTATCCTAAGAGAGGCGCCTTACTTGCCGGTTAATCGCCAAGCGCCCGGAGCGAACGGCTCGCTCCGGGCGCTTCGGGGTCATCTCGCGGCCTGCGCCCGGCGGCCGCGCGGTCGACCAGGAGGCGTCAGAGGCTCTTGCCGTAGATGTCGTTCGTCTGCATCGAGGTGCGGATGAAGGTCGTGCGCATCGTGAGCTCCTTGAGGCGCTTCGCGCCTACGTACGTGCACGCCGAGCGCACGCCGCCGAGGATCCCCTGGACGGTGTCCTCGACCGGACCGCGGCAGGGCAGAAGCACGGACTTGCCTTCGGCCGCGCGGTACTTCGCGACGCCGCCCGCGTACTTGTCCATCGCGTCCTTGCTGCTCATGCCGTAGAAGCGCTTGAAGCGCTTCCCGTCGATCTCGACGGTTTCGCCGGCGGCCTCGTCGTGGCCGGCGAGCATGCCGCCGAGCATCACGAAGTCAGCGCCGCCGCCGAAGGCCTTGGCGATGTCGCCCGGGACGGTGCAGCCGCCGTCGGCGCAGATGCGGCCGCCCAGGCCGTGCGCGGCGTCCGCGCACTCGATGATCGCGGAGAGCTGCGGGTAGCCCACGCCCGTCATCTTGCGGGTGGTGCACACCGAGCCCGGCCCGATGCCGACCTTGATGATGTCGGCGCCCGCGAGGATGAGCTCCTCGGCCATGTCGCCCGTCACGACGTTGCCCGCCATGATGACGTAGTCGCGGCAGTGCTCGCGGGCCTTCTTCACGAAGGCGACGAAGGCCTCGGTGTAGCCGTTGGCGACGTCGATGCAGAGGTACTCGATCGCACCCTTGGGGGCCTTGGCCTCGACCGCGAGGAACTTCTCCCAGTCCGCGTCCGAGATGCCGAGCGAGTAGAAGGCCGTGTGCTTGGCCTCGAGAGCGCTGAAGAAGGACACGTACTCGTCGATCGAGTAGTGCTTGCACAGCGCAGTCGACATGCCGTGGCGGCCGAGCGCGCGGGCCATTTCGAAGGTGCCCGTCGTGTCCATGTTCGCTGCGATGATGGGAATGCCGTCGTACTTGACGGGCGAGTGGCGGAACTTGAACTCGCGCGTGATGTCCACCTGGCTGCGGCTCGTGAGGGTGGAGCGCTTCGGGCGGATCAGAACGTCCTTGAAGTCCAGGCGGATGGTGTTCTCGAGATGCATCGCGGGTTCCTTTGGGTGAGGTTTGCGTAGGAAGAGAGAGGGCCTGCCGGCCTTCGGGCCGGCCAGGCGCGTCTTCGCGCGGCTCTGCTGGACCCGGACGCGAAAACGCCGGACTCGGGGAAGAAGCCCCGCATCCGGCGTTGATTGATTGTACAGGGTCCTGGCGGCGGTTCGTCAAGGACGGGAAGGAAAACGGGCGGAAGCCTGGAAGCGCCCGCCCGAACCATGGCCTCCCGGCGATTGCTCACCTTCGGGCGCCTTCGCCAGCGCCTGCGGCCGCGGCCGTCCTTGCTCTCGAGCACGAGGCCGATTTCCAGCCAGGACGGCTTGAGGACCGCCCGGACCTTCCGCCGGAAGCACAGTTTGCCAAGACGAATGCAAAGCGATCTTTTACGACAGGCATCGCTTTTGCTCCCGACGCCCGCTTGAGCTCCAGCTCCCGCGGGCGGGGGCCCTTGAGATCCCCGCCCGCTTCTCCTCCGAACCGGAGCTGCCCGGAATCAGGCTTTCGCGGCCTTCTTCGCCTCAGCCGCTTCGGCGGCCTGCGCTGCGCGCAGGTCCTCTCGCTTTCTCGCGAAGGAGAGCGCCTCGGCGAAGATCTGGCGGCGATTGCGGGTCTCGACGAGATTGCCCGAGACGCCGAGCGGCAGGTCGTCGCGCGAGAGGTCGAGGGCCGTCTGCGGACGGCGCAGCGGCACGAGGCGGTCGCCGTCGACGAGCGCCTCCATCGGCAGGGGGCGGGAGTTGTAGGTCGAGGCCATTGACATGCCGTAGGCGCCTGTCGTGCGGATGGCGAGGAGGTCCCCCGCCTCGACAGCGAGGCTTCGGTCGTTGCCGAGAAAATCCGTCGACTCGCAGACGCTGCCGACGATGTTGAGCACCTGGCGCGGCGCCTTCGGGTTGGGCGTCACGGGCTCGATCGCATGGTAGCTGCCGTAGATCGCCGGGCGGATGAGCTCGGTCATCGAGGCGTCGACGACGCAGAAGCGGCGCTCGAAGAGCCCGCTCTTGAGGTACTGCACGCGCGTGAGGAGCACGGCCGCCTGAGCGATCACCGAGCGCCCGGGCTCGACGAAGATCTCGATGTCGGGCGTGCGCACCTTCTCACGCACCGCCGCGACGAGGGCGGGGATGAGGACCGCGGGCTCGAGGGGCTTCTCCTCGGGCCGGTACGCGACGCCCGCGCCGCCGCCCAGGTCGATGTGGCGCAGCGTGATGCCGCGTTCGGCGAGCTCGTTGACGAACCCGGCGAGCACGTCCACCTCGCGCAGGTACGGGTCCGTCGTCTCGACAAGGCTGCCAATGTGGCAGGAGATGCCCTCGATGCGGATGTTCGAGAGGCCCGCGGCCTTCTCGTAGAGCGGAATCACCTCGGAGAGCTTCACGCCGAACTTCGAGTCGCCAAGGCCCGTGGCGACGTGCGCGTCCACGTGGGCGTCGATGTTGGGGTTGACGCGCACCGAGACGTGCGCCGTCGCGCCGAGCGCAAGGGCGACGTCATGGATGCGGTCGAGCTCCGCGGGCGACTCGATATTGAAGCACCGGATGCCCGCGCGCAGGGCGAAGGCGATGTCGGTCTCGGACTTGCCCACGCCCGAGAAGACGATCTTCGCGGGGTCCCCGCCCGCCTCGAGCGCGCGCAGGATCTCGCCGCCGCTCACGCAGTCAAAGCCCGCGCCGGCCGCGGCGACGAGCTCGAGGATGCCGCGGGTGGAGGCAGCCTTGACGGCGTAGCAGACCTGGTGGGGCGCGTCGCCGAACGCGTCTTCGTAGGCGCGGATGCGCTCCTCGATCGCGGCGCGCGAATAGACATAGAGGGGCGTGCCGAACTCGCGGGCCGCGTCCTCGAGCGAGACGCCCTCGCAGCGGAGCTCCCCTTCGGGGGAGCGGAAGAAGCCGGTGCCCTCGGAGAGCGAGTCCGGACGATTAAGATTGCGCTGGTTGTCGGTCATGGTCATTCTCCGGACTGTGCGGCGACGGAAGCCGGCGCGGGTTCGCCCGGCATGTAGAGGGGCCCCTTCAGGCCGCAGCCCGAGAGGGCGAGGCACAGAAGCGCGGCGAGGCCGGCGAGGCCGGCGGCATAGGATCTTTTCATTGGAAAAGCGATGACGGAAACGGAATTTCTTGAGCTGGCGGAGGCGGAGATGGTTCGTCTTCAGGATGCGGTCGAGGCGCGGTGCGACGACGCGGACTGCACGCGCAGCGGCAACGTGCTCACGATTGAGCTCGACGAGGGCGGCGAGGCGGTGGTCAACATCCAGACGCCGATGCGCGAGATCTGGCTCGCCTCCTACCTCGGGGGCATGCACTTCGCGCGCGAGGCGGACGGCCGCTGGGTCAACCCCCGCGACGGCCGGACGCTCGAGGCGTCGCTCTTCGCCGCGCTCGAGGGGCTGCGCGCCCGCAACGGCTGACTGAACGCCAATGAACGGCGGACCGGCCGGGCCGACCCTTCGGGGCCGGCCTATTTTATCGGCGCTCCGGGGCGCGCCGCGTCCCGGAGAGGACGGAACCCTGCGGGCCCTGTGACGCGCCTCGGGGAGGCCTGGGCGAAACCCATCAGAAGATCTGGTCGCGCACGAGGTCCTGGGCGTTCAGGTCCTGCGCGAGCCCGTCATCGGCGAAGCCGCCCTTGATCGGGTCGCGGTAGAAGTAGAGCCCGTCGCGCTCGACGACCGTCTCGGGCTGCACGCGCGTCGTCTCGGGCACGTTCGCGAGGGCCGCGCGCATGTAGTCGATCCAGATCGGCAGGACGAGGCCGCCGCCCGTCTCGCGCGACCCCAGGGGCTTGGGCTGGTCGTAGCCCATCCAGCCCACGGCGACGGTGTCGCCCGCGTAGCCGCAGAACCAGGCGTCCTGGCTGTCGTTCGAGGTGCCGGTCTTGCCGGAGATGTCGTTGCGCTTCAACTCCTTCGTCGCGCGGCGGGCCGTGCCGTTCGTCGCGACGCGGTGCAGCAGGGAGTTCATCACGAAGGCGTTGCGGTCGTCGATCGCGCGGATCGAGGGGTCGCCCGCCTGACGGTTCGTCGCCTGCATGAGGGTCGCGCCCTTGGTGTCCGTCACGCGGTCGATGAGGTAGGGCTGCACGCGGTAGCCGCCGTTGGCGAAGACCATGTAGCCGCCGAGCATCTGCCAGGGCGTGACGCTGCCCGCGCCGAGCGCCATCGGGAGGTTGGCCGGATGGTTTTTCGGCGAGAAGCCGAAGCGCTGGACGTACTGCTGCGCGTAGCTCGGCGTGATCGACTGCATCACGCGGATCGTCACGAGGTTCTTCGAGAGCTCAAGCGCGCGGTAAAGGGGCATCGGGCCGTCGAAGCGCCCCTCGTAGTTCTTCGGCTCCCAGAGCCGGCCGCCGGTGAGCTTGGGGTCGATCGAGATCGGCGCGTCGTTGATGACCGTCGTCGCCGTGAAGCCCTTCTCGAGGGCCGCCGAATAGATGAAGGGCTTGAAGCTCGAGCCGGGCTGGCGCCACGCCTGCGTGACGTGGTTGAACATGTTGAGGTTGAAGTCGAACCCGCCCACGAGGGCCTTCACGGCGCCCGTGTTGAAGTCCGCCGCGGCGAAGGCGGTCTCGACCTTGGGAACCTGGGCGAGCGTCCAGGTCTCCGAGGCGTTCTTCCCCTCAAGAGGATGCATCACGCGGATGATCGAGCCCGGGACGACGGGCTCGACCCCCTTGGCGGGCTTCGCGGCGAGGTTTCTCTTTCCGAACTGCAGGCTCGTGCGGTCGAGTGTCACGGATTCGGTCGCGGAGATCGCGGCGACGATTTTTTCGGGCGAGGCCTCAAGCACGACCGCGGGGAGCATGAAGGGCGAGGAGGCGGTCTGGGAGAGGGCCTCGCGGATGCGCTTCGGGCGCTCGGCGGCCGATCCGAGCTCGATCCTGCCCTCGGGGCCGCGATAGCCGTACTTGCGGTCGTAGGCGATGAGGCGGCGCCTGACGGACTCGACGGCGACGCGCTGCTCGTCCATGCGGATCGTCGTGTGGACGTTGAGGCCGCGCGAATAGGTCTCGTCGCCGAAGATGTCGAAGACGAGCATGCGGGCGAGCTCGGCGGCGTAGTGCGCCGTCACGGAGTCGGCCGAGGCGTTCGCGGAGGACGCGAGGGGCGTCTCCTCAACCGCGCGGCGCACCTGCACGGGAAGGGATTTTTCGCTCTGGTAGGTGAGCTCGTCGATGTATCCGAGGTCAAGCATGCGGCGCAGCACGTAGTTGCGGCGCATCGTCGCGCGCGTGGGGTTGACGATCGGGTTGTAGGCCGAGGGGGCCACGGGCAGGCCCGCGATCGTCGCGGCCTCGCCCACGGAGATCTCGTCCAGGGGCCGGCCGAAGTAGGTCCTCGACGCGGAGGCGAAGCCGTAGGAGCGCTGCCCGAGGTAGATCTGGTTCATGTAGATCTCGAGGATCCGGTCCTTCGTGAGCTCGTGCTCAATCTTGAAGGACATGGCGATCTCGTAGAGCTTTCGCGTGTAGGTGCGCTGCGTCGTGAGAAAGAAGTTCCTCGCGACCTGCATCGTGATGGTCGAGCCTCCCTGGCCGCGCCGGCCCGTGAGGAGGTTGATGACCGCCGCGCGGGCGATGCCGGAGATCTCGATGCCGGGGTGCTCGTAAAAGCCCGCGTCCTCCGCGGCGAGGATGGCGTTCTTCACGTGCGCCGGAACGTCGGCGATTCTCACGAAGTCGCGCCGCTCCTCGCCGAACTCGCCGATGAGCTTGCCGTCCGCGCTCCAGACGCGCAGCGGCACCTTCGGGCGGTAGTCCGTGAGGGCGTCGATCGGCGGGAGCTGCTCGTAGATGTAGGCGAAGACGAAGACGAGGAGGAGCGCCCCCGAGGCCGCGCCCGCGGCGAGGATGCCGATCGTCCACTTGAGAGCGGAGAGGAGCGCGCCGGAGCGCCCGGAGGATTTCTTCTGCGGCTTTTTGTTGCGGGAAAGCGTCACGTGCGCGGCCTTGTCGATCTGGGCTGGGGGGTGGGAGGACGGGCGCGAGCCGCCCGCGGAGTCTGTTCTGATGGGCCGGAATTATAGAAAGACATCGTCCGCAAGGCCCCGCGGGACGGGCTTTCAAAGGCTTGCCGGACGTTGCGGGGGGCGTTGGGGCGAAACAAGTTTTTTCCGTTTTTCTCCGGATGATCGAACCGATCGGGCCAGCTTCTCCTTAGGCTCAGCGAAGGCCTTTCGGCCCCTCGAGCGCGTAAAATGCGATTCCTTCGAGGCCGCCCGCCGGACGCAAGAGCTCCAACGGGCGTTTTTTGGCGAACCGCCCTGAACGGCTGTTCAGAATCTTCCGGACATTTTGGCGCGCGAGCCGCAATTGAGTCACGAGTCATGCGCATTCATCACGAGACCATCACCGTCGGACCCGAGTCGATCGACGTGCAGGGGCACGTCAACAACCGCGAGTACCTGCGGTGGATGGAGCACGCCGCGACGAGGCACGCCGAGACGCTCGGCTGGGGCCTGGCGGACCTCAGGGCGACAGGCCGCGCCTGGGTCGCGCGCGAGCACTGGATCGAATACCTGCGCCCCGTCTTCGAGGGCGAGACGATCGAGATCCGCACCTGGGTGCAGAGCCTGCGCGGAGCGGCGAGCCTGCGCCGCTACGCGATCACGCGCGGCGAGGAGCTCGTCTGCGTCGGCGCGACCGAGTGGGTGTACGTCGACGCCGAGCGCGGGCGCCCGGCGCTCTTTGACGACGAGACCGTCGCGCGCGTGGCGCCCCTTCTCGTCGCCGAGGGCGACGAGGAGCTCAAGCGCTTGGGCGTCGCCCGGCCCGTGCGCTTCTCGCCCGGCCCGAACCTGCTCGGGCGCGCTCCGGCAGCTTCGGTTGCGTCGGCTCCGGAGGGCGCCCGATGAAGGACTTTCTCTCGATCGAGCGCCTCACCTTCGGGTACGGCTCGCGCAGGATCCTCTCGGACGTCTCGATGCGCTTCGGCGTCGGCAAGGTCGTCGCGATCATGGGCGGATCGGGCATGGGCAAGACCACGCTTCTGAAGCTCATCGGCGG
>ERZ1035025.1482-NODE-1482-length-11603-cov-9.676741_pt1 | contig 11603 bp, 12 predicted proteins | sample MGYA00520619_ERZ1035025 | MGnify/ENA primary metagenome ERZ1035025 (study PRJEB33766, sample SAMN09781742) | gut metagenome | biome: gut microbiome | host: Homo sapiens | place: Madagascar | study: EMG produced TPA metagenomics assembly of the PRJNA485056 data...
AAGGTTGGAAAACCTTGAATTTTCAATAAAAAACACTTGATTATATGAGGAGGAATTATTTTATGGATCAGACGTATATGAAAGAAAAACCAATTTTACCATTATTATTATCGATGGCACTGCCTATGGTGATCTCAATGTTTGTAAATTCATTGTATAACATCATTGACAGTATCTTTGTTGCAAAGATCAGCGAGGATGCAATGAATGCTTTATCCCTTGTATATCCGGTACAAAATCTGATCAACTCGATTGCTGTTGGATTTGGTGTTGGAATTAATGCTGTGATTGCAATGTTTCTTGGTGCAGGAAAATCAACAGAAGCCAATAAAGCTGCAACGCAGGGATTATTCCTAAATATTATTCATGGAATTATACTTACGGTCATTGGATTAATAGTTATGCCATCATTTCTTGCAATGTTTACAAAAGATCAGATAGTTATCGGAATGGGATTACAGTATTCAACCATTGCACTGATGTTTTCAACGATTATTATGGCAAGTATTTCTCTTGAAAAGATCTTTCAGGCAGTTGGAAATATGGTAATTACCATGATTGCTTTAATGACTGGTTGTATTGTAAATATTGTTTTAGATCCACTTTTAATCTTTGGAATCGGTTTCTTTCCGAAACTTGGAATTCAGGGAGCTGCACTTGCAACAGGTATTGGACAGAGCAGCACATTGATCATTTATCTGGCTGTTTATGTACTCCGTCCAATTCATGTAAGGATTAGAAAAGATTGCTTAAAACCAGAAGCTGCCTTCGTTAAAAGATTATATGCGATTGGAATTCCAGCAACTTTAAATATGGCATTACCATCTTTCCTAGTATCTGCTTTGAATGCAATTTTAGCATCATTTTCACAGACTTATGTTGTTGTTCTTGGTGTCTATTACAAATTACAGACTTTCTTATATCTGACAGCAAATGGTATGATTCAGGGAATGCGCCCTATTATGAGTTATAATTATGGTGCAAATGAACCAGCTCGCGTTCGTAAGATCTATCTTATGACATTTGAAATTGTTGTTGGAATTATGGTGATCGGAACAATCATTTGTTTCGCAATCCCACAGACACTTATGAGTATGTTTACAAGTAATCCTCAAACATTATCAGAAGGTGCGATCGCACTTCGCATTATCTGTGCTGGATTTATTGCTTCTTCTGTTTCTGTAGTTTCAGCAGGTGCCTTTGAAGCATTAGGAAAAGGTATTCAGTCCTTCATGATTTCATTTTTACGTTATGTTGTTGTGATCATTCCTGCTGCATTTATATTAAGTAAAGCTGTTGGAGTCCATGGTGTATGGCATGCATTCTGGGTTGCTGAAATCATTACAGCTGTGATTGCATTTATTCTTTATTACCAGCTGATTGGAAAATCAGGAAAAGCGCCGTCCAAAGCTCAAATTGACTAAATTTTGACATATCGCAAAGAAACGCTTACAATAAACAAAAAGAAAAGGAGCGTAAAAATCATGGGATATATATCAACCGTTGAAGTTCGTTATGCAGAAACAGACCAGATGGGAATTGCTCATCACAGTAACTATGCTGTCTGGTTTGAAGTTGCCAGAACTGATTTTATCAAGGCTGCTGGAATTTCTTATACAGATGTAGAAAAACAAGGAATCATCACTCCTTTAACAAGCCTTGAATGTAAATATAAAAAGGCAGCTTTCTATGAGGATCAGTTACAGATTCATGTAAATCTTACAAAGTTATCTCCTGTTCGTTTGGAGTTTTCTTATAAGGTTACAAGAGGTGATGATCTGATCGCTACTGGAAAGACAACACATGGTATGGTGACAAAAGATCTAAAACCGATCAATGTAAAAAAAGAACACCCGGAAATTTACCGAATGTTCGAAAATGCATTAGATTAAAGATAACTTAACTGTTCAATTAAGATCAGGCGCATCAATTGATGTGGAAATGTCATTTTACTGAAACTTAATTTTAATTTTCCTTTGGATACAACCTTTGGTGATAGTCCAAGGGAACCACCAATAATAAATGTAATATTATTTATGGACTCCTTGTTCCACTGATTCCATTTCTTCTGGAATTGCTCGGTGGAGTAAGGAGTTCCTTCTATACAGAGGGGAATTACAAATGATCCATCGGGAATCTTGTCAAGGATTCTCTGCCCTTCAGTTTCTTTGATCTTTGCCTCTTCTTTTTCGCTGGCATTATCTGGTGTTTTCTCATCAGGAAGTTCTATAATTTCAAAATCGTATTTCTTGCGGATGATCTTTGTGTAATGATCGATCAGTTCTCTTAAATATGCTTCTTTAATTTTTCCGACACAGATCATTTGGATTTTCATATGTTTTGATACCTTTCTTTATAACTTAATCAGCAATTCCCAATAACCTTTGTGACTGCTGCCAATTCGTCTAATTACCTCTTGTTTTTTCATCTTGTTTAAATAATATTTTACTCTATCTACTGTCCATCCTAATTCCATTGCTATTTCTTTTTGAGTTAATTTGGGATTATTTTGAATCACTTGCAAAATCTCGTGATCATTTTTGGTTAATTTTACAGTTTGGGTAGTAGTTTGGGTAGTAGTTTGGGTAGTAGTTTGGGTAGTAGTTTGGGTAGTTTTTGATTTTGCCTCTCTTCGATACATATTCACTCGAAAATCACCATCAAAATCAATTAATTCTGGTTTTTTTAATCCATATTCTTTACATTCCCTAAGAATTCTTGGTATTCCCGTTCCCCATTTCTCAATAATTTTCATATATGCAAATGCATTGGCTATCGCTGGATTTCTTAGTCTTGAATAGCCTTCAATCATTTTCTTTATTGATACCGTATTTAAAAGCATACCAGGTGATGTTACCTCTAACCGATCATCAAATATCGCTACCTGTATATTACCTGGTTCCAGATAATTACGATGGGCAACTGCATTCGCTATTAGCTCCCTTACACTATTTATCGGAAGTTCGTAAACATCCTGCCGATATATTCCTTTAATCTGCATACCCATATTAATCTTTTCTAATACATATTGAAAAGCTAATTGTACCTGATCTTGAATTGGTCCGCTAAACTCCCTGCGATCCACAAAATAAGCTCTTGTTTTTCCTTTAAATACTGCACATTGAATTGTTGGTTGAATTTGCATTTTTCCTGTTAATAATGCATAAGCATTGGTAGGAATAATTTGCCCATTGTCTTCTTTCAAAATCCCCCATGTAATCAATATATTCTTTGTCACATCACGTACTGTTGCTTTTTCTTCATCATTCCATGTATTTTCAATTGCTATTTTTTTCATTTTGTCACATAAATCTTTTATATCGTCTTCATTAATTTCAAGATCTTCACATGGCTCATTATCAAAATATCTATTTTGACCTTCTAAGATTAATTCTTTCAGCATATACCTTCCGCATGTCTTGATGTCCCAGCTACACGTACATAAGTTCCATCTACAAGCCCTTTATTTTTTATATAATATGGACGCATCGGTCCCGGATGAATCTCTACTACTATAATCGTCTTGTTATCAATTGATTGCAGTGTTACGTCTGGATAAATTTTAGGCTCGCAGCTATCTGAAATAGCATTTGTAATCGCATCCATTGTCTGGAAGATCGTATCAGGATTCATACCTACGATATCTAATGTCTTATCATCAACACCAAAAATAATGCGTCCTCCTCTGCCATTTGCAAAAGCTACTACTGTTTTCATATATTTTTCGCTCTTTTTAGGCATTTCAACTTTATATTCAATATTTATTGACTCTCCTGAAAACAACTTATTTTTCAATATGACTTCTCCTATCATCGTTTATTCAAAATATACTCAATAATATATAAATATATCCTAAATCATATCATACAATTTTGATATTTACAATATAATTCTCTTATCTTAAATAAAAGTGTATCACATTTCCATAAATCCATCAAACTTCTCTAATACAATGACAAAACTCTTTTCACCTGCAACAATAGGTACCTTATTGCAAAAAACTCTCTTGTGTACTAAAATTGAGATAATAAAATTAACAAAATGAGGTAACTAACAATGATTGAAATCAGAAAATTTGAACCCGATGATACAGACGCAGCAATCAAGATCTGGAACGAAGTTGTCGACGATGGCGTTGCCTTTCCTCAGTTAGATGACTTAGATCATGAAAGTGGTCTTAGTTTCTTTGAAGAACAGACATATACAGGAATCGCTGTTGATTCTGATACAAATGAAATCGTTGGACTTTATATTTTACATCCAAATAATGTTGGAAGATGTGGTCATATCTGTAATGCAAGTTATGCAGTTTCTTCTGCTCACCGTGGAAAACAGATTGGTGAATTTCTTGTTACTGACTGTGTAAAGCGTGCTCCTGAATTTGATTTTAAAATCCTTCAGTTTAATGCGGTTGTCGCAAGTAATAAAGCAGCCCTACATCTATACAAGAAACTTGGATTTATACAGCTTGGTGTGATTCCAAAAGGATTCTTATTAAAAGATGGTACTTATGAAGATATCATTCCTCATTATCTAGAATTAACAAAATAATTTATAAAAACAAAAAATCTGAAATCCCTTTTCTTGAGATTTCAGATTTTTCTTTTATCGTACTTTAATCCACTCCTGATCTTCTTTTTTCTCAAAACTTCCATCTCCGATTCCTAATGCAGATTTCGCTAACATATCCGCATAATCATTATATTTATCATTGGAGTGGCCTTTGACTTTTACAAACTTGATCTGGACATGCTGTTTCATTTCTTCATAAATTCTCTGGTAGTCCTGTGTTCCTTCTTTTTTCGCTGCCCATTCGCCGGTACACCATTTCTGGATTCCTTCATAATCATAGTGAATCGCCAGCTTTTTATAACCATTTTCTTTTGCAAAACGCATCGCTGCTTCGGAACCTTTGATCTCACCTGCTACATTTCGCATCGTTGCCAGTTCTTCATCTTCATATGGATATGCAAAATAACGCTCTTCTCCGCCATGCATCAAGACCATTCCATAAGAAAATCTCTTCTGGGAGTGATCGTAGCTTCCATCCACATATGCAACTAATGTATCTTCATCAATCTGCATTAACTCATTTGCATCAGGATTTAAGAAAGCCTGCGCTTCTTCTTTGGTCTTAAATCCTTTATATCTTGCATTCGGGAAGCCCATCACCTGGGCTTTGCATGCATCCCATGACATGTAAATTCCTGGTTTTCTTCCCTTTTTTACTGCATAAAATTTTCCTGCCATATTTTTTCCTCTTTATTTTTTCGTGTTTAATGTGATAACTACATATTCAGAATGTCCTCCAGTACGGATTGGGTATCCCCAGCCACCGATTCCGGAGCTTACGATTACCTGATAATCTCCATCCTGTCGATGTCCATAGTTTAATTCTGTCACTCCAATAAGCTCTCCAAGCTGTCCTGTCGGCCAGATCTGTCCGGCATGGGTATGTCCAGATAAAGACAGATCAACCCCTGCTTTTTTATTTTCTTTTAAACCTCTTGGCTGGTGATCTAACAGCAGAACAAATTCATCGTTCTTCTTATCTCCAACAACATCTTTAATATCTTTTCGATCAACTGAGGCATCCTTTCTTCCAACAATTCGGAAGTTATCACTAATCTGATAGGACTGGTCTTCTAACACATAAATCCCATTTTCTTTTAATGTCTTTCTTAATTCATCTGGGGTATAAAATGGCTTGTTTGTGTAGTAATTATAATCATGATTTCCAAATACATAGAAGGTTCCATAAGTTGTTTTGATCTGTCCTAGTTCCTTTGCAACTGCCTGCATCTCTTCTTTTGTTGTATTCTCATCAAAAATATCTCCTGTCAGGGCAAGGATATCTGGATGCTGTGCCTGAATTTTTTGACAGTATGTCTTGAACTTGTCTGTTGTCATTGTTGTTGGGGTATGAAGATCTGAGATCTGAACGATTTTCATCTCATTTTGAATCTGCTTATCAGTTGTAAGGTTATAGTTTGTCTGTTTTACATTTTTGATATTATAACTTCCATATCCTGCTGCTACTGCTACTGTCAAAAATCCCACGATACAGCTCTGATATAAAAATCTTAAAACTTTCTCTGCATTCTTGCCTTTACAGATTCTTTTCCCAATCTGCCAGACGATCTCCATCACTCCGCATGCCGCAAGAAAATGAAGAATCAATACTGCTCCAAGCCCGTACACTTTCCATCCCCATGCAACACAGCAAAGTGTGAGAACTAATGAAATAATATTACTTATTTTCCCCTTCTTATCAAGATGAAATAATGTCAGAATCCTTCGGATCACATGGAATAGATAAATTCCAAGTGGAATCCAGACAATTGCCGGCATAATGTACCATAGTACCATAATCTTCTCCTTTTTTAGACAAGAAAAAATCCTGCAATGCAGGATTTCTTCTGAAATTCATATTTCTAGTCGTTATCTCTTCCACCGAATAAAATAACAAGACGAAGTAAACTAAGAATTGCCGCTGCTGCGCTTGCTACATAAGTAAGTGCTGCCGCAGATAATACTTTCTTTGTCTGTGCTACTTCATCGCCATACATGATTCCTGTATTGCCAAGAATCTTTAAGGCTCTTGCAGATGCATTAAATTCAACTGGAAGTGTTACCAGCTGAAAAATAACTGCCAGTGAAAATAGTAAAATTCCGATATTGAGTAATGTCTGGTTCATTCCAAGAATGACACCGCCAATAATAAATAACCAGGACAAATTAGATCCTAAATTAACGGCTGGAACCATAGCACCTCTGATCTTCAATGGTGCATATCCCTGCTGATGCTGCACGGCATGACCGCATTCATGAGCCGCAACGCCGATTGCTGCAATGGAATCAGATCCATAAGTTGCATCAGATAATCGCAGTACCTTATTCTTTGGATCATAATGATCTGTAAGATTACCGCTGACACGTTCTACGGAAACATCGTAAATTCCTGCCTGATTTAGAATACGCTCGGCTGCCTGTGAACCTGTTAATCCACAATGACAACGAACTCTTGAATATCTTCGGAATGTTGAATTCATCTTGGATGATGCGATCATGGTAATGATCACTCCGATGATGATCAAAATATACGTTGGGTCGAAATAATAACCGTATGGGTACATAAATATCTCCCTTCTTTCTCTATAACATGTAGATGATTATATCGTTCCTTCTACATGAAATCAAGGCAGTTTAGAAATATTTTATTTCTTTTTATAATGATTTTATCGAACGGATAATTCTTCATATTTTTATAATAAAGAAGCTCTTAATTCTTCTCCTGATTTTGCACTTAAATATGCTGGTGCAATGTCAAATACAGTCTTGCATCCGCTCTGTCCTTCTTTGGAAAGTTTGTATGCAGCTCTTGCATATGCAACTAAAACACTTGAAGTAAATTCTGGGTTAGAATCTAATTTTAAGCTGTATTCGATGATGTGTTTGTTTTCTTTTTCCCATCCTGTGCATCCACTTCTTAATACAAATCCACCATGAGGAATCTTGCTGTGATCGCGGTCTAATTCTTCCTGACTGATGAAATGTACTGTTGTATCATAGTCTGCGAAGTAGTTCGGCATTGTTTTGATCTCTTCTTCTACTTTCTTCGCATCTGCACCTTCTTCAAGAACTACGAAGCATTCTCTTGTATGTTTCTGTCTTGTTGTAAGTTCTGGATCTTCCCCATTACGAACTGCTTCTAAGGCTGCTTCTACAGGAATTGTATACTGTTTACCATCTTTGACACCTTCTACACGACGGATCGCATCAGAATGTCCCTGGCTGACTCCTTTTCCCCAGAATGTATAATCTTTTCCTTCTGGAAGGATTGCATTTGCATACATTCTATTTAAAGAGAACATTCCTGGGTCCCAGCCTACAGAGATGATTCCAACATGTCCATTTTCTTTTGCTGCTTTATCTACATTTGCAAAATGTTCTGGAATTCTTGCGTGTGTATCAAAGCTGTCAACAACGTTAAATAATTTTGCATATTCTGGTGTTTGAACAGGAAGGTCTGTTGCACTTCCTCCACATAACATTAAAACATCAATCTTATCTTTCCAGTCTTCTACATCTTTAACGCTGCATACAGCTGCACCTTCTGTTAAAATACTGACTGTCTCTGGATCTCTTCTTGTAAATACAGCGACAAGTTCCAAATCGTCATTCTGTTTAATTGCACATTCAATTCCACGTCCAAGGTTACCATAACCCATAATACCAATTTTAATCATTGATCTTTTCTCCTTTTTTTGACTTTATTAAACTTAGTATACCATTAATGAGTTTCTCGTTCAATGTATTCTTTCTACCATTTTTTTGCTATAATAACTTTAAAAATCCCCGATAATTCTTATCTTTTCGGGCTAATTTAACAGAAATGAGGAATTTTATCATGTCATTTACAGGCATTTTCAAAGCAAAAGACGGTATTGTTGCTGTTGTCGATTCAAAGGCATCCAGAATAGAAAATGGTCAGTCTTACGAAGATATTCAAAGAAATCCAGAAAAACTATTCGTATTCCAAAACGGAATCGCCACAACTTTTGGTGCAAACCAGATCTTAGTACAAAATCCTTTTGAATTTTCCTCAAAAGTCATTGCGATTGAAGATCTTGTTTATGAATATCTGCATTTAAAAAATATGCTGGATGCCGCTTTCTTCCAATCCCTGCTCGTAAAAATGACATCAAATCCAGCCAATACAGAACCCGTAAACTTCCTGATCGGACGAAAAATCCGTCAGGAAGAATACATCCTGGAACACCACCAAGTCCGCTACTGTGCTTATGCACAACGTCTTGGCACTCCAACGGAACATTTCTTTACTGGAGGAGATGAAAAATACCGGGAACATTTTGATAATCTTCCTTATCTTTCACAGATTACATCGGTTGATGTATTGCAGAAAACCGTTGCAAAAGAATTGGATGGACTGATTCAATATTATGATCATCAAGCTGAATATAATCCTGTTGGAAAACCAGTGAAATCTTATATATTACGATAAAATCTTTTTAGTAAAATTTATAAATTTCATTTCAAAAAATCAAAAATTTCTTGTTAAAAATGACCTTTGAATTTTCAAAATTCAATTGATAAAATAAAGAAAGCGCTATAGGAAACGATATTTTTGAAGATATGACACAAATATGCATATCTTCTTTTTTTGCGCTTTTTTAAACTTATTTTTTAGGAGGGCAAATATATGAACAAGATAATAACGATCAGCCGCCAATATGGAAGTGGTGGAAGATTGATTGGAGAAATGGTATCCAAACAATTAAACATTCCATTTTATGATTCAAAGATCATTCGTGAAACAATGAAAAAAACTGGTTTTACAGAAAATATGATTAAATCAACAGAGCAAAGAGTTACCAACAGTTTCTTATTTAATCTGGCCATGGGTGTTGATGAAGCTCATAACCATATGAAAATAATCGAACAAGCTGAACATGACGTCATTCAAAATCTTGCAAAACAAGGGCCTTGTGTCATCATTGGCCGTTCTGCCAACTTTATATTAAGTGAAAAAGATACCTTAAATGTATTTATATATTCAGACATCAACGATCGAATCACATATGCCACTGAACATTACAATATTGATGCCGCAAATGCAAAATCAATCGTTCAAAAAAACGATCATGAAAGAAAAATGTATGCTCTAAATTTTTATAACCAGGATTGGGAGAATAAAAATAATTATGATCTTCTTTTGAATTCTGGAAAACTTGGAATTGACACCTGTGTAAAACTAATCATTGATACAATTAAAAAGGATGGTAACACAAATGAAATCTAATACAACTGTACCTGTAAAACTTACTCTTTCTGTTATTGCAGCATGCCTTGTATCATTTTGCGGATTGATCACGGAAACTGCTGTTAATATCGCATTTCCTGCTGTGATGAGTTCGTTGCATGTTTCTACAAAAACAGTTCAATGGCTGACAACTGGAAATCTTCTGATCGTAGCTATGATCACTCCATTATCTGCATTTTTACAAAAACGTTTTAAATTAAAGAATTTATTTATATTGGGAACGATGAGCTTCCTTATATGGTGGAATTGTTAACCAGTCTTTGGGATGGCGCTATATTTTTGTAATTTTAATCCCTGTTTTACTTTTTACATTGATTCTTGGTATCAATACAATTGAAGAAAAACATGAACCACAGAAAGTTCCTGTAGATATCCCTGGTATCATTTTGATCATGTTGACATTTTTAGGTCTTGTATATGGATTTGCTAATATTGCTGCATTTGGACAAAGTCCTCTTTCCGAAATTGTTTCATTTGTTGTTGGAATCCTTGCTCTTTTCTTATTTATAAAGCATTGCAAGACTTTTGAAAATCCATTGATCAATATCCATATTTTCAAAAATATTCCTTTTGTATGTCATCTTATATCATTTTTCCTGATCAATGCGATCATGCTTGGAATGAGCTTTCTGCTTCCAAACTATTTGCAGATCACGCTTTTATGTGAATCTATGTTTGCCGGATTTATGTTATTGCCAGGTGCCGGCCTGAATGCTGTTATGGGACCATTTAGCGGTGCTGCGCTTGATAAAATTGGTGCAAAGCTTCCAATCCTTACTGGTACTGGTCTGATGGCAATTGGTATTTTATTATTTACTGTCTTTGGTCTGCATTTAAATACCATTATGATCATATGTTTTTATATTATTTTTGGTATTGGATGTGGTATTGCTTTTGGAAACACAATGACTATTGGGAATTTAAGACTTCCAGTTTCTCAAAAAGCCTACGGTAATACTTGTTTTAACACATTAATGCAATTTGCAGGCGCTGTTGGAACAAGTATCTGTGCTGCCTTTGTATCTTTTGCACAAAATCAAAGTAACAGCATGAATTATCAATTAAAAACAGCTGCTGGTTCTATGCATAGTTTTATCTTCTTATTAATCCTTGCAGTCTTATGTTTTATCCTTCAGGTTATCGGATTTCATTCATTCGAAAAACAAAATAAATAAGAAACAAACAGCACAGATATGAATTCCTTTGATTCATACCTGTGCTGTTTCTTATAATTTTATCTTCGCAAAAGCTTCCGCAAACGCATTATTAATTGGTTGTTCTGCCTCTTTCTGCTGTTTCTTCAAATACCGGTTCACTTCCTTCTTACTCATTCCTGAACCCTGTTTTTCTTTTCTCTGTTTAAATGCAGACAGTTTTTCCTTATATCCGCAAACACATACAAACTTCTGTCCTTCGCCTTCCCCGACCATTTCCATCTTCTTATGGCAGACTGGACATCTTGCATTTGTGATTCTTGAGATTGTCTTTTTGTATCCACAGCTGCGGTCCTGACATACCAGACGTTTGCCGTGTTTTCCATTCACTTCTAATAAAAATTTTCCACATTCCGGACAGCGGTGTCTTGTGACGTTATCGTGTCTGAATTTGCCATCGGATGTTTTAATATCTTTGATCAATGCCTGTGTATAATCAGAGATTTCTCTCATAAATTTCTGATCATTTTGTTTCCCTTTGGAGATTGCTGTCAGTTTCTTTTCCCAATCAGCAGTTAGTTCTGCTTTTTTAAGATCTTTTGGAA
>ERZ1035025.1490-NODE-1490-length-11548-cov-4.535891_pt1 | contig 11548 bp, 9 predicted proteins | sample MGYA00520619_ERZ1035025 | MGnify/ENA primary metagenome ERZ1035025 (study PRJEB33766, sample SAMN09781742) | gut metagenome | biome: gut microbiome | host: Homo sapiens | place: Madagascar | study: EMG produced TPA metagenomics assembly of the PRJNA485056 data...
GAGCGGGAAGGGCCCGCAGGGATTCAATCCCTGCGGGCCCTTTCCAATTGCGCGAGCCGGCCCGGAAGACCGACTCCTGAGGCAGACCGTCAGGCCGCGCCCGCCGTGAGGGCGACGAGGCGCAGCGTCACCGCGAGGCTCTTCTCCCAGGAGGACGTCGGCATGAACTCGCAGGCGCTGTGGAAGTTGTGCGCGCCCGTGAAGTAGTTGATGGTCGGGATGCCCTTCGTCGAGATGAAGGAGCCGTCCGTGCCGCCGCGCATCGCGATGTCGAGGGGCTTGACGCCCTCCCTCTCCATCGCCTCGCGCAGCAGGTCGAGCGCCGCGCGGTTTTCCGGCCGGAGCGCGTCGGCGATGTTGCCGTACGTGTCGTCAAACGACACGGCGATCCTCGCGCGCGGATGGAGCTCGCGCACGTACTCGACCGCCGAGGCGATGAGCGCCTTTTTGGCGCGGTAGCCCTCGAGGCTGTGGTCGCGGATCTTCATCGAGACCGCGCACTTCGCGGGGCCCCCGGAGATGCCGTTCACCCAGATGAAGCCCTCGGTGCCCGCGGTGCACTCGGGCGTCTGCGTGCGGTCGAGCATGTTGATGAAGTCATGCGCGACGAGGATCGGGTTGACGAGCACGCCCTTGGAGGACATCGGATGCGCCGTGACGCCGGCGATCTCGAGCTTCGCGCCGCCCGCGTTGAAGGTGCGCCAGACGATCTCGCCCAATTCGCACGAGTCGATCGTGTAGGCAAAGTCCACGGGAAACTTCGTGAAGTCGATCTTCTTCGCGCCCTTGAGGCCGATCTCCTCGTCGGGGACGAAGGCGATCCAGATGTCGCCGTGGGGGCGGCCCTCGTCCTGGATCACATGAAGCGCCGTCATGATGTTCGCGATCGCGGACTTGTTGTCCGCGCCGAGCACGGACGTGCCGTCCGAGAGCACGAGGTCGTCGCCGAGGTAGCGCTCGATCTCCGGATGCTCGGCCGTGCGCAGCCAGAGGTCCTTCTCGCGGTTGAGAAGAATGTCGCCGCCCTGGTAGTCATGGAGCACCCAGGGGCGGATGTCGGGCGAGAGCCCGGCGTCAACGGTGTCCATGTGCGCGCACCAGCCGACCTTCGGGGTCTTGGCGCCCGCGGGGAGGTTCGAGGGAAGATGCGCGGTGACGACCGCGAACTCCGAGATCTCCACTGACTCGAGGCCAAGCCCGCGCAGCTCCTCGGCGAGCATCGCCGCGAGCGTTCTCTGCCCCTCGGTGCTCGGCACCTCGGTCGCCTTCGGATCGCTCTGCGTCGTCACGGCCGCGTAGCGCATGAAGCGCTCGAGCAGCTCCTTTTTCACATCGATCATTTTGTCTCCTGTTTGTGGTGGTCCGCAGGCCCGGGCCTGCCTGGCGCCGCGGCGCCCGGATTCGTCCGCCGCAGCCGCCCGAAGGAGAAACCACGCCCAGTCCTCCGGGCGCCGGAGGATGCCGCCCGCCGGGACGGCCCCTCCGGAAAACCGAGGCGCATCAGCCCTCGGCGCGCTCCTCAAGGATCGCAACGGCCGGAAGCTTCTTGCCCTCGAGGAATTCGAGGAAGGCGCCGCCGCCCGTGGAGATGTAGGAGACGCGGTCGCCGACGCCGAACTGGCTGATCGCGGAGACCGTGTCGCCGCCGCCGGCGATCGAGAAGGCGCCGCGGTCCGTGGCTTCGGCGATCGCGTAGGCGAGCGCCTCGGTGCCCTTGGCGTAGGGGGCCATCTCGAAGACGCCGACCGGGCCGTTCCAGACGATCGTTCCGGCGCTGCGGAGCTCCGCGGCGAGGGCCCTGGCGGTTTCGGGACCGACGTCAAGGATCATCTCGTCCTCTGCGACCTCGTCGACGCCGCAGACGCGGTGCGGAGCGTCGGCCGCGAAGGCCTTCGCGGCGACAACGTCGACCGGCATCGGAAGCGTCGCGCCCTTCTTCTCCAAGACCGCGAGGACCTTGCGGCACTCCTCGACGAGATCGGGCTCGGCGAGGGACTTGCCGATCGGGTGGCCCGCGGCGAGAAGGAACGTGTTGAGGATGCCGCCGCCGACGATGAGGCGGTCGACCTTCTCGGCGAGGTTCGAGAGAATCGTGAGCTTCGTGGAGACCTTCGAGCCCGCGACGATGGCGGCGAGCGGGCGCCTGGGCGACTCGAGCGCCTTCGTGAGGGCGTCGATCTCGCCGGCCATCAGGGGGCCGGCGCAGACGACGGGCGCGTACTGGGCGACGCCGTACGTGGAGGCCTGGGCGCGGTGGGCGGTGCCGAAGGCGTCATTGACGAAGACGTCGCAGAGCGCGGCGTACTTCTTCGAGAGCGCCTCGTCGCACTTCTTCTCGCCCTCGTTGCAGCGGCAGTTCTCAAGGATCACCACGTCGCCGGGCTTGACGTCGACGCCGTCGACCCAGTCGCGCACGATCGGAACCTCGCGGCCGATGAGCTCGCCCACGCGGTCGGCGACGACCTGCAGCGAGTCCTCGGGGGTGAGGACTCCCTCCTTCGGGCGACCGAGGTGGCTCGTCACCATCACCGCGGCGCCCGCGGCGAGCGCGAGGCGGATCGCGGGCAGGCTCGCGACGATGCGGGCGTCGTTGGTGATCGCGCCCTGGTCGTTGCGCGGCACGTTCAGGTCGCTGCGGATGAGGACGCGCTTGCCGGCGAGAAGGCCCTTCTGCGCGAGGGATTCAAGAGTGTTCACATGCATGACGGATGCTCCTGTTTGGCTTCAGTGAAAGATGGGATCCAGCCGGAGCGCGTGCTCACGCACCCAGGAGGACCTGAGGTGATTGTCATCCTTGTAGATGGCGTACGGGCAGCCCGCTCGGTCGCATTCGGCCGGCGCGGGCGTGATGAAGGTGACCTCGGGGATGCGTCCCGGCCGCTCCGCCTGAGCCGCTAGGACGACCTCCCGGACGCGCGCGTTGCCCTCGCGCCAGTGCGTCTCGCGCACCGCGTCGACGCGGCCATTGATGACGGTCCGGGCGGTTTCTTTTGATTGAGGAAAAAATAAAAGGAGCCGCACTCTGCCGAGTCCATCGGCCGGAATGCGGCTCCGCGGCGAAGTCGTCAGTCCGTTCGGAGACTTACTTCGCGGCCATCATCGCGCAGGCGGTGTCGAGCATGCGGTTCGAGAAGCCCCACTCGTTGTCGTACCAGGACATCACCTTGACGAGACGCCCGGAGACCTTCGTGAGGGTCGAGTCGTAGATCGAGCTGTGCGGATTGTGGTTGAAGTCGCACGAAACGAGCGGCAGGTCGTTGTAGCCGAGGATTCCCTTGAGCTCGCCTTCGCTCGCCTCGCGCAGGATCGAGTTGATCTCCTCGATCGAGGTGTCGCGGCTCGCGAGGAACGTGAGGTCGACGAAGCTCACGTTGATCGTCGGCACGCGGACGGCGAAGCCGTCGAGCCTGCCGTTGAGCTCGGGCAGAACGAGGCCGACGGCCTTGGCGGCGCCCGTCTTCGTCGGGATCATCGAGTGCGTGGCCGCGCGGGCGCGGCGCAGATCCTTGTGATAGACGTCCGTGAGGACCTGGTCGTTCGTGTAGGAGTGAATGGTCGTCATGAGGCCGCGCTCGAGGCCGATCTTCTCCTGCAGGGGCTTGACGAGCGGCGCGAGGCAGTTCGTCGTGCACGAGGCGTTCGAGACGACCGTGTCGGTCGCCTTGAGCGTGTTCTGGTTGACGCCGTAGACGATCGTCGCGTCGGCGGTCTTGCCCGGAGCGGAGAGGAGGACCTTCTTCGCGCCCTGGTCAAGGTGGGGCTGGGCGAGCTCCTTGGAGTTGAAGGCGCCCGTGCACTCCATGACGACGTCGACGCCGAGGTCCTGCCAGGGCAGCTCGCGGGGGTTGCGGGTGCCGAAGACGCGGATGCGGTCGCCGTCGACGATCATGTCATTGCCGTCGATCTCAACCTTCGAGCCGAACGGGCCGTGGACGGTGTCGTAGCGAAGCAGGTGAGCGTTCACCGTCACGTCGCCCGGGGAGTTGACGGCGACGATCTCGATGTCGTGCTTCTTGCCGTACTCGTAGTGCGCGCGAAGAACGTTGCGGCCGATGCGGCCGAAGCCATTGATGGCAACGCGAATGGTCATTGGTGTTTCCTTTCGGGTGAGGTGACGGGGATTACTTGATCAGGTTCTCGACCTTCTCGATGACGTTCTCGACGGTGAAGCCGAACTTCTTCCAGAGATCCTTGGCCGGAGCGCTCTCGCCGAACGTGTCGACGCCGAGCACGTCGCCCCGGCCCGAGAAGTACTTCCACCAGAGGTCCGTGCGGCTCGCCTCGATGGCGAGGACCGGCGTGCCCGGCGTGAGGACGGACTCGCGGTATTCCTTCGTCTGGCGATCGAAGCGGTTCGTGCAGGGCATCGAGACCACGCGGACCTGGACGTTCATCGCCGCGAGGCGCGCGCGCGCCTCCATGGCGAGCCCGACCTCGGAGCCCGTGGCGAGGATGATCGCCTGCGCCTCGCCCTTGCCGAGGGGCGCCTCGGCGGCGACGTAGCCGCCCGCGCTGATCGCGTCGGCGTCAACCTCGTCGCGGTCGACGAAGGGCAGGTTCTGGCGAGAGAAGATGAGGCAGGAGGCGCCGTCGCGGCGCTCGATCGCCGAGGCCCAGGCGACGACGGTCTCGACCGTGTCGGCGGGGCGCCAGACATCCATGCCCGGAATGAGGCGCAGCGACGGAACGTGCTCGACGGACTGGTGGGTCGGGCCGTCTTCGCCCAAGCCGATCGAGTCATGCGTGAAGACGTTGATCGCGCGCAGGTTCATGAGCGCGGACATGCGCAGGGCGTTCCTCGAGTAGTCCGAGAACGTGAGGAAGGTCGCGCCGTAGGGGATGAAGCCGCCGAAGAGCGCGACGCCGTTGAGGATCGCAGACATGCCGAACTCGCGCACGCCGTAGCTGATGTGGCGGGCGTGGAAGTCTCCGGAGTTGAGGCTCTTGACGTCCTTCCAGTTCGTGAGGTTCGAGCCCGTGAGGTCGGCCGAGCCGCCGAGCAGCTCGGGCAGGGCCGGAGCGAGGGCGTTGAGGGCCTTCTGGCTCGCCTTGCGCGTGGCGACCGTCTCCTGGGCCTCCTCGGCCGCGCAGACCGCGTCCATCACGACGTCGTCCCAGTTCTCGGGGAGGTCGCCGGCGAGGCGGCGGCGAAGCTCGCGAGCGAGCTCCGGATAGGCCTTCTCGTAGCCCGCGTACATCGCGCTCCACTCGTTCTCGATCGCGCGGCCCGCCTCGCGGTGATCCCAGGCGGCGTAGACGTCCTCGGGAATCTCAAAGGGCCCCCACTGCCAGCCGAGGGCGGCCTTCGCGGCGGCGATCTCCTCCTCGCCCAGGGCCTCGCCATGGACCTTGGCGGTGCCCTGGCGGTTGGGCGAGCCCTTGCCGATCGTCGTCTTGGCGATGATGAGAACGGGCTTGTCCTCGCTCGTCTTCGCCTCGGCGATGGCGCGGTCCATCGCGTCGATGTCGTGGCCGTCGACCGGGCCGATCACCTTCCAGCCGTAGGCCTCGAAGCGCCCGCGCGTGTCGTCCTGGAACCAGCCGCGGACGTCGCCGTCGATCGAGATGCCGTTGTCGTCATAGATCGCGATGAGCTTGTTGAGATGCCACACGCCCGCAAGAGAGCAGACCTCGTGGCTGATGCCCTCCATGAGGCAGCCGTCGCCCAGGAACACGTACGTGCGGTTGTCGATGACGGGGAAGCCCTCGCGGTTGAACTCCGCGCCGAGGAGCTTTTCGGCGAGCGCCATGCCGACGCCGTTGGCGATGCCCTGGCCGAGCGGGCCCGTCGTCGTCTCGACGCCCGGGGTGACGCCCGCCTCGGGGTGCCCCGGCGTCCTGCTGCCGAGCTGGCGGAACGCCTTGAGGTCGTCCATCGAGAGGTCGTAGCCCGTCAGATGCAGGAGCGCGTACTGCAGCATCGACCCGTGGCCGTTCGACAGGATGAAGCGGTCGCGGCCGAGCCACTTCGGATCGGCGGGATTGAAGCGCAGATGGCGCGACCAGAGCGCGGTGGCGATGTCCGCCATGCCCATCGGCATGCCGGGGTGGCCGGACTTGGCTTTTTGGACAGCATCCATGGCGAGCGCGCGGATCGCGTTGGCCATCGTCTGGGGTGAGACGTTTGACATGGGAGTCGTTCTCGAAGACAGAAAAAGGAATCCGGAAAGCGCAGGGCGCGCTCCCCTTCGAAATTCAATATTTTAACATTCCTGCCTGCGAATCCCCCCGGATTCGCAGGCACCCCGCCGCCCGTCCGGGCGGTCCGACCGCACCCGAGATAACACCATGGCCCTTCCCCGATTCTTCATTGATGCGCCGACCGAGGCCTTCCGCCTCGGCGAGCGATTCGAACTTCCCGCCAAGGCGGCCCGTCATGCCGGCCGCGCCCTGAGGCTCGCCGCAGGCGAGCGCGTCGAAGTCTTCAACGGCTCGGGCCTCGCCTGGCAGGGCCCGGTCGGATTCGCGGGCGACGCGGCCTGGGCGGATCTCGAGACGATGACCGAGCGCACGGCCGAGCCCCCCGTGCGCATGACGCTCGTGCAGAGCCTCGTCGCGCCGGAGAAGACCGACTGGATCGTCGAGAAGGCCGTCGAGACGGGCGTGAGCGCCGTCATCCTCGTGCCCGCGGAGCGCTCCGTGACGCGGCTCTCGGGGGACCGCCTCGCCAAGCGCGTCTCGCGCCTCACCGAGATCGCGCGCTCGGCGGCCGAACAGTGCGGCCGCAACGTCGTGCCGCCCGTCTCCGCAGCGGCTTCGCTCGAGGCGGGCCTCGCTGCCGTCCGGGCCGACCTGAGGCTCATCCTCGCACCGGGCGCGGCCCCCGGGATTCCCGCGGAGCTCCGGCCCGGCCTCGCCTCGACCGCCTTTGCGGTCGGGCCCGAGGGCGGGTTCACCGAAGGAGAGATCGCCCTTGCCGCGGACTGCGGCTGGCGACCGGCCCTCCTCGGCCCCCGGGTGCTCCGCACGGAGACCGCGGGACTTGCGGCCGCGTGCTGGATCGAGACGCTCGCCGGAGACTATCCGCGCGCGCAGTGACCGCCCGTCAGGAGGCGGGCGCCTCCGCCGCGTCCGCAGGCGCCGCTGAGGAAGCCCGGGGGGCTGCGGGCGATTCCGCAGGTTCGGCGGCCTCCAGCTTCGGTTCGGGCTTCAATTCAGGCCTTGGCTCGGACTCCGGTTCCGGCTTCGTCTCAGCCGCAGCGGAGGCCGTCTGCGCCGAGTCCGTCCTTTCGGCCTTCCCTGTCTTTTCGTCCTGAGCCTGTCCGGCCGATCCGACGGGAACAGAGGTCGGGGCGGACGAAGCGGATGCGCCTGACGCGGCTGACGCGGACGGAGCCGGCTTCACGACAGACGCCGGCTTCGTCGATTTCAGCTCCGCCGCAGCCTGCGCCGGCGCAGAGAGCGGCTCGACGCGCGGCGCCGCCTGCATCGTCCTCTCCTCGGGGCTGAGGCGCGTCTCGACGGTCCTGCCGAAGCGCGCCCATTCGCTGAAGCCGAGCTGCCTCACCGCTCCGGCGGAGGCCGAGACGGAGAACTCCGGCCCCGTGCGCTTCGCGCGCGAGAGCTTCACCGCCGCCGCGGAGTCTCCGCCCGCGGCGACGAGCATGCGGCTGCGCTCCTTCATCACGCGGTTGGCGTAGCCGCCGTCCGTGCTGGCGTTCGCCGCGCCGCAGTACCACTTGAGCGCTTTGCTCACGCTTCCCGTGCGACGGATGAGGCTCGAGAGGATCGACGTGCCGACGACGAGCGAGGGATAGGCCTCGAGCGCGGCGGAGGCGCCGCCGAAGGCCTTGAACTTGTCCGTGTGCACGCGGGTCATGACCTGCATGAGGCCCTCGGCGCCCGCGCCGCTTCGCGCCTTCGGGTTGAAGCTCGACTCGACGGCGGCCACGGAGAGGATGAGCAGCGGATCGACGTCAAAGCCCGCGCCGATCTCGACGGCCCAGGCGACGAGCTGGCCGGCGCGCTCGGACGGAATGCGAAAGCTCCGCGAGACGTACGCGGCGACCTGCTCCTCGGCGGCGACCTGCTCCTCGGCGGCGCCGCTCCTTGACGCGACGGAGGCACCCTCCGAACCGTCCGGATGAAGCCGCACCCATTCGCTTGCGAGCCGTGCGGCCTCGGCCTCCGCCGCCTCGATCTCCGCGAGGCTCGCCGCGCTCTGCGCGGCCGGCGCGGGCTCCGGGGGGCGCGCGGCCGTGAAGCCGTTCACATGGAGCCAGAGCGCCGCGGCGACGCAGAGCATGGCGACGCCTCCGGCGGGCCAAGGGTCCCCCAGGCGGGCGGCGAAGCCGCGCGCCCGGTCGTCCTCAGCCGGAGCGCAATGGGAGAGTGTGCGTGCGCAATGTCTTCGAGTCGTGTGTCTGGCCATGTGTCTGCAAGAGGCTCCTTCTTCCCGTCCAAGGGTTTTGCGGGCGAGATTAACAGAAATGTCCGAGCGATGCGATTTCGGGGAGGATCTCGAAAGAGGCTCGGGATCTTGCGCAGCCGCCTCGTCCGGCCGGCCCGGGAAGCGACGGGAGGAGCGGCTCGAGGAGCGGCGCAGGGCGCGTCAGCGGCCCGCCGCCTCCCTAGAATGGCCCTCACGGAGAGGCGCGCAAGCGTCGGGAACGCCGCGGCCGGCATTCTGGAGCCGAGGCGAAAGGAGAGCAGTCATGAAGCGCAGACCCATTCATCGCGGCGGCATCGCCTCCGCGGGCTACGACCGCACGCGGCGGTGGCTTGACGTCGAGTTCGAGACCGGCCGGGTGCTCCGGTGCGAGTCGATCGGCGCGGAGGCCGCGGAGCGGTTCCTCCGCTCGAGCTCGCCCGAGGCCTACTGGCGCGAGGAGATCGAGGACGCCTACCCGATCCGCGAGATCTCCGCGAAGGAGAGCGACGAGGAGCGCCCCGTCGCGAAGAAGGGGATCGAGGAGCTCAAGCGCCTCTTCGGCGACGCCTGACCGGTCAATCGGGAGCGGCTCGCCCGCGGGGGCGCGGCCGCGCCTGCCGCTTCTCAGCGGAAGAAGATCGTCGCGAGTCCGAGGAAGATGAGGAACCCGCCCGAGTCCGTCGAGAAGGTGAGCAGGACCGAGCCGCCCATCGCGGGGTCGCGACCGAGCTTCTCAAGGATGAGCGGCACGGCGATGCCGACGATCGCGCCCTGCAGGATGTTGAGGAACATCGCCAGGGCCATCACGAGTCCGAGCTTCATGCCGTCGGGCGAATCCCAGTAGAGCGCCCACGAACAGGCGCCGGCGATGAGGCCCCAGATGACGCCGTTGATGAGCGAGACGCCGATCTCCTTGCGCCAGATGTCGAGGATGTTGGCCGTCGTCACCTGGCCCATGGCGAGCGAGCGCACGAGCAGCGTGAGCGTCTGGTTGCCCGAGTTGCCCGCCATGCCCGCGACGATCGGCATGAGGGCTGCCAGGGCGACGATGCGCGAGATCGTCCCCTCGAAGGCGGAGATCACGCGCGAGGCGAAGAAGGCCGTGCAGAGGTTGACGCCGAGCCAGAGCCAGCGGCTCTTCGCGGAGGACCACATGCCTCCGTAGATATCCTGCTCGTCATCGAGGCCGACCGCGCCGAAGGCGTCCTCCTCGCTCTCCTCGCGGATGACGTCGACCACCTCGTTGACGGTGAGGCGGCCCACGAGGCGGCCGGCCTCGTCGACGACGGCCGCGCTCACGAGGTCGTAGCGCTCGAACGCCTGCGCGGCGTCGCTCGCGTCGTCTAGCGGATTGAGCGTGAAGGACTCCGTCTGCATGATCCGGCGGATCTGCGTCGTGGGGTCGTTCGTGAGCATCTCCACGAGGGAGAGCGTGCCCTTGAGGCGCCCCATCCGGTCAACGACGAAGATTTGGTCCATGTGGTCCGGGAGCGTCTTGAAGCGCCTCAGGTACCTGAGGACCATGTCGACGGTGACCTCCTCGCGGATCGACACCATCTCGAAGTCCATGCGCGCGCCGACGGAGTCCTCCGGATAGGACATGGCCGCGCGCAGCTGGGCGCGCTCCTCGTGCGACAGGCCCTCCTGGACTTCCGCCATGACGTCGGGCGGCAGATCGTCGACGAGGTCGGCGATCTGGTCCGTGTCGAGGGTCTCGACCGCGTCGACAAGCTCGTCGCGGTCCATCGCGTCGATCAGGGTCTCGCGAACGCCCTCGTTGACCTCAAGCAGAATGTCGCCGTCCGATTCGCTCTGAACCTGGTCCCAGACGGCGAGTCGGTCGTCAAGCGGCAGCGCCTCGAGCACCCAAGCGATGTCCGCGGGGTGCAGGGGCTCGAGGATGTCGCGCAGCTCCTGCGCGGCCTCGGGCGTGATGGGGCGGGCGTCATGGTCCTCGCCGTGCCGGTCGCCCTTCGGGCGGGGGAGCTCCCGCGCCCGGTCCTCGTCCTCCTCCAGAATCTGCTCGACGCGGGCGAGCGCGCGGCTCGCCTCGTCCGAGTCGAGGGTCGGAGCGACCTCCTCCTCGGGTTCGGCGTCCGCGCCGGCGGCCCTGCGCTCCTCGTCCTCGCGCACCTCGCGGCTCGCGCGGTCAAGGTGGTCCTGCCGGTCCTGGGTGTCCTCTCGGCTCACTTCGGTCTCTCCCGATCGGAATGTTGGCGGGCGGCGCACCTCCTGCGGACGTCGGGTCCGCAGAACGCCTAGCGCCGGGCGTCGCTCGCGCGCGGAGCCGGTCCCGGAAATGCGGGATCCGGCGCGTCCGCGCGAATGTCAGTGCAAAAAACTTCCGCAGGCTAACACAGGACTGTTACGAAAGTCTTTCAGCCGAGGCGGTCAGGCGGCGGGAGCGACCGCGGCGGCTCCGGCGGCCTCGGGCGCCTCCGCGCCTTCCGCTCCGGCTCCGGCAGCTCCGTCGGAGCCTTCGGCCTCCTCAAGCCCCTCCTCATCCTCCTCGTCGTCATCGACCGACTCGTCGAGCACGCGCACGAGCTGCGCGTCCATGATGAGGTCGACGAGGTCGCACCCGAGGATGCGCAGCTCCACCTTGCGGCCGCGCTCGATGTCCTCCGGCAGCCCCGGCACGCGCTGCATGAAGGGGAGCCCGTCGATGCGCACGAGGTCGCCCTTGACGACGATCGCCTCGATCGAGCGGAGGTTCTCCTGCAGGATCCAGCGCAGCGACCAGTAGCGCTCCATGCGCGTCTGGAAGTCCGCATAGAGCCCGTAGAGGTTCTCGAACTGGCTCACGATCGCGAAGAGGTCGACGTCGTTTCTCGCGAAGGCGGGCTGCTCGCCCTTGAGCACGGCGATCATCTGGCGCTGATTGACGAGGTCGACGTAGCGGCGCAGGGGCGAGGTGCTCCAGGCGTAGCGCACGACGCCGAGGCCGTCGTGCGGCCCCGGGGTGGTGCTCATGCGCACGCGCCCCATGCGCTGCGAGCGGTAGATGCCCGGCGTTGCGTGCTCCTCGAGCCACAGGCCCCAGGTGCTGTTCGCGAAGATCATGAGCTCGGCGACGAGCAGGTCGAGCGGCGCGCCGCGGCGGCGGCCGAGGACGCGGATCTTCGCATCCTCCCCCTCGCCCTCAAGCGCGAAGTACCAGTCGACGCGGCCGACGGG
>ERZ1035025.1498-NODE-1498-length-11474-cov-7.310185_pt1 | contig 11474 bp, 20 predicted proteins | sample MGYA00520619_ERZ1035025 | MGnify/ENA primary metagenome ERZ1035025 (study PRJEB33766, sample SAMN09781742) | gut metagenome | biome: gut microbiome | host: Homo sapiens | place: Madagascar | study: EMG produced TPA metagenomics assembly of the PRJNA485056 data...
CCTCTTTGAACACCTTGTTTCAATATTCGTTCTTTCACATGATGCTTTGCATCAATAATCCTTTCAAGGCTTTTAACCCTTCCAAGATTGCTTACTTCATAAAGTCCTTCATAGCCAACAATCGGCTTCCATTCCTCAATCATTTGCATCACCTGACCTTTCGTTCTTGAACAGCTTTGCTAAAATCACATAGCTATAAATTAATTGTGATGGGTTAAGTTCTTTTAATAATTCATTAATTTCTTCAATCTGTTCCTGTTTGCTCATGGCATTTGCTCCTTTCAATTAGCTTATGCCATTATATTACACTAAATACTAGTGTAATTATATTGACATTATACACAAATTTCAAGTGTATTTTTTGTTCATTATTACACTTATTTTAAGTGTGATTAGCTGATATAATACAAAATGAAAGGAGATGAACAAATGCCAATAGTATATAAAACAAATATTTTGCAATTATTGAAAGAACATGGCTACAACACCAACCGATTAAGGAAAGAAAAAATACTTGGTGAAGCAACAATTCAAAAGTTACGAAAAAACGAACTTGTTTCATGGTCTAATATCAACACAATATGCGAATTAACTGGATGCAATGTTGGTGATATATTAGAACATACATCAGAAGAAGGCATTTAGCCTTCTTCTCCCTCTGTTGGCACACTATCTAATTTTGTTTGAACATCTGTAATATCTTCTTCTGGTTTAGGTAATTTGTCTTTTATTTCATCCCAATCCAAATCCAACTGTTCTACAATTAGTTTTAGTACTGTTTCATCATCCAATATCTGTGCAAGGCTCATGATTACATTAACTTCTGTCTGCCTTGTCTGTGCTTCTGTTAATGCTATCTGTGCATTTTCCTGTGCATTTGACATAACTTCAGGCTCAAATCTGAAATACACATCCTTCATCTGATAATCAGTCTTATTAATATCATTGATTTCAGCAAGTACAGGCTTTATCAGCTTTCTTAAAAACTGCTTAAGCCTTACTATCAGCTTGTTTGCTTTAAGATCTAACAGAGAATATGCAGCTTTTATTGCAATATTAGTTGTTGCGCTTGTGTCCTTAAGGCCTGCCGTATTAAGACCAAATCCAAATCTGTATATATTTTTCTCATCAAGCTCAAGCTTTATCTTTCTTGCTTCATACGGAATATCTACAGTCTTTATCTCAACCCCTGCGCCTGTATCTGTGCTTTCCATTCCTATCATTTTCTTGGTTTTAATGTTCTGCTGTAATTCATCAAGATTATCACCCTCAAAGCCCTTAACAACATGGATTGGTGTATCAAAGTCAACCAGGTTGTTTGACAATGAACAGCTATGCAAATCATAATCATCTATCAGGTCCTTAATTGTCTTAAGGCAGCTGAACTGTTTCTTGTTATTATCAAGCCTGAAAAAAGGAATGAATCCAAAACCGTCATAATAGGTCTTTTCATCATTCCCTTTCTTGTATAATGTATGTGGCTTAGGATTGATTGGCTCTGATTTATCTGTATCAATCTTTCCTTCTCCATCCTGAACATAGAAATATGTGTTTTCTTTATCCCATACCTGAATTCTTTTTATCTTCTTATACGATTTTTCGATACGGTCAACATACCAGTAAATCACATAAGCACATCCATCATCTGTATCTTTTTCTCTTACCTCAACAACACTAATGCTATCCGCACACATAAACGACAACCTGTCTTCTGCGTTCTTGTATGCATACATGTAATCAAAGCCCTTCGTCTGACACCCTGTCAGCGCTTCTGATAATTCTGCTGTAAAATCTTCGTTCTCGTTGAAGTAGGAATCTAATTCTTTCTGCAGCTCTGGAATATCTGATTTAATAAACCCTTCATCACCTGAAAGAATATACTGAGTACATTGGTCTACAAGCTCTGTAAAGAATGGATGGCTTATCTTGATATTGCTTCTTGTTGTATCTTCAACAAGCTCTCCGTCAGAATTGTAATAGAACAGCCTGTACTGCTTAATATCATGGTCTGCTTCATAGTAAGCCTGTCCTTTTCTTGCAAACATCTTTCTATCAGAAGCGGCATCATCCTGTATAAATTGTCGTATCTCATCAATTGTTAACATTTATATTCCCCTTTCATCAGCTTAGCTTAAACCAATATTCTTTTTCTCTTTCGCCATTTTTCAATACCATATCTTAGTGCAGCCATAGCATCATCCTGAAAAGCAACTGGCTCATCCAGATATTCACCTGTCTTTTCGTCTTTCTTCCATTTCCATTGCTGCAGCTCCTTTATGGTATTAACACAGGAAGGATGTACTCTTATTATTCGCTTGATAACCTTATCCTTACGAACAACACCCTTTAACCAGTCTATTTGTGCCTTAACAGAGCCATTAGCGCCACCTTTATCAACACCCTTCGCTCTATATCCTGCGTTTTTCCACGTTTTAATTCTGTCAGGCTCTGCAGAATCACACCACATATCCTTGTTTGTCGGAATTCCTGCTTCCTGTGCTAATGGTATAATCTCGGCCGTTTCTTTTTCAAATACATATACTTCTTTCAGAATGTATATATTATCATCTTTAATGCCAAGAAGAAGAATTGCATTTGCATGATTGAAACCAAAATCCTGACCGATTGCAATATCATCATAATCATTCAGATTCTGTGATATATCCGCAACTTCCCAATTGTGAAGAATAAGACCGCCAATCTCTCCCCATTCTCCAAGACCATATATCTGATATCCTTCTGGATCTACAAGTTTTCTTCTTTCCATACGCTGCCTGTAGGCATTGTCAATAAACCTGTTTCCAAGATATGTACTGTGATGTGTAAGTACATTAATGTCAGGAATATCAAAAAAGACCTTCTTTATCCAGTGATTCTTATTCACAGGATTGAAGGTCATTCTTATCTGATAGAATTGCCCTGGTGGAAGCTCACCTCTCAATCTATCATCTATTATTTCAAAGTCAGCTTGTGTGATTTCCGTTGCTTCTTCAATCCACACATCTGTCAGTTTACCTTTTTGAAATGTGATTGACTTCAGTTTTTCGCGTTGATTTTCATCATTTACACCTCTAAATATTATCTGATTACCGTTAGAAAGACATGTAAGCTGTAAAGGGCTTTGTTTAATGTTCCAATATCTTTTAGCCTTATCACCAAACATGCGATAAACAGCACCTGTAAGCTCTGCATAAGTGCTATCTCTATTGGTTATGTCCGACTTACGAATACATACAAGGTTGCGCCCCTTATCCTGCATCAGCCTTAATATATAATTCTGCGCTGTGTCAACGCTCTTCCCTGAACCTGCGCTGCCTTTCATAACTATGTATCGTTTATGGCTTCTATCAACTTCCTTGAAGCATGGATTCATTGGAATATTTATATTCATAAGCAATCCGCTTCCCCATCTCCATAATCAACTGTAATATTCAGTTCCATATCAACATCAGTTTCAATCTTATCTGTATAAAGACCATATCGCTTACCAAGTAATTCAGCAGCTTTCAGCCTTTCCTTCTCTGATGGTTCTTTAAGGACTGTCCTTGCTTCACTGCAACCATCACCTATTCCCTCTACAACTATTTCCGTTGACTGACTTTTACCTCTCATAACAGAAGTAAGATACTTAAGAACTTCGTCCTGACTTGCAATAAGCTCTGATTCCTTTTCAGCCATTAGTTCTGCAAGATACTTCTGCCCCTCAACATTCTTCAACAGCCTTTGTCCTTGGCTGTAAGCTGTCTTTTTTGAATAACCTGCACGAATCGCTGCTTGAGTTGCATTAGCATCAATCAGCCACTCTTTATAAAATTGTTTTTGTTTATGATTCAATGCCACTCAATCACCACCCTTCAAAAAGCCTGTCAGGTAAAGGAGGTTCAAACCCTGACAGGCAAGAAAAAAGACATGAACCCTGCTCATTAGATTCATGTCTTCAAATCGAATTATAAACTTTTACTGTTTGAGTATAACAAGCAAATTTCTTACATTCAAGGGCAATTTTAGGAAACATTCGGCAACTTTAGGAAATATTAGGCAAAAGTAGGCAATTTACTCTATTTTTGTCCTCATTTTTCCTTTTATTCAATATCCGTTGCACATTTGCCAATGCCCTTCCATGAACTGTTGTTACCCACCTGTACGACTTATGCTTATATTCAGCAACATCTTCAAGTGACATAAATTGAATATATATCATATGCAGCACATCATATTCCTGAGCTGGTAACTGTTCAATAGTTCTTACAATCTCGTTATGCTTGTTAATCAAATCCTGCTTCTGTTGAATCAGCTCTTTTTCAATGTCAACATAGTTTATCACGGCAGTAGCCATTGTGTCTGCTGCTCCTGATGTTTTAACCTTATCCCCAAGAACAGGCGCTGAAGTATTGTCTGCAAGCTCTTTCCATTTAACAATTTCAGCATCTTTGTTTTTTATCATCATATTGATTTTCTCAAGCTGTGATAAATATTCTTTAGCTTTCACCTACCTAAGTCACCTACTTTCTTACTGCTTTCTTAAAAATTTTTCATCATACATCATTACGCCATCTTTGCTATATATCTGTATTTTTCTCTCATGGTCTCTATATTTCCCGTCACAATCTGTGACAAAATCGCATGAGGTACATGCAACAAATGATGCTTCCATAGGGCAATCGCAAGATCTGGTGCTTCTGGCGGATAGCCTTCCATTTTTCTTGATTGTGTAGTCCCGCGTAAATTGCATTAAGTTACTGAATTGTAATTTACTGCCACATATAGGATATTTATTCAATATCTGGCTCATATGAATCACCTGCCTTTAATTGTTCATATATCTGTTTTACGTTCTGAAACTGTACTATTTCCTGTGATGTAGACCATCCAACAGGTCGTGCATACTCAGAACATTCACTTAATCTTTTATAAAAATTAAGCAAAGCCTTGCTGTATCCGCCTGTATAAATGCTTTTCAATTTCTCCCTACATTCACTAAAAGCATTATTCTGTATTTCAGTCCCTTCCATAATTCCGCCTGCTTTTCTCAAACTTTCTCGAAATCCTGTAAGAGCATCCAAATAAGTTTTAGCAGTTGGAAGTTTATCACTGCCTTCCTTTGCCCTATAATAATCTTTACAATTCCTGCTGCATTTTGTACAAGGCATTTCCCATTCTTCTACATCTTCAAAGGCACAGCCTGCACATCCATCTGCGTTTTCTTTTTTCATCTGCTTTTCAAGGGCCTGTATTGCAACATCCATTGCATCATGTAATACTGAAGAATGTATTTCACCGCCCATCTCTAAATCAAACCGTATTGCTTCTATTGCTTCACTCTCTTTCATATAACCGTAACCTCACTTCCTAATTCCTAGCATTATTGGCAAGCAAACTGTTATAATAATCATCAGACTGCTTGGGTCTCTGTTGATAATTATTAAATCTGTTTGCATCAGGTGTGTGCTGCTTCTTAAAATCTTCTTCGCACCATTTACTGATAGTAGAATAATTGTATGTATTGGTGTACTGTTTTGCTCTTTCAATCTTAGAATCCACAAAAGACTTTCCATACTTCCTTACCAAAGCATTATATTCATTGTCCGTCATTGGTATAGATTCCGTGGATGGTTGTGGGGGCTGTTCTGTCTGGTTGCTGCTCTCTCTACACTCCCCTATACTAATCTCTTCTACACTAATCTCTTCTACACTAGTCGGTTTTTTGTCGGCAATCTGTCGGCAATCCGTCGGCAAATCGTCGACAAATCGTCGGCAATCCGTCGGCAATGCATTTACATTGTTCAAATTAAGCGTGTATGCCTTGTTTTCCTTAACTGCAAGAAGGCTTCTTTCTTCCGTGTATTGTGTAGGTTTTAACTTGCTTGGCTGAATCTGATTGTGCATTTTCCAATGTTTAATAACAACCACACCTGATTCAAATGGAATAATAAAATTCTTAGCAACAAGAAGCTTCATATCATCATCAGAAGCTGATATTGACCGCTGAACACTCTTTGCATTATTTAAGAAACCTTCATCATCTGCATTCATTCCCAAATGGAAATATAAAGCCTGTGAAGAAAGTGGCATTTCCTTAAATGAATCACTATTAATAATTTTCATTGTAAACATCCTTTTTTCTGCCATAACTGTTCACCTACTATTCTACTTCCTTCTTTTCTCCATAAGGTGCAGGCTTTTCATCCCTGTACATCCAGGCAATAACCTTTCTTTCAACCCTGGATGTGCCAAGATTCCACTTACCCTTATCATTAATATAACTTTCAGTTACATTCCTTGAGCGGCTTGCCGTAAATTCATATGTCACCCAGCAATCCCTATATAGAACAGGAAGCTCATCTTCAACCTTTATCCAATCTCTCATGATTTCTGCACCTTCTTTCTGAATAACTCACCCTTACACCAAAAATAGTGGTCTGTAGGCATGTAACCTTCAATTACTGCCTTTTGATTGCATATGTATTTGCCATTATCATCACCGCTGCAATTGTTGCACTGTTCGCAACAGATATGACCTGATAAATGCTTATTCCTTCTTCTGCTCATGCTTACCCTTTCTATCCTTCAAATCCTTCAAATACTGTTCCTGAATATCATCATCATCAAATGTATTTTGAGTTACACATATGATTCCAATTGCACTCACAACAGTTATAGAACCAATTGCAATAATAAATCCCATCAATAGAAACTCCTTGCGTAATGTCTAAATGTATCTTCATTTTCTCTTCTGACATCCTTTACCTTCTTATCACCTGCAAGATCAGGATACTGTTCAACAATCTTTCTTCTTGCTCTTCCTACTGTTTCTATGGATGGCAAATGATAAGCCTTCATGTTCAACAAGAAATTAGGCAGCGACATTGAATCAATGTTGATTCCTTTCTGTGCGCCAATATGCTTGATAACATGGTAATACAGTATATTGTCAGAATTTCTTGCCTGAGGATGCTCCTCAAGAATATTCTTTACAAGGTTATGTATTGTCTTTAAGTCTTTTATTTCCATGCTCTACACCTCACTTATAATAACTTCTGTTCTAGGATTCTCTTTGTCATATTCAACCCTGCTCCCATCCATTGTTGCTATAACCTTGGAATTATCATCAATAACAACTCCATGATGTACAAGCACATCACATAAGGCTTCATGCAGATTGCAAAGGTCAACCCTTCTTCTTGTTGGCATATAATACACAGCCTGAACATTCACAGGTTTGTCTATAGTTTCAATCTGCGGCATAAATGCTGCACAATCCTTTTCATACTGCTTGTACAACTTACTTGGTATAATCATTGGTCTACCGCCTAACATGATAATCTGCTGGCTATTCTTCTTTGTCCTCGGTGGAAGCGGTATTGTAAATTCTGCTATATTCATATATTCAACTCCTCTAACTTCTTATCCATCTCCTCGCCAAGCTCACTAAGCATCACAATGGTTTTATACCAGATATTTATTGCCTTATTGTAATATATGCTCTTAACAGCATCATTAAGGTTGCTATAAGAACCAATAGTGCTATAAATAGTGTTACCTTCCTTATCTTTCTTGTGTGTATTTTTCTTGGCCGTATAACTCATTGCATCTATATCAACAATATAATCATCATCAATTCTTACCATATTTCTCCTTTCCGACAGGGAACAGTGACCAACTGCCCCTGTCTGCACATATATTTTTCAAGAAGGCTGCTACTGTGATATATTTCCCCTTCAGAAGTGCCATTATTACTTGCCAAATAAAGCCGCCTGTGCATCCTGTGGCTTATCCAGGTAATCTTCAATGCTTGTCTGTCCTGGAAGCTGTTCATCCTGCTTAGGAAGCTCTTTTTCTGCAATTTCCTGTGCTTCCTGTATATCAATAACATCAGACACACTGAATGTAGGTTCATCAATGCCCTGTTCTTCAGCAATGTACATTCCACCGAATGACTTTGGAAAAGCTTCACGCAAGGCCTGTACAAGCGCAACCTTTCTAATCATTGTTGCAGGCTTCTTAGACCACTGACTGTTTAATGTTCCATCCTTTTTCTTGCCTGCATATTCATCAAAGGAAACTTCAATTCTTGTACTATACTTGCGGTCTTTTCTCCATACTTCAGCATAACCTCCAATAATTACTTCACCTGGCAACTTCAATGTGCCTTTTCTGTATGAAATGACATTTGTCTCAGGATCAATTACAACAATTCCTGATTCATCACCATCATAAGCAGGATTTTCTTCTGCTCTTTTTTCAAATGCTTCTTTACCTACAACCATTGTTGCAGGCTCATTTCCGTACTTAATACAGTATGCTTCCTTAAGCCATGGATTAAGACCTGAGAACTTGCACATATTCATAAACATTGCAACTTCCTGAAATGTAACCTTATCCTTGTCACCACTAACCAAATAATTTCTAACTGTAGAAGGTGTTAATTTAATCTTCATTCCACCTGCCATATATTCAACTACCTGTTCATTTGTCTTTGCTGCACTTTTTGCAGCCAATGAATTGTTTACCGACATAATACTGTTCCTCTCTTTCTTCTATTTCTTTGTTGTTCCTGAATAGTTATCCATCTACAATTATCAGGTGAATAACCCTTTGTATTGTCTTTCCTGTCAATAGTCAATTTTTCATCATATCCATTTTCTATTGACCACTTTGCAAAGGCTGAAAAATCATTCAACCATTCATCGCATATGGTTATTCCTAAACCGCCATAATATTTGTAATTGTCATTTGAAGGCTTATAGCATCTTTCCTTCATTTTGTAATAGATTCTATAAAGTCTTGTTCCATAATAGCCATGTTTTAAATGCAACTGACTTGTTCTTTCTTTGTGATAACACCCACATGATTTTGTGTTGCCACTTCTTAATTCGTAGCCTGAAAGTGTACTTTCGTTTCCACAATCACATTTACATAGCCAAAATGCTTCTTTGCTTTTTCTTCCTTTTGGTCGTTCACATCTTTCAATAACTGTCAGCCTTCCGAACTTCTGACCTGTTAAATCAATCAATGCAGGCATTATTCACCTAATCCTTCCATAATCGACTTTAAAATATCCTGAAGCGTATCTGGAATCTGCTTCTTTAATTCTTCTATCTCTTTTTCATTCTGCTCATCTGACTTCTTGGAATTTTCCACAATCTTATCTAATAATTTCTCTGCTTCTTCCTTTCCATACTTTTCCTCAGTTGACTCCCTAAATGCTCTTAAAATACTTTCAATTTCACAGCAAATAACAGCTCCATTGCCATCAATCACAATTGTTTTTATATCTACATGAATCATTCTGCTCACCTAATCCTTTCTAAATTGATTTAAACTCTATATTTCTGCTGTTAAAGAAACTCTTAAGTGCAAGGGCCTCTTCTGTTGTAAGCAATGCCTGAAAAGCTATCCACTGCTTCTTAGATTCGGGTTCAACCTGTGCAGATGGAAAAGCTTTTGCATCAAGTTCTTTATTAATTACAGGTGGAATAAATTCCTCTTCAGTTACCGTCTGTTCAGCAGCCTTCCTTGCTTCTTCCTCTGCCTTGCGTCTTGCCTGCTCTGCTTCCATTTCAGCCTTCTTCTTAGCCATATCTGACAGTCTATGAGCTTCATTTAAGGCTTTTCCTATGTCAATGGTAGAAATATATGTCTGCTGTGCTTCAAAGCTGTATTCAGGCAAATCAGCAAGTATAACCATTTCATTCTTAAACTTAGCAATAGCTTCATTAATCACATCCTGAATTGACTTCATGGAAGTTGAAGCATTAAGCCACTTGTTATCAAATATTTTTTCAAAAGAAAGACCTTCAGGAACATCACAGTTATCCCAATATTCCTTAATAGCTTCCATCTTTTCAGACTTCTGCTTTTCCTCATACTCCTTAACCTGCTTATCAATTACAGCAACAGGCTTGTCTATAATGCCGATAATCTCATTAATCTTCTGCTTAAAATCATTAAAGGGCTGCATGTATTCCCTTTCCCTTCTGATTCTTTCATCATTAAGTGCTTTCTTGAGCTTATTAAGATTAGCCTTATCAGCCTTTGCCTGCTTAATCTGGTCGTCCGTATACACTAATGTTTCATACATGGATACCTTCTCTGTAAGCTCCTGCTTAAGTTCCTCATAATTGAACGTAATCTGTTCAGGAACTGCCACCTCATTAACCTTTAATTCCATTTTATTTACCTCACTTTTTTCTATTTTTCACCAATATCAACTCTTTCATAAGTCTTATGACCATGTGAAATAGAAGAATATATTGATGCTTCCGTTGTATTACAGATTTTCGCAAGCTCCCTTGCTGTATCCGCAATTGCTTCAATTAAACTGTACTTGTCATTTGTTACCTTGATATACACCTTCATTGCATTACTCTTTCCTAAATCACATCAGGAAGTACCAATGCAGGTTGCTTTCCTGTTTTCACATATTGCCAAAATTCCGAACCTTTCTGCATCAGATAATTAATATCTTCCTGGGCTTCTGTTCTTTCAATCTTGTAGTGTTTGGTTTGCAAATAAACTTCGCCATTGAATTCAGATTTAAGCTGTCCTTTTAATACACAAAAATCTGCTTCCAGCACAGCCATGTAAAAACAGCATTGGCAATAATAATTCATAGGTATCTGGTGATTCCATTTCTCTTTCTGCATAGATTGCAGGATGTTGGTTGTCTTAATCTCTAAAATACCCTTTCTGCCTGTCTCTTTTTCCGTAAGCCATCCGTCCAAAGAAGCCTGCGCCCAAGGATACTTATCATTCTTAAATGAATTGTTTTCTATGTAATGCACTTCATACTGTGGAAAATCCAAAGCAAATAATGCTCTGAGATGTTCTTCTGCCTTTGTTCCATACAGTACATATGGTTCATTGGAAATATCCTTTGCCTGAGCTTGTCCTGTCTTTTCCATCCATAAATCAATGTTAGACTTGTACGGATTGCAGCCAACCACAGCACTTATCTCAGAACCGCCTATGCCATTCATACGATTGGCAAGCCATTCTTCCCTGCTATTAAGGACCTTCATTTCAACACTCAACAAATTCACCATCTTTCAATCTGTAAAATGTATCTTCTTTAATATGTTCACCATCTACATATTCTGTTCTTACACACTTAGGAATCCAAATGGCATATCCCTTTTCGGTTTGTTCATCTGTCCTTACCCATTCAACCAAAGTGATCCAACTGCCAATCTTGGCTTTTACCCTTGAATCACATCCTGCTGCCATAACAACTGAATGTTTACCCTTGGATGTTATCTTTGCGGAATCTCCACTTGAACCTATCTGTGCGAAATCTCCACTTGAACCTATCTTTGCGGAATATCCACTTGAACCTATCTTTGCGGAATTTCCACTTGAACCTATCTGTGCGAAATCTCCACTTGAACCTATCTTTGCGGAATCTCCACTTGAACCTATCTTTGCGGAATCTCCACTTGAACCTATCTTTGCGGAATCTCCACTTGAACCTATCT
>ERZ1035025.1502-NODE-1502-length-11455-cov-4.143596_pt1 | contig 11455 bp, 24 predicted proteins | sample MGYA00520619_ERZ1035025 | MGnify/ENA primary metagenome ERZ1035025 (study PRJEB33766, sample SAMN09781742) | gut metagenome | biome: gut microbiome | host: Homo sapiens | place: Madagascar | study: EMG produced TPA metagenomics assembly of the PRJNA485056 data...
CAATTTAAATCCAAATTCTTTTTCAAATTCATCTAAATCTTTTTTTGTCATACTTCAACATCCTCATCTTGTGGCATTTGGAATGCTTCACCGTATGAACATTCGTACCATTCTTGAATATCGTTTAAAACTGCTAAAGCTTTATATTTAGTAGTATATGTACCTAAATTAACGCATCATCAATACTATGCATCAAATTGCATTGCTGCTTAACTCTTCTTTTAACATCAGGAGCAGAGCCTAAGCCTTCTTCACCATCATTGAAATTATTTTGCCAACTTAACAAAAAATGGAAAATATCAACTAGTTCACCTAAAGCCTTTTCTTTATCAACGGGTGCTTGAGTCTTTTTCCATCAACACCAATTGGCTTTTAATTCATGAGTTAGCTCACCAATTTCATCTAGGATTGCTATATTCAACTTTTCTTCATCAAGTTCTTCTAAGCCATATTCTTCCATGATGGCTTTATCTAGCTTGGCTTGTTTCTTTAGCATTGTCTCAATCATGCGTAGTTCTGAGTCTTTCATTACTTTTCCTCCTTGTTGTCTTTTCTCCTTTAAAACTTCGCCATTCTTCGTCAGAACGGAAGGTCGTCTGATGCAATCTCAAGAGCATCTACTTCGGCTTGTTGAGTCAAACTTTGCGCATACTGCACATTCGATTGATTGTGATTCGTTGCCTGAGTTCCATACGATTGATTCTGAGCGTAATTTTGAGTGCCATAGGTATTTGTAACCCCTTGAACGTTTTGCCCGTTAAAATCATTTCTAGGTGTCAAAAACTGTACGTTCTCTGCAATAACTTCTGTGACATAGACTTTCTGTCCTTGTTGGTTGTCGTATGAGCGTGTATTGATTCGGCCTTCAATGCCTAGCTGATTACCTTTCTTCTGGTACAGTTGGATGTTGTCGGCCAGTTTGTTCCATGCAACGCAGTTGATGAAATCAGCATCTTGTGTTCCATCTTGGTTCTGTCTTCGATTGACTGCCAAAGTAAACGAACACACGCTTGTTCCGTTTGTTGTTTTTCTGAGTTCTGGATCACGTACTAAGCGACCAATCAGAACCACTCTGTTGATATCCTGCATAGACTCACGCTTTCAATCCGCAATCATTCGCGATTGCCTGCATAGATTCGGCCATCATCTGACGCATCTTTTTCGTGTCTGCAGTAACCAAGTCGACCAGGTCGTTGAATTCCGCCATGTTGATCGTGCTCTTGAAAGCTTGATACTTCTCAACAAGTGTTTGTTCAGGCTCCTGCTCTTGCTCATGAGCCTCGTTGCACGATGATTCCTGAAGTGGTTCTTCTTCCTGGATGGATTCAACCACCTGAGCTTCTTCTGGTTTCTGCTTAGGTTCTGCATTGACTACGACCTCCGTTTTTTCTTCGACTTGCTTTTTGACAGCGGGTCTTCCACGTCGCTTTGCCACTTTCTCGACGATATCCGATTCACGAATATTCATGCCGTTGATTCGGTATGGTGCTACGTTGTCTGAATCGTCAACGTATGCGATAAGTCCTTCTCTGTCCACTCCTGCACAGTGATAAACGACTTTATCACCAGGAGCGTATTTGAGTTCTTGTTTTTCGGTTTGTTTTTTAGTTTTCATTTTCACAGTTCTCCATTTTTGATTTTTTCCTGCAGCTGTGCTAATTCGCTTTGCAACTGCTCTTCTGACATTTGGACTGGTTTAGCATAGAATTTCTCATCTAGCTGGATCGCTTTGATTCCTGGATTGTCTTCTTCACGTTCCGCTTTGCTCCATTTCTTCAAAAGTCCTTTCCAGTCCCTGATAGGGTCATTGCCTGTCTTCCATCCGGTGGATTCGTAGTGTTTCCAAAACTTTTTGGCATCTACGTTCAAGTTGTGTTCCTGGATGTAGTCCACGATTTCTGAAATAGACGGTTTAGCAAAACAGTCAGTCCAGTCAGTCTGCACATTTTCGTTTGTTGCACTTTTTGACGCAGCCACACTATCTAACTTCTGACTACTGACTGACTTATTTCTAGACTCTAGACTCTTGACTCTAGACTCTAATCTCTTATCGGACAATGTCCTTTTTTTGTCCGAGACAATGTCCTCTACTTTGTCCTTCGATTTTTTCTCTGTTTTTGAGCTCGTTTTTCGAGTGCTTTTTGAGCCTTTTTTTGAGCTTTTTTCAGACGGATTTTTCTTCTTATTTTCACGATACAATCTCTTTTTTTGTGCCCATCCGGTTTCTGATCCAATCATCGATTCATAATTTGCAATCTTCATCACATTGTTCTCAGACACTACAATCAGTCTTAAATTTTGGAATAATTCAAGGGCCGCTCTGACTGTGTCTGCGGAAAAAAACTTTGTGTCACGTGCAATTTTATCGACAGTGTATGGAACTAATATATCGCCAATTTTCGAGGCTAAAACACCATCTGTGTTTGATGTCATGGTGCACAATTTTATGTATAGAGTTACGTATTTACATCCGTCTTCCTGGGATAAAAGAAAATCGATTGCGTCACTTTCGAAAAAGTCAGTCTTCAACTTGATCCAATAATAAACTTTGCTATTATCCTTGATTTCTGACATATGCAATCCTTTCTATTCTTCTTTTGGTTCTATTTCATTTATAACTACCATTACGCATGGTTTCTGTGCATATCTCTTGAAGACATGCAGGTCTGATACTTGCTTATCATCTTCGAAAGCCACTTTATTTAAAGAGTCCAGTACAACTTTTGCAATGTTGTCGGAATCTGGCTTCTTTTGTGGTTGGATTTCATTTACGAGCATCTTATTTAGTTTCACTTTTGATACATTCTTAGGTGGTGAGAAATACGCGAAAATCTTCACTTCCAGGGACCCTTCCAGCATGCTTGGAGTGCCACACTGTTCCATGAAGCTTAATCGTACTAGATTCTCATATTCAACTGTTTTAGGTGGTGTATGCACACTTACATACTTACCACGATTAGAGAATCGAGGCCGTCCTTTAGACCCCGGTTCTCCTGGTACTACAAACTGATAACGCATTATTCTTTGATTTCTCCAGTCACTGGATCTTCACCAGGTTGTTCCTGATATTCTGCATCAAAGAATTCGTTTGGAACTTCTGTCATATCTTCTTCAATCGTTGTCTTGATTGATTCATCTGTATTCACTTGTTTAACGAATTCAGTTTTCAAAGGAGCATATTTAAGCAGCTTCTTCAAAACTGTTTTCTTGGCCATTTCATCAAAGTTTGTTTTCCATGGTCCACTTGAAAATGATTTTGAATATTTTTTCGCATGATCAAGAACATCTTCATACGACATGACCTGGAATCCTTGGCCACCATTCACTAATTTGAATGTAGCGTAATAATAGATCGGCTTACCTCGATTTGTTCTTGCAGGTTTATGTTTAAGCACTGGATCCATACCTAATTCGTACTCGAATTCATCATTTTCATAAACGACCTGAGCATCAATCATCTTGACTTCGCCTGAACGATATGCCAGGTCAATCAATCCCTTGTAACCAATCTGGAACTGACAAGCTCCACCATACGGAATCAAATAGGCTTGTCCTAGTGGAGTGTTTGGCTCCAGTCCTAATTGTGCTGCATTCATCATTGCAGCCAAGAATGACTGCGGAGTACATGATGCTAGCTTGGCATTATTAGATACTGCAGATAATGCGATACGCGTGAATCGTTCTGGAGTCATCACACTAGGCAATGCCTTTGCGATTTCTCCTGACATAACAGAAATGTAATCTTTAATTGTTTGTGGCTGCTTTTTGGCCGCTTTATTCGACTGCGTCTTTGCAATCATTCCTTGTTGATTTGTTGTTGTCATATGTATTTATCCTCCTACTGTTCTTTGACTAAAAATCTTCTCATTTTTCTTTGAGTTAAGTATTGATCATAAAGTTCAGGTTCATCTTTTCTGAATTCTTTAGTATCGAATGTATTTGATACCGATGTTTTCCATGTCACTTTGAACTTGTCAGATGTTCCGATACCTGAATCACCTAAGTAGTTCTTTACTTCATTCTCATGCTTTTTCTGAATCTCCTGGAGCTCCTTGATTTTATCTTTGACAAGCTTCAATGCATCCAGTTCCTGCTGCAATGGAGTTAGATCCACAATGTTGTCTTCATCATTCTCGACTGGATGAAGTTCACTGATTGCTTGTGCAGTTGAATCTGAACCATCGATTGGCGGTTCAATGTCATTCTCCACACAGTTCCAGAACTCTTTCTCCTGCTCGATCAGTGCATTGACTTCATCATCGCTTCTTAAAACCTCGTAGCAGTACAAGTCAACTCCTGGAATATAAATAGCTATATACCACTTAGAAAGACCCGTAACCGCCATGTAATGCATACACTGTGCATAATATTGAGGTGGAATATTTCCTTTCGAATATATATCCTTGTTGTATTCAGACGTGGTCTTGATTTCTAGACCTGCGTCTTCTCCAACAACCAATCTGTCAACGTTGGCCAACATGAATGGATGATCTACAGATTGGAATGAGAATCCACTCTTTCGACATTTCTTGCCGGTTTCTTCTTCCCAACGTCTGGCCACATAAGCTTCCGCATCTCGACCAAATCGCATACGCTCATTGTCAATGTTCTTATGGATTCGGCCGGTCTTTTCGCACCATAGTGCATAAGCCGATTTGTATTTGTTCATGCCTAGAACAGAACCGGCATCCGATCCACCGATTCCTTTTAGACGATTATCCAGCCACTCTTCATGAGTAGCTGGTAATTTATGTTTGATTACTTTATTCATCTTCATTTGATTCTTCCTCTTTTTCTTCTTCTGGTTCACCTGCATCATCTATGTACCGGTTGTCATTCCATTCTCTCCAGTCATCGATATCCTTAAAGAATGGCATTGCTAGTTCTCCTTGAATGGTGGATGCTCCGCTAGAAATCTGTCCGTTTCGCCATCGTAGCATTCTGCACATACCGCATATCCAAATCCATATGCAGTATGTACTTCTCTCGATGTGTACATCTCACCGAATCTGAATATTCTTCCACATTGTGCACATGGCACCATCTTTTCCATATCATCTTCATACGTTCTACATTCATCAGGAAGAAGAACATCTTCATACTTATGCAGCTTCGTGTTGTATCTGCCTGCTCTAATGGACATAGCACTTACCTCTTTTATTTGCGTTGTTGATATCGCAATAACTTCTGATTTTCTGTTGCAACCTATCTTGGAACGCATCTACTGCACTTTCGAAGCAATCGATCGTCTGGTCTGAACTTAGATCGAATAGAGATCCAACTGCACATATACTAGGATTTGCATGTGCTTCAATATCCAGCATAGGCGAAATTCTAACTTCATACGCACTGTCTAAAGATTTCAAATATTCTTTAAATTCAGATTCGATTTTCGCAAGATCATCAGGATTGCTAGATTTTGCGATATCTTTCTTTAATTTGTCGAATCTTTCCCTGATTTCATTGATTTGAGCATTTCTTTCAAGTATTTCCTCTAAGCTCGCTTTTATAGGCTCGCGATGTCCCTTTTTTTCCATGTTGATGTCTCCTCCTAATGAATCTGATGATCAACTTTGTTCATGTTGATTTGTCTTTCAAGCTCTTTGGAAAAAGCCTGCGTACACGCTTTGAAACATTCAGTGATTAGATCAGGCTTCATGTTTGTGGTAATTCCAAAGATTAAAGCACCGGCTTTGGATTCACCAGTTACAACCGGACTATCGAATCCAGGAATCACTCTCAATTCAAATGCTGCTCCGCAATTCTTAATGAGATTCTGGAATTCTTCTATAATCGCATCGCCTTCTTCTTCCGATACATCACCTTGTAGCTTTTCATAAAGCTCATTTAGCTTGTCATTCATTCTTTCATATTTTTTCGATTCTTCATCGAATTCATTCCCACTTTTCTTCAATACAAATTGTTTCATTTTTGATTTTCTCCTTATTCATTCATTCTCAAACCCTGCAACCTGGATATCGCAATCTGCTGATAGCCTAAATTCGAACCATTGTTTTTGCTTTATCTTAGGAAGTTTTACGAGTTACAATTATGGATTTTTTTCTGACGTGCTTGCAATTATAACGTGTTTTTTTGAGTAGGATAGGAGTATTGATATCATCAATCCGTTAAAGAAATATATTTTTTAGCAGACCACGTCACTTACGGCAATACCCAGGTTGCAAGATTTGAGATATATGTATATAATTTAGTTGTTCATTTTTGATTGGCCACTTTCCTAATAAGTGGTCTTTTTTATGCTCTGCATGACTTACGCAGCTTGATCAGATTGTCCAAATATGGCTGCAGGCCAAGAACATTGATTACTTTAGTTGTTGGCCATCCAAAACAATTGGATTCAACACCAAGTTTATTGAGTTCGGTTTTTACAGTTGCACTACAACATCCAATAATCTCTGCCAAGTCTCCTTGCGTGATATATGCATATTTTGTAAGCTTCTGGATCTTGTCCTCAACTTCCGCATCATATTCCTGACGAGATACAGTTCTTATAGTTTTCATATGTGATTCACCTCCTTACCAAATTTGCTTTGCTAAAATAATAAAATTCAAGATAGTCATCATCACAACAAATGAATACATGATGAACTTGTCTTCACGTTCTTCACGATCATAATGTGGTTTTTCGAAAACGACCTGAACATTCACTTCTGGTTGTTCACTTCTTAAACATGAATTGAACTGTGGAATATCCAATTGATTCTCCATTACAGTATCTGCTTGTTTAGTCTTTGCTTTCGTCGATACATTTTCTTTCGGCATGTTTAAATCCTTCACTTTCTATTTTTTCGATTGCTTCATCCAATTTAAATCTGAAATTGAACTCTTCAATATCCTGCATTCCAAGATAATAAAGAAGGTCAATATCTTCATGATTGAATACGTAACAATGTTCTTTATCCATATAACCTTCCGGCCATGGACATCCTGCATAGTCGTAGAGATTCTTTGTTTTTGAATTCGCTTGAAGTCTTCCGATAATCATCAACTTCTTGGTTCCTTCTTTAAGGACTACGACACTTCCAATAGGTAATAATTCTTGCATGTTCTACTCCTTTCTACTGCGTTCTACTACGTTTCTACTATGTTCTACTACGTTCTGGTGCAGCACTTGAGGTGCCACTTCACTGTATTGATACTCATAGACTTTGGAATTTGATTTTTTAATCGTTTCAGTTATTGGGGATATCTTTAACGATATTTTGTTAGTAGTTTTGGAGGCTGTACTCACCTCTTTAATAAAGTGTTATTGTTATGCTAGATTATAGTTTTTTCTATATGTACATTTTTATGATCAAACCACTAAGTCTAATATCTGTTTTTTGCGAAAAGAGATATTTCTTTTTTGTATCAACAGTATTCTGCTAGAAAATTTAAGGGGTTTTATTTTGAAACAATCTACTCCTGAACAACTGCATGTGATAAGGTCTGTAGAGCACTGATTCAGGATTCGATTGGACTTGAACGAACAAACTAGCAGGTTTATGTATAAGAGCTTTTCTTAGGCTCTCGAAGCAACACCTCAAGTACTGACCAGAGTATTTCTGCATTTATGTGCACTTATTAAAATTCGATGATACTATGTATCTTGGAAGGAGGTGATTAACATGGGATATGAAAATGCTACTATTTGCATTAACGGCCATGTCATGAGTTCCAGTTATTCAAACGTACAACCATTTTGTTCCAAATGTGGGAAACCAACTATCTCAGAATGTACACACTGTGGTAGTCCTTTGCATGGAATGTACGAAATACCTGGAGTAGTTTGTCTTGGAGCAAAATACCACAAGGATTTGTATTGTTATAATTGTGGTAATCCTTATCCTTGGACAGAAAGTATTATCAATTCAGCAGTTGAAATTCTTTCTTTAGATGAGGAACTTTCAAAAGAAAACATTGACATCCTTAAAAATGCAATTCCTGACTTACTCGTTGACACACCACAAACACCAGTTGCCACCGCTAGATATAAACGATTCTTAGATAAAACCCAAAATTTTATAAAGAACTCTCTATATCAGTTATTTGTTGATGTTTTAAGTGACACAGTTAAGAAAAGTCTTTTCCCACAAGATCCACAATAATTGTCGCTTTTCTGAACGATATTTCCGCAATTTGGACATTGAGCAAGATTCTTGTCTTTCAAGATGGTTTCTTGTTCTTTTTTTGTTAATTCATTTAGCTTAATCATCGTATCTTACCTTTTCATTTAACTACGTGTATGCTTTTTTACTTCATCCAATACTTTATCCAGGGTACGTCGCCAGTCCTTATCCAATTTATTCAGATAATGGACTCCGACTGAGTTGCCTATGATCATTGACACAAAGAAAGACACGATCAAACTGGTAAAAGCTGAATAAATAAATATAAGTGCATAATTCATTTTCTATTCTCCTTTAATGATTGGTTATGTTACTATCTCCTTTGAAAGGAGGTGTATGGCGTGAATAAAGATTTTAAAGACTTTCAGGACTTGCTTACTGAGGAACAAATGCTTGAAATTTTTAATACTTCTGTAGCAAAAATCGAATCTGCTAAAACTGACGGTATGGCAAATAACATTTTGGCTATTTCCATCAACTGTTCTATCGAGTTATTGAAGCTTTACCACGAATGGTCTCAGAAACAAGATTAGCTACCTTGCTGCAGTCAATATCCAATTCATTCTTTAATTTTGAAGCCAATTCATCTGCCAATGAGTTGGCTTTTTCCAATTTAATAAGCATTTTGTCAAGTTCCTTGTTTACCTGATCCATATTCGTTAACTCTACAGCAACGGATATTGCACTTAGTTCTTTTACATCATTTTCATTCATTTAAATTTCTCCTTTGTATGCTCGTAGCATACTTTTTCTGATTTAACCTGTGATACAATTTTCCTTTGAAAGGAGGTGTATCTAATGGCAAGAGCTAGAGTTAAAGTTGTTTCAGAAACTTCTACTGGACTAAACAACAGAGTGAGTATCAACGGCGTTGTATACACGAATACCCAAGCTTACAACAAAGCTGTGAGAGGCGAAGTAAATGGGTATCACGGTGTAAAGAACTCTGATGGCACTAAGTTCATTCGTAGTAATCCAGATAAAAGCACTAACAACAATCTAGATAAATAGGGACTCGTTAATTCGAGTCTTTTTTAATTAAGACCTCATAATCATCATCTGTGATTTCTTTGATTCCTTCTTCATCCTCAAAGATACGAGTGATGACTGAATTGTCTGATTTTCGAATTACTGTAATCTGCATATATTCTCCTTTGTATGCCACGAGCATACTTTTTTAATCTGTTGGAGTAGACAATTCCTTGCTTACAACAGTTACTCTGTCTACATCTACAACTACAGAACACATAGGGTTAAAGTGACTTGTTAAGTACTCTTGCAAAGGCTTAGCAAGTACCTTTAATTCATCTGGATTGATTCTTGCTTTCGGAACCAATCTAACGTTTAAATGAGAACTAGTTATTTCAACACCGTCACTGTTGATAATGACTAGTTTTTCTTTTGTTTTTTCATCCTCAACAATAAGTTCTTTCCAATCATTGGATAGAATCTTTAATGATTCATCTTTTCTCATATAATTTCTTCCTTCCCTCCCATCCTCAAGTACTGCACCAATCTTATTTATTTAATTACTGTGGTAGTCGTTGGTAGTATTCTTTATTCTTAGAAGGTTAAATAAGGCCTTCTTTTTTTAATGCCAAATAAATTGCCCTGCTTCTACAAACTTCAATCACCTGCTTTAAATACTCAATATCATTACAATCATTCAATTTCTCTAGAAATGATTCTCTTTCAACTGGATTAAGCGATTCGCAAAAGCTTTTGTTTTCCATAAGATATTCTCCTTTCTGTGGTAGTTATTGGTAGTACTTAATCAATTCGTAAATTGCATTTATGCAACTTCTGTGCTAAAAAAAATAAGTCCTGCTTTTTTAGACGGAATATCCAATGCTTGTACTACAGCTTGAGCTGTAGCAATCGAACATGCTCTTTGTTCGTTTAATAATCTACTTATAGTAGACTTATCAACATTACTCATTCTTGCCAATTCCGATACAGATACATGCTTTTTATCCATTTCTTCTTCTAACAACTTTACATTCACTTTCATAATACTCCTTCCTTTCTTGTTGCGTTCTTGCAACTTCATTAATATTATATACCCGTGTTGCATTATGTCAACGATTTTTGTTGCTTTTTTGCAATTTTCTTTTTATACTTAGATTAGAAATGAGAAGGTTTGTAAACATGAAGACAATACAAGAACGAATTAAATCAAGAAGACAACAATTAAAACTGACATTGGAAGATGTTGCAAATGCGTTAGGAGTTAACAAAACTACTGTGATGAGGTATGAATCGGAAAGTATAAAAAAATTACCTACCGATATTGTTCCACCATTAGCCAAGGTTTTGAAATGTACTCCTCAATATCTTATGGGATGGGAAGAACTAGAAAATGATTCTTACATCCTTACCGATCACGAGCGTGAACACTTAGATATATATAGAGGCCTTGACGACAAAGGCCAGCACACAGTGGATACAGTAACACAGATGGAATACGAAAGAGTTAAAGGTGGCAGTACTGCCATATTGAAGAAATAGGAGGTGTTTTAAATGGAAGAAATTAAACAAAAACTTGTGGATAAAAGTATTGAAGCGTTTATTATGGGGTTAGAAATTTATAATAAGCCAACTATTAAATATAGGATTGAAGGTTTTAGCTTCTTCATATGTAATGCTTGGGAACTCATGTTAAAAGCTGAGTTGTTAAATCGAAATGAAGATATTTATTACAGTGATAAATCAGGTAGGACGCTAAGTTTAGAACCAACAATTAAAAAAATATACTCTGATAAAAATACCAGAGTTAGGTTAAATCTAGAAAAAATCATTGAGTTGAGAAACATTAGCACTCATTTTATTACTGAGGACTATGAAGCAAAATACGCACCTTTATTTCAAGCTTGTGTTTTAAATTTTGTAAATGAAATAAAACGGTTTCACAACATAGATATTTCAAATTATATCTCTCAGAACTTTCTAACAATAACTGCAAACTATGAACCGCTATCGAATGAGCAAATTCGATTAAAATATCCACCTGAAATTGCAGAAAGATTTATTCAACAATCTAATCAAATTGATGTATTGACTCAAGAATATGATTCAGATAAGTTTGCTATTCCAATTAAGCAAAATTTATATATAACAAAAAAGAAAGATGAGGCAGATTTTGTCATCGCTATGGCTAGTGAATCACCTAATAAAGTTGCTATTGTTAAGGAATTAAAAGATCCCGCAAATACACATAAATACGCTTTTAACAATGTAATTGCAGTTGTAAACAATAGACTTTCCAAGTCAAATATAAAACTTGGCTACAAAAACGGTTTTAATTCTTATGTTTTAAATCTATTTAT
>ERZ1035025.1505-NODE-1505-length-11448-cov-4.788379_pt1 | contig 11448 bp, 13 predicted proteins | sample MGYA00520619_ERZ1035025 | MGnify/ENA primary metagenome ERZ1035025 (study PRJEB33766, sample SAMN09781742) | gut metagenome | biome: gut microbiome | host: Homo sapiens | place: Madagascar | study: EMG produced TPA metagenomics assembly of the PRJNA485056 data...
GCTTGGCGAACATGAACTGGATCGAGTCCGTGGGGCCGAGGTTGATGTCGTTCAAAACCTCGGAGAGGCTCGTCGTGCCGCTGGTGTTCGTGACGTTGGTGGTCATAGTGTCTCCCAATTCCTTTCCTCCAGGCCGGACGACAATCGCTTGCGTGAGCGCTTCAGTTCGGCCGTCTTCTGCAGTGCCGCTCTCCGGAGAGCCCGGAGAGACTTCGCTCGTCAGCGGCCGGTGGCGACCGCGGTGAGCACCTGGCTGGCGTTGCTGACGGCGCTGCTCGCGCCCTGGAGGTAGGAGTTGTACTGGCTGATGAAGTCCTGCAGGTAGACCATCAGGGTCTGGGTCTTGTTGCTGATCGACTCCTGATAGTTCGTGAGCGACTCGATGTTGTAAGTCCACTCGTCGTAGTTGTTGGCAAGGTCGTCGCCCGTCGTGTCGTAGGAGAGGCCGCGCTCCGTCATCCAGTCGGCCATCTTCTGAGGCATCATTGACGCACTCTTGTCCCAGGGGCAGTCGCCGGTCTTCGTCTTGCAGTCGTTCTGAAGCTTTCTCGCCTCGGAGATCATCTCGGAGACCTCGGACTGCTCATTCTGGATGTCCTCAATCTGCTTCATGTACTCCGTGGCGGAGTTCTTGCAGATCTGGGACTGCGCGAGCTGGAGCTTGGCGAACATGAACTGGATCGAGTCCGTGGGGCCGAGGTTGATGTCGTTCAAGACCTCGGAGAGGCTCGTCGTGCCGCTGGTGTTCGTGACGCTGGTCATGATGTCAATCACCTGTCTTTCTTGTCCGCGGAGGAAATCCGCGCGTCGTCCTGTGGGGCGTTCTTCTTTTGCAGGCCCTTCGATCCCGGGGCGCTGCCGCGGGCCGGGGGTCAGATCGCGATGGCGCCGCGGCGGGAGCGCTTCGGAGCGCTCGAATTCGCGGGGACCGCCTCGCTTGTGATCGCGGCGGCGGCGTTGCGGCCGGCCTTCTCGGCGGCGGCGCGCACGGCCTTCATCGCCTCGGCGAGCTGCGGGGGAACCTCGGAGTCGGGGACGACCACCTCCTCGTTCTCGGGGAGGCCGAGGGTCTTCTTCGCTTCATCGAACCTCTGGTTGAGACGCGAGAGCTCGTCGCGCAGCCGGGAGATCGTCTGGTTCTGCTTTTCGATGTCAATGCGGGCCATTGCTGTTTCCTTTCTGGAAGGTTTCGGAGCGCATCTCCGGCGGAAAAACGCATCGCCGGCATCTCGCGCTCCTCACTGCTAATCATGGCAGATCCGGAACCTGCGGAATAGCCCCAAAGGGGTAGATGAGACCCTTCCGGCGGGAAGATTTACGCGGCTTTACGGAAAGTTCGCGCGCACGCGCGAGCGGGCCGGACATTCGAGCTTGCGGCCGCCTCGCGCGCGATACACTGCGCAGGGAATTCCCAAGGCAATACGGAACCAATTCGAAAATGCACACCCTTGCGATGGATTACGCGAGCCAGTGCCTCTACCTGGTGCTCGTCATCTCGCTGCCGCCCATCCTGATCGCCTCGGTGATCGGCATCGCGCTCAGCCTCATCCAGGCCGTCACGCAGCTCCAGGAGCAGACGCTCGTCTTCGGCGTGAAGCTCATCGCCGTCGTCGGGACGCTCTTCGTCCTCGGCGGCTGGATGTCCGCGGAGATCCTGCGCTTCGCGACGGACATCTTCAACCGCTTCTATCTGCTCTGACGACGTAGGTGAGGAGCCTTCGGACGATGGTCGAGTACCTTCTCGGTTTCGGGCCCGACGAGCACTTCCTCGCGTTCATCCTCGGATCGACGCGGATCGGGGTGTTCCTCGCGGTCGCGCCCTACCTGGGCGGCTCGGTCGTGACCGGGACCGCGCGGGCGGCGGTCGTGCTCGCGCTCTACCTGCTCATCCATCCGGCGGTGCTCGGAAGCCTTCCGCCGCTGTTGCCCTTCACGGCCGGAACGCTCGCGATCGGACTCGGCCTCACGCTCAAGGAGATCCTCATCGGCTTCATGGTCGGGTGGATCTCGAGCCTCATCTTCTGGGCGATCGAGAGCGCGGGCTTCTTCATCGACAACCAGAGGGGCGCGGGCCAGGCGACCGAGACCGATCCCCTCTCGGGCGCGCAGACCTCGCCCACGGGATCGTTTCTCTTTCAGAGCACCGCGTACGTCTTTTACGCGACGGGGTGCTTCATGAGCTTCGTGGGGCTCCTCTATTCGACCTACCTCATCTGGCCCGTCGGGGAGTTCCTGCCCGCAGGGTTCTTCACGAACGACGGCGCGGCGCTCTTCTTCGGGCAGTGCGTCTCGAAGGTCGCGCTCAACATGGTTCTCATCGCGGCGCCCGTCGTTCTCGCGTGCCTCTTCACGGACCTTGCGCTCGGTCTCGTCAACCGCTTCGCCTCGCAGCTCAACGTGTACGTGCTCGCGATGCCGATCAAGTGCGCGCTCTCCTCGTTCCTGCTGATCTTCTACTTCGCGCTTCTCATGACGGACGCGCCCGAGCGCTTCACGTGGTTCGCGGCCGACCTTGAGACGCTCAAGGCGCTCATCCGGTGACGAATGAGGCGAGGACAATCCCATGAGCGAAAAGACCGAACAGCCGACCCCGAAGCGAATACGCGACTCGCGCGAAAAGGGTGACGTCTGCAAGGGGCAGGACCTTGCGCCGGCGGCCACCGTGCTCGCGCTCGTGCTCTACGCGGTCGCAAGCGGCGAGCGCATTTACGAGGAGCTCTGCGAGATGGTGCTCGCGCCCTTCGAGGTGATGCACCTGCCCTTTGGCGAGGCCCTCGCGCGATGCGCCGGCATCGTCGTCGACATCGCCGTCGGGATCGTGCTCCCGGTGGTGGGCGTCGTGATGGGCGCCGCGCTCGTGGTGCTTCTCGCGGAGACGGGGTTTCTCTTCGCGCCCAAGGCCGCGATGCCCAAGCTCGAGAACTTGAGCCCCGCGAAGTGGTTCAAGCGCGTCTTCTCGATGAAGAACCTCTTCGAGTTCGTCAAGAACGTCATCAAGGTCGCCGTCATCGGCACGCTTGCCTGGAACGTGCTCAACAAGTACATCCCGCTCCTCTTCAGCATCCCCAAGGGCGGCGCCTCGGCGATGTGGACCGTGCTCGGGCAGGCCGCTGCGGAGCTCCTCCTCATGACCTCGGGCGCCTTCGCGGTGATCGCCGCGATCGACTATCTTTACCAGAAGTGGCGTTGGACGCATGACCACATGATGAGCATCGACGAGGTCAAGCGCGAGTACAAGGAAAGCGAGGGCGACCCGGTCGTCAAGAGCCAGCGCAAGCAGCTCCAGCGCGAGCTCATGAATCAGAACACTCTCGGCAACGTGAGAAAGGCGAAGGTTCTCGTGACAAATCCGACCCACTACGCCGTGGCGCTTGACTACGACAAGGACTCGACGCCGCTGCCCGTCATCCTCGCCAAGGGCGAGGGCGCGCTCGCGCAGCGCATGATCGAAGTCGCCAAGGAGGAGGGCATCCCCATCATGCGGAACGTCCCGCTCGCGCGGGCGCTCTACCGCGACGGCGCGGAGAACGCCTACATCCCGCGCGACCTCATCGGGCCGGTCGCGGAGGTGCTGCGCTGGGTGCAGAGCCTCGAGGCGGGCTCGGGCCGCTGAGGCTCCGGATTGCCTTGAGGCCTCACCGACCGAGGCGCTCGCCCGCCCGGGCTAGCGCGGCTTCGTATTCACCGAGCTTCACCTCGCCGAGCGCGTCGTGCGAGAGGTCCGCGAGGGCCTCGAGCCGGCGGATGTCCGCAGGATCGGGCGAGCGCCGCTCCTTCCAAAGCCGGGCCGCCCGTGCGAGGGCGACCTTCGCCTCGGAGGCCGTCGCCTTCGCACCAGGGTTCTCCTCGAAGAGCCCGAGGAGGAGCTCCGTCACCGCCGCCGTCATCACGAGGTCGCGGATCAGATGCCGCAGAAGGTCGGCGTCCGCGTCGGAGAGAGGCTGATGCGCGAGGCGCGCCGAAAGGAGGCGCGAACGCAGGCTCAGCGTGAGGAGAAAGCGCATCTCGTCGGGGACGGGAAGCGAGGCGTTCAGGCGGCGCACGAGCCGTGCGCGGGCGTCAGCGGTCCGGTGCATGTGAAAAGTTCCGTTAAGGGAGAGGATCCTTGTCTTTCAATCCCATGAAATTCAAGAGATTTCATCAATTTCTTGCGGCAGGGGGGCGCTTCGCCTCCTGATAGAATTGTGCCATCGAGACGCGGCGCCGCCGCGTCTCTTTGCAGGGATTTCCGTCATGTCGATCGAAGGCATTCAGAACGCGTTTCAGACGAACATTTCGCAGCAGGCCTCCGCGGCCGCAACGACCGACGCGGCGCGAGGGACGTTCATGGGCCACAAGGTGGCCGTGGCCGCATCGCCCGAGTCGCTCCTTGCGGACGCCTCAGAGGAGCTCGGCTTCGCCGTCGACACGACGGACAAGTTCTCGATCAGCGAGCGCAAGGAGCGCGAGTCGACCGAGATCAACCGCCGCCTGATGGAGATCTACCGCGTGCTCATGAGCCGCGCGGGCCAGAGCGAGAAGATGCAGCAGGCGGTCGACGCATTGAAGCGCGGCGCGGACCGCCAGTCGATGCGCGCGGCGCTTCAGGGGCTCTTCGAGGATCCGACGGACGCTTGGGCGGCGATGCAGCTCGCGATCGAGACGCTCGAGGACGATCCCTCCTTCACCGACAAGCAGATGCGCGAGCTCCGGGGGCTTTCCGAAGAGTTCGCCAAAGAGCACGGCGAGGCGATCCGCCTCGGCCTGCGCGGCGCCGTTTCGGGCGAGGGCTTCCCCGAGCTCGGTGGTATGGACGGGACGCGCGACCTCTACCGCCGCACGGTGGGCGAGTTCTCGAGCGTGAACGAGGTCTTCAGCGAGATCAAGGCGAAGTACGGCGCGGGCTTTGACAAGGCCATGGACTTCCTCTTCTCGGCGATCAGCGCGGACATCGACTGCGAGACGCCGAGCATGGGCAGGGCTCACTTGGAGAGCGTGCATCAGAAGCTTGCCCTCGTGCGCCTCACGCAGAGCGCCTACGCGCTCTGCGAGACTCTCACGGACCGCTGGGAGAGCGTCCATGGCGAAGGCAGGCCCCTCTCCGCGATGGAGCTCTTGGGCGAAGTGATGGACCTGCGCGGGAAGAGCTACGTGTCGGCGAGCCAGATCAACGACATCTGCGCGAAGGCTAAGCCCTCGGACATCGAGCACGAGGTGCTCTTCCTGCAGGAGCTCCTTGCGACGGTGCGCAAGTTCCCCGTCGAGCTCTTCGACGACGAGAGCGGCCGCATGCGGATCCTCGACGCCGTGCAGTCGTCCGTGGACGACGCGGTCGCGCGCGAGGATGAGTATCTCGCCTCGCTCGAGTAAGCTAGCGGCTGTGCGGCCCGGACGGACGTCCGGGCGCCAGAAATCCAACCGGAAGGGAGAATGCCCGTGATTGACTTTGAAATCGGCGAGTTCGGAAAGCGCCTCGGCATCGACGGCCTCTCGCTCAACGACAGGTCCGCCGCGGGCCTCGTGATCGACGGGGTCGGCACGCTCACGCTCGAGCGCCTTGAAAGCCCGTCGGGCGTCGGGGAGCCCGAGCTCCTCGTCGTGCTCTCCCGCACGATCGAGCCCTCTGAATCCGCTCGCTACGGCGCGCTCCTCTCGCGCATCCACTGGCGCAGGCATCCGGCAGCCGCGCTTTGCGCGGGGCTCTTCAGAAACGAGCTCATCCTCTCGACGCGCATCCCGCAGCGCCGCGTGACGGCCTCCGCCCTCGAGAACACGTTGAGGCTCCTCTCCGCCGAGCTCTCGGCCGTCTGACGCCTCCTTTTTCCCAAGACCGCCGGCCGGCCCCGGGAGGGGCGGCTTCGCGCGGCCGCGAAACTGACTGAACATGCCGACTCCCATCCAATCGCTCTTCAACCCCTCGGTGGGCATCCAGGGGCTCATGGAGATGCCCGAGACCGGGCGCCTGCCGCAGCTGCGGGAGCTCGCGACCACCTCGCTTCAGGCGACGGGCCTCGAGGAGCTCTACGGGCCCGTCAACGCCCGCACCGCCGTCGAGAGCCTGCTCTGCCCGAACGTGGGCGACGGTACGCTCGTGAGCCCCGAGGTCTTCTCCTCGGAGCTCGAGGAGATCGTGCGCAAGCTCGAGAAGAGCGAGAACCCCAAGATCCGCGCGATGCTCGAGGAGGAGATCATTCCCCTCATGCAGAACGGCATGTTGCTCTCGGCCTACCGGGGCCTGATGATCGGAGGGTGACTTAGATGGCTGAAGAATTCGGGTCGATCACCCGCGACGAGCGCAGGACGCTCTCCGTGCTCGCGTTCCTGCTCTTCCGCATGGGCATGGAGGATCGGGCGAGGCGCATCTACGACGCCATTGCGGAGCTCTCCGCTCCGGGCAGCGCCGACTACCGCTTCGCCCGCGCGGGGCTTGCGGCCGTGGCGGTCGAGGCCGGGGACGGCGCGACGGCGCTTGCGGCGTTGCGCGACGCGATGCAGGGCGGCCCCCTCTCCACGCGCGACGCGGCGCTCTGGCTCCTCAAGGCCCAGGCGCTCTGGCAGCAGAACCGCAGGGAGGAGGCCGCGGCCGCCCGCGACGAATTTCTCTATCTCACCGGACGCGAGCGGGAGGCCGAGGGCCCCGCGGCGGCCGGCATGACGCCAAAGGAATCTGACCGATGAGCACCATGACCTCCCGGGCCGCCTCGGTCGTCTCCAAGATCACGCGGCACAACGACATCGCGATGGTGACGCTGCTCGTCGTGGTGATCATGCTGATGATCATCCCGCTGCCGACGTGGCTCGTCGACACGCTGATCGGCGCGAACCTCACGCTCTCGTTCCTCATGCTGATGATGGCGATGTACGTGAGGACGCCCCTCGAGTTCTCGGTCTTCCCGACGATGTTGCTCTTCACGACGCTCTTTCGCGTCGGCCTGAACATCACGACGACCCGACTCATCCTTCTTCAGGCGGATGCGGGCGAGATCATCCAGACCTTCGGCGAGTTCGCCTTGGGCGGCAACTTCGTCGTGGGCGCGGTGGTGTTCCTCATCCTCACGATCGTTCAGTTCCTCGTGATCGCCAAGGGCGCCGAGCGCGTGGCCGAGGTGGGCGCGCGCTTCACCCTTGACGCCATGCCCGGCAAGCAGATGTCGATCGACGCGGACCTGCGCGCGGGCGTCATCGACATGGACGAGGCGCAGAAGCGCCGCAACAACGTCCAGATGGAGAGCAAGATGTACGGCGCCATGGACGGCGCCATGAAGTTCGTCAAAGGCGACTCCATCGCGGGCATGATCGTCGCGGTCGTGAACATCGTCGGCGGCACGGTGATCGGCGTCTCGCAGCACGGCATGGCCGCCTCCGAGGCGCTCGAGGTCTACGGCATCCTCACGATCGGCGACGGCCTCGTGAGCCAGATCCCGTCGCTCCTCGTCTCGATCTCGGCGGGCATCCTGATCACCCGCTCGGGCGACACGCAGGAGGACGTCGGCGCCCAGGTGGGCCGCCAGTTCTTCGACCAGCCCCGCGCCCTGCAGATGGCGGGCGGGCTGATCTTCCTCCTCGCCCTCATCCCGGGCTTCCCCAAGCCCCAGCTCTTCACGATGGCCGCGGTCGTGTGGCTCTTCGGCAAGGTGCTCATGGGCATCAAGAGCGCCCCGAAGGCGGCTGACTCCAAGGGCGAGCTCGAGCGCACGCTCGCGCCCGTGAGCGAGCAGAAGAAGAAGCGCCCGGCCGGCACGGGCGAGGAGTTCTCGCCCACCGTGCCGATCATCCTCGACATCTCCCCGGACATCGGGCAGTCGATGGACTACGACTCCCTGAACGGCGAGCTCGTGGAGCTCCGCCGCGCGCTCTACTTCGACCTCGGCGTGCCGTTCCCGGGCATCAACATCCGTCCGAACCCGGGTCTCAACAGCTTCACGTACGTGCTCAATCTCAACGAGATTCCGCTCGCCCGCGGCCAGCTCATGAAGGGCCACGTCATCGTGCGCGAGCGCAGGGAGAACCTCGACATGCTCGGCATCGAGTGCATCGAGGGGGATCCGTTCCTGCCCGGCGTCGACCCGATCTGGGTCGCCCGGAGCGAGGTCGAGAAGCTCACCCGCGCCGGCATCGTCTGCATGGACCACTCCAGGATCCTCGCCTACCACCTCTCGCTTCTGCTCACCCGCCACGCCTCGAGCTTCGTGGGCATGCAGGAGACGAAGTACCTGCTCGACCACATGGAGGAGCGCGCCCCGGATCTCGTGCGCGAGGCTACGCGCCTGCTGCCCGTCCAAAGGATCTCGGACATCTTCCAGCGCCTCGTCCAGGAGCAGATCTCCATCCGCGACCTGAGGACGATCCTGCAGGCCCTGATCGAATGGGCGCCGAAGGAGAAGGACGTCGTGATGCTCACCGAGTACGTGCGCGGGGCATTGAAGCGCCAGATCAGCTACATGTACTCCAAGGGCCAGAACATGCTTCCGGTCATCCTGATGGAGCCCGCGGTCGAGGAGGCGATCCGAAAGGCGATCCGCCAGACGAGCGCGGGCGCCTTCCTCTCTCTCGACCCGGGCACCTCGCAGAGGATCCTCAAGGCGATCGAGGCCTCGGCGGGCAAGTACCGCCAGAGCGCCCAGAAGCCGATTCTGATGGTGAGCATGGACATCCGCCGCTACGTGCGCCGCCTGATCGAGCCGAAGTTCTACGAGCTTCCGGTCATGGCCTATCAGGAGGTGACGAGCGAAATCTCCGTGCAGCCCGTCGCACGGATAAGGATCTGAGACGAAAGAAACGGAAATCGCCCGGGCGCCCGTGCATAATCATCGGTGACGCCCTTGCAAACCAAAGGAATTCGAAATCATGGGAATCGCGCTCGAAGATGCCGTGCGGATCATCGCCGAGGCCGCCGGATGGAAGATTGCGGCGCCCGACGAGCACGGCGCGCGCCACTACCTTCTCGAGGAGGGGCTCGATCTTGACATCGAGTCCCCGGACGGCCGCGTGCTCGTCGCGAGCGCAGACCTCGGGGACGCCCCTGAGGCGGGCTCGCCTGGCGCGGACGAGGAGTGGGTCCGGATCGGAAAGCTCGCCGCGGGCGTGATGAAGCGCCGCGCGTCGGTGCTCGCCGCCAATGAGGGCAGGCTCGAGCTCTTCCGGACGGTCGACCTGTCGCAGGCGGGCGAGACGGAGCTCGTGGACGCCGTTCGGGACTTCCTCAACGACGAGGCCTGGTGGCGCGCGAACCTCTCCGCGGTTCCCGGCCAGGCGGCCTCGCCCTTTTCGATGAGCGGCATGGGCCCGGCCGGGTGGTTCCCGGGCGAGCTCAGCTTCGGCGGAGGAATGATCGCACCGTGAGCATCCGAAGCATTCCGCGGCTCCTTGCGGCGGCCCTCGCCCTTGCGATCGCATCGGCGGGCGCCGGCGCGCATGAGTTCACCGAGCCCTTCTCCTACTTCGCGAACCGTCATGACATCAGGACGGTGCTCACGAGCTTCGCCCGCACGCAGGGGCTCACGGCAGACTTCGCCTCCGGCGTCTCGGGCAAGGTAAGCGGCCGCTTCAAGGCCGTCCAGCCGAAGGACTTTCTCCGCGCGATGGAGGAGGCCTACGACGTGAGCTATTACGTCCTCGCGGGCGAGATCCACTTCTACCGGATGAAGGACTCGAAGAAGGACTTCCTCACGGTGCGCAGCGGCAGCGGCGAGGACCTCGTCGCCTCCCTGAGGAACGCGGGCTTCATCGCTGACGAGCTTCCCGTCCGGGTCAATCCCCAGGGCAACATGCTCACGATGGTCGGGCCCCCGGCCTACCTCGAGCAGCTCCGCAATGCCGCCTCGGCCTACCAGGCCGTCCTCACCGAAAAGATCGTCATGCGCGTCTTCCCCGTGAAGCACGCCTGGGCCGACGACATCACCGTCTCGAGCATGGACTCGACCGTCACGGTGCCCGGAATTGCGACGATCCTGCGCGGCATGGTGATGGGGCAGAGCGTGAGCGGCCAGACCGTCTCGCAGCAGCGCCAGGGTCCGTCGCGCGCGCAGTCCGTCGAGGGGCTCGGCGCCCCCGGGCTCTCGCGCCAGCATCCCAAGGAGGCGCCCGCGCCGGCGGGCGGCTCCCCGGTCGAGGCCGGCACGATCAGCATCATGGCCGACCCGCGCGTCAACGCGGTGCTCGTCTCGGACGCGGCCTACCGCATGCCCTATTACGAGGAGGTCATCCGCGAGCTCGACAAGCCCGTGGAGCTGATTGAGATCCACGCCGCGATCGTCGACATCGACACGAACGCGAGCCGCGATCTCGGCATCAACTTCAACGGCGTCGGCGGCGGCAACAGCGGCAACTGGCAGGGCGGGGGCTCGATCGGCGCGGCGAGCGGAACGAACTCGAGCGGCGCGATCCAGACTGCGACGAGCTCCGCGGGCGCGCTCCTCTCGACCATCTACACGCACGGGTCGGACTACTTCCTCGCGCGCGTGAGCGCGATGGAGTCCAACGACGAGGCCCGCATGCTCGGGCGCCCGTCCGTGCTCACGGTCGACAACGTGCAGGCGACGCTCGAGAACACGACCACCTACTACATTCCGCTGCAGGGCACCGAGGCCGTGGATCTCTACAAGGTCGAGGCCGGAACGGTGCTGCGCGTGACGCCCCACATCATCCGCGAGAACGGGCGCACGTCGATCAAGCTCGCCGTCAACGTCCAGGACGACCAGAACGACTCCTCGTCGGGCTACCAGACGCTCGGCGAGAGCACCTCGGGCTCGGTCACCGTCTCGCCCATCAAGCAGACGAAGATCAACACGCAGGCGATCGTCGACGCGGGGCAGTCGCTCCTCATCGGCGGCTACTACTACGAGCAGAAGCAGGACGGCGAGAGCGGCGTGCCGCTGCTCAAGGACATCCCGCTTCTCGGGAACCTCTTCAAGGCGTCCTCGAAGAAGGGACGGCTCATGGAGCGCCTCATTCTCATCACGCCGCGCCTCGTGACGCCTGACGGTGCCAACGTGCCCGCGCGCGTCGACGAGCCCGCGTTCAGCCGCTCGCCCACGCAGGCCGACTATGAGACGCGCGAGCCCGTCAAACTGCTCGGCTCGGGCGCGCCGCGCGCGGGGAAGTGATCCATGGCAAGCGTCATTCTCAGGATCCTCTCGGGTGCGCACCTCGGCGCGGAGATCGAGCTCACGCCCGGAACGTGGGTGATCGGCCGCGACGACTCGTGCGACATCATCCTCACGGACTCGTCGATCGCGGCGCGCCATGCCGCGTTGCGGATCACGGACGCGGGCGTCCTCGAGTTCGACCCCTTGGACGGCACGATCCTCACGGCGCTCGAGGAAGCGCCCGAGGACGGCATGCTCGTCGCGGGCCGGATCTACCGGCTCGGAGGCGTGCTCTTCGCCTGGGGCGTCGCGGACTCGCCCGACGAATTCTGGAACGAGGTCGAGCGATCGCTCGCCGAGCTCTCCGCCCCGAAAATCGAGC
>ERZ1035025.1507-NODE-1507-length-11445-cov-4.739772_pt1 | contig 11445 bp, 14 predicted proteins | sample MGYA00520619_ERZ1035025 | MGnify/ENA primary metagenome ERZ1035025 (study PRJEB33766, sample SAMN09781742) | gut metagenome | biome: gut microbiome | host: Homo sapiens | place: Madagascar | study: EMG produced TPA metagenomics assembly of the PRJNA485056 data...
CCGGAGCGATCCGCGTGCGGGAAGGGCCCGCGCCGCGGCCGCCTCCGGCCTCCGGGAGAAAAAACGGCCTCCCGGAACAAAAGAAAGGAGAGCCCCTGTGGGTCTCTCCTTCTCTTCTTTCGGGTCCGGCGAGCCTTGCGCCGCCCTTCGGGCTGCGTTCCTTCAGCCGCGGACCCGCGTCGCCTCGGGGCGGACGCTCCGCCTCGTAAGCCCGGAGCGAATTACTTCGCGGACTTGGCGGCCTCGGCGGCGGTGTTGAGCGCCTGCTTCTTGGCGGCGAACTTCGCGCGGAACTTCTCAACGCGGCCGGCCTCGACGATGCGGGTCTGGGCGCCAGTGTAGAAGGGGTGGCTGGCCGAGGAGGTGTCGAGCTTGAAGAGCGGGTACTCAACGCCGTCGATCACCGTCGTCTCCTTCGTCTGGACGGAGGAGGGGATGATGAACGTCTTGTTGATCGAAAGGTCGATGAAAGCGACGGGACGGTACTCGGGGTGGATGTTCTTCTTCATTTGAAAAAAGCGTTCCTAGTCATGGTGTCGGTCGCCCTGGCGGCCTTGCGCGTCCGCCTCCGCAAGGGGAGGTCTTGCGACGGGCATGCCGGCCCACGTGCCAACTGGGAAGACCGGGCATTATCCACAAACGCGGGGGCGCATGCAACCGCCCTTGCGGACCTTTCCTGCGGATGCGGCGCGAAATTCCCCGCCCGTCCGGTCTTAAGGAAGCGGGAAATCGGCCGCGGCTAGAATAGAAAGCCGCACATTCCCCGACGGCGCGCGCTCGGCGCGCGCCGCTCCTCCCTCAGACAAGAAAGATTCCAAGACCATGACCGTGTTCGACCGCTGCGTCATCGCCACCCGCGAAAGCCCGCTTGCCATGTGGCAGGCGCTTCATGTTCAGGCGCTTCTGCGCGACCGCTATCCCGGCTCGACGGTTGACCTGCTCGGCATGACGACCCGCGGCGACCAGATCCTCGACCGCACGCTCTCCAAGGTGGGCGGCAAGGGGCTCTTCGTCAAGGAGCTCGAGGCCGCGATGCAGCAGGGCGCGGCGGACCTCGCCGTGCACTCGCTCAAGGACGTTCCGATGGAGCTGCCCGATGGATTCGAGCTCGTCGCCGTGAGCGAGCGCGAGGATCCGCGCGACGCCTTCGTGTCGCCGAAGTACGCTTCGCTCGACGAGATGCCCGAGGGCGCCCGCGTCGGCACGGCGAGCCTTCGCCGCGAGCTCATGCTCCGCATGCGCTATCCGCACCTCAAGGTGCTCCCCGTGCGCGGCAACGTCGGCACGCGCCTGCGCAAGCTCGACGAGGGCGAGTACGACGCGCTCGTGATGGCCTCGGCGGGCCTGAAGCGGCTCGGCCTCGCCGAGCGCATCCGCGAGATCATCCCCGCCGAGGTGAGCCTGCCCAGCCCGGGCCAGGGCGCGCTCGGCATCGAGATCCGCGAGGGCGACGAGCGCATGAAGGCCGCGCTCGCCTTCATCAACAGCCCCGAGACGCGCGCGTGTTGCTTTGCCGAGCGCGCCGTCTCGCGCGCCCTGGGCGGCTCCTGCCAGGTTCCGCTCGCCGCCTACGCGATCGTTGACGGGGGCGAGCTCTGGCTGCGCGCCCTCGTGGGCAACCATCACACGGGCGAGGCGGTCACCTCCGAGGCCCGCGGCCCCCTCGCCGATCCCGAGGCGCTCGCCGCGCGCGTTGTCGCTGACCTGCGCCGCCAGGGCGCGGAGGAATTCTTGAGGGCCTGCCTCGGATGACGATCGCCACGATTGAGCCGGCCCGCGTGCGGCCGGTGATCCTCATGCGTCCCGGCGAGGCAAACAACCGCCTCGCCGACCTGCTCTCCGCGGACTGCCCGGAGGTGTGGCGCTGGCCCGCCTTCACGATCGAGCTGCCCCAGGAGACCGAGCTCGTCGCCGAGCGCCTCGCGCACCTTGACGACGTGGAAATGGTCGTTCTGCCGAGCCCTTCGGCCGTCATCGCCGTCGCGCACTGGGTGCGCGAATGGCCCGCCCACGTCACGCTCGCCACGGTGGGCGAGGGCACGGCGCGCGTCATCCGCAAGGCCTGGGGCGACGGCGTGAAGCTCATCTACCCCGAGGGCGACGCCGAGCACTCGGGCTCCGAGGCTCTCTGGCCGATCGTGCAAGCGCACGGCGCTCCCTCGCGCGTGCTCTTCCTGCGCGGGCAGACGGGCCGGGAGTGGCTCCCGGACCAGTTCCGCCGGATCGGCAGCGACGTCGTCGTGCTCTGCGCGTACGTGCGCGTGCCGCTCGAGCTCTCGGCGCAGCAGATCCATGCGCTCGAGGCCGCGGTGCGCGGCCCCTCGCCCATCGTCTACATCACGAGCACCGATGCGGTGGACGTGCTCATGCACGCCGTTCGCCCCGTCGCGGGCGCGCGCGAGTGGCTCGCCGGGGGCGTGGCGGTGACGATCCATCCGCGCGTCCATGACCGCCTCGCCGAGGCGGGCTTCCGCCGGATCGAGCTCGCCGGAACGGACGACAACGAGGTTCGATCCCGCGTGCTCAGGCACCTGGCCGACTGACGGGGCCTTTCCTGATCCGCCGGGGCGAAGGCGTCCGGATCGACCTCCTCGCGGAGGGCGGCCGGGCGCCTTTCTCATGGCCGCCCGAATGCAAAAAGGGCGCCTGCGCGAGGGCCGCCCTCGGAGGGGGAGGCTCGCGGCAGACGCCCGGCGGGGACGGCCCGGGAGGCGCGTCACTTCTTCATGGCGTCGAAGAACTCCGCGTTGGATTTCGTGTTCTTGAGCTTGTCGAGCAGGAACTCCATCGCCTCGAGCTCGTCCATGTCGTAGAGGAACTTGCGCAGCACCCAGACCTTCTGGAGCACGTCGGGCTTGAGCAGGAGCTCCTCGCGGCGGGTGCCCGAGCGGTTGAGGTTGATGGCCGGGTAGACGCGCTTCTCGGCCATGCGGCGCTCGAGATGGATCTCGTTGTTGCCCGTGCCCTTGAACTCCTCGTAGATCACGTCGTCCATGCGCGAGCCCGTGTCGATGAGCGCGGTGCCGATGATCGTGAGGGAGCCCCCCTCCTCGATGTTGCGCGCGGCGCCGAAGATGCGCTTTGGACGCTCGAGGGCGTTGGCGTCGACGCCGCCCGTGAGGACCTTTCCCGAGGACGGAATCACCTGGTTGTAGGCGCGCGCGAGGCGGGTGATGGAGTCAAGGAGCACGACGACGTCGCGCTTGGACTCGGCGAGGCGCTTGGCCTTCTCGATCACCATCTCGGCGACCTGCACGTGGCGCACGGCCGGCTCGTCGAAGGTCGCGGCGACGACCTCGCCGCGGATCGTGCGCTGCATCTCGGTCACCTCCTCGGGGCGCTCGTTGACGAGGAGCACCATGAGGACGACGTCGGGGTAGTTCGCGGAGATCGCGTGGGCGATGTGTTGCAGCAGCACCGTCTTGCCGGACTTCGGCGGGGCGACGATGAGCGAGCGCTGGCCCTTGCCGATGGGGGCGATCATGTCGATGATGCGGCCCGTGAGATTCTCGTCGGCGCGGATGTCGCGTTCAAGCACGAGCGGTACGTTCGGGAAGATCGGCGTGAGGTTCTCGAAGAGCATGCGGTGCTTGAGGGCCTCGGGCGGCAGCCCGTTCACCGTGTCGACGCGCACGAGGGCGAAGTAGCGCTCGCCCTCCTTGGGGATGCGCACCTCGCCTTCGATCGAGTCGCCCGTGTGCAGGTTGAAGCGGCGGATCTGCGACGGGGAGATGTAGACGTCGTCCGTGCTCGCGAGGTAGCTCGTGTCCGGGCAGCGCAGGAAGCCGTAGCCGTCGGGGAGGATTTCAAGCGTGCCGTCGCCGTAGATGACCTCGCCCTGGCGGGCCTTCTTCTTGAGGATGGCGTACATGAGCTCCTGCTTGCGCATGCGCTGGGCGTTGTCCACCTCGAGCGCCATGGCCATGTCGAGAAGCTGCGAGACGTGCAGGGATTTGAGATCCGAAAGATGCATTGCTGTCGTTCGTGAATACCCTCCGCGGGAAGCGCCGCGGCGCGCTCGGAAATCCCGGGCACGCGGCCGGAGCGGAATCCGGACGGGGGTCGTCTGGTCTTGTCTGGGGAATGCCGTCCGAAGGGCGGCGCGGGCCGGAGGGCGGCCCTCATGAAAGCCCGGCCGGAGGCCGGGCGGAGCGGGGAGGCGCGGCGCGCCCCCCGCGGATCCGCGCGTCCCGCTGGAGAAAGGCTGCGGGCCGGGGATCCGGAGGTTCGGGCCGGGAGGTCCGGCCCGGAGGCGTCGATCAGAGGTTCTTCTCGATGAAGGCGTCAAGCGTCGCCTGGTCGCAGGCGCCCGAGCGCTGGTCTAGGACCTCGCCGTTCCTGAAGGCGATGATCGTCGGGATGCCGCGCACGCCGTACTCGGCGGCCTTGCCCGAGGACTGGTCGCAGTCGTACTTGGCGATGACGGCGCGGCCGTCGAAGGTCTCGGCGGCCTGCTCGAGGCGCGGGGCGAGCATGCGGCAGGGGCCGCACCACGTGGCCCAGAAGTCGACGAAGACGGTCTTGTCGCCGCGGATGGTCTGGTCAAAGTCAGCGTCGGTGATGTGGAGGATGTCGCTCATCGCTGTGCTCCTTGGATGTGATTGTGCGCGTCCGCCCGCGCGGAATGCCGCACGCTCCGGGCGGCCTGTCGCCGCCGGCGCGGCCATGCCCCGGGCGTGAAGCGAAGTTGGATCGGGAGATGTTCGGAGGAGAGCCGGACGCCTTCGGGTCCGGTCCCGGTGCGCGCCAGGCGGGAAACGGCGCCCGCGGCGGCGGAGAGCGCCCTGCGGAAGGCTGCGGGCGCGCGCAACGGCGGCGCGATGCGGACGCATGAAGGTCCGCGAAGCGGCCCTGCGCTTTGCAATGAGCCGCATAGTAGCACCTTGGCGGGGCCGGGCCGTCCCATCCGCCCCGGGAAAGGCGCCTCGCCCGGGCAATCTTTTGTCTCAAGCTTTTGCAAATCGGCCGGACCTTCCTCTATACTGCCGCGCTTGGCGGGTCCCCTCGCATGCGCGCCCCGGAAACCTGGTCAGGTCGGGAACGAAGCAGCCATACTGGTGTGCGTGCAGTGCCGAGGACAAGGCTCGCCATTTTCATGCCCGCTTTCCGCGCGGGCCGCTCCGGAAGGGCCGCGTTTTCGCGGCCTTTGTCATATCCGGAGCCTGCGCCAGAGCCCTCAGGGCCGCGCCCCCCGCATCATTAGAATGTCGGATGCCGGTCCGCGGCGGCTTCTCCGCCCGCGGCCCCACTCTCAGCAAACGCGGCAGTCTTTCCATGAGCAGCTATCAGGTTCTCGCGCGCAAGTGGCGCCCCCATGACTTCGAATCCATCGTCGGCCAGGACCACGTCGTCACTGCGCTCACCCGCGCGCTCACCGAGGGGCGGCTCCATCACGCGTACCTCTTCACGGGCACCCGCGGCGTGGGCAAGACCACGATCTCGCGCATCTTCGCCAAGGCGCTCAACTGCCGCGGCGCGGACGGCAAGGGCGGCGTCACCGCGCACCCCTGCGGCGTGTGCGAGGCGTGCCGCGCGATCGACGAGGGGCGGTTCGTCGACTACATCGAGATGGACGCGGCCTCGAACCGCTCCGTCGAGGACATGACGCAGCTCCTTGAGCGCGCGATGTACGCGCCGACCGAGGGGCGCTTCAAGGTCTACATGATCGACGAGGTGCACATGCTCTCGAGCACCGCGTTCAACGCGATGCTCAAGACCCTTGAGGAGCCGCCCGAGTACGTGAAGTTCATCCTCGCGACGACCGATCCGCAGAAGGTTCCCGTCACGGTGCTCTCGCGCTGCCTGCAGTTCAGCCTGCGCAACATGACGCCCGCCGGGATCGTCGAGCACCTCGAGCATATCCTGAAGGAGGAGGGGATCGGCGCCGAGCGCCCGGCCCTGAGGCTCCTCGCGGAGGGCGCCCGGGGCTCGATGCGCGACGCGCTCTCGCTCCTAGACCAGGCGATCGCCTTCTCCGGCGGCGAGGTGACCGACAAGGCCGTTCGCAGCATGCTCGGCCTCTCCTCGGGAAGCGTCCTCGCGAAGATCATCCGCGCGCTCGCCGCGGGCGACGCCGCGGCCATGATGGGCTGCGCCGACGAGATGCTCGCCGAGAGCGTCTCCTTCGGCGAGGCCCTGCGCGGCCTCGCCGCGCTCCTGCACAAGGCCGCGCTCCTGCAGCGCGTCCCCGGCGCCGTCGCCGCCGACGACCCCGCGCACGAGGAGGTCGCCGAGGTCGCGCGCCTGCTCTCGCCCGAGGAGGTGCAGCTCTGCTACCAGATCGCGCTCCACGGCCGCAACGATCTTGCGCTCGCCCCGGATGAGTACGCGGGCTTCACGATGACGCTTCTGCGCATGCTTGCGTTCCGTCCCGCTGGATCGCGCCTCGCGCCGCCCGCCCGCGACGGCGGGGCGGCCGCTGCTCCCGCAGCGCCCCGGGCGCCCGCCGCCGCGGCTCAGCCGGTTCAGCCGATTCAGCCGGCATCGGCGCCCGCGGCCGCCGCGTCCCCGACGGGCGCTCCCGAGCCCCCGCCCTGGATGGAGGCTCCTGAGGAGCCCCCGCGGGGAGAGCGAGGCGCCAGCTGATCCGCTCCCCGGGGCGCGCGCCCGCGCGCCTCTCAGCTGGCGGGACATCATCGAGGGAGCCGGATTCACCGGTCCGATCCGTTCGCTCGCGGCTCAGGCGCAGGTGCTTGAGCTCTCGGAGGCTCGCGTACAATTGCGGCTCGGCGTGAACGCGTTGCTCACCGAGGCCAACCGCGCGCTCATCGAGGAGCGCGCCGGCGCCTGGCTCGGACGCCCCTTCCGGGTGGAGTTCGTGGCGGGCGAGGCCGACGCGGGAACGACGGTCGCCGATGCGGACCGCGCCCGCAGGATCGCCGAGCGCCGGGCGCTCGTCGATCGGTTCAAGGCCGATCCGGTCGTCCGGGACGTCGTGAGGCTTCTCGGAGGCGCGGTCGACGAGGATTCGATCCGGCCGCCCGAGGCGGACGGATCGGACGGAAGCGGCGCCTGAAGCACGCAAATCAACAGCACTGGAGACAGACAATGCGCAACATGGGTGGCATGGGCGGCATGGGCGGCATGGGCGGACTGATGGCCCAGGCCCAGAAGATGCAGCAGAAGCTCGCTAAGGTTCAGGAGGAGCTCAAGGGCCGCGAGTTCACGGGCGAGGCCGGAAACGGCGCCGTGAAGGCGACGATCACGGGCGGGCACGAGTGCCGCCGCATCTCGATCGACCCGAAGATCGTCGATCCCGAGGACATCGAGATGCTCGAGGACCTCGTCGTCCTCGCGATCAACAACGCCGAGGCGGCCTGCCGCACGGAGAGCGAGGCCGCCATGCGCCAGGCCGTTCCGCTTCCTCCGGGGATGAAGTTCCCGTTCTGACGAACATGCAGGGCGCCTCTCCGGGGTGGCCTGCGGCCGGACGGAACCGGCTGAACTGAAGGAAGGGCGCTCCGGCGCCCTTTTCCTTTCGAGTTATTGAAAGCATGAAGAACGCGCTCCTGATGAATGCGAAGGCTTCGGGACCTGAAGGACTCGCCGGACCGGAGGCCGCCCGATGACGATCCGCAACTCCCCCGCGACGGCCGCGCTCATCGACGCGCTCGCCGAGCTTCCCGGGTACGGCCCGAAGAGCGCCCAGCGCGCGGCGTTCTGGCTGCTCGCGCCCGAGCACCGCGAGCGGCTCGCGACTCTCGCCAACGCGCTCTCGGGGGCGTCGGCCATCCGGCGCTGCCGGCTCTGCCGCACCTGGTGCGAAGCCGAGCTCTGCCCGACGTGCTCGGACGAGCGGCGCGACCGCACGCTGCTGTGCGTCGTCGAGAGCGTGCAGGACCAGATGGCGCTCGACGCGTCGCTCTCCTGGCCGGGGCTCTACTTCGTGCTCTCCGGGCGCCTCTCGCCGCTCGACAACGCGGGGCCGGGCGAGATCGGGTTCCCCGAGCTCCTCGAGCGCATCGCCCTCGGGCTTGAGCGCGACGGCCTGCGCGAGGTCGTCGTCGCGACGAGCTACACGCCCGAGGGTGACGCCACGGCTTATTATCTGATCGACGCGGTGAAGCGGCGCTGGCCGGAGCTGCGCATCACGCGCCTCTCGCGGGGGCTGCCCTCGGGGCTCGAGATCGAATACACCGATCCGGCCACGATCGCGGGCGCCGTCGAGGACCGGCGCAGGCAGTGAAGCGTCCCCGAGGGGGCGCCTGGAGCCGCATCGGACGGCAAACCACGCAAACAGGACCATTCATGAGCAAGAAACATGTGCGGGCGGCGCTCCTCGAGGCGCGCGAAGCCCTGGAGAACCTCATCGCCGACGAGCGCATGCTCGGCGAGATCGATCGCGCGGGCGAGCTGATGGCCGAGGCGATCCGCACGGGCCGCAGGATCTACTCCTGCGGCAACGGCGGGAGCCTGTGCGACGCGATGCACTTCGCCGAGGAGATGACTGGGCGCTACCGCAAAAACCGCCGCGCCTACGCCGCGACGGCGATCGCCGACGCCTCGCACCTTGCGTGCGTCGCGAACGACTACGGTTACGAGGAGGTCTTCTCGCGCTACATCGAGGGCGTCGCGCATGAGGGCGACGTGCTCCTCGGCATCACGACCTCGGGCAAGAGCCCCAACGTCGTGCGCGCCTGCGAGGCGGCCCGCGCGCGCGGCGTAAAGGTCGTGACGCTCACGGGCCGGGCGGGCTCGCCCGCGGCGGAGCTCTCCGACGTCGCGATCGTCACGCCCGGCGGCCGGTACGCCGACCGCGTGCAGGAGCTGCACATCAAGTGCATCCACATTCTCATCGAGCTCGTCGAGCGGCGGCTCGATCCGGAGAACTACGCCGGCGAGTGAGGCGCGCGAGGGGCGGGAGGCGCGCCTGCGGCGGGCCGCAGGGCATGCGCCCGTCCGCGCGCGTTTTGCTAAACTCCCCCTCACGAAAGAATTCAGACCTCAAGGGCGGTGCCATCGACGGCGTCGCCCTTGAATTTTTATCCGCCTCCTCCGGCATCCTCCGCGGGGCGGAGCCATCCATCCGCAGGAACACCACAGAACCATGCTCAACCGCATCCCCATCACCGCCGCCGGCGCGGCGAAGCTCAAGGCTGAACTTGACTACCTCAAGAAGACCGCCCGCCCGAACGTCGTCGCGGCCATCGCCGAGGCGCGTGAGAAGGGAGACCTTTCCGAGAACGCCGAGTACGACGCCGCCCGCGAGGAGCAGGGCCACATTGAGGGCCGCATCGCCGAGCTCGAGGGCAAGATCCCCGCGCTGCAGGTGATCGATCCGAAGACCGTTGCGAGCGACCGCATCGTCTTCGGCGCGACCGTCACCCTCTACAACGAGGAGGATGACTCGAGCGTCACCTACCAGATCGTCGGCGACGACGAGGCGGACATCAAGAAGAACCTGATCTCGGTCTCCTCGCCGATCGCCCGCGCGCTCATCGGCAAGGAGGAGGGCGACACGGTGAAGTTCATGGCCCCGAAGGGCCAGGTCACCTACGAGGTCGAGGCGGTCGAGTACAAGTGACCGTCCTTCCCGCGGGCGAATGAGAAAAGGAGACGCCGGAACCCGTCCGGAGTCTCCTTTTTTGAAGGCGCGGGAGCCCGAAGGCCCCCGCGCGCCCATCGCCCGGTCCAGCCCGAAGTCAGGAGAGCGCGGCCTTCTTCGTCGTGCGCTTCGTCTTGGGGCGGCGGCGGCGGGGAGCGGGCTCCTCCTTCTTCTTCTTCTTTTCGCCGGGCTTCTTCGAGGCGACCTTCTTCGCCTTGGGGGCCGGGGCGTCATCGCCCTTGGCGGCCGCGGCGGCGCGGGCGATCCATTCCTCGGCCGTGGGCTCGTCGTCCTCGTCGGCGGGGCGCCAGAGGATGAGGAGCTTGCCGATCATCTGCACGCGGGCGCAGCCGAGCTCGCCGGCGATGCGGCCGAAGATCTCCTCGCGCTCCTCGCGGTCGTCCGACGGCACGCGGACCTTGATGAGCTCGTGCGCCTTGAGGGCGCGGTCGATCTCCTTCATCACCGCTTCGGTGAGGCCGTTGGCGCCGAGAAGGACGACGGGGTCGAGGTGATGCGCCTGGGCGCGTAGCGTGAGACGCGCGTTGCGCGAAAGTTCAATTTCACTCATAGAATTCTGCAGACAGTTGCGGGACGCCCTGCGGGAGCGCCAAGCGCTCCGGGCGTCCGAGATACATCAGTTGGGAGGGGCCAGATGCCCGTTTCGAGCAAGAAACTCAGATCGAACCGCGCCTGGATCGAACGGCACATCAATGATCCGTACGTGAAGCGCTCCAGGGCGGAGGGCTATCGCGCGCGCTCCGTGTACAAGCTCATCGAGCTCGACGAGAAGGAGCATTTCCTGAAGCCGGGCATCACGGTGGTCGAACTCGGTTCGGCTCCGGGAAGCTGGACGCAGGTGGTGCGCGAGAGGCTCGCTGACCGCACGGGCGCCGTGCGCGGGCGCATCATCGCCATGGACATTCTTCCGATGGATCCCGTCGACGGGGTCCACTTCCTCCAGGGCGACTTCCGCGAGCAGGAGGTCGCCGATCAGCTCGCCGCGATTCTAAACGGAGACAAGGTCGACGTGGTCCTTTCGGACATGGCGCCGAATCTCTCGGGCATCGCCGCCGCGGACGCGGCCCGGTCGCTCCTGCTCAACGAGCTCGCCCTCGAGTTCTGCGTCGAGCACATCGCCCCGCACGGCGTGTTCGTGACGAAGTGCTTCCAGGGCTCGGGGCACTCGCAGTTCGTCGAGGCCCTGAAGCATACGTTCCGCAAGGTCGCCGCGAGAAAGCCCGCCGCCTCGCGCGACACCTCCGCCGAGGTCTACATGGTCGCCCGCGAGCTCAAGGCGCCGAAATAACTTCTTTCCTTTTCTCCGGATTCCCGGGTGAAAACCGTCGCGCGAGACCGTGAGACGGCCGGGGCTCCCGGCTAGAATGTGGGCTCGCCCGCGCCCCGAGCGCGGCGGCCGGGGCGCCCCAGGGCGGCGCACCCTCCACAAAAGGAAGCAGGCGGCGCCTCCCCGGACGCCGCCCGGAGTCAGCAAGTTGGACAACAAGTTTTTTTCACGCATCGCCGTGTGGGTTCTCGTGGCGGTCGTGCTCTTCACGGTCTTCCGTCAGTTCGATACGAACATGACCCAGCAGCTCGACACGACGAGCTACACCCAGTTCATGGATGACGCGAAGGCGGGCAAGATCCGCCGCGTGGACATCCAGGGCCGCCGCATCATCGTCACGCCGCAGTCCGGCTCGGAGTACGTCCTCACGAATCCGGGCGATCTCTGGATGGTCGACGACCTCAGGAAGTCCGGCGTCCAGGTCTACGGCAAGGCCGAGGAGGAGCCCTCGGTCCTCACGTCCATCTTCATCTCCTGGTTCCCGATGCTCCTGCTGATTGGCGTCTGGATCTACTTCATGCGCCGCATGCAGGGCGTGGGCGGCGCATGAAGT
>ERZ1035025.1508-NODE-1508-length-11435-cov-4.588049_pt1 | contig 11435 bp, 12 predicted proteins | sample MGYA00520619_ERZ1035025 | MGnify/ENA primary metagenome ERZ1035025 (study PRJEB33766, sample SAMN09781742) | gut metagenome | biome: gut microbiome | host: Homo sapiens | place: Madagascar | study: EMG produced TPA metagenomics assembly of the PRJNA485056 data...
GGCCCGAGATGGCCGGCGGCGGCTCGCTCGAGCTGCTCTCCGACGAGGAGAAGGCCGCGCGCATGCGCGAGCTCTTCCGCCGCGTCGGCCGCAACGACCCCTGCCCCTGCGGCTCGGGCAAGCGCTTCAAGGATTGCCACGGCAAGCTCGCCTGACGCTGCGCGGCCGTTCTCCGGAGGGCGTCCTGAGGCGCCCCCGCGCTCGCCCGGTTCCTTTCCTCCTTCGGGAGCGGGAGGCGCCGGGCGATTCGTCTTCACCGTCCTGAATCTTCGAGGAACCGCGGATGGGCGCAATCAACGGAATTCCCATGGAGGTCGGGGGGCTCGTCTGGCGGAGCGCCCCCGCGCGCGGGATTCATCTTCTGGAGATCGCGCCCGGCGCGGAGTGGACTGCGCGCTGCGCCGGGGCGCCTGCGGACGCCGCACCCCCTGACGGCGCGGCGCGGCTTCTCGCCGCGCACGCGCGCGAGTCGTCCCGGGCGTGCCTCACGCGGCTCGTGCTCTCGGCGCCGCCGGCCGAACGCCTTTCTGGCGTTCCGGGTTGCGCAGGGCTCGGCGCCTTCTCAACGCGATCGGCGGAGGGGTTCGCCCTGGGGGCGGCCGTGCAGCTCGGCGTCTCGGAGACGAACCTCGCCTTCGCCGCCTCGGGCGAGCTCGCCCTGCACTTCCCCGCGGGCGAGCGCCTCGAGGCTCTTCGTGAGGCTGCGGCCGCGCCGGAGCGGACCGCGCCTGAGGGCGCTCTGCACCTCGGGCTTCGGGCGGCGACGGCGGGCGGCTTTCTGAAAACGGGCGCCCTGTGCCTGCCGGCCCTCGGGTGCGAGGCCTGGGTCGCCGCGACCGACGCCGCGGTGAGCCGCGGCGTGCTCGAGGGGCTCCTCGACAGGATCTGGCTCGCCGGACCGGGGGCCCTGCGCGCCGCATCGGGCGGCTACGCGCCGGGCTCGACTCTCACGCTCATCGCCACGGGGCGCTCCGGGGGCGCGGGCGCCGTCACCTCGGACGAGGATCCCGAGCTCCCGGCGATCGCCGCAGGGCTCGTCGCGGCGGCGGCGCTCCTCGCCCGATCGCGAGCCCTTGCGGACGGGCGCATTCCGGCGCGGATCGACGGGGCGGCCTCGGCGTCGCCCGCAGGCTTGGACCCGCGCTCGCGCGCCTCGCGCAGGACCTGGCGCGGCGAGAGCGCGAGGAATGGCCCGCGCGGATGCGCGAGGCGCTCTGGGCGGGACTGCTGACGGCGCCCGCGCCGGGCCTCGAGCGCGCGCCGGTCGTCGTGACTGCGGGCGGCGTGACGGTGCTTTGCGGCTCGGAGTCGCTTCCGGGCATGGGGCGGAGCGCCGCCGATGCGGGCGATGATGCGCGGCGCTGCGACGCGATCGGGGCGTGGCTCGACGCAAGGGCCGCGCTCACGGTCTCGCTCGGACGCGGGCGCGCGGAGGCGCCGCTCTGGATCTGAGGGCTGCGGTCCGGCTGCGAGGCTGAGCGAGGCCGGCAAAAACGCGCCGGATGCGGGACAATGCACGATGCGCGCGGCGAAAGACTTGGAGTCCGCGCGAGCAATCTGCACTGGAGTCAATTGTGAGCGACAAGGTTGTTGATGTCGCCGTCGGCGTGCTCATTCGCGAGGACGGCAAGATGCTTCTCGGTTCCCGCCCCGCGGGCAAGCCCTACGCGGGCTACTGGGAGTTCCCGGGCGGCAAGCTCGAGGCGGGCGAGACCGTCCACCAAGCGCTCGCGCGCGAGCTCAACGAGGAGCTCGGCATCGGCGTCGCGGACTCCACGCCCTGGTTCGTCAAGGAGCACCGCTATCCGGACACGCATGTGCGCCTGCACTTCCGCCGCTCGCGCGAGTTCGTCGGCACCCCCGAGCCCCGCGAGGGCCAGGAGTGCGGGTTCTTCGCCGCCAACGAGCGCACGCCCGGCCTGATGCTCCCGGTCGACCTGAAGATCGTCAACCGTGTCGATCTGCCGGAGGTGTTCGAGGAGTCCTCGGACATGCTCACGCTCTCGAGGAGCGCCCTGCAGGCCACGATCGTGCGCGACCGCAGCTACCGCTGGGTCGGCGCGCGCGCCGAGACGCTCAACGACGTGCTCAAGGCCGTCGCGATGGACTACGACTTCGTGATCGTTCCGCCCGAGGCCTTTGACGGGCTCCTCGACCAGGGCGAGCCGCGCCTCCCGACCTACGTCGACGGCGCGCCCGCCTCGGACCTCGCCAAGTGGCAGGCCCGCGGCGCCCACGGCGTCAAGCCCGTGCTCTGAGCGCTTCTCCAAAACGGCGCCGGACCTCAGGGCCCGGCGCCGAGCGGAAGCAAAAGGCGCCTGAACGCAATGTCAGGCGCCTTGTTTTTTCTGAGCCTGCCGATGCCGTCAGCGACGGCGCGCTCCGCGGCGTTCGGACTCCTCGCGCCGGGCGGCGAGCTCGGCGGCGTGCAGCGCCGCGTCCTCGAGCGCTTCGGGCGTCATGCGGTCCGCCGATCCCGGCTCGCCCGCGATGCGGTAGCCGTCGTTGCCCCACTCGCCGAGGTCGATGAGCTTGCAGCGCTCGCTGCAGAAGGGGCGCCAGGGGTTGTCGCGGGAGAATTCCGCGGGGGCGCCGCAGACGGGGCAGGGGACTTTCATTTCTCTTGCGTGCGAAGGGTCACAGGCACAGGCCGAGCCTGAAGGGGATGTTCTCCTGCACGACGTGCAGGCGGCTGCGCTCGTCGGGCCGCGAGAAGCGGATCCAGAGCATGTACTTGTTGGCGCTCACTTCCGGGACGAGCGAGAGGCTTCCGGGCAGCCAGATCCGGGCGAGCGTGTAGTTCTTGCCCGTCACGGGGAGCTGGAGCATGCCGTTCACGGCGGTCGCGTCGCGGGTCTGCGAGGTCGTGCGCATCTGTCCGAGGATGAGCTCGACGGCGCGCATGATGGGCCTCAGGGTCTCGGTGAGGGACTCGAGCTCCGCGCGGCGCTCCGCGGCCGGGCGCGAAAGCCAGTAGTGGAGCTGGGGCATGTCGAACTCGCATGTTCCGCCGGGAAGCTGCTGGCGGTTGCGGATGAGCTGGAGCCACTCATTGTCGCGCACGTTCTGGCCCGATCGGCCGACGATGTGCGAGACCTCCGCGGAGGCCTCCGAGAAGGCCGCGAGGAGCGTGCGCACGGACTCGGAGTCGTCATGCGTGCGCGCGGCGCTCATCTCGAGCGAGCGGCGCTGGCGCGAGAGCTCCTGCACGAGGTCGTTTCTCAGGTCGCTGCGCGCGGCGACGTCCGAGAGGTCGAAGATCGCTCCGATGGCCGCCTGATGCGCGATGGGCGACTCCTGCTCGCAGAACCAGCGGAAGCGCCGGGAGAGCGATTCGAACCGGAGAAGGAATCGGATCTTCTCGTTGCAGGGGAATTCGTAAAGGAGCAGGCCTTCTGTGGACATGTGTTCTCGGGGCGCGGCGGGAGTGAATCCAAGTGATCTTAACTCAGACGATCCGCGCGAAGACCGATCGGAAAAGATTCGAAAAGCCTTCGGCTCCGGCCTCTCCGTCAGGCCTTCTGCAAAGCGGCGAGGATCGCCCGTCCCCAGGCGAGGACGCGCTCGCGGAAGGCCTGCGGAGAGCCGGCGTTCACGATGACGTCGTCGGCCGCGAGCAGACGCTGCCGGCGCGACGCCTGGGCCGCGAGGATGCGCCGGGCCGATTCCTCCGCGAGCCCCGAGCGCGCCTTGAGGCGCTCGATCTGAAGCGCCTCGGGCGCGTCGATGACGAGAATCCTGTCGGCGCGCCGCCGCGCTGCGGGCGACTCTATGAGAAGCGGGCAGTCATAGACCGCGACGGGAAAGCGCGAGCGGGCCTCAAGAAGCCGCGCGTCGACGATGCGCGCTAGATGCGCGTGAACGATTCTCTCGAGCAAGCTTCTCGCGGTCGGGTCCGAGAAGACGAGCGCGCGCATGCGCGGGCGGTCGAGCGCTCCGTCGGGAGCGGCCATCTCCGGGCCGAAGGCCGTAAGGATCTCCGGCATCGCGGCGCCGCCCGCGGCGGTGAGGGAGCGCGAAACGGCGTCCGCGTCGACGACGGGGAATCCGAGCGAGTGAAGGACGGCTGCGGCCGTGCTCTTGCCCGAACCCGCGCCGCCCGTGAGGCCGAGCGTCCATGCCATGGCGGGGCTTCCTCAAGGAAATCTGACGAACAAAAGCAAAAGGCGCTGTTTCACAAAGAAACAGCGCCTTGAAATCCTGGTCGGGGTGAGAGGATTCGAACCTCCGACTCCTACGTCCCGAACGTAGTACTCTACCAGGCTGAGCTACACCCCGAGTCTTCCACCGTCGAACGCTTATCGATCACGTCTAACAGTGAAGGACAGCAATTCTAGCAGACTGTCGTTGAAAATGGAAGAGGGAAGTTTTGAAAGCGCCTTGCGACCTCTTTCGAGCTCCGCCTCTGCCCGACTTCTGCATCGGTCAAGAGAAGTGGATCCTATCACGATTTCAGAGATTTTGTCAAAGTCCCCGTTGCCCTGGCGGACGGCCTCGTCGATGAGCGCCCGCTCCTCGGCGGTCGCGCTTTCGCGGGCGTAGATGAGGGGCAGGGTCATCTTGCCCTCGCGCAGGTCCGCGCCGAGGTTTTTGCCAATGTCGGCCGCGACGCCCGTGTAGTCGAGGATGTCGTCGGCGATCTGGAAGGCGTTGCCGAGCGCGAGCGCGTATTCGGCGACAGCCTCCTCGCGCTCCTCGCCGCACTCGGCGATCGCGGCGGCCATGCGAGCGCCCGCCTCAAAGAGACACGCCGTCTTGCGCTCGATCACGCGGAAGTACCGCTCCTCGTCGACGGACGGATCGTGGGCGTTGACCATCTGGATCACCTCGCCCTCGGCGAGGCGGTTGGCGGCGTTCGAGAGCGCCTCCATGACGCGCAGGTTCCCCGCGCGCACCATCATTTGGAAGGAGCGCGTGTAGAGGAAGTCGCCCACGAGCACGGCCGCGCCGTTGCCCCAGCGGGCGTTGGCTGTCGGACGGCCGCGGCGCATGGCGCTCTCGTCGACGACGTCATCGTGCATGAGGGTCGCCGTGTGCAGCAGCTCTATGGTCGCTCCGAGGTAGTTGCAGAGCTCCCCGGTGTAGCCGAGCGCGCGGCAGATGAGGATCAGCAGGGCCGGGCGCATGCGCTTGCCGCCCGCGCTCGTGATGTACTCGCTGATCTCCTTCATGCGGCTCACGTCGCTCGCGAGCTCGCCGCGGATGACGTCATCCACGGCCTGCATGTCCTTGGCGATGGGGGCGAGGAGCCGGCGCGCGAGCGCTTTGGGGTCCGCCGGGGAGGGGGTGTCTGTCATGATTGTCGGAGTTTCTTGAGAGAAGGGGACGCCGGTCCGGACGCGAGGGTGATCCGCGTCCGCGCGCCTTGCGGCGCGCCCGGGCGTGTTGAGTATAGCGGCGCGGCCCGCGGGCGCCTCGCGCGGGCTTCTCCCGACGGCCCGTCCGAGCCGCTTGCCGCGGGCTTTCACCGCGCCGGCCGTCGGGCCGCGCTTTCGCGAGAAAATCCGGGCCTTTCGCTTGACGCGGGCGTTCGGGCGGGTGAATAATGCGCGTCTTTCCACGCAATGGGCCTGTCATGCGCGGCTTCCGGGGATCCGCTCCGGGCGCGGCGGCGGGCCGAGTACAAAAAGGCTTCGCAAGATTCCGCATTCCGCGGGAGCGAAACGAAGCGGCGAGGTTTCAATTCATGTACGCGATCATCAAGACCGGCGGTAAGCAGTACCGCGTCAGCGTCGGCGACAATGTCCAGGTCGAGCTCCTCGGCCAGGACGCCGACACCCAGGTTACCTTCAACGAAGTTCTCGTCGTCTCCGGCGAGGACGGCCTGAAGGTCGGCAAGCCCCTCGTCGAGGGCGCCACCGTCACCGGCACCATCGTCAGGATCGGCCGCACCGACAAGGTCCGCATCTTCAAGTTCCGCCGTCGCAAGCACTCCATGAAGTCGGGCGGTCACCGCCAGTACTTCGCGGAAGTTCGCATCGACGCGATCAACGCTTGATCGGTTTCCAAATTTCTCTCCATTGAGCAGAGCAAAAGAAAATGGCACATAAGAAAGGCGGCGGCTCCACCCGCAACGGTCGTGATTCCAAGGCGAAGCGTCTTGGCGTGAAGGTTTTCGGCAACGTGGCGGTCAACGCCGGCGGCATCATCGTCCGTCAGCGCGGCACGCAGTTCCACGCCGGCAACAACGTCGGCACCGGCAAGGACTACACCCTGTACGCTCTTTGCGACGGCGTCGTGCGTTTCGAGGTGAAGGGCGCGTTCCATCGCCACTACGTTCACGTCGAGCCGACGGCCCTCTGATCTCCCGACACTCTTGAGAGACCAGCCGGCCCATTCCGGAGGCGGCCCCGCCTGATGCGGGGCGCTCCGGACACGGATCGAAGAAAGCCCAGCGCGGATCTCCCGGCTGGGCTTTTTTCGTTGCAGGCTGCATACTGCACCAGACATTCTTCTCCCCGACTTCTCCATCGAGGCCTATTGTGAAATTCGTCGACGAAGCCAAAATCGAGGTTCAGGGCGGCAAGGGCGGCAACGGCGCCGCGAGCTTCCGTCGTGAAAAGTTCATCCCGAAGGGCGGCCCTGACGGCGGCGACGGCGGCCGGGGCGGCTCCGTCTACGCGGTCGCCGACCGCAACATCAACACGCTCGTCGACTACCAGTACACGAGAAAGTTCTTCGCTCCCCAGGGCGAGAACGGCCGCGGCGCGGACTGCTACGGCGCGGGCGGCGCGGACATCGTCCTGCGCATGCCCGTCGGCACGATCATCCACGACACCGACACGGGCGAGACGGTCGCCGACCTCGCCGAGCACGGCGCGAAGGCTCTTCTTGCTGCGGGCGGCAAGGGCGGCCTCGGCAACCTGCACTTCAAGAGCAGCGTCAACCGGGCGCCCCGCCAGTTCACGCCCGGCGAGCCCGGCCAGTACCGCTCGCTCGAGCTCGAGCTCAAGGTCCTCGCGGACGTGGGTCTGCTCGGCATGCCCAACGCGGGCAAGTCGACCCTGATCTCCGCGGTCTCCAACGCCCGTCCGAAGATCGCCGACTATCCCTTCACGACGCTCCATCCGCACCTCGGCGTGGTGCGCGTGGGCCCCGAGCAGAGCTTCGTGCTCGCTGACGTTCCGGGCCTCATCGAGGGCGCCGCGGAGGGCGCCGGCCTCGGTCATCTCTTCCTGCGCCATCTCTCGCGCACGAAGGTGCTTCTGCACGTGATCGACGCCTGCCCGATCGACGAGTCGGTCGATCCCTTCGAGCAGGCGCACGCGCTCGTCGCGGAGCTCGAGAAGTACGATCCCGAGCTCGCGGCCAAGCCCCGCTGGGTGGTCCTCAACAAGATGGACCTCGTGCCCGGGGAGGAGCGCGACGCGCTCATCGCGAAGTTCCGCGAAGCCTTCGCCCGCGAGGGCGAGCCCGTCTTCGCGGTCTCGGCCGCGACGCGCGAAGGCCTCACGGCCCTCGTCAACGCGCTCGCCGAGAAGATCGACGCGGACCGCCGCGCGGAGCGCCAGTTCCTCGACGACGAGCGCTTCGATGAGGCGCGCAGCACGCCGTTCGACCCGCTCGCCTGAGCCTTTTGTCCAGGCACCTCCGGGATGGCGGCGGACGGAAGGGATCCGGCGCGGCCGGATCTCGGAGGAACGCACCGCAAACGCACTTCCGGCAGGAGGAAGACATGTCATCGTTGCTTGAGAACGCCAGGCGCATCGTCGTCAAGGTCGGCAGCGCGCTCGTCACGAACGATGGGCGCGGCGTCGACGTCGAGGCGATCGAGCGCTGGGCCGGTCAGATCGCTGAGCTGAGGCGCATGGGCCGCGAGGTCGTGCTCGTGAGCTCGGGCGCCATCGCCGAGGGCATGAAGCGCCTCGGCTGGACCTCACGCCCCTCCCGCGTGTGCGAGCTTCAGGCTGCGGCGGCCGTCGGCCAGATGGGCCTCGCTCAGGCCTATGAGCAGCGCTTCGCCGCGCGCGGCATCGGCACGGCGCAGGTGCTTCTCACGCATGCGAACCTCGCGAACCGCGAGCAGTACCTCAACGCCCGCATGACGCTCCTCGAGCTCCTTTCGCTCGGAGTCGTTCCGATCATCAACGAGAACGACACGGTCGTGACCGACGAGATCAAGGTGGGCGACAACGACACCCTGGGCGCGCTCGTCACCAACCTCGTCGAGGCCGACGTCCTCGTGATCCTCACCGACCAGAGGGGCCTTTACACGGCCGACCCGCGCTCGAACCCGGACGCGCAGTTCGTCGCCGAGGCCTGCGCGGGTGATCCGAAGCTCGAGAAAATGGCCGGGGGCGCCGCAAGCGAGCTCTCGCGCGGCGGCATGATCACGAAGATCCTCGCCGCGAAGCGCGCCGCGCGCTCGGGCGCCGGGACGATCATCGCCTCGGGCCGCGAGGAGCGCGTGCTCGTCCGGCTCGCCGAGGGCAAGCTCATCGGCACGCACCTCTCGCCCGCCTCGACCGTGCTTCACGCGAGGAAGCAGTGGATCGCGGACCACCTGCGCTCGGCCGGGCGCCTCGTCCTCGACGAGGGCGCGGCCCGCGCGCTCGTCGAGAAGCACACGTCGCTCCTTCCGGTCGGCGTGCGCGCCGTCGAGGGGGACTTCCTGCGCGGCGAGGTCGTCTCCTGCGTCGACGCGTCCGGGCGCGAGCTCGCCCGAGGGCTCGTCAACTACGCAAGCGACGACGCGCGGCGGATCCTGCGCGCCCACACCGAGGATATCATCCGGATCCTCGGCGCATGCGAAGCGCCCGAGATGATCCACCGCGACAACCTCGTGGTCCTCGCCTGACCGCTAAAATATTCCGCTTGATTTTCCTGCGCCGGCTCGCGGCGCCCGGGGCTCCGATCCCTCGGGCGGACGGGCCGGCCGAAACCCTTTCTCCAACCCGATGGGCCCCGGACCGTCCGTGCGCGCGCTGCGCCCGAAGAGGAACGGACCGGAGCCCCGGAACCATCTGCCATGCGAGCCCGTTCCTTTTTCATCTCCACGCTCAAAGAAGCTCCCGCCGACGCTGACGTCATCAGCCAGCAGTACATGATCCGCTCCGGCATGATCAAGAAGCTCGCTGCGGGCGTGTACACCTACATGCCCCTCGGCCTGCGCGTCATCCGCAAGATCGAGAACATCATCCGCGAAGAGATGGTCCGTGCGGGCTCGATCGAGCTCCTCATGCCGATGATCCAGCCCGCCGAGCTCTGGCAGGAGACCGGCCGCTGGGAGAAGTACGGCCCCGAGCTCCTGCGCATCAAGGACCGCCACATGCGCGACTTCGTGATCCAGCCTACCTCCGAGGAGGTCGTGACCGACGTCGCTCGCCAGGAGATCAAGAGCTGGCGCCAGCTCCCCGTGAACTTTTTCCACATCCAGACGAAGTTCCGCGACGAGCGCCGCCCCCGCTTCGGCGTGATGCGCGGCCGCGAGTTCACGATGAAGGACGCCTACTCGTTCGACCGCGACGAAGCGGGCGCCGCGAAGTCCTACGACACGATGTATGACGCCTACCAGCGCATCTTCCGCCGCATCGGCCTCGTCTTCCGCGCCGTGCGCGCCGACACCGGCTCGATCGGCGGCTCGCGTTCGCACGAGTTCCAGGTGATCGCCAACGCGGGCGAGGACGTCATCGCCTACTGCCCCGACTCGGACTACGCCGCCAACATCGAGCTCGCCGACGCCGCTTCGGTCCTGCCGGGCCGCGCTGCTCCGACGCAGACGATGGAGAAGCGCGCCACTCCGGGCAGAGAGAAGTGCGAGCTGGTGACCGAATATCTCGGCATCCCGCTTCTCTCCTCGATCAAGAGCGTCGTGCTCGCTGCCGACCGCACGGACGAGAAGGGCGAGCCGCTGCCCGCGAAGATCGTTCTCGTGCTGCTGCGCGCCGACCACGAGCTCAACGAGGTCAAGGCTGGCCACATTCCTGAGCTCAAGGAGGGCTTCCGCTTCGCCACCGACGCGGAGATCCTCGCCGCCTTCGGCTCCAAGCCCGGCTATCTCGGCCCGGTCGGCCTCTCCGAGGACGTCGCCGTCTACGCCGACAAGACCGCCGCCGACATGAGCGACTTCTGCTGCGGCGCGAACGAGGAGGGCTTTCACTACACGGGCGTCAACTTCGGCCGCGACCTGCCCGAACCCGCCGTGATGGACCTGCGCAACGTCGTCGAGGGCGACGCCTCGCCTGACGGCAAGGGAACGCTCCGCCTGCAGCGCGGCATCGAGGTCGGCCACGTCTTCTTCCTCGGCACGCGCTACTCCGCTCCGATGCAGGCCAACTTCCTCGATGAGAACGGCAAGCCCCAGCCCATGCAGATGGGCTGCTACGGCATCGGCGTCACCCGCGTCGCCGGCGCCGCCATCGAGCAGCGCCACGACGACAAGGGCATCATCTGGCCCGACTCGATCGCGCCGTTCGAAGTGGTGATCTGCCCGATGAACTACGCCAAGAGCGAGGCCGTCCGCGCGGCCGCCGACAAGCTCTACGAGGATCTGCGCGCCAGGGGCGTCGACGTCATCCTCGATGACCGCGACATGCGTCCGGGCGTGATGTTCGCCGAGTGGGAGCTCGTCGGCGTGCCGCACCGCGTGGTGATCGGCGACCGCGGCCTCAAGACCGGCGAGTTTGAGTACGCCGACCGCGAGAATCTCACCGAGAAGACGATGGTCAAGGTCGAGGACGCGGTTGAGTTTGTCGCCGGCCGCATCCATCGCGACTGACGAAAGCGCTCTGAGCGTCTGAACTGAATGCAATGGGGGGCGGTCCGGGAGGACCGCCCCCCTTGTCGTCAGGACCTTGCACGAGCAGTCAGCTTGCGCTTGAGAGGAATCGTTCTCCAAAGTACTCCGGAATGATGGATGTGGATGTGTTCACAACATAACCGATGCCCTTGAGAGCGTAGTTGTCGACTTGAATAGCAAGAAGCGAGTTCAGGACTTCCGAAAGGAACGGAGACTTTTCGGATTTTGCGATTCTCCGAATTTTCTCCATGTTGTTGAGAATGATGGTCCTCCACTGTTCTTGGCTTAGGTTGTAATGAGTGAATCACTCTGCACTGACTATTGATTTATATTGAGATTTAGAATTTCCGAGCTTCAGAAGGTCGGTTTCTGAAAACGGTAGACGCTGAAATTTTTCGGATATCCCATGACTGTCCAATTCTTTTTTTTGGAAAGCGCCGAAAGACTCCGATATTGAATAATTTATGTAAAGATTACAAAATCTGTTGAGTTACAAAATGATTTGTTGGTTCTGAAATTTTCTTTGCAGAAAACTTGCCGTGAGGACAGGCCGCTCAGGCAGACCTGATCGCTCCGTGCGGATGCGCCTCGAGCCATTCGCCGATCGCGGTGCGCAGGGCGTGCTTCATGTAAAGCGCCGTCGCGGGAAGCTCCGCGTCCCTTCGGCTCGCGAACGCTCCCGTGAGAGGAGCAAGCG
>ERZ1035025.1509-NODE-1509-length-11430-cov-5.115077_pt1 | contig 11430 bp, 12 predicted proteins | sample MGYA00520619_ERZ1035025 | MGnify/ENA primary metagenome ERZ1035025 (study PRJEB33766, sample SAMN09781742) | gut metagenome | biome: gut microbiome | host: Homo sapiens | place: Madagascar | study: EMG produced TPA metagenomics assembly of the PRJNA485056 data...
AAGCCCGGGGCATCCGCTTCATTTCCGTATTCGTATATTTTTTCTCCATCCAGCAACACTTCTGCAATGGTGTGGGTGGTTTTAAATAAGATGGATCTGGGGATATCGAAATCTTCGGGCAGAGCAATATTCTCTGATTTGATTTCTCCTTCTGCCAGTTCTTTTGTTTCGCACTGGATCGTATTATCCCAGAACAATTTTTCCCTGGTCGTACTCTGGCTGAAAATCCAGCCTGAAAAACAAATGGCGAATATCCCAAATGCAAACAGCGTAATCCATAGTTTTTTTTCTATTTTCATAGTCTCTCCCTTATCCAATATATCTGTATTCTGAGATATATCCAACAGTCAAACGGATAATATCAGATATTTTCTATATTTCGTACTTTCCATTGTATCACAGATTTCTGAATAATTGTTAGTGCTTTTTGACACTTTCTTTATTTTTAAGACACAAAGTTACTGTTCACTGATCAATGTCATTTAGTTAAGTTACAGGGTTAGCCCCTAATCTGACGCGAGGATCCAGATAATGATAAATGATATCCGTAATAAGATTCACAACAACGTAAATACAGGAGACCATCCCTGCGAAACTGCCACTCCTGCATTTTATACATATAGGTAACAGCATCCCCTCCTGCCAGACGCATCATGGCAAATGATAAAAAAGCACACAACTCCTCGGGAGGGTTATGTGCTATTCTTAATTTGAATACTTTATCCGTATTTTGGAATAAGTCTTATTTAACTCTTCGGAAGCCTGCCCTTCAGAAACGTCAGAAATTCTTCTACACTGTCGTCCATTTTTTCACCTTTGTGGAACATGTAACCAAAAATAACCTTAATATTACCCAATTCCAATGGTATCCCCGGTGTAGTTCCTTTTTTGTTTTCTGAAAGATAGCTTCCGCTCACATTGGAAACCTTACTGTTCTTGAGCATCTTCTCCATAATATAATCACTGTTGGTCAGTACGGAAATATCTAAATCTCTCCACTGGAACGCATTCTCCTGCACAGAACCAAGATCAAAGAATTCGTCCTGATAATTCTGGATAAACCGAATCCCCTCCAGTTCTTCCAGCCGGACTTTCTCTTTTCCGGAATCATAAAATTCAGTCTGACGCCCCGGATAAAAAATCACATCCGTCTCATACATCGGTACGAATTCCATCTTATTCTTCGCCAGTTCATGCAGGAAATTCTCCTGCTGCTGGCTCAGGATATACACAAATCCTATGTCGTCCATGTAATCCCGCACTCTCTCCATCACACTTCTGACACCGGCTGTTGTCAGCTGGAAATGGTAATTCTTCTCGAATGTTTCATTATAGAAATCCACAAACTGATTCGCAAACCAGGAACTAGGATTCATAGAAATTCTGACCCACTTCGTCATCCCCCTGGATGCCATGTTCTCAAGTACATCTATTTCATTCGTAATCCTGCATGCATAATGATAAACCTTCTGTCCCTGAACAGTCAGACGGATTCCTCTGGGAAGCCTCTCAAAAAGCTGCATTCCCAGAGTATCCTCCAGAGATTTTATCACCTTGCTCACACTCGGCTGTGTAGAATACAGAACTTTCGCAGCATCACTGAACGATCCTGTCTGCGCACATGCCACGAAATACTGCAATTGTTTCAAATCCATAAAATATCCCTCTGCTACCTGAAAAAGCCAGTTTCCGCAATTATACTTTTCCAGATAGTTTTTCTTTTTTATAATAGTTATATCAGCAAAGCTAACGTTCCAACAACAATAAGAAGCAGTCCTGTCCCTGATTTCAATGACAGTTTTTCATGGAATACAATATATGAGAATGCAATGGTCACAAGGATACTCAGTTTATCAATCGGAACTACCACACTGGCCGGACCTGTCTGAAGTGCTCTGTAATAACATAGCCAGGAACCGCCTGTTGCAAATCCGGAAAGAATAAGGAACAGCCAGCTTTTTCTGTCAATGTTATTAACCGTATTCTGCTTTCCGGTCACAAATACTACAATCCACGCCATCACCAATACAACAGCAGTCCTGATCGCAGTTCCAAGATTTGAATTGACATCCTGAATTCCAATCTTTCCCAAAATAGAGGTAAGACTGGCAAAAACAGCGGAACCGACTGCATAAAGCAGCCACTTCTTATCTTCTGCCTTCTCCTTTGTTTCCTTTTTCTGTATCATCAGATAAGTACCGATACCGATAAGAATCATTGAAACAAATTTCAGCCACGTTATTTCTTCCCTGAGAAAAATAAAAGCCAGCAGCATCGTTATCACTGTACTCGATTTATCAATTGGTGTTACTTTATTGATATCTCCAATCTGCAGTGCTTTGAAATAGCATAGCCAGGATATCCCCGTTGACAGTCCTGACAAAATCAGAAAGATCAGGACTTTTGCTGAAATATCTCTGATTCCGCTTTGTGCCCCGACCACAAATACCATAAGCCATGAAAAGACTAACACTACACCGGTTCTTAATGCTGTCGCAACATTAGAATCTGTGTTTCTGATTCCGCATTTTGCCAATATGGCTGTCAAGCCTGCAAACAGAGCAGAACCAAATGCAAATAATATCCACATATTATTTCCCCTCCATTACCCAGGCAAATGCTTTCGCAATTCTTATATCCGGTTCTCTAAAATGATTTCCCTGATTCCATTCCAGGTTACAATTGATCCCATGCTCTATGAGCCACCCATATCCCATCCGGATACAGTTTCCAACCTGTGACATCACCGAATTTCTCGTTTTTTCTTCTCTGTCACCAAGACTTAGATAAACTGTCTCACTTTTAATTTCATGTTCCTTCATATACTCAATAAATCCCGGAAACCAGACAGACGGTGAAGCAGCTGCAATGCCGGAAAATACATCTGTCTGATATGCTGCCCATAACGAGAACAGCCCCGCAAGAGAATATCCCCCGATATAATATGTCCTGCTTTTGTCTGTGCATAATGTCAGAATCTGCTCCAGTGTCCTGACAGCACCATCACCAAAGTCTTCATTTCCGAACACCGCTGGTGCTTTCCATGGAGACAACTCATAATTCCAGTCATCAACTTTTGCAGCAATGAGTCTGAAATCTGTTGAAGTCCGTTTTCGGATTTCTTCAACCTCATTCTTAAGAACAGATAATTCATGATCACCAGTCAACTGAATCAAAACAGTATCCGCATCTGGATTTCCATACTCATATATAGTCATATCTATCTGCTTACCTCGTAAAAATTTTTAACTTTCTCAAGTTCCTTGACTTAAATTTTATTTTCAGCAAATTCAGTCAAACAAAAAATCTCTTTATATTGACTCTATTCTTCACTTTCTTTATTCCAAGTCATTCATAATTTCATTTCAAGATGACCGTAATTCTGCTTTTCTTGTTTTAAGTCATTCATATTCTCTTCTATACATGACTGTAATTGTACTTTTTTCGTTTCAGGTCATTTTCATCGGTTTCTTAAGATGACCGTAATTATACTTTTTTCGTTTCAGGTCATTTATATTCCTATTTTCAGATGAATATAATAGACGAATTGAAATTTATAGTCATTATTTTTTCTTGTCTTATCACAAAACCAGTGCAATTATGTCTTTTTTCAGCAGGAGAATATACCGGTCTTTTTTACTTTGTCATAAAATCAAACACGCTCTAACATAATCCGCAGAATTTCTTTGTCTGTTTCTTTCATTCCTTCTTTACCGATCTGTCCTACACAACTGATGGTTTCGCCGGCTTCTTCCTTGAGGATTCCGGTATATGGCGCATAGGACTGACCGTTCATAGCAAGGTGATGTGCCAGGAATGCAGCATCAAGGCTGGCGGCGATTTTCGCTGCACAGGATATTTTCGCTCCATCACAGATAATTCCCGGAATATTGGCAAGAGTATTCTCTATGGTCTTCTTGATCACTGAAAGTTCGCCACCTCCCATGTAGGTAATCCCCGCACCGGCTGCACAGGATGCGGATACCGCACCGCAAAATGCGGAAAGTTTACCAATATACTGTTTCTGGTATACAGTTAAGAGGTTAGAAAATACCAGTGCGCGGTAAAGTACATAGTCCGGAAGTTCCATTTCTCTGGCATACACGATCAGTGGTACGGAACAGGCAATCCCCTGGTTTCCGCTGCCTGAGTTGATGACTACCGGCATATCGCATCCGCCCATTCTGGCTTCGGAAGCTGCGGCTGTGAGGCTGCGCATTTTGGTAAGCATATCATTGGAATAGGTTTCGCGTATTATCCGGCCGATTCCAAGACCGTATTTACCAGTCATTCCTTCATGAGCGATTGCCATATTGCTGCGGATCTGATTTTCTATAATTTCTTTGACATCATCAATTTCTACAGTATCTGCAAATGTTTTAATGTCTTCCAGATTGAGTAGAGTTCTGTCTGCTGCAACCGGAGTTTCCTCAGATTTATGATCTGAATCCAGCAGGACTTCCTGGTTCTTTACAATTTTTGTTACATTAATATGATCGTATTTGATTTCCAGACTTACTGTGTCATCCCCTGCCTGCATTTCTATGATAAAGTGCAGGACTACCGGGGAGTCCAGAAGTTCTACGTTGCATATCTTTTTGTCCAGAAGTTCACGACATCTCTTTCTTTCAAATTCATTTACATTCGAAAGAACTTCCATGTTCAGGGATGCGTTTCCGGCTACTGCACCGAGAACTACACCTGCTTCAATTCCAGTCAATCCGTCGGAGTTTGGAATGATAACACAGCGGACATTTTTTATAATGTTTCCACTGCATTTTGCAGTGATATGTTCCGGTTCTTTTCCCAGAACTTCTCGTGCTCTGGCTGCTCCATATGCCAGTGCGATCGGTTCTGTACACCCCATTGCAGGAACCATTTCTTCCTTCAGGATTCCTATATAACTCTCATATATCCTTTCATCTAACATTGTGCTGATGTCTCCTGTTCATTTTAATTAATACATATGATGTTATCCACGAATTGCTCCGCTGCAAAGCAGCTCCCGCAATCCTCTGCACATTTAAGTATGACATAATACTATCAGAATGTCCAGAAAGAATCAGCTAAGATCTGCTTCGTAATCCTTTAATTCTCCGGATGCCGTTATTGATAAACAATAAGCCTGACGTATACTATGAATACTGTTCTGTAAGATTTCCGCTGAAAAACTGTCTGATAATATAATCTGAAACACTTTCTCAAATCTGTGGTTTGCTTCCTGTAAAATATTGTCAGCAACTGTTTCTGTTCGCACATTACTATTGAACCGCAACCGGGAAAGTTCTATAATGAGTTCCGACATCAGAAATCGGGTAAATACAATATTTCCGATGACGGACATTTTTAAGAATACGAGGTGGATAAGTTTATGAATATCAGCATACTGCTCATGGAACAGATCATTCAATTATTTCTTATGATCTTCATGGGATATTTGATCGTGAAAGTTAGGCTTGTAAAAGATGAAGACAGCAAGGTTTTATCCAAAATCATTCTCTATCTAATCATTCCCTGTGTAATCATCAATGCTTTTCAGGTAGATTACACGATGGATACTGTAAAGGGATTGCTGCTTGCTCTGGCTGCATCTGTCATGACCCAGGTTCTTCTCCTGATCATTATCTCCATAGCCGGAAAGCTTTTGCATCTGAATGAAGTGGAAATTGCTTCTGTTTATTATTCTAATTCAGGAAATTTGATCGTACCCATTGTGACCTTTATTCTTGGACAGGACTGGGTTTTATATGGATGTGTTTTTATGAGTGTGCAGCTTATCTTTCTGTGGACACACTGCAAAAAGATTATCAGCCGGGAATCTTCCTACGACTGGAAAAAGATTGTGTTAAATATTAACATGATTTCTATTTTTATCGGTGTTGTACTTTTTTTCGCAAAAATCCATTTGCCGGAGATCATCAATAATACTCTTGGCTCAGTGGGCAGCATGATAGGACCGGCCAGTATGATCGTAACCGGTATGCTGTTTGCAGGAATGAATCTGAAACAGATTTTTGCTGACAAAAGAGTATATTTTGTATCATTTCTTCGTCTGATTGCAGTGCCTTTGCTTGCACTTGTAATGATTAAGATCAGCCATCTGGCTATGTTCTCTGCAGACGGAAATAAAATCATGCTTATTGTCTTTCTGGCGATCATTACACCGTCTGCTTCCACAATAACCCAGATGTGCCAGGTATACGGAAATGATTCACGTTATGCCAGTGCCATCAATGTCATGACTACACTGTTCTCAATTATTACAATGCCGCTGATGGTAATGTTATTTGAAGCAGTTATATAAAACAATTACCTGTACATGAAAAAAGAAAGGAAATTACAATGAATATTACCGTTTATCTTGGAGCTTTGGAGGGAAATGATCCGGCACTTGGAGATGCTGTCCGGGAACTTGGTACATGGATTGGAGAAAGCGGAAATTCTCTGGTATATGGAGGTTCAAAGTCCGGTCTTATGGGACAGATAGCAGAAAGTGTGCTGAATGCTGGGGGAAAAGTAACAGGCGTGGAACCACAGTTTTTTATAGATTCTGAACTGCAGTATGATGAGATCACAGAACTGATCGTCACAAAAGATATGGCTGAAAGAAAAGCAAAAATGATTGAACTTGGTGATGCATTTATTGCATTTCCAGGAGGCACCGGTACTCTGGAGGAAATCGCAGAAGTTATGTCCATGGTTTCCTTAAAACACCTTAATGCCCCCTGTATTCTATATAATCTGAATGGATATTATGACAGCCTGAAACAGCTTCTTGACCATATGATTAAGATGGGGCTGTCCTCCTCCAGACGGCAGGAAGGAATTTATTTTGTCGATAATCTTGAAGATATTAAGATATTACTTGATTCGGTTAAATAGTTACTTCAATAATTGATGGTAAATATTTTCATCCGCTTCTTTAAAAACATTAAACACAACCTTAACCGTACTTCCTGTTTTTTTCTTATATTCTTTGACAGTTTTTACTGCAATCTCAGCGGCTCTTTGATTTGGGAACATAAATACGCCCGTGGAAATACAGCAAAAGGCAATTGACTGTACCTGATTGGCATCTGCGATTTCCAGGCAGGAACGGTAGCACGATGCCAGCAGTTCTTCATGTTTTTGGGTCAGTTTTCCCTGCACAATGGGACCTACCGTATGGATCACATAATCGCAGGGCAGGTTGTATGCAGATGTGATCTTTGCCTGTCCTGTAGGTTCTTCATAACCCTGGGCATCCATGATTTCTCCGCATTTTTTTCGCAACTGTACTCCTGCATAGGTATGGATACAGTTATCAATACAGTTATGGCAGGGATGATAACATCCGGTCATTCCGCTGTTTGCAGCGTTCACGATCGCACCTGTCTGCAGTCTGGTAATATCCCCTTTCCAGACATAAAGATCGGGCTGTAGTTCCTGCATATCATCAAGAGCTATCACTCCCTTTTCTTTGTTTACCTGCTGCAGATATTCATCCTGAATTTTCAGAAATCCCGTATCTGCCGGACCAGGCATCCGGATATTCATAAGAGAACGCAGCAGGCGTTTCTGCTCCGCGCTGTCAGCAGGAATCTGCATTCCTGAATATACTGTATTTTCTTTCAATAAATATTTGATCAGAAATATTCTTCTCTCACTCTGATTCATGGTTCTCCTCTTTGCGCATGATTATGTTATATACGTTTGACCGCACTTACCGGACAGGCTTCATAACATCCGCCGCAGTGCAGACAATGGTTCTGATTGATCACAAAGAAACCACCTTCCGGAATTTCTTCTATACATCTCTGGGGACAGACTTTCCGGCACTGTCCACAGCCAATGCAGCCTTCTGTTATAACGTAACCTTTTTCTGATATTTTACTGTTTCCCAGTGCATATGTCTCCCTGAAAATGGGGTTGACTCCCAGATTAAAATACTCCACCTGTCCCTGGTCAATGCAGAAAATAGTGCAGATATTTCTGGTATCTCCAGGATATACATTAGCCAGATATGGCTGTTCTTCAAAAATCTTATCCCGCCATTTTACCTGTTCTTCCTCTGGCACTGCATATGCTTTTCCGGAAAGCCGGATCATTTCTTTATATTTTGTATAACACAGAATCTGCACCCTTCCATCCTCCTGCAGTTCCCTGCAGAAATTTTTACCTCTTGAGGTCAGAAAATACAGTGCATCCGGTTCGTAGTGGATAGCACTGATATTTCTGATCTGAGGTGCACCCTCGCTGTCCACTGTTGCAAAGGCAAGAACACCTACCAGTTCCATTTTTTTCAGACATGTTGCCAGATTCATTTCCATTACTTTTCCTCCCGTAAAATCTCACCAATATCTCCATTGATACAAATTGATTTTTTCTTTATCGTACCAGGTACAGCCGCATCTCCTGCGTTAAGACAGATGTATTTTGCCTTTGTCCATGCATCTGTCATCTGCCAGAAAGGATATTTGATAATCCCCGGAGTGTTATATCCAACACCAAGCTCTATAAATACTGTTTTCAGATTTTTATGCCGTTGTAAAAACATCTGATATCTCTCCGCTGCTCTGTGCCATCCTTCATCCTCTGTAAAGGTATCATCAGCCCTGAGGTTCATAGTCATAAGTTTACCACACTTTGGACAATGAGGTACAAGCTCTGACGGAACAGACATTTTGACCTTTTTATCCGTTGGGTTTACAAGCCTTCCATCTTTTATTTCAAAGCCCTGGCTCAATACCATCTTTTTTATGATTTTTTCATTATCATAAGTTTCCTGATGACAGGGTTCACTGCACTGAAATAATCCATAATCTCCCTGTGTATAAAACAGCCTGTGTTTATCAAAGCCTGCTTTCTGGAAACAGTGGTCCACATTGGTTGTCAGCACAAAATAGTCCTTATCTTTGACCAGCTTATAAAGCCTGTCATATACCGGCTTGGGTGCATCCATATACCGGTTGATATATATGTAACGGCTCCAGTATGCCCAGTATTCTTCCATTGTATCATATGGATAAAATCCTCCGGAATACATATCGGAAAATCCATATTTTTCCCTGAAATCCTCAAAATACTGTTCAAAGCGTTCCCCACTATAGGTAAATCCTGCCGAAGCAGAAAGCCCTGCTCCCGCTCCCAGTATCACGGCATCTGAATCCTGAATTTCTTTCTTTATCATTAGCAGATTTTCTGCATTATTCTCTGCACTGCTGCTCGCAAAATCATTTCGTTTTCTGAGAAACATTATTTTCACCTTTATTCTGCAATCTTTATATATCCCGATAGATAACGGAATACTGAATTGTTATAATTCTTCTCCTGTAATATTATTTTTTGTTTTCCAGCACTGAGGATCTGCACCATAGAAATCGCCCACTGTTCCATTGGCAACTGCAGGACAGCCTCTGCACCATGCTTTCAGTTCACACTTACTGCATTTTGCAAATTTATCGTATTCTCTGTATTTCTCCATCTGGCTGATCCAGACATCTGCCAGACGGTCTTCAAATATATTTGCCACCTTACTGTCTGTAACTCTTCGACAGGCCATGATATCTCCGTTGGAAGATATGGTTATATGGCAATTGCCACAGTTACATCCCCCGTATATCATGTTTGCTCCGTCATTTTCCGGCAGCTTAAAGGCTCCGGTCTCATATTCATAGAGAGTCCACAGGTGGTCTTTTTTATTAAAATAAGTTTCACATCCTGCCGCTTCATATGCCTTATATCTGGCATCACAGATTTCCAGAAGATTTCTGTACTCCTCAGGTGTCATACTGGTATCCACTTCACCACCTGTAGGTACATAACGGGAAAATGCAAAAACTTTAACTTTCGCTTTTACAACTGTATCAATAATATCCGGTATCTCAGCCATATTTGTTTTGGATACCGTACTCATAATCACACTTTTAATCCCGGCCCGGTTCAGACAGCCTACTTTTTCCAGTGTCAGATCAAAGCTCCCTGGCTTCCGAAACCAGTCGTGGGTTTCTCTCATTCCATCCAGTGACATCTGATACTTCTCGCATCCACAGGCCTTCAGCATCCTGCAGATTTCATCATCCAGATGGAAAGGATTTCCCATTAATGTAAATGGTATGTCCTTAGTTTTTAAGAGTACCATTAATTTCCAGAAATCAGGATGAAGGACAGGATCTCCGCCCGTAATGTAAAAATAAGGTACTCTGTTGTATACTTTACAGAAATCTTCACAGTTTGCCACAACCTCCTGCATCTGCTGCCAGGTCATACTTTTAAGCTCTGTACAGCCTTTTCCTGAAAAAATATAACAATGTTTACAGCGCTGATCACATTCATCTGTAATGTGCCACTGAAATGAAAAATACTGACGCATCCTGCCCTCCTCCTTTCTTTACTTTTAATTACTTGTCAGATGCTCCGCATGCTGTTCCACATGCTGCTGGTTTCTCTTCCGGTTTATCTGCTGCTCCACATGCTGTTCCGCACGCTGCCGGTTTCTCTTCCGGTTTATCTGCTTCTCCGCATGCTGTTCCGCACGCTGCCGGTTTGTCTGTTGCTCCGCATGCTGTTCCGCACGCTGCTGCTTTGTTTGTTTCCGATTTTTTAGTCCATCCAAAAAGATTGAGTAATGACATTTTAATTTCCTCCTGTGATTGTTTTTTATTTTGCAGGTTTCTCTCCCTGCTGCACTCACAGAATAACAATTTCAGGCACCGAAAAAAAGTACGCACTTTTTTATTACATAGTAACCTTTTTGTAACTCATAGACAGACACATTTTTGTATGTTACACTCATTTTAAGATGTTATATAAATTCCATAAAATAGAGGAGGAATTCTTATGTTGACCAAAGAAGAATTACCGGAATGTCCTGTTGCTACTACTGTTCAGATCATCGGAAGTAAATGGAAATTACTGATCATCCGAAATCTCCTAGACAGACCATGGAGATTTAATGAGTTAAAGAAAAATCTCACAGGAATCAGTCAGAAGGTTCTGACCGATTCCCTGAGATCTATGGAAGATGATGGAATCATCACACGTACTGTTTATGCGGAAGTTCCTCCCCGGGTAGAATATTCCTTAAGTGAGCTGGGCGAGACCATGCGTCCAATCCTGGATTCCATGAAAGACTGGGGCGATAATTACAAAAAAATATGTAAATAATTCAAGTCGTAAGCAACTGTCAGGCGAATATTCGCAATCCGCTTCGCTACTTGCTCATAACCGAAATATAGCGAAGGGACAGGAGATCATAAATGACTCCTGTCCCTGTCTGTGAATATGTGTAACAGCACCGATTATTTTCGGATAGATTCAACCAGATTTCTGGCTTCTGCTGTCAGCTCTTTAATTTTGTCAAATGCACCTGCTTTTACAAGATCTCCTTTTACCATCCAGCTTCCGCCACAGCATACGATCTTGTCAAAGGAGAGATAATCTTCCAGGTTC
>ERZ1035025.1511-NODE-1511-length-11423-cov-3.927252_pt1 | contig 11423 bp, 20 predicted proteins | sample MGYA00520619_ERZ1035025 | MGnify/ENA primary metagenome ERZ1035025 (study PRJEB33766, sample SAMN09781742) | gut metagenome | biome: gut microbiome | host: Homo sapiens | place: Madagascar | study: EMG produced TPA metagenomics assembly of the PRJNA485056 data...
ATATTTTAATTTTCCTCTGCATTTTATTTTAAAAATGTTGTAAAAAATAGATACCGAAAGAACATTTGAACTTAATAAGAATCCGCGTAATAAGGAAGTGTCTAAATTGTTTTTTTGTAAGATATCTTTAACGATTTTTAATACTTCTATTTCATCTTCATTTAATTGTGGTAGTGTACTTTCATATTTCTTTAAACATTGTTGATAAAGATAAGCACATGTGTAGCAATCAGATAAAGCTCTATGTGATTGTAAATTTAATTGGAAATAATTTTTGAATGTTTCAAGTTTATAGTTTCCAACTTCATCTTTAGAATAATATTTTCTTGATAAAGTTAACGTATCACAAATTCTATTTTTAAATAGATCTAAATGACATCTAATACATTCAGAAGCAATCATTTTATAATCATAAGAAGCGTTATGGGCAACTAAAGTGTAATCTTCAATAAAATCAATAAATTTAGGTAGTATCATATCAATTGTAGGTTTACCTTCTAAATCTTCATCAGTAATACCAGTAATTCTTGTTATTGTTCCACTTAATTTCATTTTAGGATCTATAAGATAAGAAAATGAATCCACTTCAACGTTATTTACATACTTAACTGCTGAAATTTCAATGATTCTATCACTTGTAAAGCTTAGTCCTGTTGTTTCTACATCAACAACAACATAATCATTTGGCATAATTAATGTTTTAGCAACTCTATAAGCATTTGTTAAATCACCTTCTAGAGTGTTATTTTTAACAATATTAACATCACTATAATAATTATTTTCTTTAACTTCATTAGCAGTAGGCATTGTCATATTATTGGTTGTTGGTTTACCTTTTACAACCTTTACTATATCAATGATCCATCCAATATAAAACACACCCAATGTTAAAGTATATAAAATACCTTTTTTATAATTTCCATTCAAATAATGGTGTAAACCAAACCAACCACCAAAAACAGTAATTAGAATTTGGCTATTTTTAGAATATTTATCCATACTATTTCTCACTTCCTTTAATATCTTCTATTTTCTTTCGATATTCTAAAAATTGATATTCTCTTTCTAAGATAATATCTACTACTTCTTTACCGTCTTTATTTAAAGAACGATATTTTTCAATGTGTTCTTGTTCTGAATAACTAAGATTTGAGTTATAACTCATTTTTTCTTCAATTCTTCCTTCTGCTAGAGCATCTACATCTATTTTTAAATAATCACAAATCTTAATAATCTTATTTACTCCAGCATTTCCAATTCCTTTGTTTAGCATTGACATGATTGTAGTGTAGGGTAATTCAACATCTATAGCAAATTGCCGTACACTTGAAGATTTAGCAATCATTAGTTGTTTTAACTCTTGCTCGACTGACATGTTATCACTCCTTTCATAATTTAACTTTATATTAAAAATGTACGAAATTCAACAACAACAAACGATAAATCGTAAAAATATACGAAATACAGTTGACAATATACGATATAACGTATATATTTGAAGTAGATAAACGAAATATCGTATATCGGAAAGGAGTGAAAGCCATGTATTACATTTTAGAAAGAGAATTAAAAAAGAAAAAAATTACAAGAGAAATGTTAGCAAAAGAGTTAGATCTTTCGACAAGTACAGTTTCTTGTAAGTTAAATGGAAAAAATGAGTTTACGCTATCTGAATGTAAACATATTCTTAACTATCTAAATTTTAATGGCGATATAAAGGAATTATTTCAAAATGCCTAATTCAATAAAATACAACTACCACATTATTAAAAATATCAGAAAGGAGACACATGAAAATGGAAAAGACAGCTACTACATACCCAAAAAGATATATGTCAATCAATGAGTTAGTTTCATATGGTTTTACGCGTTGCGAACTTAAAAGTTATTTAAAAATAAGAGGATTCCCTGCATATAAACCGCCAGGAAAAACTGCAACATGGCGTATTGATACAACTAAATTAGATGGTTGGTTAATGCGTAGATTTGGAACAAAGTGAGGAAAAGTTCGATGGTAAAGATAAATAAAATCAAATTATATACAAATGGAGATAAATATCATTTGTATATAGATGGTGTTGAAGTTAAGAGAATAACTGATATGCAAATACGAAAAAGAGAACATGAATTTTCAGAAATAATTGTTACTTTTTCAGGGATTTTAGAAACAAGTGAGGAGGAAAGAGAATGACTGGAGAAACAAAAGTAATGTATGTAATAGCATTTATAGCACTATTTTTTAGCCTTTGGGGTTGTTATTTATATCCAAAAAGAAAAGCCCTGTTATGCTGGGCTATATCTTATCCATTAGCATTTTACATATTATTCTATGCATTTGGTAATATCTTTGGATAGTTTATCCATTTTTGGAGTTAATGATTCAATAAGTTCTTTTGAATAATCGTAATTTTCATTATTTAAAAGAATGTCAGTGATTTCATCAATTGATTTTCTGCACTCATCATCAACAACAATATAAAGCTTCTGTGCAGAAGACAAGTAGTTTTGAAGTGCATCTAAATTTTTTGGATTTGTTATTGTTATTGATAGATTTTCAAAATAATCATTTACATAACCGATTTTGGTTGAATATAGGGTGTTAAGTTTTGAAATTTTGTATTGTGTTTTGTTATTGAAATATGCTGCTAATGTTGGTGATAATGCAGCGCCTAAACCAATAATAGCTAAAATCCATTGATCTAAGTTTTCCATTTACTTCACCTCACTTTCTAATTAGATTTCGATATTGCCGTATCGATAATTTAATTATAAAGAGAGGTTGAATAAATATAAATAAAAATTCACAAAAGGAGAAACGAGCTATGACTAAAGCAGAACAAGTTAAAGTTGTCAGAAAGAAAATAGAATTTGAAAAGAAATTTCTTGAAGACCAAATCAAAAAAAGAAATGGTGCAAGGGAAGCGTTTAGAAATTGCCCAATTGAAAAAACACAAGAAAAACAATCAGAACTTGATATGTGTCATAACGGTGTAAATAACCAATACATGTACTTGTGCGGTGTTCTTGCTACAGCTTGTGAATTAAATCTTATTTCAAAAGATGAATATAACAAGCTACGTAACCAAGCATTTGCTAAGACTTTTAATTCTTAAATTATAAGTTCACTGGTCAGTAAGAAGTTAATCTTATTAAAAAATAAAATAGAAAGGAAGTGAAACCCTCTTTCTCTATTTATTACATCACCATTAAGGTTAGCTTCTTACTGATCAGTAAATATAAAGGTTGCTGGTCATCAAAGACTGATCTATCAAAAGCTTCGCGTGTTTTATTAATTTGTCCAACATTCAAAAAAAGATAGATTAGTCTTTCATGGCCAGTAGAGAAAGGATAGAAAATTATGTTTAAAATAAAGAAATTATTAAGAAATAAAAAAACAGATAGGGTAGTAACTTGTATAAATATAGCAGTTATAACTATTGCGTTTATTAATGCGTTTGTTTGGCAGAGTTTATGGCTCAGTTTGGTAGCCGTTATTGAGTCAATTTTATCATGTTTCTTTTTAAGATTTTGCAGAAGGGAATGTGCAAAGAGGGAAGCTGCAAAAGAATTGATTGACAGATACTTTTTGGAATCATTTGAATTTATTCGCGATTATGTATCAATTCAAAAAAGCATAGGCAGGGATGTAGTTGCTAAATTGGTTACTGTAAAGATTAAACGTAACATAGATTTGTTTTGTCTTTCACTATATGAAAATTTGATTTCTTGGGAAGAATACGAGTTTTTAAGAAATTGTAATTATGATCTTATAGATATATTGACTCTTGAAGATGAAGAATATGAAAGGATGATGAATGATGAAAAGATTATCCGGTAGAGGGTTACTTACTGTCATTATCATAGCTCTTTGTATGTCTAAATTAACTGTAATAGCTTTAACAAGTATCCTTGATATGTTTTTCAAATAACAGATATTTGATATCTGTTAGCAAATATAGAATACCCCTAAATCTTTTTCTCTACTGTTGATGACATAAATTCTATATTTGCTAAGAGGTACTAAGTATCTCTAAAGACTGTTATTTATGCTCATTTTAAAACTTCCTTCAAAAATATAAAACTATTGCACGGGTTTTAAGTAACGGTCTTTCTAATGGCTTGTTGCTTCTTAGAAGCTATAAAGGATTTTTCCAAACTTTGATACCATCCCACTTTATAGCTTCTAAGAGGTTTTAATAAACCTCAATAGAGGACATCAAAAATACCTTTAATCAAAATTAAAATCACAAACTTTTATGAAGAGAAAAGTGACGTAATGATTTTTTCTAGCTTCTTTTACGCAATTTATTAATTTTGATGTCCTTTGTTTTTTTAGAAAGGAGAACTGAATATGACATGAAATAAAAAAAGGAACACCACTTATAAATGATGTTCCACAAACATTACCAAATAGATTATAGCAAATATAATCAAAAAATCAAAACCAAAAGAGGATTAGTTAATGGCTACATTAAATAAAATCGATTTATTAGTAACCGATAAAGAAGTTTATCGTCTTTTTGTTGATGATGTAGAAATTCAAAATATCAAGAAGCTGCACTTAATCAAGAAAACTGATGATACCTCTGAAATCACTGTTACTTTTAAAGGTAAATTAAAAACAAAAGAAAAATAGAAAGAAAAGAGGAAAAGAAATGTTAGCAAAAGCAATTGAAAAGATTCAAGAATTAGCAAATGAAAAAGAAAGATGTCAGGTAGAAGAAAAAGTCTTATTTGAACAAGGCTATATCCATCAAGGAGACATATTGACACGTTATACAACTCCTGAAGTTGAAACTGTTGAAGTAAGAAGTCTTACTGCTCTTACACAAATGATTAGAAGCTTTTTAGAAAATGATGGTAAGGCGATTCAATGTCATTTACCACTTATCGTTACTGCGGTTGGAAATAATATTAAAGTTCTTAGCTCTATTGATCATACTTATGAAAGACAGTTGATTTTTACTGCTAGACCAATTGTTCCTGATGTTATTCTAGACAGATTTATTCCTGCAGAACAAATGATCATTAATGTCAATACATGCTTTGAACAAAATGAAAATGCCGAAGCGTTTATTAAGAGTATTTCAAAATTATATAAAGTAAGCACTGTTGAATCCGTTGACAACGGTATTGGTGCTACATTAAAAGTTACTGAAGGTATTAATACTGATGAAACAGTTGTAATCAATCCAATTGTAGCTTTAAAACCAATTGCTACATATGATGAAGTCAATCAAATTGAAAGAAAATTCAATTTACGTGTAAATCATGAGGGTAAAGTTGCGCTTATGGTGTGTGATAAAGGTGCTTTTGAAAGAAAAGTACAAAATCAAATTAAAAGTTTCTTAAATGTTGCTCTTGATAAAGAAGTTAAAGACGGTGCAGTTATTTTAGCTTTATAGGAGATACTAACTATGAGAAGTAGATCTATTCTAGATATTGAGGGTGGAAACATCATCCGCCAAATTGATAATGAGCTAGAAAGAGTTATTTATAATATCAATAATATCAATGATGAAAGCACTGATTTAAAAGCAAGAGAAATCAAGATAAGCATCAAAATCACACCAAACAAGAAAAGAAATGAATTAGCAGTTAAATATAATGTTGCTTCAAAAGTATCATCTAAAGACAATGAGCCAATTACTTTAGTTAATTTAAAGGAATTTGATAAAGATACTGGAGAGTTCTTAGGATCTCGTTTATCAGAAGCAAGTGGAATTGTTCCAGGACAAATCAATCTTTCAGGCGAGGTTGCCAAAGAACTTCCGCCAATCGTTGTTGGAAGTAAATTACAAGAAAAAAATGAAGTAGTTTCAGATATATCAAAGGGGTTAATTGATTAACTCCTTTTAAAAGGAGTTATAAGTTATGGAAAATATAAGCAAAAAAGACGGATTTATTTTTTATAGAAGTTTTTATGATTCGATTAATGCTTTAGACGAGTCAATGCAACTAGAAGTGTATCAGGCACTCGCTGAATATGGTTTATCAGGAAAAATCAAAGATGATCTATCACCGATAACAAAAGCACTTCTTACTGCAATGATTCCAACGATAGATAACGCAAATAAGCGTTATGTTGCTAGTGTTCAAAATGGTAAAAAGGGCGGTCGTCCAAAGAAAAATAAAGAGGAAGTTAGTGAAAACCTAGAAAAACCTAACCAAAACCTAAATAAACCTAGCCATAACCTAGAGAAACCTAGCAATAACCTAACAAAACCTAACCCTAACCCCTCTGTATCAGTATCTGTATATGATACTGATACAGAGTATATGATAAAAGATAAAAAGATAAAAGAGAAAGATAAAACAGTTGCGCGAGCGCAACAATCTTTAAATTACATTACTGAACTTCTTTTAAAAAAAGAATTGATTTATGAAAACGAGGTTCAGCTAGTTGATGATATGATTAAATCTTATCTTTCGTCCTTTAGTGCAATTGATATCAAATGCAAGTGTGAGTATATTCTGGAAAAGATGAAAGGAAAGGATTTAAACAATCGAATGAATTATTTCAAGAGTTCATTTGAAAAGAATATTTATCAAGACTTTGCTAAAGAAAGCAAAGAAACCAAAAAAATAGAGAAGATACCAATCGACAATGATGCATTGGATATGCTTTCTCAATACGACTAGGAGGGAAGTATATGCTTATCCAAGTATCAAGAGAAAACTTGAATGAGAAAGTTAAACTTGCTGGAACAAAGGATGTAAACAATGAGTTTATTGTTCTTTCAGCAATATCATTGCTTGTCTACGTTTCAAAAAAAGAAAATATGGGTGTTGATGAACTGTTGGACAAGTGTCATTTGAAAATTAAAGAAATGAAAGTTAAAAATTTGTAATTTAAATTTATTACCGAAAGTAGGGATAAGTGTGAGAAAATTGATTATTAAAATTGCATCAATTGCGGTATGTATTTCAATGTGTCTTCTTTTGCTTACAGGAAAGAAATATCATATTTTGTCAATGTTAGCTTGTTTTGCAATTGTAGAAATAGCATTACTTCACACTCTTTATGAAGAGTTAAAAGAAGCGGTTGAGGTGATTAAAAGTGGCAAAGAGAAGAGTTAAGTCGTTCAAAGGACAAAAAGAAACATTACCAATCAAAGATAGAAGATTGCTCAACTCATTCATGAATAATCTTCTTCTCAAAAGAGATCTTGCAACTACGGATGTTAAGAGATATCAAGCTGATCGCAATTACATGATTGCGCTATTAGGATTCAATACTGCATTTAGAGCAAATGATTTGCTTCAATTGAGGGTCATTGATGTAAAAAAAGGTTATTTGCACATCAAAGAACTGAAAACAGGAAAAATGCAACATTACCGCATGGATAAAAGACTTCATAAAGATATTCTTGATTACATAGAGAGAAATCATCTTGCAGATCATGATTATCTCTTTAGAGGTCAAAAGAAAAAACAAGATGGGGTTTCTTATGTTTTGCCTCTTACTCGTGAACAAGGGTATAACATCATGAAGAAAAATGCAGATGATGTTGGTGTCGTTTCGACATTTAGAATGCATTCACTTAGAAAGACTTTCGGTTATTTTTATATAAAAAACGGTGGCAATGTCATTACGCTTATGAAAATGTACAACCATGATGAACCAGCAACAACACTTAGATACGTTTGTTGGGATAATGATGATGCAGAAAAAGAAAGAAGCAGGGTATACATTGCTGCTACAAAGTAGAAACGAGGTAGAATTATGCCAAGAAACAAACTAACAGATATGCATAATATCTTGATGGAACAGTTAGAAAGATTGAATGATGAAGATCTATCAGATTATGAACTTCAAACTGAAATAAAGCGAAGTAAAGCCATGGCAGATGTAAGTGCTCAAATTATTGATAATGCAAGAGTCCATATTGAAGCAGCTCAATTTCAAGCTGATTACAATAGGGAAACTCCTGTACTTCCAAAGATGATAGGAATTGAAAGCAAAAAATGAGAATAAATTACACGCAGGAAATGTATGATTATATTCTTGAAATAGCTCCTGGTCGTTTAAATTCTGAAATAGCTGATATGTTCAATAAAAAGTTTGGAACGAATTTAAGCGCTAAAACTATAAAGAGTTATAAGGGCAATCATAAAATAGTCTCAAAGAGCTCTAAAATAGATTATTCAAAAATTAAACACAAGAAGCTCTTGAATGATGAGCAGGTTGAGTATTTAAAATCAGTTTATCAAGGAATCAGCAATAGAGAGTGTACAAGATTGATGAATGAAAAATTCAATACTTCCTTTTCATGTCAACAAATAAAGGCACAAAAAAGAAATCTTCATTTAGATTCAGGGCTTACAGGTAGGTTTGAAAAAGGATATAGTCCACCTAATCCAATTAAAAAAGGCGAACATCTTTCGGTTGAAACTGAATTTAAGAAGGGAGATGTTCCTAAAAATTGGGTGCCGATTGGTACTGAAAGAAAAAAAGCAGACGGTTATATCTATGTCAAAATATCTGATAAGCGAGGGATCAAGTATCCAGGAAAGGTTAATTGGAAACAAAAGCACATTTTACTTTGGGAAAAGGAATACGGTCCTGTTCCAAAAAACAAAACATTACTTTTTTTTAGATGGAAACAAAGAAAATGTAACACTTGATAATTTAGCTCTTATTACAAAGGCACAAAGATTAATCATGTGTAGAAAGAAGCTTATTTATGATGATCCTGAACTTACAAAAGAAGGAATATTGATTGCTCAAACTTTAGAAGCTACCTATAAGAAGCAAAATGAATTGAAAGAAAAAAGGAGTGGAAAACATGGAAATAAAAGAACAGCTAAAAGAAATATTTCAAATGCAAAGAACATTGAATAAAAGCATTTTAGATGAATTCGGTGAAGAATCTATGACCGAAGAAAAACTTGAATTAGCTATTATTGATGAATTAGGTGAACTAACACATGAACTTAAGGGAGACTGGTGCTGGTGGAAAAAGTCACAAGTTCCAGTTAATCGTAAAAGAGTTCTTGAAGAACTTGTAGATGTTTATCATTTTGTTATGACAAGTGAAATGATGCATAGCTATTTAAGTAACAAAGATATAATTGACATTATTTTAATTAAGTATGAATGTTCAATTAATCACTTTAATGAGTCGAAAAAAGAAAGACTTGATTATCTGATTGGTGACATTTCAGCAGGTTATGATAAATTGGCAGTTTTATTGCAATTAACTAAATGTTTAGGATTCTCATTTGATGAAATCTATCAAGAATACCTAAACAAGAACAAAATCAATTATGAAAGATTAAAAAACGGATATTAATCATGACTGATAAAGAATGGATTGAATTATGTAATGAACGTCATACAAAAACTGTAGATTTTGACTATAGAAATTGCACAAGAGATGAAGGTATTGCTGCTTTAGATTTATTAGAAGAGGTACATTCTATAGCATTTTCAAACTCTTATGAAAATGATAATGAAAAAACACATTTTTTTGAAGAACTTGTTAAAGCAAGAAATGGATATATTGATGTAGCAAACAGTATAATTAAACTTTTTCGCGTTCCTTGTAGAAAAGCAATGAAAAGAATCCGCAAAAACATGAAAATGCTTTTTCGTGAAATGTCTTATAAGAAAACAAGACTACCTAGAAAATTAAAGAAAAAATATAAGAAGTTAGGTATTTATGAACAATGGAAAGAAGAAAATTTGTAAAGGAGTGATAAAAGATGCAAAAGGAATATAAATTAACGTTCCTTGAACATGAAGTATTATCTTATCTTGCTGATAAACAATATTTATATATTGCTAGGGATGAAGATGACGATTTGTTTGTGTACAAGGAAAAACCAGTTAAAAATCTTAATTATTGGAATGCAGATACGTGTGATCAATTAATTTATTTTGAGAATAAATTTAATTTTATTAAATGGGAAGATAATGAACCAGCTTTAATTCAAAGTATTTTAAATAATCAGCAAGCAGTTGTTGAAGATGAATATCTAGAAAAAGTAACACCTAAAAAACCATTAATAGCATTTACTGATGGCGTTACTGCTGATGGTTCAATTGTTCAAAAAACAGCATTAGTATGTCCTTCTTGTAAATCACTTTTAGTAGAAAGACAAAAATATTGTCATTTTTGCGGACAAGCACTCGATTTTATGGCTGAAATGAAAAAAGAAACTAAAGAAATAGCAAATTTAAGTAAACCTATCAAATTAACTTGGGTAGATTATGAAGTGTTGAAATTTTTACAAAAACAAGGAGTTAGATATATTTGTAGAGATAAAAACGATTGCCTGAATTTGTGTGAAAATATTCCTGAACGTGATTTGCATGTATGGATTACAAGAGGTGAATATGAATATTGTACAGATTGGTTTAAAGAGTTATTCAAATTTGTTAAATGGGAAGATAAAGAACCTTATAAAGTTCAAGATATCCTAAATAACTGTGAGGTGTTTGAAAATGTTGACTAAAGAAAGATGTAAACTAGCTTTTGAAGATGTTGAAAAATATAGTGAAAACAACATTCCACCACTTGCAATTGACATTTTAAAAAGATTGATAGAGGAACATTTTAACCCTCAACCTCTTAAATTTAAAGATTTAAAACGTGATATGTGGATTATAGATAAAAGAATTGGAAATATTATTCAAGTTAAAAAAATAGGAACAAATGGAGCTTTCAGTTTTAAGACTATAGATGGAAATGTTTATATTACATCTCTTAGTAAAGATAGATTTTACCCAGTTTCACAATCATTAATGGAGGAAGATAAATAATGAAGAAAATATTAATCATATTAGCAAGTGTATTTGTTTTAACTGGATGTTCAAAAGCATCTAGAGTTAATTGGAATATTAGAGAAGATGCCAACAACTTTAAAATTACAAGAAAGGTTGTTGCTCTTAACACAAGAACAAATGATCCATTATTTACTGTTGAGGGAAAGATTTCTCTTGATAGTGATGATGATGGAGATTTGAATGTAACAATCAAAACTGGAAAGGGGAAATACAAATTATTCTACGCGCATCTTTCTAAGGATGTTACATATACTTGTATTCAAACAGAAGCAAAGAAAGAAAATCCATATGCTTATGATATTCAATTCTTTCCAGGAAAAGAAATCATTGAAAACGGGATTATTGATGTTAAATCAAGCGAATAGGAGTGGTGAAGATGCTCAATAGAGAAGAATGTGAACAAGCATGTCTTTATCTATTATCTCATTGTTATGAAACAGATGCACCAGCTTTAGAAAATGGAGATAAGGATAAAACTTATACATTCACACCTGCAGGTTTTAAAGAAAGTGAAATTTTTAAAAGATTAATTGTAGAACATTTCACTCCTCAACCTCTTGAGTTTAATGCTTTAAAAGAAGGAATGTATGTTCTTGATTGGTCTTTAAAAAATATTATTCAAATAGTGAAA
>ERZ1035025.1512-NODE-1512-length-11414-cov-3.768642_pt1 | contig 11414 bp, 8 predicted proteins | sample MGYA00520619_ERZ1035025 | MGnify/ENA primary metagenome ERZ1035025 (study PRJEB33766, sample SAMN09781742) | gut metagenome | biome: gut microbiome | host: Homo sapiens | place: Madagascar | study: EMG produced TPA metagenomics assembly of the PRJNA485056 data...
CATCAACCGTCTCTACGCGATGATCGAGAACCGTCCCGACTGGTGCATCTCGCGCCAGCGCAACTGGGGCGTGCCGCTTCCGTTCTTCCTGAGCAAATCCACGGGCGAGCTCCATCCGGACACGCTCAACCTCATGAAGAAGGCCGAGGAGATGATCGCCCGCGACGGCATCGAGGCCTGGGCCAAGGTGACGCCCGAGGAGCTCCTGGGCGACGAGGCCAAGGACTACGTCAAGTCGACCGACATTCTCGACGTCTGGTTCGACTCGGGCACGACGCACTACACCGTGATGAGGGGCTCGCACAAGGACCTCCTCACCTGGCCCGCGGACCTCTACCTCGAGGGCTCCGACCAGCACCGCGGCTGGTTCCACTCGTCCCTGCTCACGGGCACGATGCTCGACGGCCGCCCGCCCTACAGGCAGCTCCTCACGCACGGCTTCTGCGTCGACGAGAAGGGCGAGAAGATGTCCAAGTCCAAGGGCAACGTCGTCCGTCCGCAGGAGATCAGCGACAAGTTCGGCGCCGAGATCCTCCGCCTCTGGGGCGCCTCGACCGACTACTCGGGCGAGCTTCGCCTCGGCCCGACGATTCTCAACCGCGTCGTCGAGTCCTACCGCCGCATCCGCAACACGCTGCGCTTCCTCCTTGCGAACACGTCGGACTTCGACTGCGCGAAGGACGCCGTCGCCGTTGACGAGATGCTTGAGATGGACCGCTGGGCCGTCGCCTACGCCGAGGACTTCCGCGAGCGCGTGATGGCCGAGTACAAGGACTACCGCTTCCACAACGTGGTGACGCTCCTGCAGACCTTCGCCTCGACGGATCTGGGCTCGTTCTACCTCGACGTCCTCAAGGATCGCCTCTACACGACGGCCCCGAAGAGCTTCGCCCGCCGCTCCGCGCAGACGGCGCTGCACCTCATCACGTCGATGCTCCTGAAGCTCATCGCCCCGATCCTCTCCTTCACGGCCGAGGAGGCGTTCGCCGTCTTCTCGCCCAACGAGGCCGGCACGATCTTCGTCGAGAAGTTCGAACCCCTGCCCGAGGTGAAGGACGCCGAGGCGCTGCTCACGAAGTGGGCCGCCATCCGCGAGGTCCGCGCCGACGTTCAGAAGGCGATCGAGGACGAGCGCACGAAGGGCACGATCGGCTCGTCGCTTCAGACCAAGGGCGAGATCGCCGCTCCCGCGGCGCTCTACGAGACGCTCGCCTCCCTCGGCGAGGAGCTGCGCTTCGTGATGATCATGTCCGAGGTGAAGCTCGTGAAGGCCGAGGGCGACGCCGTCGCCGTCACGGTGCGCCCGTCGCAGGACGCCAAGTGCGAGCGCTGCTGGCACTACGTCCCGGGCGTCGGCGCGAACGCCGAGCACCCGACGCTCTGCCCGCGCTGCGTCTCGAACCTCTTCGGCTCGGGCGAAAAGCGCCTCTTCGCGTAAATGGCCGCGCAGGGAAAGCAAGGCGAAGCCGCCGGCCTGCGCGAGCAGGTCGGCGCCCGGAAGGCCGCCCGCGCGGCCCGGTCCCGGCGGCCGGGCGCCGGGCGTCCGTCGGGGCTGCGCTTCTCGCTCTGGGCGCTCCTTGGACTCGTCGTTCTCGTCATCGACCAAGCGACGAAGTTCTGGTTCGAGCGTCATCTCGATCCGGGCGACGTCCTCGCGGTGCTGCCCGGGTTCAACCTCGTGCTCGCCCACAACTACGGCGCCGCCTTCTCGCTTCTTGCGCAGATGGGCGGCTGGCAGCGGTGGGCGCTCTCTGGGTTCGCGCTTCTCGTCGTCGTCCTGGCGACGCGGCTGCTCTGGCGGCACGGCGAGCGCAGGCTCTTCAGCCTCGCGCTCACGCTCATCGTCGCCGGAGCCCTCGGGAACCTGCTTGACCGCATGACGTCGGGCTACGTCATCGACTTCCTCGACTTCTACTGGCGCAGCTGGCACTGGCCGGCCTTCAACGTGGCCGACATCGCCATCTGCGCGGGCGCCGCCGGCATCGTCATCGACGAGTTGCTCGGCGTATCCGGGGAGAAGAGAAAGTAGCTCTCCCTCAGGCGCATCCCTCTCTCAAGGCCTTCAATTCCTGACGGAGTCGAAGGCCTTTTCCTTTGTGCGAAGCGCTCGTCCCGGAGCTTGATCCGGTTGTCGCCGGATGGCGAAATCGATTCGGCGGCCCGATCACCGGAACCGCTGAAGCATCACAAGCGCAGGAGGCCTCATCCGCACTCGTCCGCGCCGCTTCGGAAAGACATTGACGCTCGACATGATGCGGCGCTTCCTCGAGATGAGCTTTGCCGATCGCGAAGGGCGGCAGCGGCGCGCAGGCGCTCTTCTCCGGCCTTGCCGTCAGCCGCGGCCCCGCCTTCTGCGAGGCGCTCGCCTCCATGACGGCGGACTGCAGGGAGGCGCTGGCGCAGATTCGAGAAAAACGGCACTGCGAACACTTCAACGGGACGGGCATCACTGAGGCGCTTGCCTGCGGCATCGCCTTTTCGGGCAAGCTCCGCCGTATGGCGACCGAAAGGATCTCGCTCGGAAAGGCGCAAGGAAATCGGTGTAGGCTTGACGTCTTCCCCTCGGGACTGACTTCCTCAAGCGATCCCTCCTGACTCAACCTCTCAACGGAACGCCCGATGAACTCGACAAGACTCCGAATCGCCCTGCTCTGCGCCGCTCTGCTCGCCCTCGGCGGATGCGCCCGCTACCAGCCCTCCGAAGAGGTCGTCGGCATCTCCAACCAGAAGGCTCCGGAGATCCGCGCCGCCATCCTCAAGGGCGCCGCGCGCAACCGCTGGGTGGCCTGTCAGAAGGATGAGAACACGCTCCGCCTCACGCTCGAATACAAGGGACGGCATGCTGTCGTAAACGCCCGGTATCAGGACGGCCGCTACACGCTCGAGCCCGATGAGAAGCTGACGCAATGGACGGACGAATCCGGAAACGTCCACAAGAAAATCAACAATCTGACGCTCAAGCTCAAGAAATGGACTGACAAGTACCTGCTCAAGCCCGCCGACGTCCTGATGCCCGAGGAGATCCTCACCTGCGCCGCGATGAGAGATGTTCACCGCGGCCCGACCGCCGGCGTTCCCGACATGCGCCCCTCCGTCGTCACCGAGCTGAGCTGGCTTTCCGAACCGACGAAGCTTCCTGCGGGCGACAGGATGTCCTGCACCGTCTTGACGGACGGCAGCGTCCCGGACCACATGGAGCTCTCCATGAAGAAGTTCATGAGCGAACAGCTCAAGAACCGGCGGATCCTTGCGCTTGAAACGGACAAGAGCGCCTACGTGATCTCGCTGAAGCTCCGCGACTACAAGCTCATCTTCAACATTGAAGACGCCTCGGAAAGCGAAGCCTCCCTCCAGAGACGGCGTCAAAGCCTGAAAGTTGAAGCCATCGTCTCCGCTCCGACAGGAGAAAAGATCTGCAAGGTCGACGCCTCCATCAACGCTGAGCTCTCTGCCGCCGGCTTCATCAACGGCGCGAGCGACAGAATCACCGACGCGGCGCAGGAGGCGGTCTTCAAGCTGCTCGACCGCAACTTCCTTGACTCTGTCGTCGCGGTCACGCCGGCCGAGGACTGAGCAGAATCGCTCCTAGGCCGTCGGATCCGAATCTTTCGCGACGCATCCCGTCGTGCAGAATGAGTCATCCCTTTTTCTTCTCCCCATCGCACACCATGCTCCAGGGCAAACGCATCACGCTCATCGTCTCGGGCGGCATCGCCGCCTACAAAAGCTGCATCACCGCCCGCCTTCTCATGAAGGCCGGCGCCGAAGTGCGGGTCGTGCTCACTGAAAACGCCGCCCGCTTCGTGACGCCCCTCACCTTCGAGGCGCTCACATCCCGTCCGGCCCTCACGACCGAGTGGCTGCGCGACCCGAAGGTCACTTCAACCGCGATGCCGCACATCGAGCTCGCACGCGAGTCCGACCTTCTTCTTGTGATGCCCGCCACGGCGAACCTCATCGCCAAGGCCGCCAACGGCGTCGCCGATGACCTCGCGAGCTCGCTCATCGCGGCGCGCCGCACGATGCTCGTCATCGTCCCGGCGATGAACGAGGCGATGTGGGGGTGCGCGGCGACGCAGCGAAACGCCCGGGCGCTTCGCGACGCGGGCGCGATTCTGCTCGGTCCGGTCCGAGGCCTTCAGGCCTGCGGCGACACGGGCCCGGGCAGGATGATGGAGCCCGAGGAGGTCGTCGAGACCGTCGCGGGGCTCTTCATCCCGAAGCGCCTCGCCGGCCGGCGCGTCCTCATCACCGCCGGCCCCACCTACGAGGCGATCGATCCCGTGCGCGGCGTCACGAACCGCTCGAGCGGCCGGCAGGGGTTCGCGCTTGCGCGCGCGGCGCGGGACGCCGGAGCCGAGGTCACGCTCGTCGCAGGCCCGGTTTCGCTCGCGACGCCCGCGGGCGTGCGCAGGATCGACGTCGTCTCCGCGCGCGACATGGACGCGGCCGTTCAGGACGCGCTCAACGACCGCCCGCACGACCTCTTCATCGGCGTCGCCGCGGTGGCGGACTGGCGCCCGGGGGCGGTGTCCCCGAAAAAAATCAAGAAGGATCCCTTCGGGCACTCGGCCCTCAATGACCTCTTCTGGGTGGAGAACCCCGACGTCCTCGCGCGCGTCACAAGCCGCCCGGACGCTCCGCTCGCGATCGGCTTCGCCGCCGAGACGACGAACGGCGAGGACCTCACGGCCTTCGCGCGCGAGAAGTGCCTCAGAAAGCACGCGGCCGCCGTCGTCGCAAACGACGCCCGCTCGACGCTCTCGAGCGAGTCGAACACGATCCGCATCGTGACACCCTCGGGCGAGGAGCGCTTCGGCCCCGCAGCGAAGCTCGACTGCGCGCGCTTCATCATCGACTTCGCCGCAAAGCGTCTGTCCGATCGAGTCACCATTCATGCCTCAAACGAAGGAAAGAGCAATGCAGATTGATCTACGGATCCTCGACCCTCGCGCCTGCGAGCACATCCCCGCCTCCGCCACGCCGGGCTCGGCCGGCGTCGACCTGAGGGCGATCCTCGACGCCCCGCTCGTCCTGCCGCCCGGCGAGACGACGCTCATCCACACGGGCCTCGCGATCCACATCGCCGACCCGGGCTTCGCCGCGCTGATCCTGCCGCGCTCCGGTCTCGGACACAAGAAGGGCGTCGTCCTCGGCAACCTGGTCGGCCTCATTGACAGCGACTACCAGGGCGAGCTCATGCTCTCGATCTGGAACCGAAGCCGCGAGGCCTTCACGGTCGAGCCCTTCGAGCGCCTCGCGCAGCTCGTCGTCGTGCCGGTGGTTCAGCCCGAGTTCCGCATCGTCGAGTCGTTCGACGAAAGCGAGCGCGGCGCAAGCGGCTTCGGCTCGACCGGAACGAAGTGATGCGGCGCCGCAGGGCCGGCTGAGCCCGCCTCCGTTCATGCGAAGGGGCGGTCCGGATTCCTCCGGGCCGCCCCTTCGCATGAGCCCCGTCCCTCCGCCTTCCCGGCCTCGTTCAGAGGCCGGAGGGCGGGAGGGACAGCTCGCCGATCAGCTTCCGACCTTGCGGGCCGGCTGCTCGTAGACGTTCACGTGCGGCAGGTCCTTCGTCCACTTCGACACCTCGACGAGGGCGGTGGAGGCGATGTTGCCGCAGGCGAGGGCCGACGTGGGCTCGTCCATCGTGAGCGTGTTGGAGTTACCGTGGACGTCGATGCGCTCGCCATCGACGTTCTGCGGATCGAACCAGGCGCCGTGGTGCACCACGACGACGCCGGGCTGCACGCGCTCGGTGACATAGGCGCCAGCAAGAATCGCTCCGCGGCGGTTCTTCACGAGCACGACGTCGCCCGAGGCAATGCCGCGGTCCTTCGCGTCCTTGGGGTTGATCCAGCAGGGCTCGCGGTCCTCGATGTCTGCGAAGTCATGGCTCACCGTGCCATCGAGCTGGCTGTGCATGCGGTAACGGCTCTTGCAGGCCATGAGGGCGAGCGGAGTCTCCTTTGTCTTCGTGTTGACGCCTTCGGTCGGAACGAAGTACGCCGGATGCCCGAGGCAGTCCTTGTAGCCGTAGCCGTCGATCTTCTCGGAGAAGAGCTGGATGAGGCCGCTCTCGGTCGAGAGGGCGTTCGCCTTCGGGTCCTTCCTGAAGGCCTCGAAGGCGACGTACTGACGGTCCTTCTCCTTGACGTCGAAGAGCACGTAGCCCTTCCTCCAGAAGTCGTCGAACTCGGGCAGATTGACGCCCGCGCGGTCGCCCGCCTTCTTCGCGTCGCCGTAAAGGCGGCGGATCCAGCCCATCTCGTCAAGGCCCTGCGTGAACTCCTCGCGCAGGCCGAGCCTGCCGGCGAGCTCGCTGAAGATCCAGTAGTCGGACCTCGACTCCCACTGCGGCTCGATCGCCTGCTGCATCGCGACGATGCCGTCGTTCGAATAGGTGCCGATGTTCGTGATGTCGTTGTGCTCGAAGACCGTCGCGGCCGGCAGGACGATGTCCGCGTGGCGGGCCGTGGCCGACCAGACGCAGTCGGTGACGATGATCGTCTCGGGGCGCTTCCAGGCGCGCTCGAGCTTCATCGTATCGGGCTGGTGAGCGAAGGGATTGCCGCCCGCCCACATGACGAGGCGCACTTCCGGATAGGTGACCTTCGTGCCGTTGAAGTCGATGGTCTTGCCCGGGTTGAGGAAGCAGTCGACGAAGCGCGCGACCGGAATGGTCCTGCTGCCCTTCCACTCGACCTTCGGGGGGTTGACGGGCTTGGCGGCGCTCGTGACGCCGCCCAGGAACGGCCCCGTGCACAGGGGCGAGCCGCCGTTCGAGTACTGATAGTTCGTGCCGATGCCGCCGCCCGGAAGGCCGATCTGACCCAGGGCCGCCGCAAGGGCGAAGCCCATCCAGTGGGACTGCTCGCCGTACTGGATGCGCTGGATGCCCCAGCCCATCATGATCATCGTGCGATGCTCCTGGAGCTCATGGGCGAGGCTCGCGATGCGCTCGGCCGGAACGCCGCACTCCTGCGCGGCCCAGGCGGGGGTCTTCTCGACGCCGTCCTCCTTGCCGAGAACGTAGTCGCGCAGGCGCTCCCAGCCGTGGCAGCGGGTCGTGAGGAACTCCGTGTCGGCCTTCTTCGTGCGAACGAGCTCGTGGATCATGCCGAGCATCATGGCGCAGTCCGTTCCGGGACGCGGGGCGATCCATTCGGACCCGAGGTACTCGGCCGTGTCCGGCAGGAGCGGATTGATCGCGATCGTCTTCGTGCCCTTGGCCTTGAGGGCCCGGAAGTACCCGCAGCTGTTGTGCAGGGTCGTGAGCCAGTCGACGTCGTTCGTGACGAGGGGATCGCACCCCCAGAGCACGACGCGCTCGCTCTTCTCGAGGACGACGTCCCAGCTCGTCGAACGCGGATCGCCCGTGCCGACGACGTAGGGCAGGATGCGGCTGATGGCGGCGGTCGAGTAGCTGTTGACGCACTGGATGAAGCCGCCGCGCAGGTTGAGCAGGCGCTGCTGGAGGTTGATCGCGGCGTTGACCTTGCCCGTGGACATCCAGCCGTAGGAGCGGCCGAAGACGGCGCTCGGGCCGTACTGGTCATAGACGCGGTTGATCTCGCCCGCGACGAGCTCGAGGGCCTTGTCCCACGTGACGCGGACGAACTTGTCCTCGCCGCGGCGCTCGCGGCTCGCCGGGCCCTCCTTGAGCCAGCTTTCCCTCACCATCGGATAGCGGATGCGCGAGGGCGAGTACGGCAGCTCTGCGAGGCCGTTGATGTTCATCGAGGGGCCGTAGTCATGCTCGAAGGGCGTCAGGTGCACGAGCTTGCCGCCCTTGACGTGCCCGCGGACGACGCCCCAGCGCGAGGCGGTGATCACTTCGTTCTCATTGATCGGAGACTTGCCGAGGCTGAAGGTGTTCGAAAGCTTGAGCTCCTTCGCGTCCGGAGGCGTGAGCGGGGACTCGGGGTAATGCGCGCCGCTCTTCGCGGCGGCGGGATTGCCGGGCAGAACTTCCGCGGGCTTCGCGACGGCCTCAACGTGCGGGACGAAGGCGGCCGCCGTTCCGGCGGCGCCGGCGGCGAGGAAGCCGCGACGGGTGAGACGGGACATGTTCTTTCTCCTTTGTGAGGATTTGTTGTATACCCGTGATTCTGCCCGTGCGCCCTTCCCGCGCATCCGTTTTTCGCACGTCCTCCCGACCTCGGTCAAGTATTGGTGGACATTTAACTGATCGCCATTCCAAAACGAAATAGCGCTTGTAAAAATTGAAATTTCTCCTGCGAGATTCTCAAAGTCGTCAGGCCTGCGCCTCCGGAGGCTCCTCCTCATCCTCGTCCTTAAGATCGCCGAAGAGCTCCCGGTCGAGGGCCTCATGCTCGGCGAACGTCATGCCGCGGACCTGAAGCTCGGCGAGCGTCCCTTCAGTCACGCGGATCTCCGGGCGGCGCCCGGCGTGCAGCGTAAGCTCAACGGCGGCATTGAATGCGTCGGGCGAGCCGGGGATCTCGTTGGCAAGGCGCCCCGCGACGAGGCGTCCCTCGCAGGGCGCCTGCTGGAAGTCGCGCAGATACGCGTCGTGGTCTTCGGGCGAGACCTCCGCCCAGACGCCCCAGGTGAAGCTCCCGGGCTCCTCGGCGAAGGGCACCTCGACGACGCCGAAGAGAAAGCGCTCGCCCGAGTCCAGGGCGGCGAAATCCTCGTTGAAGCGACCCGCGGCGTAGCGGCCGACGTAGTCGAGCTGCCAGAGGCAGTCGGGCAGCTTCATCTGGATGTCGCGGCAGAGCTCCTCGCCCTCATCGTCATCGGCGTCATCCATGGCGGGAGCCTCCCGAGCCTCCTCAATCTCTTCAATTTCCTCAAGCTTTTCTCGCGTCATCGCTCTTCTCCCATCTCTCTTTTGGTGAAGCTCTCAGCCGAAGCGGTGGAAGCGGTCGTTCGGATCGAACGCCTCGCCATCCTTGAGGCCGAGCCACTCGCGATATTCCTTCGCCTGGCCGGACTCCGGCTCATTGAGAAGAACGTGCTTGATGTTCTGCCAGCCGCAGGGGCCTCCGCAGTCCTCCGCGGGCGCCATGCCCTTGCCGTCAAGCTGGGAGATCCCGTCCTCGTCGTCCTCGTCGCCCTCCTCCTGGCCGTCGAGCGTGAGCTCGACGAGCCAGTCGTCGCCGAAGTCGTAGTTCCAGTAAAAGCGCGCGCATCCGCCGAAGACCTGCTCGATCCGGATCTCGTTCTCGTCCTCCATCTGAATCCAGCCGTCTTCGCCCCGGGGGCCGATGTGGATCGCCGCGTCCCCGCCGCGCTTCGACGAACGGAACTCATGGAGGTGGAACTCGTTCCAGCCGAAGGCCAGCCGGAGGCTCCTGGCGAAGTCGCCGAAGGTCGCGTTCTCGCCGCAACGGAACTTGCGCCAGACGGGCGGCTTCGTGACGCCGAGGATCTTTGCTTTGATGATGTAGGCCATGATTTCAAAAGTTGGGCTTCACAGGTCATTCGCGATGAAGCTTGCGGCTTTTGCCGAAAGAGAAATCGCGAAAAATCGAAAATTTTTAACAATATTTCCACATTGTAAGCATGGCTGAGAGCGGATTCCACCGCAAGCCTTCACAATCGGCGGCGCCTGGGGTCTTCGCGCCCAGGTGGAGATCTCCATGCTCCTTGCGGAAGGCCGATGATCGGTTGGGTCTAGCCTCACTGCAATGTGTTGTAGAACGCGCTGTACTGCCCGAGCCTGCGCGTCAGACCTTCCGCGCCGAAGCGGCATACCAGGTTCTCCCCCCGGTCAAAGAGGCTCCGCCCCAGGCCGAGGCGCGCGTGCGAGACCTTGCCGTGGTCGTCCGATGAAAACGTCACACCCATCGCGTTGAGAATGGTCGGCGCGACGTCCATCGCCGAGAACCCGCAGGGCCGCGTCTTCAGATCCGTCCGGACGGGATTGAGGAAGACGCTGTAGATGCCGCGCTCCGGGTCCTTGCGAGTGAATTGCGTGAAGTCGTTGTCGAAATCCTGCCACTGATGGTCGCCGGCGATGTAGATCGTCGTGTCCGCGTACCAAGGCTGGGTCTTCGCCCATTCGACGAAGCGCTGCGTGAGCAGGGACGCATACTTGATCGACTCCTGGTGGCTTCCCGTCACGCGGTGCGAGGCCGGCGTGAATCCGATCGGAAAATGCGTGTCCACCGTCTCGAAGAACACGGCGAAGGGCTTCTCCCTGGGAGCGCTGAGCCACTCCTTGAAGCGCTCCATCAGGAAGTCGTCGTTGTACTCCCATCGACCGCTGTTCTTGTCGTCAAGGGGATGCCCGAGCCGCTGCCAGTCCTCCGAGAAGAAGGTCTCCGTCATGCCGTGGCGCTCCATGAAGAGCCCCTTGTGCGTGAACTCCCGGCTCGTCCCATGAAAGCTCGCCGTGGCGTAGCCGTCCTTCAGAAGAAGATTGAAGATGCCGTCCGAATGGCTGAGCAGCCCTCCGAAGAGCCAGTTCTTCCGCGTGTCATGAATGTCCACCGGCAGCTGCGTGAGCGGCATGCCAAGAAATTGCGCGCTGATGCCGTCAAGCGTGAAGTTGCCTCCCGGCGTCTTGCGGTAGCCTCGAAGCGCAAACCCCTCCTTTTCGATCTGCTCGAGCTCCGGGATGAGGTTCTCCCCGTAGACGGACGGATTTCTGAAGCCAGATTCAACAGATTCCAGGAAAATCACTATTAGATTGCGTTTTTCCCCTCGACATGCTCCGCCTTCGCGGGAAGGAGCCGGGCGTAGTTCTCCTCAATGAAGGTCGAATCCTTGCGCTGGATGTATTCGAGCACCGAGAACTTCCTGTCGATCGACCAGAAATGGAACGCCACGAAGCCGAGCAGAACCGTCACCGTGCAGAACCGGAACGCTCGCGGCGGAAGAAGGCGCCCGAGATGAAAGCGCCGCGTCGAAAGGACGGCGAAGAACCAGATCGCGACGATCGCAAGGAGCGTCCGGCCGGAGTAGAGCAGGATCTGGATCAGATACTCGCGGATGACCACGCTCTGGGCGGCCTCGCCTCCCTTCGTGCCGATGTTGAAGGCGATCTGGCTCAACGTGATCTCGCCGAAGACGCGCCCGACGAACTTCGCCGTGAAGTAGGCGCACGTTGAAAGCTAAGCAAGCGCCGCCGAGAGAAGAATGAGCGCGTCCGTCCCGTGGCTCCGCATGAAGCGACCGAAGCAATTCGTCTGAGCCATGGGAATCACTCCAAGACATTGGCAATGCTCGAAGCCGGAGCCGCTCCGAGAAGGATCATCCGAAGCCGCTCCGCAACGGCGAGACGAACGCCGATCCGCTCTCCGAGACCGAGGCAGGCCTCAAGCGCATTGAGTCCCTCGACGACGGCTCCGGCCTCGCGCACAGCCGCATCTCTTGACAGCCCCCGGCCGACGGCCAGTCCGAAGCGGCGGTTGCGGCTGTGCGCGCTCAGCGCCGTGGCAAGGAGG
>ERZ1035025.1514-NODE-1514-length-11407-cov-4.016561_pt1 | contig 11407 bp, 20 predicted proteins | sample MGYA00520619_ERZ1035025 | MGnify/ENA primary metagenome ERZ1035025 (study PRJEB33766, sample SAMN09781742) | gut metagenome | biome: gut microbiome | host: Homo sapiens | place: Madagascar | study: EMG produced TPA metagenomics assembly of the PRJNA485056 data...
GAATTGCTACGTCTACACTTGGAATGTATGAAACAGAGCGGAGAATTCCTAGAGATTCTATTAAAATCGCAATAGCAAATTATTATGGAAAATCTGTACAGGAAATTTTTTTTACTCCTTAATGTCACGAAAAAGGACAAAATAATTTGGATATCCAGAAAGAGGTGAGAGAAGGATACCAACCATTGAAACAGAAAGCGAGGTGAGAAAGACGATGAGAAAACTAAATGAGTTTCTTACTAATATTGTTGAGAAAATTTTAAAAAAAATCCGCTGGCAAAACACAAAGTTTAACCAGCAGACAATCAGCACAATTTTGGGATGGGCCTTTGGATGCAGTTTGATTTTAATTTACAAATTTATATTTGCTTAACGAAATCACCAATCTTGGGATTATCAAAAGCAATATGTTCTCTTGACACGGTTTGTTCCTCTGTAGTCCCAAATCCATACATTGGATTTTTTCGGATTATTTTGGTTGGCTGCGATGTTTCATATACGTCAGATTCAATGGTAGCCATTTGCTCTTGTACATGGACTACTTTACCAGTCCCTTTTACTATTTCGAGAAAACCGAGAGAAGCTTTAGTGTCTGGATCCAAAATTTCGTGATCAGATAAGGCATAAACAAGAAAACGTTGTCCTATTTTGATACCTTTATTAACACCTGCATTTATAACAATTTTATAGTCGTCATCCATGACGCTGACTACTTTGTATTGAAACATATGATACCTCCTAAATGTAATTGGTTATTTGATTGATAGCCTCGGTGGTAAGGGCTGGGCGTATGAGAATATTTTCTTTTTCATTGTTTATGTACTCTAAGATATTTTGAGTTCCTGAATCAATGGCGAATACTTTTATTTGTATAGCACCACTTTGAGTTATTGTTTCAACATTGCCATAAGCAATCACATGTTCATAATTTCCAGAACAATGATAGAAAGTAACCCATGATGCATAAGAAATCAGATTGTTAGGTTTACAAATACATACATTATGAGAACATTCGATAATTTGAATGTGAGTATTGGGAGACAAGTCCTTTAATTCTATCCGAGACTTCACTAAAAGCCAAATGGTAATTGTGAGAAAGAAAACAACAATCAGTAAAACCCATATAGGCACCTTCATCTCTTTATTGAACATAAAAAATATAAAAGACATTATTGCGCCCAATGCAAATGAGATGAGGTTACTTGTGTCTTTAAAATATTTTTTCAAACATAGATCACATCCTTTCAAAAAAGATTCTATCACGAAAAAATATTACATTCAATAGTTTTCGAGTCAGAGCTTTTACAATATCAGAATAGGAGAGAAACAAAGAGAAGTCAACAAAGGTCGTTCGACAAACTGCTTAAATTTTTATAAACGGTAACCTATACATATCATTTCCCATACCATAAAGAAGAGGTGAGGAAGATGTCAGAATTAAAACTGGTAACAAGAAATATCCGTATTAATGGAATTCAGCATAAAGCCAGTGATATGTCAGAAGAAGAAATCAAATGTCTGCTCATCCAGAGACAGGATGAACTTCTTCTGAATATGAACTACGAAAGAAAAGCCGCCGGTTAAGGCGGAGAAAGAAGGACAAGCATTATGAAACAGTACATAATCATAGCCCTCTGCATCCTTGCAGGGAAATATGTGGACATCCCAGTCTGGTTTAACATCCTCTTTGGGATATCCGCATACTGGGCGGTAGATCAGCTTAGAAGAGTTCAGGAAGAAGAAACATGTTCAGAGACAAAATAAGAGAGATTCTGGAGCTTGTACTCAAAGCTGAAGAAAAGAATATTTATGTGGCATACAACTATGACACAAACACAAAAACATTAACGATCATAACAAAAACAAAGGTATTTGCTTTTGAAGACAATGAGTATATAGAAAAATGGTCGGAAGAATGCATTCAGTATCTCAAAAGTCTGATCGGGGAGAGAACAGAATGACTGAAGAAGAAAGAATGAGGGAAGTAGAACGGATTTCCAGAAGAACCAAAGAATCGGTAAAAATTCCTTCGGATCAGCAGCGAACCATCCGAATTGTCAGGTTCAGAAACAAGACACTTGCAAGTTACGTAGGAACTATGGAAGAAGCACACCGGAGAGCAAAAGAAATGGAGGGCCTCTACGGACCGATCGAACACATAGAATAAAAAAAGACTCATGTAACGCAAATACATGAGTCAGGGTGACTTTTGCCACTTGGATATTAAACCTGTAAAAAATATAACATCCAGGTGGCGAAAAGTCAAGATTTAAGCAGGAGAAAACCTGCTATATTTTTAACCTTTTTCAGGGGACAGGAAAGTCCCTTCAGGGCTTGATTAAGGGTATTAAACTTACGACACCGGGGTGACATATGAAGTGTGGATACATAAGAGATACATGGGATTGTGGGGAAAACTTAGAGGTAGAGGAAAAGCATACAGGAAGATATGGTGCAAGGGGTCAGAAGAGGGAGCCGAAGAAGGAACCCACCCCGGAAGATATCATAAGGCAGAATCAGTGGAAGAGGGTGAGAGAACTCAGGAGACTGGTAAAGTGGAACTTCACAACCGGAGACAGCTGGATCACACTTACCTACCAGAAAGACAAGAGGGTAAGCTGGGAAGAGATGATAAAACATATGCAGAAATTTATAAGGCAGCTTCAGACCAGATACCGGAAATATAGCTGGACCTTAAAGTATATCTGGAGACCACAGATAGGAAAGAGGGGTGCGATCCACATCCATATCCTCTTAAATGCCGAATCAAATACAGAGACCCGAACAGAAAAGATTGTCAGGGAACTCTGGACACATGGGAATCCGAACATGAAAGTTGTATACGACCTGAAGAACGGAGATCTGGCAGAGTACATAGCAACACCCTTACAGGAATGGGAACCGGAAAAAGCAAAAGCATATCATCCGTCCAGAAACCTGATCCGCAAAGAGCCAGACAGAAAAGAAATAAAAAGACGTTCCCTGATAGATAAAGATGGAGTAGTCAGAGAACCCAAAGCCCCCAAAGGTTACTATGTGGATCCGGATTCCATCAAAAAAGGGATCAATCCTGTGACAGGATACGCGTACCGCCATTACACACTTGTAAAGATAGACAGGAGGATTTGAAGATGGACCAGAAAATGGCAAGAGTAGATATTTCCCTTATTGTCAGGGATAAAAGCGCAAGGATAAAGAAGGGCAGGTGTGTATATATCATTGCCAGCCAGGATTTTCCCAAAGGTCCGGGGAATCCGATCAGCGGCAGAGAAGAAGCAGAAGATACCACACCACACCGCCTTGTCATGCTGGGACTGATCGCTGCCCTGAAAAGAATACGCAGACCGTCCCTGATCACAATCCATACAACCTGCCAATATCTTGCAAATGGTCATAAGAACCTTAACGTATGGAAGACAAACGGATGGAAAAGAAGCGGGGACCGGGAATTAAAAAATGCAGACCTCTGGCAGGAGATAGATAAACAGCTCAGCGGTCATGCAGTAAGATTCCAGACGGAATTTTAACACAAGGAGAGGAGAACACAATGTTTGATAAATTTGGAGAAATGAGTTCATACACAGAGATTAATGAACTGGCAGCTAATCTTCTACAGGAAGGTGATCTGGACAGCTTAAAAGAACTGGCAAAGGAAAACGGCATTCCGGATGATTATGTAGAGATGTATCTGGAAGAAGCCATCCCATCCCTTTGCGATTCCACATCTGCAGCTATTGGAAAGATTGATGTGGAATGCATGAAACTAAAACCTAAGGAACTGATGCTGGACTGGGTAGAGTACATCAAGGGACTCTGCATGGAGAATGAGATGATTGCACACCAGGTTCGCAAGAAAGGAAAGACCCTGCAGGGATGCATGGCGGTTCTGCTGGAATATGCTTTTAAAAACCAAATTACAGTAGATAAAGTAATCATAAAGGCAGCAGGAGCCAGTGCCAGTAAGGTGACATTTGGAGCTCCCAGCATGGCAAAAGCCAAGGAACTGATCCGGGATTACTACATGGGAGGGATAAAGGCATGAAGCGGACAAAATTATTACGCTGCATCCCATGCACAGTCCCAAAAGTAAAAGACTCCGACAGTGTGATCGCTGCAAGCCAGCTTCTTGAAACGGATGGGGAGCGGGCAGTAGAGATCAGCCTGTTCGTTAAAGGAGAACTGAAAGCCCGGTATTTTGCAGATAAAAAGAACCACAGTACATGGGTAAATGAAACATGGACAACCTGCGGGCTCAAAAATGTACTCAGACTTTGCATGGGCCAGCCGGTTTTGAAAAACGACTTTTACCACAGCACCCCGGATATGGAGTGGGCTGAACAGGAAGACAGAGACAGGGTATATGACTTTCTGGATACCTACAGCATCGACAGCTACGAGACTACAGTGAATGAAACAAAAAGAGACATGGCATACATCCGGAAGCAGGAAAGAATCAATGAAATGATGGCAGAAGTCCCCTGTGTGCCGGAGGAAGCAGAGAGGTGGGTAGAAGATAAACTATTTCCGGGAAACATCCTGTTTTTTAAGAAAGAAGAGAAACGGACTGTATTCAGCTGTACCGCCTGCGGTTATGCCGGCTGGAGAAAGAGTGGATGGAAGCATGGAGAAAAAACCATATGCCCGAAATGCAAGGCACCGGTAACGACAAACAGCAGACAGGAGGAAAAGACAGCCAAAGCCATGGTAACCATCTTACAGCAATATGGCAAAAAGTGGGTGGAGCGTCAGTTCCAGGCAGTCTGCAGATGGACAGCAGGGAAGAAAGACATAGAACTGTTCGAGAAGATCAGAGCCATCATACCGCTAAGGGAAACCTGGGGGAAAGTGTGGTACGGCACAATTCCGGAAGCAGATGAGTTCGCACAGGAATTCTGGGATAAACCACATGGAAAGAGATTCGTTCCGTCATACTTGTATCCCGGAAATCTTCCGGAAGTGTTAAAAGCCGGAGGACTGGAACACAGCGGAATGGATATCCTTGCAAATGCAGGCATGAAATTCAACGTAAACATCTATATCATATCCTTCCACAACCACTCTTATCTGGAATATCTGACAAAAGCCGGTCTGACAAGACTGGCAGCAGATATCGTAAATGGTTACTGGGTAGAGATCAACAGAAACGGAAGGAATCTCAAGGAAGCACTGATGCTGGACGGAAACCACTTAAACAGGCTGAAAACGATAAATGGTGGAGCCACCATCCTGGGATGGCTCAGGTACGAACAGGACAATGACATCCGGATTACACAGGAAAGCTTGGAATGGATTGCCGGAAAGAATTTAAAAATAAGTGACTGCCAGGATATCCTTAATGAACTTGAAAGCGTAAACCGGATGGTCAACTATCTGAAGAAACAGAAAATAGCTCCAAGTAAATTCACGATCATATGGAGAGACTACCTGCATATGGCAAGAGAAGAGGGATACGATACCACTGACGACATTGTGAGACTTCCAAAGGATTTAAAGGCTAGGCACGATCAGCTGGTAGAAGTGAGAAATCAGAGAAAGGATGATAAACGGCTGGAAGGATATAAGAAACTGGATGACCGGATAAAAGAAAGGCTTCCGGACATGAAAGATTATTTCTGGGAAGACCGGGAATACATGATCATACCGGCAGGGACATGTAAAGAACTGATAGATGAAGGAAGAACTCTTCATCATTGTGTGGGAAGCAGTGACACCTACATGAAAAAGATGGCAAACGGCGTCAGCTGGATCCTGTTCCTGCGAAGAAAATCAGAACTGGAAAAGCCCTACTACACCATAGAAATCAGTCTGAAGGACGACCATATCATCCAGTTCTATTCAAAATATGACCGACAGCCGGATAAAGAAACCATTAATGGTATCCTGAACCGGTATAAACGGAGCATCCGAAAAAAGAAGATAAAAATTCAGGTACCGGCAGCAGGCATAGCATAAGGAGGATACTATGGAATATATGCAGTTAAGTATGGATGACTATATCCAGAGCAAGAATGAGATCAAACAGGAACTGGGAGGGATCGTAAAAAGCTTCGTGCGGATCGGATGGCAGCTGACCCGTATAGATAAGTCAGGAGCCTATAAACACGATGGATACAACACCATTGCAGAATTTGCCAGAACAGAATATGGCATGAATCCATCAGGAGTCAGCCGCTTCATGAAAGTATATGAGAAATATTCCGTTCCGGGAGATACACCAGAGCTTAAAGAACAGTACAGGGAATTCAAATTCAATAACCTGGTAGAAATGCTCCAGCTTCCGGAAGAAGACCAACAGATCTTTCATCCGGAGGATAAAAGAGAGGACATCCGCGAATTAAAAGACTTCAACAAAGAAAATGAAAGTAATCCGATGAATCTCTTAGATTGGAAATCTGCACAGAGTACAGAGGACAAGCTCCACGCCACGATCCAGGAATTCTTCCGGGAAAAGACAGGAATCCTCAATGCCCTGTACAGCAGTGAGGCATACCAGTCCGGAAACATCAAGGAAATGGCGCAGATCATCAACCCTGGTGACAGTATGAGTTATCGAAAAGGAACAGTCTTCTTAATGTTCCATCAGGAAGATATCACAGTCAAGATATTCAATGGAGAGATGAGGAATATCTCCTGGGACCAGTTTTTTACATATACACGGGAGATATTTGCGGAAGCGGCAGCAGGAGCGAAAACATATGAGAATTACTTCGGAATCCCAGAGGAAACGCATAGTTCGACACCAAAAGAGATTCCGAAACCTACGCCAAAACCCGTATCGAATCCGATACCCGAACACGATGTTCGCCCTGAACCGGAAATTGCGCCGGCGCAACAGCCAGAATCGGTGGAGAATGTGGAAAAAACTGTGGATAACCATGAAGAAAGTCAAAAAACAGCAGTTTCAGAAAAAGAGGACTCCGTATCAGGAAAGCCTAAAGTAGATGTTCATTCTGAAACACCAGAATCTCAGCCGGAAAACATAGAAAAAAGTCAAGAAACAGCACTTCCAGAGCCAGAACCACAGATTCCAGGTCAGGACAGCATTGAAAACCATCCGGAATATATGCCAAAACCGGAAGAACAGCCAGAAAGCAACCTGAAACCAGAATTGCAGGAAGACCATCTCGGCGAGGTCAACGGAATGGTGTCGGAAGAACTGGAAATTGCGCCGGCGCAATCCGGATCAGAGCCACCGGAAGCAGAACCTAAGACCAGAAAAGAGTATATAGATATGTTAACAGCTTATGGAACAGCTGAGTATATAGCAAGAGCTATGCGGCAGTTTGCAAACAAGACATACAACACACTTCTGGATCCGGACTTCTGGAATGAATGGTTAAACGGAAAAGTAGACTATAACGGAAGACCTTGGGAAGATTAAGGGTGCCCTAAAATTCACATAGATTCAATCCTGCCGCATGAGCCTGTCAGATTGCGGCAGGAGAAAGAGAGGATGGGAAATGTTAATCAGAAGTCAGGATAAAACAGCGCTGGTAAAATTTGAAAACATTGTAGTTGATCTAAAACCCCCAGATTCATTGAAGGTTATATGTTGGAGTTGGCAGGATGCACAGAGAAGTGGAAGATATTTTATTTTAGGAGCATATTCCGCCAAAGCAAAAGCCATGAAAGTACTGGATATGATTCAGGAAGCCTATGGAGATTCGGAATACACAAAATATGTAATTCCAGAAGTATGTAGGATATTAAGTATGAAGTCAAAAACGGAAGAAAACAAAGCACATGCGGGAGAACTTGGAGAAATGCTCAAAAATGGAATGACGTTCCAGATGCCAGCGGATAGTGAGGTGGAAGTATGAGTGAAGGATATCACATTGCTTCAGGATTTTGATACCGTCCGTCTCCACTTGCTGGGATATAAGAAAGGTGACAGGAAATGAATAAAAGACAGAAAAAGAAACTATTCCGAAAAACCATGGGATGGAATCCTCCGGACTGCTTAATCTACACCAGCCTGGACTACCATGTTTTTATCGGTAAGCCTTGGGGAGGTCTGGCAGCTTTGAAGAAGCAGGAAGCCACCAGAACAGTAGAAGACTTTAACCGGAATATTTCAAGGAGAAATGAATGGATAAGATTGTCACATCGATACAGGAGATAAATTTAGAGGACATCAAATTTCCGATCATTGCAGTATTTGAACACCCGGAAGATTATCCGACGAAATCTGTAGGCAGAATATTTGAATTAACCAAACCAACAGATACTGTAATCGTAAAAGATACACTGGAAGAATTACAGAAAGATATTCAGACACACTGGATAGGGATATTTTTCCAGAGAACAGAATTTGATGTACCATCAATGAAAGGATGCTGGGTATGAATCAGGAAGGATTATTATTCCCAAAAGGAACCATTAGAAAAAAACGGAAGAAGCACCACAAAAGTATCATAGACAGAGATATAAAAGGTCAGTGCTTCATCTGCGGCAAAACAGGCTATACAGAACGCCATCACATCTATGGCAGTGCAAATCGCAAATACTCCGAGCAATATGGCTTAACCGTATATCTTTGCCCGGAATGTCATAGAACTTCAGATATAGCCGTACATAGAAACAAAGAAGTCCGAATTACTTTGCAGCGGATTGGTCAGAGAGCATTTGAAGAGAAATGTGGCAGCAGGGAACAATTCGTAAAGACGTTTGGAAAAAACTATCTGGAGGAAGAATAAATGAACATAGGAAAAGCAAGTGCAATATTTAAAGACATTCATAACGAAGAAACAGAAGTAGAAGACAAGATCACAGCAATTCAGGAAGTGATTGATATGCCTACACATAACAGCATCACAAAGAAGAGTATGCTGGAGGTACTTCACTGGCTGATTGAAGAATATATTTAAGGAGGACATATGAACATAGCACAAAGAGCAGAAATATGTAAACATAGTACAGGACACATCGGAGCTGTAGCAGTATACACCCGTCCCACCTGTCCGAACATGCATATCATCAAAGGTAAATGAACGAACTGCAAGGACTGTAGATTCTATGAGGAGAGGAAATGAACCTATATGAAATAAAAAACATGGAGACAGGACAGATTGTTGCATCTACAGTTTTGCTTAAAGAAGCTGCAAAACTACTGGACTGTCCTGCATATGCAATATCGAATGCGTATCATAGTAATTATGCTATTTACGGCAAATATAAAATAAATCAAGTAGATACAACACTGACCAAAAAAAGTCCGCTATGGGCCGAATGGGATTTGTGGAGAATCTGGTTTTTGAAATTATGCAGAAGGTAATATTTGATAAGGTATTACTAAGAGAATAGGAGATTTACATATAATTAAACAAACAAGTGAAGCTTAAATATGACTGTACTTAGATATTTATCAGGGCATGTAGCATGTACGAAAAAAGACAGGCCTTCAATAAAGAAGGCCTAAAAGAATTATTGAATACATATATTACCGAATAGATTACCAAGGTCAGTAACAAACATCACCTTTTTGTCTTCTTCGTAAGATTCTCCTGATTTGAGATTATTTAAAATTATGTGTTTATTGGTAACGTAGAAAGATGTATTAGTTGCCAATTGATAATTTTCTGAATGCGTATAATATGAATCGGATATATTGATTAAATTTAATCGCTCTAAATTATCGAATGAAACCATGAGCTGTTTATAAGGATAAGTTAATATCCAAGATACATTTCTGAAAATAGTATTAGTACCACCACCTGCACTTTTGGGAGATCTAATCTTCATATCAATTAATGGGCGCAAATCAGCATTGAGAATAATCTTAAATGTAGCTGCGTCTAAAGGAGACATTTGCCTGATGATTTCAACAAAAGAAGGATGGACTGAATTTTTAGTATCTATACACATGGATTTTGCAAGTAAATTTGCGTATAGTTCTCTTAATTCATCACTATTCATTGAATACGAAATAGCCTGAAGCGCAGGCACAGCTACATAAGGCTCAGGAGATACAATTTTTTCAGGTTCTATATTCTCTAGTTTTTTAGCCAGCAATTTTTCTGTTTCAGCAACATTGTATTCTCTCTGAGCTATCCATTGGCGTAGAGGGGATAATGCGGCATTTATGGCACGAGGAATTAGCGCTAGAGTTTTTCCTGATTCTTGAGCTGCTGGTTTTAATGCATCATCATAAATATCAGGAACAGTTTCAACAGCTTTTCCAACACCGCCAGCAAGTTTATCAAATCCTTCTGACATAAAATCACAACCTTTCGTTTTTATTATATTTTATCAGAAAATTAAGAAATATCAATAAGGTAGAAAAGGAGTCAAAAATGAAATTTATTTTTAGTGTTATACGTAAAAAAAAGGGAAAAGTATTTACAAACGGAAACATTTTAGAAATGTTGACATTATTAACGATTATCTTTGAGTGGGTTTCTGAAAAAATAGCTGAGGATAAGGATATAACATTGAACGAGGCAATGGATATCGTATTGAAAGGTATAAAAGACGGGAGTCAAAAGCTTTACTGATTAAAATGTGAGTACGGAATTAGAAACATAAAACTTGAAAAGGAATAGATGCTAAGAGATTTAAGGCGTTGCTGTTTACTCTGCCAAAAAGAGCTATAAAAAGAAGGAGGCCGGGAACTATCAGAAGCTCCCGACTAAAAGTATGAAAAAGAAAAAGTTTTATTTACAATTACTCTTTGCTCTGTACAGGTAATAATATACCCGGAAAATGTGAGCAATATGTGATACAGATTTGAAGAATTTGTGAAAGGGGAGCGATACCGATGGACAAGAATATCTTAAGTCAGTACATAGATGCCTGTGAGCTGCTCAAAGAAACAGAAGAGGAAATAAAGAAGCTAAACAGAAAGAAAAAGACAGTGATACAGACAAACGTGTCCGGAAGCAACCCTGAATTTCCTTACAACCCACAACATTTCAAGGTTCAGGGAACAACATTTTCATTTAAAGATGACAGCCATCTGCGTTACCAGCAGAAGGTGCTGGAAGAAAGAAGAGTGCAAGCAGAGAAGTTAAAGACAAATGTAGAAGAGTGGTTAAATACGATTCCACCCAGAATGCAGAGAATCATAAAATACAAGGTATTTGAAGAACTGACCTGGCAGCAGGTAGCTAGAAAGATGGGAAGAAAAGCCACGGAAGGCAGTGTAAAGATGGAATTCCAAAGATTTTTTGAAAAAAATTAAAGTTTGTTACGATTGTTACATATGTTACGATTTCATATGTTATAGTGTAAACTGAACTCAGACGGATGAATTCAGTAGGATCTCCAATGTACATTTTCTTAACGTCCTGTAGAAACATGGGATGTTTTGTAGTATAATGAAACAAAATGTCATATAGCGAAATTGATGCATCATGGCTTAAAAAATGATACTTACTATGCAACAATATTAATAATAGTACATTTATTT
>ERZ1035025.1517-NODE-1517-length-11398-cov-4.493608_pt1 | contig 11398 bp, 12 predicted proteins | sample MGYA00520619_ERZ1035025 | MGnify/ENA primary metagenome ERZ1035025 (study PRJEB33766, sample SAMN09781742) | gut metagenome | biome: gut microbiome | host: Homo sapiens | place: Madagascar | study: EMG produced TPA metagenomics assembly of the PRJNA485056 data...
GTTGTTTCCTCCGACTCCTCAACTGCCTCCTGTAAATAAAGACCTGTTAAGAATACGAAAATGTATGCTTGAAGTAAACCGTCGAATATATCAAAATAAAGACTGAATACCGTCGGCAAGAATATCGGAACACATGCTTTGATAAGCTCCATAATAATGAATGAACCGATTACATTACCGAAAAGACGCATGCAAAGTGAAAGAGGTTTGGTAATAACTTCCATAATATTGATAGGAGTAATTATCCAAATCGGTTTTGTAAATTCCTTCAAACGCCCGATAAAGCCCTTGCTCTTAAATGCCATATATTCTACAAGCACTATACTTATAATAGCAAGGCAAGCAGTTACCTGCATACTCTTTGTCGGCGGCTTAAGTCCAAACAAACCAATAATGTTTGAAACGCCAATGAAAAGAGCCACACTCATAAGCCAAGGAATAAACTTTTCAACCTTTTCTCCCATAATGCCTTTGAAAAAGTCTTGTGCTTTTTCATAAGCAAGCTCGAGCAATGCCTGACGCTTTGAAATTTCTCCTGTTACTTTGAGATTTCGAGTTAAGATAATCGCAAGAACTGTCATTACCACAATAATTATCCAACTTACCACTGTTGCCTCATCGAAGCCAAGCTTAAAATTACCAATCTTAAAACTAAAAACTTCTTTCAGTTCGAGCTGGTCGGTAAGTTCTTTTTGAAGATCTAACTTCATTAGTATAGTATCAAACGTTGCAGTCACCCCCTTGTTTGTACTGTCGTGATTATACTACAATGTTTTTTCTTTTTCAAGCCTTTTTTATCCAAATTATACTTTTTGTAACCCTGTCATTTACTATTTGTAGTGTTATACAAATTTCACAAAAATCACAAATCTAATTTGTGCAAAAAGACAATTAAGATTCAATCATTGTTATGTATATTAAGGTAAATCTTACCTATGCCCTTAATATATCAACCAAATATGAACAAATCAAGAACAATGCAAAGAAATGGCAATTTGACACAAAAAACATTTTCTTGTTAAAAATTTTTGTTGAAAAATATAATATTATCTCAAAGTAATTTAGTAATATAATAAACATATTATATATCGAAGGAGTTAGAATTATGGCAAATGACCAGAAAAAGATGGTTGATTCCATCACATCTATGGATGAAGATTTTGCTAAATGGTATACAGATGTGTGCAAAAAAGCTGAGCTTGTATCATACACAAGTGTTAAGGGCTGTATGGTAATCAGGCCTTACGGATATGCTATTTGGGAAAATATTCAAAGAATACTTGACGGTATGTTCAAGGAACTTGGACACGAAAATGTAAATATGCCAATGTTCATCCCTGAAAGCTTACTTCAAAAGGAAGCTGACCATGTTGAAGGTTTTGCGCCTGAATGTGCATGGGTAACTTACGGCGGTAACGAAAAGCTTGAAGAAAGACTTTGCGTAAGGCCTACATCCGAAACACTTTTTTGCGAGCATTTTAAAGATATTGTACATTCTTACAGGGATTTGCCTAAACTTTATAATCAATGGGTATCGGTAGTAAGATGGGAAAAGACAACAAGGCCTTTCCTTCGTTCAAGAGAATTTTTGTGGCAAGAGGGCCACACCCTTCACGAAACTGCCGAAGAAGCAATTGATGAAACTGAAAGAATGTTAAATGTGTATACAAAATTCTGCCAGGAAGACCTTGCAATGCCGGTAGTTCAGGGCATGAAAACAGATAGCGACAAATTTGCAGGTGCCGAGCGTACATATTGCATCGAAGCACTTATGCACGACGGCAAAGCACTTCAGGCAGGTACAAGCCATTATTTCGGTGACGGATTTGCAAAAGCTTTTGACATTCAGTTTTCAAACAAAGAAAACAAGCTTGCTTACCCACACCAAACTTCCTGGGGTGTAACAACAAGATTGATTGGTGCTATCATTATGACACACGGTGACGATAACGGACTTGTTTTGCCGCCTGCTGTTGCACCTATTCAAGTAATAGTTATACCTATTGCTCAGCATAAGGAAGGTGTGCTTGACAGAGCAAACGCCCTTTGCAAGCAGCTTGAAAAAGTATGCAGAGCTAAAATTGACGACAGTGAAAATTCACCGGGTTGGAAATTCGCTGAATACGAAATGAAGGGTGTTCCTGTAAGAGTTGAAATCGGCCCAAGGGATATTGAAAACAACCAATGCGTTGTTGTAACAAGGCATAACAGAGAAAAAACTGTAGTATCACTTGACGAAATTGAAACAGTAATTACCCAAAAGCTTGGTGAAGTACGCGACGGACTTTATCAAAAAGCACTTGATAACAGAGAAAACAGAACATACAAATGCAAAACCATGGACGAAATCACAAAAGCACTTGAAGAAAACGGTGACGGTTTTGTAAAAGCTATGTGGTGCGGCAATGAAGAATGCGAAGATAAGGTTAAAGAAATCACCGGCGTAGGCTCGCGTTGTATTCCTTTTGACCAGGAAGAAATTTCCGATGTTTGCGTTTGCTGCGGCAAACCGGCTAAAAAAATGCTTTATTGGGGTAAAGCTTATTAAACAAAGAAATTATATAATTAAAACTACGGAGGTAGCATTATGTCAGTATTAGTTACAGGCGGCCTTGGCTACATCGGTTCACACACTTGTGTTGAACTTATGAATGCCGGTCAAGAAATTGTGGTTGTTGATAATCTTTATAATTGCAAAAAAAGCTCATATGACAGAATTAAAGCTTTAACAGGAAAAGATTTCAGCTTTTATGAATGTGACATTAGAAACAGCGAAGGATTAAACGAAGTTTTTGAAAAAGAAAACATTACATCTGTAATCCATTTTGCAGGTTTAAAAGCTGTCGGTGAAAGCGTGCGCAAACCTCTTGAATATTTTGATAACAATGTTACAGGCACACTTGTTTTGCTTGATGTAATGAGAAAGCACAATTGTAAAAAAATTGTATTTTCATCATCAGCCACCGTTTATGGAATGAACAATGTATCCCCTCTTACCGAAGATATGGAAGTCGGCGGAGTTACAAACCCATATGGCAGAACCAAGTTTATGATTGAATGTATACTTAAAGACCTTTATGTTTCAGATAACAGCTGGTCAATCTGCCTGCTTCGTTACTTCAACCCAATCGGCGCACATAAAAGCGGCACAATGGGTGAAGACCCTAACGGTATTCCAAACAACCTTATGCCATATATTACTCAAGTGGCAATCGGCAAACTTGACCACCTTAATGTTTTCGGTGATGATTATGACACTCCTGACGGAACAGGCGTTCGCGACTATATTCATGTAGTTGATTTGGCACTCGGCCACATCAAAGCTGTTGAAAAAGTTGAGGGCGAAAACGGACTCTTTATCTACAATCTCGGTACAGGTGTAGGATATTCCGTTCTTGATGTAGTAAAAGCATTTGAAAAAGCATCAGGCAAGGAAATTCCTTATGTAATCGGTCCACGCCGTGACGGTGATATTGCAACTTGCTATTCAGACCCAAGCAAAGCACTTAAAGAACTCGGTTGGAAAGCTGAAAGAGGCATTGAAGAAATGTGTGAGGACAGCTGGAGATGGCAAAGCCAAAACCCTAACGGTTACCCGGATTGATAATAAGCTAAAAAAACTAAAGGACAACGGATATAACATCCGTTGTCCTTTAGTTATATTGACACAGTAATTTTGATATTGTATAATTATTTCGGATAAGGAAAACTACCAGATACGGTAGGCGGTCAATCTTGCTCCCGAAAGGGAGTGATACCTATGGAACAATTTGCTTATATTATACTTATTTTAATTTTTGCAACAGGTTACATCACGGTACTAAAAAAGAAATAAACCGCCCTGCTCCAACATTGCGGTTTATTTCTTAATAAATCCATATGGGAGCGACCGTCTATCGGCAAGCTCCTTATCTATTTTTATTATATAACAACAAATTTTATTTGTCAACAATTATAATATATTAACCAACTTTACATATTTATATTTATGCAGCATAATCATCACTTGATTCATCCTTATCTTCTTCAGAATCAGATTCATCACTTGATGAATGTTTTAAATTTTTCACTTCTTCTATATAAGAAATCTTGCTCAATAATTTCTTCTCATTTAAGCCATTTATTCTATCACAAATTCCATTCTTTACTTCATATGATTCACTATAAATAATTTTAGTTATGTTCTTTCTTGCTGCATTATCTAAAAGTTTTTCAATTTCATCTTCATAATCATCATAAGAGTATATTTCTTCTTCCTCTAGGTCACTTTCAGATGCCCACAACGAATATTCATTTTCATCTGTATCATATGTGTATAGTGCATAATTGGAAACAGTTCCACCATAAGAATTACTTCCAGATATTGATAATACAAACATATCATCATCTACATCTATCCAAACATTATTCAACTTAAACGAATCTGGATTTTTCAAGCTTTTTTTATATTCTTGCGCCAATACCGCTATGATATTTTCATAAAGAACAAAGTCTTTTTCTCCATTTTTTGCTTTTTTGTATGCTTTTTCGTATTCGCCTTGAGAGAGTAATGTTTCAGTTGACACAAATATTTTAGGTAACACTTCTGCACCTGTTCCAACTAATATTGCTAATATAACAACAATCGCAATTATTTTGCTTATCGTCTTACCTTGTTTAGAAGTTTTAATACTTTTTACATTTTTGTCAATGTTTGCTTTGATATTCATATTAGTTAATTTGTACCCACAATTAACACAAAATTTTTGTTTTTCCTCTAACAAAGCACCACATTTAGGACAATGTTTTATATTTGGATCATTGACAGAGATGCCACAATATGAACAATAATCGTTACCATCCAAAATTTCATTTCCGCAATATTTACAAAATTTCTTATTGACTGATGCATTAGGAATTTGCATTTCACTTTCATTATTGTTAGCATCACTTTCAATGACATTTTCGCTCAATGCTAAGGATTCATCTTTTTCATTTTCATTATTTTGAACATCTGTATTTCCATTATCCAAAGTATTATATTTTAAATTCTCATCCATATTCTTTTCCCCTTTTGATATATTCATCCTCATTATAGAACAGATTGTTCTAATTGTCAATAGAACATATTGTTCTTCCATATAATAAATACGGTGATAAAAATGAAGTATCAACGCATAAGGGATTTGAGAGAAGACAGTGATTTAACCCAAACCCAAATCGGCAAAAAGCTGAATATACCACAGCGAACATATGCATATTACGAAAGCGGTGAAAGAACAATTCCGCCGGAAATTTTAATTGCACTTGCTGATTTCTATAACACAAGTGTAGATTACATTCTCGGCAGAACCGACAAAAGATAAGGACAGCGGATATAACATCCGTTGTCCTTATTTTTTGATTTATTACAATATATCAGCCAATGTTTTAGATGAAAGAAAATCTTCAATCACATCATCAAGTTCTTTCCACAAAACATAGGTTTTGCAGCTTGGTGCGTTTTTGCAGTCACCGTCGCTCACACAAGCAACAGGAGCAAGGCTGCCCTCGGCAGCATTTAGAATTGAAGAAATCGTGTAATCTGCCGGCTCACGATTAAGCATATATCCGCCGTTTTTACCGCGAACACTTTTTAAAAGTCCGTTTTTATTCAGCGAAGATACAATAATTTCAAGATACTTAATTCCGATATTTTCACGCTCGGCAATATCTTTAAGTGACACGGGACCGCCCTCTTGATTTTCGGCAAGGTCAACCATAATTCTAAGGGCATATCTGCCCTTGGTTGAAACCATCATTATGCCTCACCTCCGAAAAACTCTTTTGCTATTCTGACGCTTTCCATAGCGTCTTTAGCATACCAATCGGCATTTATCATTTGGGCATATGATTTAGTAAGAACTGCGCCGCCTACAAATACTTTAGCGTCGGTATTATCGTGAATAAGTTTAATGGTTTTTTCCATATTAGGAACAGTAGTAGTCATAAGTGCTGAAAGGCCTACAAGCTTAACATTTTGCTTTTGCACTTCTTCAAGCACTCTTTCGCACTTCACATCTTTTCCTAAATCTATAATATCAAATCCATAATTTGACATAAGAACTTTAACAATATTCTTACCAATATCGTGAATATCACCCTCAACTGTGGCGATTACAACCTTATGCTCGCTTTTCTTTTCCTGGCCGGAAAGAATGAGATGCTCTTTAATAACATCAAATGCAGATTTTGCGGAATCAGCACTCATAAGAAGCTGCGGTAAAAAGATTTTGTTTTTTTCAAAACCGTCACCCACAACATCAAGTGCCGGAATTATATAATTATTTATGACATCAAGTGCCTGAGTATCTTTTAAAAGTTCTTTAGCACAGGCACCTGCGTCTTCTTTCATACCTTTAATAATAGCGGTTTTAAGGTCTGTTACACCTGATGAGGCATTATTATTTGCCGATTGAGTAACAGACTCAATATATTCGGTGCAATTATCATCAAAACCTTCAAGTGCATTATATGAATAATAAGCATTCATCATACTTTCACTAAGCGGATTGATAATACCTGCCGATAATCCTGCTTTAAGCGCAAGTGTAAAGAAAGCTGTGTTAATAGCTTCACGCTTAGGCAAACCGAAGCTGATATTTGACACGCCCAAAACAGTACCAACACCAAGTTCGTGCCTGATATATTCAACAGCTTTAAGTGTTTCCTTGGCATTATCCTTATTAGTTGATATTGTCATAACAAGAGCGTCAACTACAAGGTCTTTTTTATCAATACCGTAGCTTTCGGCTGTTTTAATTATTTTTTCAGCGATAGCAATTCTGCCCTTGGCTGTTTCAGGAATACCGTTTTCATCAAGGCAAAGGCAAACAACAACACCGCCGTATTTTTGAACAAGCGGAAAAACTTCATTCATAGATGATTGCTTACCGTTAACGGAGTTAATCATAGCCTTGCCGTTATACATACGCATAGCTTTTTCAAGAGCTTGGGTATTACTTGAATCAAGCTGAAGCGGAAGAGGAAGTACACTTTGAAGATTAAACACAGCGTCTTGAAGCATTTGCACCTCGTCAATTTCAGGCAAGCCCACATTAACATCAAGTATATGCGCACCCTTTTCCTGCTGTGCAATACCCTCTTTAATTATATAATCAATATTATTATTTCTAAGTGCTTCTTTAAAAAGTTTTTTGCCGGTAGGGTTAATTCTTTCACCTATTACAACAGGCTTTTGCCCGATTGTAACTGAAGTTGAATATGAGCAAACAACCGTATCATTTTTCTTTTCGGGAATATTATCTTCAATATCCTTGCAAAGTTCAATCATTCTTTTAATATGCGCCGGCGTAGTGCCGCAGCATCCGCCTAAAATAGAAACACCGAGTTCGGCAATTTCTTTCATATCATTAGCAAATTCATCAGGTGATACATTATAAACCGTCTTTCCGTCAACAGATTCCGGAAGCCCTGCATTCGGCATAACTATAATAGGAAGTGATGTACACTCACGAAGCTCTTTAACAAGCGGTATCATCTGCTTAGGGCCTAAACCGCAGTTAAATCCGATTGCGTCTACCCTTAAGCCTTCAAGCATTGCAACAGCACTTTTAACATCGCCGCCTGTAAGAAGCCTGCCCGATTCATCAAAAATCATAGAAGTAATAATCGGCAAATCAGAATTTTCCTTAACTGCAAGTACCGCTGCTTTGAGTTCATACATATCGCTCATAGTTTCAATAATTGCAACATCTGAACCGTCTTTACCTGCTCTTACAACTTCACCGAAAAGTTCAACAGCCTTTTCAAATTCGAGGTCGCCCATAGGTTTTAAAAGTTTACCCGTCGGCCCTAAATCAAGAGCAACTTTTTTGCCTGCTTTTTTTGCAAGTGCAACACCTGCTTTTACAAGTTCATCAACATTATCATATTTAAGTGAATTTGCGCCAAAGGTGTTTGCAGTAATAAACTGCGCACCTGCTTTTGCATAAGCATCATGCACCGCAAAAACCCTTTCCGGATCACTGATATTAAGTTTTTCAGGCAATTCGCCAGCTGCAAGGTTGAGCATACTGCCCATACCGCCATCAAAATATTTAATCATTTTCAATACCTATAAAAGCAGTAACGGATTTAGACGGAACCATTTGGTAAGTATCCGTAAGAGTTAATCCTATACGCTTTGTTATATCCATAAGTTCAAAAAACTTTTTGTTTTCTTTTATATCAAGGTCAAAATAACCGGGTGAATACCTCATACGAAGAGTCATACCCTGCCTTTTAAGTTCATCCTCAATACCGTCGCACACCTCTTCGATTTTAGAAGCAAGGCACGCTTGAAGCACCATTGTTCTTGTAATATCATTTGAAGTGTAGGTGCGTAATAATCTGTCACATTCCGTTCCCAAAGTAGCACCAAAAAGGCAAACCTTTTTACACCCTTTCATATTTTCGGCAAGACGCTTGCTTTTAAACACTTGATTTTCAATAATAACTTCATCTTCGCTTACAGTACACTCAAAAATTCTGCTGATAGTTTTAGGCCTGACACTTTTATTAACCTCATTGCAGCAATCGTCAATCAAATCAATCAGCCTTTTATCATCAACTTTTGAATTCGTGCGCAAATAATGAAGTATCTCTGTTCTATTCATTTATTATTGCTGAAAGTCCATAATTTGATGTGCAACATCAGGCTTGTTCATAGTGTAAATGTGGATATTATTAACACCGTTTGCCATTAAATCAATAATTTGCTCTGTTGCATATACAATGCCTGCCTGCTTCATAGCATCCGGATTTTCACCAAATCTTTCCATAATTTTGCTGAACTTAACAGGAAGTGAAGCATTTGAAAGTTCAACGCTTCGCTTAATTTGATTTGCATTAGTAATCGGCATAATACCTGCAATTATAGGAATATTTATTTCCTTAATTGCACACATTTCACGGAAGTTATAAAACTTCTCATTATCAAAAAACATTTGAGTTGTGATAAAATCAACACCGCAATCAACTTTTTCTTTAAGTCGTGCAATATCTTCCACCCTGTTTTTAGATTCAGGATGAGTTTCAGGATAGCAAGCAGCACCTATGCAAAACTTATTCCTCGCCTTGATTTCGCTAACAAGTTCAAACGCGTTATGATAATACTGATTTTTACCCATTTCAAAATCTTTTGGTATATCACCGCGAAGCGCAAGTACATTTTCAATACCGTTTGCTTCAAGCTCATCAAGAACAGAATTGATTTTTTCCTTGGTTGAAGTAAGGCAAGTTAAATGTGAAAGTGGCTCAACCCCACCCTGCTTAATGGCATTTGCGATTTCAGTAGTAAATCCGCTTGTAGTTCCGGCAGCACCGTATGTAACGCTCATAAATGACGGCTTATCTTTTACCATTTCGTCTACTACTTTTTTGGTATTTGCAATTTTATCCCACTGTTTAGGAGGAAAAACCTCAAACGAAACAGTAACCTTTTTATTATTTATTATATCTTTAATTTTCATTATAACCACCCGATTTTTAACAAATACATATTTCAGTAGACATTATACTACCTTTTTAGTAGGAATTCAAGAAGATTTTACCCTATCTTCACTATAAGGATAAAGCTATGGCTAAACAAAAATTCACATTCAAGCTTTAACACTTTTCATACAATTCTTCAACATTCTTAAATTCAGCGCAAATTATATTTTAGTTATGTATTTGCCGTTTTTCCAATAACATTTTTGAGCGGCAGAATTATTATCGTTTGTCAAAATTCTGTATTTATCATCTATAATTTCCAATGCAGCATTATCAAGCCCAATTGCAGGAACTCTATATATTCTTTTCATCATTTGTTTAACAGACTCTAACCTATTCGGCTGTGTCACGATATGAGGTGCGAATAAAATATGTATCAAACCGAGCCCTTTTACTCTAATCATTCTATCATTGCCTAACGAAATAATTTCCGAATCGGAATTTCCCCAATCGCACCAACAAATACCACCTGCGCTTACACCGCACAAAACTTTATCATCGTTGTAAGCCTCAACAAGCATTTTATCAATACCGCATTTTCTGAATAATCTCATCAATTTAGCTGTATTTCCGCCACCTACATAAATAATATCGGCATTTTTTATTTTGTTTATTGTTATATCTTTATGTTTAATATCTTCATATCGTAAATAGTCGGTTTTACAGCTATACATACCGGCGTATATTCCGTCCATAATTGAAAATAGTAATCAGGATGACTGTTAGCTAAACCGATAAACAGAAAATTAGGGTTTGTTTTGCCTGTAAGTTTAATTATTTCTTTATCAAAAGGTGCTGTTTCATATTTTGTGTTGTGGTGACCGTTTTCGCCACCGCCTATTGCTACAAATTTTCCCATATAATACTCCTCATTGAATATAAATACCACATTCGGATTCACAATGATTGTTCAAGCTTATAATTCCAATTCCATAAATCCGACGGTAAAAGGCAGATGTTCATATTTCCTTGTGCCTGTATGAACAAAGCCAAATGCTTTATACCATTCTTTTAAAACCGTATTTTCTTCTACAATTCCTATTTTAATTTTATTTAAATCAAGTGTTTTTTTGCAATAATCAACTGCAAAGCTTACTAATTCTTTGCCTATTCCAAGATGTCTGTAATCAGGCAAAACAGATAAATTATTTATCTCTGCACTATCATCATTTACACTTAATGAAAAGTAGCCCACAGGTGCATTGACATGCTCATATAAAAACATAGAATTACCATTTTCAAATTGATTTTGGAGCTTTTGCAAAGGCATAAATGCAGTATGACTTGGGCAATTTTCTTTAGTCAAATTCATATCATCAGCGATCGTTTGAAAACTTTTATGAATTATATCAAGGCAGGTGTTCAGTTGCTCATTTTTTGTAACTTTATAAATCATAGTTAATCATCCTTAACATTTTATAACTCAATCATACCATAATAGAGATATAATTGCAAAAAACGCCCCTGATAACAGGAGCGTTTTGAATAAACAGATTATCTCTTTGAGAACTGGCTCGTTTGTGACCGCTGCCTGCGGCAGTTAAAGGGAACAACAAGAGCTTAGTAGCGGTCTAAAAATTTGAGTATCATTTATGATACGATAAATTTTTAGGGCACCGCCCTGCGAGGTGCACGACGAGCTCAATAAAATCTACTCGCTACGAAACAGTCCACTGGACTGTTTCTCCCAAATTCGTTTCTCCTTCGTCGACGAATTTGGAGCCTCGTGTCTCAAAAAAGCACGAAAACGCCCCTGATAACAGGAGCGTTTTGAATGAACAGATTATCTCTTTGAGAACTGGCTCGTTTGTGACCGCTGCCTGTGGCAGATAAAGGGAACAACAAGAGCTTAGTAGCGGTCTAAAAATTTGAGTATCATTTATGA
>ERZ1035025.1526-NODE-1526-length-11320-cov-14.842876_pt1 | contig 11320 bp, 22 predicted proteins | sample MGYA00520619_ERZ1035025 | MGnify/ENA primary metagenome ERZ1035025 (study PRJEB33766, sample SAMN09781742) | gut metagenome | biome: gut microbiome | host: Homo sapiens | place: Madagascar | study: EMG produced TPA metagenomics assembly of the PRJNA485056 data...
CAAAATGAAATTATGTATAAAAAGTATTTTGGTGGCGAAAATGGAAAATAAAAAAATAAAACTTTTTGAATTATTTGCTGGTATTGGAGCACCTAGAAAAGCACTAGAATATATGGGTTATGAAGTTGAGAGTTTAGGTTATAGCGAGATTAACAAACACGCAATCAACGCTTATTGTGAATTATTTAACGATACACCAGATAACAATTGGGAAGATATAACAAAGATAGAACAATTACCTAATGATATTGATATATTATTCCACGGCTCACCTTGTCAAGATTTTAGCATTGCCGGAAAACGACTGGGTGGAGACGAGAACTCTGGAACACGCAGTTCTTTAATGTATGAAACTGTGCGACTAATTAAAGATTCAAAACCTAAAATGGTTATATGGGAAAACGTAGGCGCTATTTTGCATAAAGGAAATAAGCACAATGTTATCAAGTATCTAAATGCTCTAAAAGAATATGGGTATCATAATTATATTATTAAAACTAATCCACGCCATTTAGGTTTTCCACATAGCAGAACCAGAGTATTTACTATCAGTTGTTTACGTGAGTTAAATGTTAAAGATAGCGGATTAAGATATAATTGTGATATTAAAAATATAGTGGACTTTAACAGTTTTGAGAAAACGGGTTCAGAAACATTTAATTATTCTATTAAAAGAATGATAGAAACAAGACCAGAATTAAGACAAAACACGCACAACGTTTTCACTCTGTGCCAAAGTAAAAGTTTTAATGATGGTGCAAAGAAAAAACAATATCAAGAAAACTATGCGCCGTGCTTAACGTGTCGGACAGCAGATTTAATCAAAATTAATATTAAAGACGGAATAGTTACAAATGCTAGTTATCTTAAAGGAACTGAAAAATTAGCATTACAAGGTTTTCCTGATATTGAATGTATAAGCGACAACCAAAAACATATTGTCGCTGGAAACTCAATAAATATTCCAAACTTGATTTATGTATATAGTGTTTTTGGTTTAGAAATACAACCAGAAAATAAAATGGATGAATTGAAGAAAGTTATAAAAGGAGATTTGATATGGAAAAATTAACAACGGAGAACAATAATGAAATTCTTGCTTTTCTAAAAGCATATGATTTTCTACTAACACAAAACTTAACAAATAAACCTATTTTGAAAATTGACAGTGAAAAAATGACAATTACATTGAATGAAAAGGAGTAAAAATGAGTAATTTTATAGAACAACCAAAACGAACATTTGCTAATCAAATATTAGATTTACTATATGAACTTGAAAAATGCGAACGAAACGATTTTCAAGATTATAGATTACCAAAATACAGACAGAAAGTATTAGAAGCATATTATGCTAATTGTATTGAGAAAGGCAAAGAGTTTGATATAAAAAATATTTTAAACGAAGGTATTGATTGGGGAAATGTTTGGTATGATGATTTAGAGTATGATATTAGAGAATATGAAAAAGAAAGTGAGGAGTAAAAATGCATAATATTAAAGAAATTGAAAATATTTTTATGGAATTAGATAGAGAGATTAGAGAACAAACAGTTAACTTCTTTTTCAAAAATAAAAATTGTATAATTGATACTGACTATTATAATATTGAATATACAAAACGATTATTTGAATATTTTATGGTTAATGGAAATATTGATTTAAATTTTGAGGAATTAGAAAAAATAGCAAACGAAACAATAAGTTATGTAAACTCAACTAAACTTGAGAATTTTAAGGAGTGGAATGAGTGAGATTAAAAAAATAGACAAAACAAATGTAGAGTTTGAACGGTGGCGATATGTAGGTGGTAGTGATATTCCTATTATCTTAGGGCACTCCCCTTTCAAAACAAGAGAACAATTAGTTATGGAGAAAGCAAACGAACAAGAAGTAGAACAAATAACTAATGATTACATTGACTATGGAAATTATGCTGAACCATACATTAGGGAGTTTATTAACCAAAAATTAGAAATTAGTGGTGGAGATTTTCACGAAGATACTTTTATTGTTGGAAATGAACGAGCAAATGTTGATGGTATAAATGATGATTATATTTTAGAAATTAAAACCACTAATTCTCCTAAGTTTGAAATGTACGACGACCAAATGGAGTTTTATTTTAAAATAACTGGTTATACAAAAGGCAAATTGGTTGTGGTGGAACGACCAAAAAACTTTAAGGAATTGACTAAGAACGATATCAATATGATAGAGTTGCTAGAAAATGGTACAATAGAATATAAAGTTTATGATGTTTCAAGAGATGAAAGTAAAGTAGACTTTATAGAGAAAGAGATAGCACAATTTTGGAAAGAAGTAGAATACTACAAAGAGAACAAAGAGATTATCTTACAGCAACAACACGAGTTGTCTTTAATGGCGAAAAAAGTGTTGGAAACAACCCAAACTATTAAAGAGTACGAAAGTGTGGTACAAGAGCAACGGGAAAAGTTGTATGATGCTATGGAAAAGTGTGGTATTTTACGAATTAAACTTCCAGATGAAAAAATTAGTGTTTCTCTAATTCCACCAAAAGAAGAAGGTGTGAAAAAAGTAGTGGACTTTGATTTAGAAACTTTCAAGTTAGAAAACAAGGAGTTATATGAAAAATATGTTTACGAAATTGACAAAAAAACACCCGCTAAAAAAGGTTTTATACAAATTAAAACAAACGAGCGAAGTCAGGAAATTAAATAAAAGGGCATTGCTTATTTTAATTGCTTACTTGACTTGTATCTTTGGTTTAATCTTTGTGATTTTTTGCGAACCAACAATTGTGGCAGAAAATAAACAAGAAATAGCAATAGAGCAAGAACAAGTAGTGGAACAAGAATTAACACCACCACAAGTGGTAGAAAAACCAAAACAAGAACAACAAGAAATACCTGTTGAAGTTAATGTAGTTTGTGAACTTGGAAAGAACCTAACATATACGAATATTGACAATATAAATTTAAGACATTTTAATCTAAATGCTTGGTATGTTGATAGTCGTGGTTATGTTAGAGAACAAGGAACGAATGCGATTTATGTTGCTATGGGTACTAAATATCAAAAAAACAATTACTACACAATAACGACTTCTGACAACCAAAGTTTTAAAGTAAAAGTTGTTGATGTTAAAAGCGATAATCATACGACGAATAGTTGTTATACCACACATGATAACTCAATAGTTGAGTTATGGTTAACAAATAATAACAATGATTTTAAAAACTTAGGTAATAGTAAAGTAGTTGGAGTAAGTGTAGTAGAAATTAAGGAGTGAAATGTACGAATATTATAAAACTAGACAAGATATGTTAGAACAAGTGAACGAATTATCTAGAATGGTTGATTTATTTTTAAAAGACACAACTAAATTAGATAATATAGAAAAAGGAACACTTGAAGCAGTAAATTATTTTTACAACAAGAAAGAAACATTGATTAGTATCTTAACAAGTGAGATAATAGGACTATGTAATGTAATAGATACAAAAGACAATATTCTACAAAAGTATGTAAGATACTATGTTAACAATGAAATTGATTTTTTAAAAGGAGATAATGATGAAAAAAAATAAACAAGAAACAAAGAAACAACAAGATGTAAAGAAAGATTTTAAATTAGAAACAGAACAATTAATGAAAGAGTTTAACGAAAAGTTAGAACAAGAAAAGCAAGAAGCAAAAGCATTTCAAAAAGTGTTGCCAAATGTAAATGATGATGATATTGTTTATGCTATGTATTGTATTGCTAAAAATGTAAATGAGTTATTTAGTCAAAAAGAAATTGATAGATTTGTTTTATCAAAAACTTTAATCTCTATCAACGACTTAGCAAAAGAAACAATGGAATTATCTAACACTAATCAACGAATTAGTGAAATGAAAGGAAAAATGGGGGGTAAATAATGTTTTATAATGAAATTGAAAGACTATATGATTATTTAACAAATAAACTTTATGACAAATTGGAAAATGATTATGACAAGAAAGCACTATATGAGTTTTTAAAAGAGAATATTTTGATTAACTTGGAAATTGATAATGGTTTGCTTTACTTGAAACTAGATACTTACTTGTCAGAGAAAATGGCGATTGACTTTTTCTTTGAAATGGGAGAACACTCAACAAATACTTTGGTAGAGTTTTGCGAGAAAATGTTTTCAACAAGAAAATGGGAACAAGAGCAAGAAATTATAGATGTGTTTGAGTGTAAAGAACAAGAAAATGAAATATTAGGAGAAAATTATGGAAACAAGTGTTTATAAAAAACTAGAACAAGCAAAACGAGAACTACACAATTCTCAATTAAAGAAAGACAAAAAAGGTTATGGTTATGTATATATGAACCTAGATACAATCATACCTTTAATTGATAATGTTTGTGAGAAATACGACTTATCAATCACAACAAGCATTGATTATGTAGGAGAACAACAACTTGCTATTTCAAAAGTAGTTGATTTAGAGACAGGAGAATCTATTGACTTTAAATGTCCTGTTGATATGTTTATTGAAAGTATCAAGAAAAATACAGCACAAAATATTGGTGCTAATATGACTTATTACCGTAGATATATGCTATTTATGGTGTTTGAAGTTGTAGAAAATGATGAAATTGATGAAACAAAAGGACAAGATTTAGAAACATTAGACAAAAAGAAAACACAACAAGCAAAACAACAACAAATGCCAAAAAATATGGTACAAGAGAATGTAGATAGAGATAATTTATACAAATACATTGCTGATAACAAATTAGACAAAATGGCGGTGGCAAAAGAGTTTGGACTAAGTCAAAAGTCAACAGCACAAGATTTTAAAAAAGCATTAGAAACTTTGCAACAACGAACAAAAGTTAGTGTTGATGATATGACTAATCAAGAACTTGAAGATGCTATGAATATGATTTTAGGAGATAACAATGAATAATAAAAATTATAAATATGACAAACAAGAAAATTATGTATACAAAGCGATTAGTGCTTTAAATATCACTGCTAAGGAGTATATAGACTTGGAAAACAACAACAAGAATAATCCATTCTATGCCCCTTTAAAAATTGTTAAAATTAACAATAATAGATATAAAAGAAAGTACAAAAACTTATATCAAATGAGATGGGCTGGTAAAATGTCAAGAACGGCTAAAAACATTATCCAACAAGGTACAGTTGGAACTTATTATTTACAACTTGACTTTGGATTATTAAACGAAAAAGGTATTTTTCTAGAAAGTAATTATGTTAAGAAATTAGAAAGTTTTATCCACTTTAACAATTTAATGTTTGAAAGTGTTATTGGGGAAAGTAAAATTACGGTTTTTGAAGGAGACAAATAATGTTAGCAAATGTAATGATTTTTGGTGGAATGTTAGCAAGCATACTTTCATTCTTTGTATTATGTGCTATTTATAGTTTATTACAACAACAATTAAAAGTTAATGAAACACAAGTAATGGCACAATTATGCTCTATGTTAGATAACGAAACATTAAAGGAAATTATTAAAGATTAAGGAGAGATTATGGAATATAGAATTATTATAGGGAGATTGACACACGAACCAACAATGTCAACAACACAAGGTTATAATGGAGACCTAAAAGAAATAGCAAACTTTTCAATTGCTGTAAATAGACCATTTAGAAATGCCAATGGAGAATATGAAGCGGACTTTTTCAATTGTAGTGCTTTTGGAAAAACAGCAGAAACAATTGGTAAGTATTGTGGAAAAGGAAAACAAGTTTGTTTAATTGGTAGAACTCAAAACGAAAAGTTTGTGAATAAAGAAGGAATTGAAATTAAGCGAGACAAGTTTATTGTAGACAAATTAGAATTATTAGGTAGTGCTAATGACAACCAACAACAAAATAATTTTACTCAACAACAAATGCCAAACAATATGGTAGAAGAAATTAACGAAGATGACTTACCATTTTAATACTAAGTATCAAAAGATACATAGTGAATGTTTAGAATTGTTAAATAGTAAAGCGATTTTTATGTCTGGTAATGAGTTGAAAGAGTATTTAAGTTATGATGTCAAACGAATTAGTCAAGCGGTAGTTGTAGCACAAAAGAATGGTGTTTACGATATCATAAATGTTAAAGGAAAAGGTTATGTGTCTACAAAATGGTTGACTAATGATAAAATAAGAAAGTTAATAAAACATCAAGTTAAAACATTAGAAAACGAAGCGATTGATGACCTAAGAGTTGCCAATGGTTTCAAGGAGTTATTAGTATGATAATGGCGATTGACCCTAGTTATACAAATAGTGGTGTATGTATTTATACAAATGGTAAATATATCACCACTAGTTTTTCCTCTTACTCAACTAAAAAAGTTGCTGGTAAGGGAAATAGACAAAAGACAATTAAGTACAAAGACAACTACAAATTTTATAAAAATATCCACCATTTGTGTGCGAAATATGATATAAAATACTTGTGTTTTTGTATACCACAAGGAGCAAGTACCAAAACTCAAATGGTGCTTAGTGAATTAAGTGGAGTGATTAGATTAGTATCACAAGAGTTAGACATTGAGTTATTATGTGATGTGGGAGAGAATACAATTAAATGTAGAGTATTTCCAAATATTACACAATATGATGATAAACTTTTTGATATGATACCAAAAGACTTAAAGAACACGAAAAGAGATAGTGTATTATTTTATCTAAGTAATTTTGGAGAATTGCCTAATAATGATGATATCTCAGATGCTTTCTTTGTATGTAAATACTATGAAAGTGAATTAAGAAAGACAGGTGAACTATGTTAAAAACAATTTTTTTAATTGCTTTAATTGTGTTATTCTTAGCAAACTTTTATTACACTTATGCAACTAACAAACGAATTAACCGTTTAAAATTGGTTGTCAAAAAACTAAAACAAGAATTGAAACGAACTCAAAATACTTTATTTGATTTCTCAGACCAAATGAGTATCAACAAAGCAAAAATTGAAAGTCGTTTAGATGAATTAGAAAGTGGAAAAAAGGCAAGTGCTAAAAAGAAAACAACAACGAAAAAAACGACTGCTAAGAAAACAACAACTAAAAAAGCAAGCAAGTAAAAATAAAGTAGGGAAATAATAACCCTACTTTTTATTTTGTGATATAATAATAATGTACTACTCCTAAACATCAGTAGTACAAAATACCGTTTCCCACTACGAGAGACAAGTGGGTTATTATAACTATTATTTAACACTTTTTAGTTTTTTAACTAAATGAACTAGGTTATTGACCTAGTTTTTTTTTTATGATATAATATAATTGTTTTAAAAGGAGAACAAGAATAATGATTGATTTTATAAAGACAAAAGAACAACTAGGTGTTGCTCTTGAAATTAGAAAAAGTTTTCACGACCCGAACGAAATGAAAGATAGACTTAACAATGTGTTTGGTGTGAATGAACCTTTAGGAGATTGGGTAGAGTTTTTTAAATATGCAAAAATGTTTGATAAGATTTTTGTGTTAGACAAAAATTATAACGACAAGTTGAATATCAACTCACAAATATCTAAGACCAAAAACAATGTGGTTAAGGCACAAACAAATAGAGTTATAACTCATACCGCAAGAGCAGAGTACTTAGGAGATATTGTTAAAGACTTTATCTCTAAGAATAAAAGTATTGCACCTGTTAAATGGACTAAGACTAAAATTAAAGATGACAAATTGACTTATGTGTTCCTAAGTGATATACATTATAGAAATAGTGATGACAATGAAATTATCAAAAATACCTTTAAAGATATTTACAAAAGAGTAAGTGGAGATATATATCTTGTTATTATGGGAGATATTGTACAAGGTAATATGAGAATTAGTGATGTATTAAATGGAGATATTGATATCATACAACAAGTGTTAGAGTTTTCAAAAGTGCTTATTGAGAATATTGATAGTAAGCAAGTTAAGAAAGTTTCAATTCTTAAAGGTAATCACGATGAAATTAGACTATCAAGTATGAATGGAAACTATGGTGTGTCTAACCCTAACTTGTGTTATGTTTGTAATGAAATTATCAATGCTAGATTTAATGGAATGAGTGCTGTATATGATGAGTTAGATATCACAAGTGGTGGAACTCAATATCATTTACTACACGGGCATCAATTCAAAGGAATGAAACTGTTACAAGAGTACTACAAAAACCATAAAGGTTTTGTAATACACGGACATTGGCATACATACTACTTAAAAGACAATGTAATTGGACTGCCAAAATTATGTAGTGCTAATGATTATGAGAAGAGTCTAGGTATCAATGATGACTCAATTGGTTATTTCATTTTAAGTAATGGTTTTACACAACAAATAAATATGTAAAAAAAAGAGAGCGATTAAACTCTCTTTTTCTTTTGACTAAATGAACTTATGACAGGCACTCTACAAGAATAATGATTTTGATTTGCCCTAGTAAAACTAGGACATACCTATTATAACACTTTTTTATTGTTTTTGTGTTATTTTTTCATTTATTGCATTTAGCATTCTAAGGGTATTTTAAAGCAAAACTAGTATTATGTGGTAATTTATACTAGAAAGTGCTTAAAATGCTTAAAATGGTGCTTAAAATGCGAAATATGGGTATATTTGGTTAAATGTTTCATATGAAACAAGTTTTCATCAAAAAAAGGACCCAAAAAAGGGTCCAAAGGGGGTAGGTGGTATGAAACCACAGCAAAAAGAATTATAAAAAATTCTGAGCATTAAAAAGAATTAAGTGTATCAATCAAGATACACGGTCTAATATTTCAAGACCATAAATATTATAGCACTTTTATTTTTGCTTGTCAACACTTTTTTCAATTATTTTTAAATTAGTTTTAAACTCCCTAAAAATATCTAGCAAGTCAACCTTGCTCTCACAATTTAAAACATCATTAACATTATCACAATAGAAAGTTAGTAAGGACTTGACTTGCTCTAAGTTATGTTTTGTGTCTCCATAGTCTTGAAAGAAAATAGACACAAGTATGTTTACCATTTCAATAGATGTTTCAATAACATTAAGTGATACCTTACTACCAGATAACTCATCTTTATCAATACCACTTATTGTTTTTGCTTTTATTGCCAATGGACTAGTCTTACTTTTGCCAAGAGCAAACTCGTATTTAATAAAGTCTTTACCATTGTATAGTAGTGTTGTTGTGTCATCTCCTTTTTTTAATTTGTAAAAATTATTCTTTGTTGTTTTCATAAAGTCCTTTCTAAAATGATTATAACAAAAAAAGCACCCAATTGGTGCTAAATTGTTAAGGTAAATGAAAATGAAAGAAGTAAGTTATAAAACAAACTTGCCCTTATCCATAAGGGCATAATTATTATAGCACATTATTTAGTACTTTGTCAAGTTTTTTTAATCAAAAATAAAAGGGTCAAAAAAAGACCCATTTTTTTAATATTAAAGTTTTTCGTACCACAATTGAATTGCTTCCATTCTTAGCCCTAAACCAGTTGTTCCTAAACTAATTACTCCATCTAAATTATACCAATTTTCCCAACCACGGTTTTGGATATGTACCTTACCTGTTAATGGAAACTTATTACCAATAGGTTCAATAACTAATGCTTCTAATCTTAGACTCTCTCCAACCGTACCAATGATTGTTTCTGGTCTAATTTCTCCATAGTCAATCCATCCATGGTTTTCAATGTGTGCTTTAACTCTTGCTCCAAATTGAGCATCTATTTGAATTGCCTCAATTCGTCGTTCCTCTCCTGTTGTTCCTGCTACTTCTCCACCTTTTACCCAAGGTAACCAACCTTTATCAGAAACATGTACTCTATAATAAAGTTCCTCATTGCTATCATATTCTTTTGTTGGTGTTGGTATGTAATCTAAAATGCTAGGGTCTTTTAATCGTAAAACTCCTAACACATTATTAAAATTGTGCCCTACTTGTTTTACATAACTTGTACCCCAATTTTGGTCTAGTGATTGAAAACCATTTAAGTCTCCTTCTCCCAAACCAATCGCAATATGACCATATGGGTTGCCTGGCATAGCACCCCACACAACTATATCCCCTCGTTCAACTACAAGGTCCGCTGTGTTTGGCACTCTATAAAAATAATCACTCATTCCTGGTCTATTTAAATTATTCCAATAATCCTTAGCATTTCCCCAAGCACCTGGTTTAATTCCAAACATCCAGTCAAGGTAAACTTTTGCTAGGTCAACACATTGATAACCCGCTACTCCGTCATAATCTAGACTTTTACCCATAACTTCGTTTTTAAACTCGTTAAATGTCATATCTTTTCCTTTCTAAAATAATTTAATGGCAACACCTATAACCGCCCACATAACAGTAATGGCAACTATGATACCAAAAATCATTTTTCTATTGTTAAAAATCTCTCTTTTGTTGTCGTCTATTTTTTTATTTAATGCTCGCTCAGCATTATTAATTTTTTCTAACATTTCTACTCGTAATTTGGTATCTTGTCTTTGATAGTCATTTTCCAATTGTCTGATAACACCATTTATGTCATCCCTAATCGCTCCAATACTATCATTTATTTTTAAAGTAATCGTTGTGTCTACTTTGTCAAAGATACTGTCAACTTTATAACTTAATAATTCTTGTAGGTTGTCTATCTTTTCTTCTAATTTAGCAATAACAACCTTGTTGTCAATATCTTTCTCCATAATTGTCTCCTATTTAATTTTGAAACTACCAAAACTCCCACAAACACCACTTGAATACAATGAATATTTATTAGTGATATCACTATCTTCAAATAAATCTTGTAATAATTGTTGTCTACGACTACGAGAACAAGTATCGCTAGTTTGTTGTAAAGAGTATAAGAAACTTATACCCTTAACTTTTGAGATTCTACTAACTAATTGTTCTATGTACTCATCTAAATGAATTAAATCCACTTGTGAGATATTTAGTGTTTCTTTATTTTCGTATACTACATCCAAAACCATTTTAGCAAGTGTTTTGTACCAGTCAATAACATCTTGTGGGTGTATTAACCCATTTCGTGTGTCTAACTCATTTTGTAAAAAGTTGTTAAAATCTTTAAACTCGTTAGTTTCCTTATTTAATAATTCCAAAATATCTTTCTTGTGTTGAATTATTGAGTCCATTATTTCTCCTTTGTATAATCAATAACATCTTTTATTTCTTTAAGTAGTGTACCAAATGCCACTTTAACATCATTTAAATCTTTGACAAAATTGTCGTTTGCCTTAAAAACATTTTTAAACAAAACAACAACTTTGTGCCAAATTAATTTTAATGTTTTTAGCATTTCTCTCCTTTAATTTTGTTTTTGTACTATTTTTAAC
>ERZ1035025.1527-NODE-1527-length-11318-cov-9.637130_pt1 | contig 11318 bp, 7 predicted proteins | sample MGYA00520619_ERZ1035025 | MGnify/ENA primary metagenome ERZ1035025 (study PRJEB33766, sample SAMN09781742) | gut metagenome | biome: gut microbiome | host: Homo sapiens | place: Madagascar | study: EMG produced TPA metagenomics assembly of the PRJNA485056 data...
AACGCACCTGATCGTTGCCCTTGCCGGTGCAGCCGTGGCAGATGGCGTCTGCGCCTTCCTTGATGGCGATGTCGGCCAGAGCCTTTGCGATGCAGGGACGTGCGAAGCTGGTGCCCAGCAGGTAGTCCTCGTACTTTGCGCCGAACTTCAGGGTGGGGAAGATGTAGTTCTCCACAAAGTCCTTCTTCAGGTCCAGCACATACAGCTTGGATGCGCCGGTAGCCTTGGCCTTTTCTTCCAGACCGTCCAGCTCGGTGCCCTGACCCACGTCACCGGAGACGGCAACGACCTCGCAGTTGTTGTAGTTTTCCTTCAGCCAGGGAATGATGATGGAGGTATCCAGACCGCCGGAGTATGCCAGAACGACTTTTTTGATGTTTTCCTTTTTCATGATGATTGCTCCTTTTAAAAATACACTTTTGTTTTCTGATGCGGGCATCCCTCCCGCACCCTCGTGCATCTGCGTTTCTGTTGATGCTTTTATTATACGCCGCGCGGCTTTTCCGTCAATGCCGAAAACCGCCAAACCTTACACGGATTTGACCTCCGTTTTGGTTCAATTTGTATCTTTATGCGTTATTTGCGGAATATATTCATATTTTATGCATTTGTGCAGTATATATTCGGGGCGTTCCGCATCTCCTGCACCTGCGTCAGCCTGCGGTTTATCCTTTAAAGGCTCCCGCCGCCGCAGGGCAGTGCTCCTGCGTGCAAAAAATCTGTCCGATTTTTTTGTTTTTTTGCATTGCAACTAGACCGCAACTGTGATATTGTTACATTAGTGCAGCTTTTCTGCTGCACGGGGGATTGTTTTATTTTTTACAGGAGGTTTTTTATGAGACTTAGAACTCGCGTGCTCAGTTTCATGCTGGCAGGCAGCATGATGCTGAGCGCAACACCCGTTTCCGCTTTTGCGGGGACACCTGTTCTGGGGGGGGGTACAGTTTCGCCCACTGCGCTGAGTGAAACGAACTCTACCGATGGCGTATATGATTCCCGTGTTGACGGTTCTCACGAACTGCGCTGCATGGGCGGCATTTTCACCGACACCCAGGATACTACCTATAAGAATGCCATCTATGTGGTCAACCAGAACTCTGCACCCGCAGCAAAGCTGAAGTTCACTCCACCCGATGGCCACAGCATTGTGGCCTGGCGTATCGACATGGGTCCCGCCGCCTGGGGCTACAACGACGCCACCAATTCTAAAGTCCAGATGCTTCTGAAGGCAGCCAATCTCAAATGCTCTGCGGATAACACTGAACTGACGTTTACCTGCCCCGGCTCCATCACCTATGGTGAAAAAACGTATCCGGCATTTGTAGCCGATGCTTCTCTGACCCCGGTGCTGAATATCACCGCAGCCGATCTGAACTTTGAAAAAGGCACGATCGTCTTGGGCAACGAGCTTTCGTCCGGCAGCGGCATCACGGCCACTCTGGTCTATTACAGTGTCACCGATGGCGTCAAAGGCTCCGAGGCTATGACGACCCGCCCCACTAAACCCGGTCAGTATCAGATCGCCGTCAGGCTTTCTGTCGATGGTGCTTCTGCCACCGACAAATATGCGAACCGCGTCAAGTGCGGCAATGTATATTACCAGGTCGATCCTTCTCAGGAACTGACCTCTGAAAAATGGAGATACCGGGTCGTTTCCAGCTCCGTCAACCTGACTGTTGACGAAAACGGTGAGCCGGTGGTTCCTTCCGGCACTGCCGGTGTGAAATATGCAGATGGCGTATTGACGATCTATCCGAAATTCGTTGTGCATTTCGGCGTCAATGATATCGTCAAGTGCAACATCGTCAATGAAGGCAAGCTGGACGGCGGTATCTTCACCGGTACTGTCACCAACAAGGGCGTTATTGAAAGCGGCATGTTTGTCAACAAGCCGGAGAACGCTAATTCCGTCAAATTCTCCTTCACCTCCGGTACTACTTTCTGCGGCCTGAACGACCCCTCCGGCACCACTTCTCTGTACATTGTGTGTACCGGCAAGGGGAGTTATCCCCAGCCCGCTGCAAGCTACAGCAACCCCAGCCGCACAGCTTGGGGCTGGCTGGGCGCAGCGACCTCTCCCAGTTTCAAGGGAACGACTTACGGTCCGATGAAGACGAATAACTGGACGCTGGTCTCCTCCATCAGTACCGCTTTGTCGGAACAGCTTTATGACGCTGTTGTGATCTATGCACCTGTTGCTTATATGGACAGCAGCGATCTGAGCATCGATTCCACCGGCAAGGTCGATATCTCCATCCCCGAGGTCGAAGCCACCGGTGTCACCTATACCAACAAGGCTACCAATGAAACCTTTGATTCCTATCCCACTGCCGCAGGCAGCTATACGGCACATGTTTCGCTGGAGTGCACCCGCAATTGGGATTCTCTCACAAGCCAGAGCCCTGTCATTCCCGCATCGGCTCTGCTTGCCGATGACGGCGTTGCCGCACTGTCCGAAGAGCAGGAGAACCCGCTCCGCCGCATTGCTCTGAAGGGCGATCTGTACTATTACGTCCCCAAAACGCTGGACGTCGATGTGACCGTGAAGCAGTCCACTCCGGCTTCCTCTGTCGTCGCCCTGACCGTTGACGAAAACGGCGCACCGGTGATCCCCGAAGGTGCAAAGGGTGTGCGCTATGAGAACAACACCCTGACCATCGACGAGCACACCACCGCGCAGTTTGCTCAGGGTTCTGCCGTCAAGTGCGATATCGTCAACAACGGCACGCTGGACGGCGGCCTCTTTACCGGCACTGTCACCGGCTCCGGCAGCATCGCACGCGGCCTGTTCCTGCACGACCCGAAGGCTGCTTCGCCCACCATGATGCTGTCTGTTCCGGAGAACGCATCCCTCAACGGCATCACAGCACCGGATGCTACCGGCCTTACCACCCTGTATGCGGTCAACGCGCTGGACGGTAAGGACAACGAGCTTCTGTTCATTGGCGATTATATCGGCACGGACCCGCATACGTTCTATGGCTGGGATCTCGTCTACTCCCTCGGTGACGAGGAGAACTCCGATGTCGAAAAGAATTATATCGGCCACACGCACTTTGAGCAGCCTATGTACGGCCCCATTCCGGACGGCATGAACGGCGTGAGGTGCATCTTCCTGCCCGTCCTGGAGATGAACGCCTCCGACCTGACCATTACCGCCGACAAGACGGAGAGCAAGATCGACGGTGCTGTTATTTACTCCGTGCAGTACGTGGATGAGTCCGACCCGAATGCTGCGCCGTCCACGGTGTATCCCACCAAGGCGGGTAGCTATAAAGCGATCGTCACCCTGACCTGCCCGGGCGATTCCACTTATTCCAAAGCCCGTGTGGCCCGTATCGGCAACCTGTGCTACCACGTCCCCGAAACGCTGGAGGTATCCTTCACGGTTGACAGTGAACCCGTGCCCGTAGTCCCTCCCACGGACGACACCGGCACCGTTGTAATTCCCCCGGACAAGACCGAGGTGAAGGGCGACGGCTGGACCGCCAAGAAGGACGAAACCACTGGCGAAACCACCGTTACGATCACCGGCGACAAGGACTTCAAGGACACTACCCTGAATTGCGACAAGATCACCATTGGCTCTGAGGGAACGACCACTACCGTTTCCAACATCACCACCAATGCGGATGTGACGGTTGCCAGCGGCAGCACCATTGAGGGCGGCACCTTCAGCGGCGATGTGTCCGGCACTGGCACCATTGCAGGCGGTACCTTTACCGGTACGGTCGATAGTTCTGTTACTGTCACCGGCGGCGTGTTCGCCAACGAGCCCGCCAACGTCACTGTTCCCAAGGCAAAGGTCACTGTTACCGGCGGTGCAACCGTCAACAACCTGACGAATGACAGCACCAATGAAAGCCGCAGCAGCACTGTTACCGTTGTTACCGGCAAAGAGCAGACGATCCAGCTTTCTGCCGAGATCGAAGGCCGTGATCTGATCGGCTGGAAGGAAACCGCGGGCGACAACGATCCCACTCTGAACACTGATTCTTCCATCACGATCCATGAGAATGATGAAACCGAACGCACCTTTACCCCTGTTGTTGTGATGAACGAAAAGGATCTCACTGCTGCAGGCGAAAGTAAGATCACAGGTGTGACTGTTACCTCTCTGCTGTACTACCCGGTAAATGATGCCGGTGAGATCACCGGTGAGGGCTCCGCAGAACGTCCTACCGAGGACGGCAGCTATATTCTGGTCGCAATGCTCGAGCTGAGCTCTCAGGAGCCCAGTGAGAACGGGATCGCTCTGTTCGCTGCTGAGAACACCGACCTCAGCCGTGTTGTGGAGCAGGACGGCATCGGCTACTATGTACCGGAAAGCCTGACTGTGGAACGCATCACCAATGGCGAGGATGTTCCTTCCGACACCGGCTCCGGCGATTCCGGTGCCGGCGGTGCAGCTGTGGCCGTGATCGGCGGTGCGGCCATTGGCGGCGCAGCCTACCTCATCGGCACGCAGGTGTACCTGACCAGCGTCCTGCCCGAGGGTGCATCCATCCCCACCAACCGCCAGCAGCTGGCCGACCTGCTGTGGACTGCCGCAGGCAAGCCCCAGCCCGCCAGCACCGCACTGTTCACCGACATCAGCGCCGAAGCCGCCGACAGCCAGAAGGCCGCCCGCTGGTGCGTGGAGCAGGGCCTGCTGAAGGATACCGGCAGCACCTTCAAGCCCGACAAACACACCTTCCGTCCTCAGGTCATCAAGGCATGGAACGACCTGCAGGCAAAACTGAACCCCCAGAAGTAATTCTGAAGCATCCCTGAAACGCAGAGAGGCCCTGCCGGGCAAACCGGCAGGGCCTTTCTGTTTCTCTGCACAAAATTCTGCGGCGGCATTTGTGCGCCCTGTCCATCGGCTGCGGCCCGCACCGCAAAAACAAAAAGCCCGGGACCCTTTTGTGAGCCGTCTGGCCCTGAAAGAGTCCCGGGTTTCGTTTTGTCTTTATGCGCCGGAAAATGGCCCGCCCGCCGCGCTCCATGCGCGGCACAGCAGCTCTTTTTGCGCCTTGGGCAGCTTTTTGAGCGCAGCTTCCCGCCGCAGGGCGCTGCGCTTATCCGCACAGCGCTCCACGTAGGCAAAGGCCGCTGCACCTCTGGCCCGGGTGTAGCGGGCCCCTCTGCCGCTTTTGTGGGCCTGCAGGCGGGCGGCGGGAGCGTTGGTCCAGCCGGTGTACAGCTGGCCGCCGGTACACCGCACCATGTACACGAAGGCGGGCTTGGGCCGGGCCGGATGCTCAGATGCGGCCATTGTTCTTTAACACCTGACGGCAGGCCGCAAGGGCGGTCTCCTTATCCTTGGCCGTGATCAGGAAGCGGCTGGCGTGGCAGAAGCTGATGCCCGGAATGCCGCTCTTCTGCTCAATGACCTCCTGCGGCTGACCGGCCCAGCTCTGGGGGAAGGGGAGCTTGGGGCGCTTGGTCTTGTGGTCGGTGACGCACTGGGCGCTCCAGCCGCCGCGCTGGCTGGGGTAGACCACGAACAGCGCATCCGTTTTGTACAGGCCGTTCTTCCACGGCAGGTAGCAGGGCAGCACCACGATGCCGTCCCGGGAGTTCTGATAGGCCTGCTGCACCTTTTCGTCGGCGCGGTTCACGGCGTTGGCGCTGGCGATCTGGTTTTCCAAAATCTGCTTTGCCACGGCCACGGCCTTGAAAAAGCAGGCGTCCTGATCCTCCCTGGAGTCCCACACCGGGTTAAAAAAGCCGATGGCATCACACAGGCTGTTCTGCTCGCCGGTGTTGTCGTTGAGGTCCAGCGGCTGGATAAAGTTCTCGTCGATGAGCCGGGCCTGCCGTTCGCCCACAAGGCCGGGGCCCAGCACCCGCCACAGCAGACCGAAAGCCGCGTAGGGCACACCGTTTGCGCGGTACTCCCGGGGCTCCTGATGATGGTCGAACATGCCATAGCCCACATCGTACACGATGCCGTCAAAGCCGTCCGGCACCACAAAGCCGCGGGTGATCTTGATATCCGGGCGCAGGATCTGCAGCAGCGCAGTGGCAAACACATCGTCGGCGTGGAACTTACCGGCATGGGTAAAGCCGTTTGCAGGAATTTTCATAGATGTACCTCGTTCCCAATAAAATCTCTGGCAACAGTATACCACACTTTGCCAAAAGGGACAACGAAAAGCCCCGGCTGTCGGGGGACAGCCGGGGCAAAACACATTGTTATTGGTTTACATTTTTGCTAAACATCTTATTGATAATCCACTGGAAGTCCGGCGTTACGTCCTGACCGTCCTTCGTGACAGTCCAGCCAGATGCAGTATACTGTGCAGTATACTTGCCGCCCTTTTCGTCGGTGAGGGTAGCAGTACCAGTAGTCATATTGAGGTCTTCCAGCGTGTAAACGTCATAGCCGTCCAGCACTCCGTCGCAAAGGCCCTTGTCGTTGCCAAAGCAGACTTCTTTATATACCGTCGTGATCTTGTCGCCCTTCCCATCATCATCGAAAATATAGGTCGGAACAGGGCTGTTGGGCTCAAAGCAAATCGTTGTTGTGCTGCCATGTTCGTCTCTGGACATTTCAGCATAGTACACAGTGCCGTTTACCTTTACGGTTGCAGAAGTAGCATTGCTGGTGCTCGGGGTCCCAGAAGTGCCGCCCTCCGGGCTGGTCGTTCCGCTGTGGGTCGTCTTCTGCTTGATTGCAGCCTTCTTGCCGCCTTCTTCAAGCAAAATATAGGAGTAAACCGTATTGTCCTTAATCTCCACTAACGATTTGTTCGTCTTACCCTGACTGGTTACTTCAGTATAGACAAGGTTGCCGTTTTTGGCTTCGATCATAGTTGCGGTTTGGCCTGCACTCTTGCCATAGCCAGTTATCTCTGTGCGCTGGTACAGCTTATCTTCAGTCTGATACTTTGTCAAGAACTGCACGTATCTGCTGTCAGCTGCCTTTTCGAGCAGTTTTTCGCCTTCTTTGCTGTTTGGATCAATGCCCTCTACAGCCGCAGCGTTGCTGTGGTAAGTAACGCCGGGAACCACACCGGAACCGCCGCCTGCGCCACCGCCGCAAGCGGTCATCATAGAAACAGCCATTGCTGCCGCCAGCAGAACGGCGGCTGCTTTTTTGTACAATCTCATAATACAAGCCTCCTGTTTTTTTGTTCCGAAGCACCCCAAAAATATGCTTCGCACCCACATCTTACCCCCCCCCCGGGCATCTTGTCAACCAATCTGAAAAAATTTGTCATTTTGCCCGGAACAGATGACCATTTTTTAGCAATATAACAACAGCCCCGGGACGGCAGATGCCGTTCCGGGGCTGAGGGTTTATGCAGTCAGTGCATTTGTTTTACTTTTTCTTTGCGGTGCGGGCAGGCTTGGAAGCGGCGGGCTTGCTCTCAGCCTTTTGGGCCGGGGCGGTCTCCGGCTCGCCCAGAGCCAGAATGCTGCTCAGCTCCTTCTGCACGGCGGCGTTGTTGTCGTCGGTGACGGCCAGCACATCGGAGTAGAACTGCTCCATGCCCTCGCGGGTGGAGAAGGTGGCAACGTACATCTGGTTGCCCATGGCGCCGCTCAGCGCGTCCGGGATGCGGTCCACCATGCGCATGTTCTGCTGGTACTTCTGCATGATCTGCTCGTGGCTGTACACAAAGTGCTTGCCGTCGCGGCGGCCTGCAAACGGGCAGTAGAAGTGCTCGCCCACCGGCATATCGGTGCCGCCAAAGGCGATCATGTCCGCCCAGATCTTGTAGACGTTGGTGGAGCGGGCAAAGTTGATCATATCCGGGGTGAAGCCGCCGCAGGGGCGCATGTTGACTTCCAGTGCCACGATCTGGCCCTTTTTGCCCATGCTGGCCTGATCCTCGGTCATGCGGAAGAACTCAAAGTGGATGAAGCGGCTCCGGACGCCAAAGCTCTTGACGACGGCACGGCCTGCGGCGCGGGTGTCCTCGGGCAGGTCCTTGATGATGTAGTAGATGGAGTTGTCGTTGTCGTTGACGATATCCATGATGGACATGGGGCTCACGTTGCCGGCCTCAAAGATGGGGTTGCCGTTGGCATCGATGATGGCATCGTAGCTGTTCACCTCGGCCCGGACGAACTCCTCCATGATGTACTCCACATCCGGGTGATGGGCCGTCTTCTGCACGAGGAACTTTTTCAGGTCCTCGTCGCTGGACAGCTTGTGGGTATCGGATGCGCCCACGCCGTTATCCGGCTTTACCACCACCGGGTAGCCCACCTCTTCGATGAACTTCCGGCAGCCCTCGTAATCGTCCACCATGTGGTAGCGTGCGGTGGCGATGCCGGCCTTCTTGTAATACTCCTTCATCTTGCTCTTGTACTTGATGCGGGGCATATCGTCGGTCTGGAAGCCGGAGGTGATGTGGAAATCGGTGCGCAGGGCTGCGTCCCGCTCCAGCCAGTATTCGTTGTTGGACTCCAGCCAGTCGATGCGGCCATACTTGAAGGCAAAGAAGGCCACGGCGCGGTAGACCTCGTCGTAGTTTTCCAGACTGCCCACCTTGTAGTACTCGTTCAGGCTGTCCTTCAGCTCCGGCTTCAGCTCATCGTAGGGCTGGTCGCCGATGCCCAGCACGTTCATGCCGTTGTTTTTCAACTCATGACAGAACTGCCAGTAGTTGGTGGGGAAGTTGGGCGAAATAAAAATGAAATTCTGCATGGTTTTACGATTCCTCTTTCCTCTATAAGAAAACCCTCTCAGTCAACGCTTACAGCGTTGCCAGATTCCCCTTTTTGTCGCTTACGCGACATCTTCCCCCGACCGGGGGAAGTCTTTCCTCAAAAGGGGGAGCTTTTTCTGCTTTTCCGTCAGATGCATCAAAGCTCGCCCTTCGGGAGAGCTGGCGCGTCAGCGCCTGAGAGGGTTTGTTTTACTGCTGTCCCAGAATATACGGCATGTAATATGCAGTCTGCTTATACCACCAGTTCCAGTCGTGGTTGACATCGTGGCCCCACAGGTCCACCCAGATGGGGATGTTCTTGGCCTCGAAGATGCGCTTGAGGAACCATGTGGTGTCCGGCTGCTCCCAGTCGCCCTGACCACAGCAGATGACCGCCTTCTGGCTGCGATACAGCTGCATGTAGGGGTGATCCTCCGGGAAGTTCTTCATGTAGTCCACGGGCGAGTTCATGTACACCAGCTCGTCCATGTAATTGCCGAAGCCGTAGTGGGCCGTGTAGATGCCGCTGAGGGCCAGACAGCCGCAGAACACATCCGGGCGGCGCAGGTACAGGTTGACCGCATGGGTGGCACCCAGACTGCAGCCAAAGGCAATGACGCCGGGCAGATCGTCCCAGCCGTTGCGCTCCTTGGCCAGATACTGGATCTTGGGCACAGCCTCCTCCACGATGTAGCGCAGCCACTGCTCATAGCGGCGGATGCGCCAATAGGGGTCGCCCTGCGTGTCGGACCATGTCTCCTTGTCCATGGTATCGATGGAGAGGACCATGATCTGCCCGGACTCGATCCACGGGGCAAGGGTATCGTTCATGTGGAAGTTCTCAAAATCGAAGAAGCGGCCATCCTGACAGGGGATGTACAGCATCGGGCGGCCTGCGTGGCCGTAGATCTTGCACTCCATGTCACGGCCCAGCGCCGGACTGTAATCCTTGAAATACTGCATTTCCATGGTGTTTCCTCCTTTGATGTGGACCCTCTCAGGCTCACTTTGTTCGCCAGCTCCCCCGAAAGGGGGGAGCTTTTTCTGCCTTACCGCCAGATGCATAGAAGCTCGCCCTTCGGGAGAGCTGGCAGCGCCGTCAGGCGATGCCTGAGAGGGTTTTACTCCTCCACCTCATACATCAGGGTGTGGAACATAAAGGGCAGCTGCTTTTCCCAGCTGGCTTCGCTGTGGGTGCCGCCGGGCACGATGCGGCTGGTGAGGTGGATGCCCCGGGTCAGTACCTTGCTGCACATCTCGGCAAAGCCGCGGCGCATGCCCTCGTGGTTGCCCATCTCGCGGGAGCCGTAGTCCATGTACAGCACGGTGCCGGGGTCCAGCTTTGCCCGGCCCACAAGGCCGGAAAGCTTTTCCGGCGAGACCCAGATGGACGGCGACAGCGCCGCCGCACGGCTGAAGACCTCATTGTACTGCAGCAGGGCGTACAGGCTCATCAGGCCGCCCATGCTGCTGCCGCCAATGAAGGTGTGCTCCCGGTCGGGCAGGGTGCGGAAATTGTGATCGATGAAGGGCTTGAACCGGTGGATGTACCAGCTCATGGTGGCCTGCCCCTTGCCGTCGAAGTGGCCGAACTGCGGGTCATCGAACCGGTAGGGCGAATACTCCACCAGCCGCTCGTTGTTGGCCCCGGCATTGCACTCCACCGCCGCCACGATCAGCGGGGTGTCGGTATAGTCCAGATAATCGGCCACGCCCCAGCTCTTGCCAAAGGTGGCGTCCTCGTCAAAAAAGACGTTCTGGCCGTCGAACATATACAGCACCGGATACCTGCGGTCCGGCTCGGCTTCATACATCGTGGGCAGATAGACATAAACTCTGCGCTGCTCGGTGCCATTGACGGCAGGGTAGCTCACGCTCCATTTTTTAACCATGGGTTCATCCCTCTCAATCTTTCCTGCACATGGCCTGCCGCAATGCAGGCCGCTGTTCTGTTTTCAGTTTAGCACCGCAGGGCACAGAAAGCAATTGCGCCGGGAAATTTTGGAGGTTTGACGGAGAGACCCTCTCAGTCTGCTCACTGTGTTCGCCAGCCGTTCCCCTTTCTGGCTTCGCCATCTTCCCCCGGCCGGGGGAAGTCGTTCCACTCAGGGGGAGCTTTTTTCTGCTTGGCCGCCAGATGCGTAAAAGCTCGCCCTTCGGGAGAGCTGTCAGCGCCGTCAGGCGCCGACTGAGAGGGGGCAATATACGGCAAACGCCGCCGAGCGGAGGCCTGGCGGCGTTTGCTGCTATTCTGAATAAAAAGGTTCTCTCCGGAGAATCGGGATCAGTTCTTTTTCTCCACCGGCACGATCCAGCCCTTGGTGTCGGGGAGCTTGCCCCACTGCATACCGGTCATGGTGTCGTACAGCTTCTGGGTGACAGGGCCGATCTTGCCGTCGCCGATGTAGGCGTGCTCGCCCTTCCAGACCAGCTCCTTGACGGGGGAGACGACAGCGGCGGTACCGGTGCCGAACACCTCTTCCAGCTTGCCTTCGCGGGCAGCAGCCATGATGTCGGCAATGGCGATCTTGCCTTCCACCACCTCATAACCCCAGTCCTTCAGCAGCTCGATGCAGCTGCGGCGGGTGACGCCGGGCAGAACGGTGCCGACGGTAGCAGCGGTGTACACCTTGCCGTCGATCTTGAACATGATGTTCATGCTGCCAACTTCTT
>ERZ1035025.1533-NODE-1533-length-11298-cov-9.927422_pt1 | contig 11298 bp, 15 predicted proteins | sample MGYA00520619_ERZ1035025 | MGnify/ENA primary metagenome ERZ1035025 (study PRJEB33766, sample SAMN09781742) | gut metagenome | biome: gut microbiome | host: Homo sapiens | place: Madagascar | study: EMG produced TPA metagenomics assembly of the PRJNA485056 data...
AGGAGCGAACTGAATTGAACAAAGGAAATGTTATAGAAATTAGATGTAAAAAATGTAAAAAGAGATTTTTTGATTACTTGATAAATGATGATAAAAGCAGCGACATGGAAGTTGTGATGAGTGGAATCAGTCTTAAATGCGAACGCTGTGATCGCGTTATGGTTATGAAGAAGTATACACAGGGATATTTAATCAGCCATAGCAAAAATGGAGTATTTAAGATATAAATTGAATTATGGCTCACCTGATAAGGGCGGCATATTTCGTAAAAGCTACACAGAGTGTAGTGAAATAATGTCAAGCACCAGAGACGCAGGGAAATAAGGTAACTTAGTTACTTTGTTTCTCTGCGTTTTGTTTTTTGTTATGTAAGAAATTGTTATATTTTCCAATGTATTCAGATGATATTTAGCAAATGCAAAATTTGTCGCAATATGTTGACAAAACTGGATAAAAATGGTAATATGCAAGTCACAATTGAATATTGAGAACTGTCTAAAATCAAAGGAACAAATATTAAACTTAAAGAAATGCAATTTAGATTAATAAGAATGAATATTTGAAATGTATAAAATGGTTTAAAAATATGCCGGAAAAATTGATAGAAGAGTGATAGAAAAAAGATTAGGCAAAGTACGATAGAAGTTTTAATACATATTTGATTTAATAAAGAAAAAATTTAAAGACTTACATAACAAAATTAGAAAATTTTAGAAGAGTAGAAATTTAGACTTGAGAAGATTTTGCGTTTTGTTGTGGAGGTCTTTTTTTATTTACCTCCACGAAATTTAGAGAAAAGGAGGTGAAGCAGAACATGGAAATCCAAGATGAAGTCTTTGATGCAGAGCTGATGGGCAGGCAGCTGAAGAAACTGCGTAATGCATCAAAACTCAGTCAGGAAAGATTTGCAGAGAGACTGGGGATGAGTAGAGACACAATCTATAATTATGAAAAGGGAAAAACAGCTATACCTCATGATCTCATAAAGAGACTTTGTCAGGAATTCAATGTATCTGCTGATTATTTCTATTTCAATATAGACAAGCCTCTAATAGAACCTATAAATATATTAGATTCATTTGATAGAACACTGCAGGAATGTACTGATTTTGAAAAACAACAACTTATGGATATGTTGAATATTATACGAAGGAAACCAGTTGCAGTATAAAATGCGTAAAATCTTACGAAGAAATATTGATATTTCGGAAGGACGCTCCGTTTTTGGATGCGTCTTTTTTTTATACAATTTAGTCATGGTTGATGACCAAGCATGACAGGAACACAAATTACTGAATATAAGAGCAAACGAACACTGAATGCTGATATGTCAGAGACCATAAATTGATCTATGACAACTTAATAGGACACGCATATCCCACGAGCTTATATCGCCTTGTCTATGACAGGGTGGCAGAATCCCATTTCGTGCGATGACTATCCTCGGAGCTGCAGCCGATTATGAGAAACGTGACAGCAGGAGCCTTTAAGGATAAGAGCAGAGGGTTGTGCCTACCGGATTAGCAGCCGGAGGTAATGAGATAATAAGTGCACCTGAATTTCAGCAAAATGCATTTTCAGAGAGTGGCTACTTTCGTAAGTCCAGATGGGCAGGAAACTACGAAGTGTTTGTGGCTGGCAAAGGATATGTTACCCGGACAGGGGAGAACCGAGAGGTTGGGAAGATTTTTTATCTTCCCACACAAGCTGATTTATGGTCACTGACAGAAAAGAAATGTTTAGGTGTGATGGTGTGGAGGGTACTGATAAGTCAGCTTATGTGAGGAGATAAAGTGCGCACAGTATCAAATCAAATATTGTTTATAAGGAGATTTTAAGATGGAAAGAGCAATTATATATTATGCAAAAACAGGATTAGAGGCTACAGATCATTTTGTGCCGGAGTTGCTTGAAAAGTATTGTAAGGATAATGGCTATGAAATTGTAGCTATGCTTTCAGAGCCTGCTTCTACAGAAGGAGTTTCATTTCCGATGAAATATGCGTTTATCGGTTTAAATATGGAGGAAGATGTTAATACAATCATAACACTTTCAAAGGATATGATTGGTGCAACAGATGAGACCGTCATTGATACACTTGGAAAACTCAGCGAATATGATATCTATGTGGAGGATATTAATGGAGAACTTGAAGAGTGTTATGAGATGATGTACAAAGAGCCTGTTCAGGAAAGTGATGTAAGAAGGCTGGTGCTTGATACGGTATCAAAGTTCTATCATAACATCAGAGCTTGCAGATAGGAGGAAATATGCAGGATTCCAAGGAAAAGCAGTGTCTGATATTTGTAAGAAATAATGCAAATGATACAGCTGACCGTATCGAGGCATATGCAAAAAAGTCCGGCATGGAAGTTGTTGAGACAATTTTTAATACAGATAAAAAAGCGGTTGAACGATTAAGATATTATATTGAAAGAGATGCCATTATCTGTGTGCTGGTAAGAGATGTGGTAGACATTTCAATGGAACTTAATGAGATTAAAGCTGTAATGACACTTGCAGCGGAACATGGAATCAGTATTAATGCAGAGAGCAGGGGCTATGAACCTGCTCTCATTTCTTTTGAATGATATGACAGAAGAAAATAGAAAATTAAAACTGATTACATTTCCGGGCGAAACAGTAGTGATTGATGAACATGGGAAACGGATTGTTGCCTGTCCGACAGAGGATGAGGCAGAAGAGTATATCAGGGAACAGGAGGAATGACATAGATGAAACTGAACAGGGGCGATATTGTTATTGCAAATCTGGAATCAGTAAGTAAAGGGAGCATTCAGAAGTATACAAGACCTTATATTATTATCTCAAATAACAAGGCAAATCAGTATTCACCGGTTGTCACAGCAGTAGCCATGTCCACAAAAACATGGAAAAAGAAATATCTGCCAACCCACTGTCTAATACCGGCTGCAAAGGTAAATGTTATCGACACAGATTTTGAGGTATTTGACAGTATGGCATTATGCGAGCAGATTGTATCCATTGATGTAAATGTTCAGATTGAGAGGGTAGTTGCTGCAATTTCAGATATGGAACTACTTGATAAGATTACTGAATGTGTAAAAATCCAGATTGGGGCATATGAAAAGTACAATTAAATATTACCGGGGCATTTGCTCCGGGTTACATAGCCACCTGTATTCTATGGGTGGCATTTTTACTGAAAGGAGAATGGATTTAATGACAGTAGATGAATACAGAGCATTGCTTGATACTGATTTTAGTGATGTTACGATTAATGAAATGCCCGATATGGCATCTTATCATGCTGATCTGAATGATACGATTGAAAAGAGACAGCAGAAGTTTATAAGAAAAGTCGGAAATCCCTATATGATGAGAGTAGGGAAGATGAAAGTTAAAGTAAGCTTTGCCAATAATGGAGTTTCCATAGAAGAAGCTTTCAAAAATATGTTGCTTACAGTTTAGAATCTTTTTTCAGAATCATATGGAAAATGAAAGGGAGTTGTGCTATGATATGTTCAAGGACTAAATGAATATGGCATAACTTCCTTTGATATTTTAGTTGGGTACATCTGACGTAGAATATTTAAAGGAGTGTTGCGATATGAGTAAACAAATCTCAAAAATCTATCATGCAGCCATCTACGTGAGATTATCTAAGGAGGATGGCGATGTTTCTACCAGCGCAAAAGCTGAGAGTAATAGTATTTCAAATCAAAAGGATTTCATCCGAAATTTCCTTGCAGACAAAAAAGACATTAGAATAGTTAAAGAATATGTGGATGATGGTTATTCCGGCTCTAATTTTGACCGTCCGTCTTTTCAGACGATGATGGAAGATATTAAGCGAGGAGTAATTGATTGTGTGGTGGTAAAGGATCTTTCACGTTTTGGACGTGAGTATATTGATTCAGGTCGATACATCGAAAGATTATTTCCGGCTCTTGGTGTAAGGTTTATCGCAATCAATGATAACTATGATAGTGTGACTGGAAAGTCACAGGGTGATGAGATTATTATTCCGTTTAAAAACCTGATAAACGATGCATATTGCAGGGATATCAGTATAAAGATACGAAGCCATCTGGATGTAAAGAGAAAAAATGGTGAATATATAGGTGCATTTGTTCCCTATGGATATGAAAAATCGGAAGATGACAAGCACAAGCTGGTTATTGATACTTATGCAGCAGGTGTTGTGAAAGAAATCTTCCGGCTGAAGCTTCACGGAATGAGTCAGGAGACAATAGCAACGCAGTTGAATGATGAGGGTGTACTTGCACCTATGGAATATAAGCAGAGTACAGGGAGCGGTTATCAGACCGGATTTTTACAGAATGATAAGTCGGTATGGAGTTCAGTCACAGTCCGCAGGATTCTTGAAAATGAGATTTACATTGGAAATCTTGTTCAGGGCAAAAGAACAACACCAAATCATAAGGTTAAACAGGAGGTTGTTAAGCCAGAAGCCGACTGGATAAGAATTGAGAAAAACCATGAGCCGATTATAAGTGACAGGGACTTTGAGATTGTTCAAAGACTGTTAGGAATGGATACGAGAATCTCTCCGGATTCCGATGTGGTCTATAACCTTTCCGGTATTGCAGTATGTGCAGACTGCGGTGCACCAATGACAAGAAAAATTACTACAGCAGGCGGTAAGAAATACGCTTACTATATCTGCTCTAATCATAAAATGACAAAGCAGTGTTCACAACACTCAATATCAGTATCGCTATTAGAGGATACTGTGCTTGAAATGCTAAAGCTTCATATCAAAAATGTAATGAATCTGGAAGAAATACTTGATTATATTGGAGAAATTCCCTTCCAGCAGCTTGACGTGAAAAATCTTGAAGCAAGAAAACAGAAGAAGCTTGAGGAAGTTGAGAAGTGCAAAAGACTGAAAACTTCATTGTATGAAGATATGAAGGACGGAATTCTTACCAAGGAGGAATATCTTGAACTTCATGAGGCATATCTGAAAAAGGCAAAAGAGGGAGGAGAAATGATTCGCCAGATTGAGAGAGAAATTGCTTTAATTCTTGACGAGAAGGATGATAAGCATATCTGGATGAATTATTTTACCGAATATAAGGATATTAAGGAACTGACCAGGGATGTGGTTGTGAAACTGATTTCTGAGGTAAGGGTTTCAGAGAATAAAGAGATTGAAATCGTATTTGATTTTGATGATTGTTATAAGCAGTTATTAGAATCGGTCGAAAAACTTGGATACCAAGTAGATAAAGAACCGGATGGACAACTAAATATCAGCAGAAGGGAGGCTGTGTAATATGGCAAGAAAAAGCAGAAAAAATGTGATACCACAGGAAAGCACAGCCTTACCGGATAAAGAGAAGAAGGTTCTTTTTAAGGCTGGATTATATGCAAGACTGTCCCATGAAAAGGAAGAGAACATTGAGAGAGGGACAATCGAAACACAGATGGAGCTTATGAAGAATTATGTCAAAGATCACGAAGATATTGTGATTGAAGAGGAATATTATGATGCTTCCTTTACTGGTACTAATTTTGAAAGACCGGATTTCCAGCGAATGCTTGAGGATGCAAAAACAGGAAGAATTAACTGTATTATAGTTAAGGATTTATCGAGACTTGGCAGAAATTATGTGGAGATGGGGAACTACATTGAAAGAGTGTTTCCTTTTCTCAATGTAAGATTCATTGCTGTTACGGATGATTTTGACTCGTTCAGACCGGGCACAGACCTTATGATGCCTTTGAAAAACATCGTAAATGAGTTTTATGCTAAGGATATTTCAAAGAAAGTTTCAACTGCACATCGTAGAAAATGGACTACTGATGAATATATGTGCGGTTTTGCTCCATATGGATATCTGAAATCCAAGACGGAGAAGAACAGAATTGTTGTGGATGAAGCAACTGCTGGAAATGTCAGGCTTATTTATAAATTGTTTTTAGAGGGCAAAGGATATACACCAATTGCAAAATATCTGAATGAGCAGGGAATAATGTCACCATTGATGTATTTAAAATCTCTTGGTTACCAGCTGAACGTAAAAACCAATGGTGTATGGACCAAAACAACAGTTAAGTCAATACTGACAAATCAGGCATATATTGGTTCGGCGGTGCATGGGAAAGTGGTAATTGAGAAATACAATAATATTCCACTCCATGCAACAGATCCAAGTGAATGGGTCATTGTTGAAAATACGCATGAGCCGCTTGTTGACAAAGAGACATTTGAAAAGGCACAGGAAAGAGTAAAGGAAATCTCGGATGCTTATTTTGCAAAAGAGTTTACAAAACACCCACCTAATGAAATGAATCTGCTAAAGGGAAAAATCGTATGCGGAGACTGTGGCAAGGGAATGAGACTTTCTCCAAGAACAACAAAATCGTATGTATATTTTTGTGGAACTTTTTCAGATGGTATTAATCCGGCATGTTCAAGACACAAAATTGATCAGGAGGAAGTCAACAAAGCTGTCTTTGCTCAGATTTCAAATCATATGCGTTGCTGTATTGACGCATTAAAAGTGATACGGGAATTAAATACAAGAAGCAGCGGACTGAAAAAATACGATGTGTATGAAAAAGCCATTACCAGACAGCGCAGGGAACTGGAGAAAGTAAACCGCAAGTTCTCTGAGTTATATGGAGATTACTCAGAACATTTGATTAATGAGAGCGAATATCTGACATTAAAACAGCAGTATCTTCTAAAAAGCGAAGCTTTGAAGAAGGAGATTGATAATCTTTTAGTATCTCAGAACCTGTATTCAAAGAATTATAAGATTGATGAAGACTGGGAAAACCTTATCAATAAATATCTGAAATGCAGAAAGCTTAACAAAGAGCTGGCAGCTGCATTTGTTGACAAGGTACAGGTGTTTGAAGATGGAAGAATTTCCGTAAATCTGGTTTATGATGATTGTCTGGAAGAACTGTTACAGGTAAAGAATAAGAGAGAAGGTGATTTGTATGAGTAAGATAACTGCTATGTATATTCGCCTTTCTATGGAAGATGAGGATGTATCATTAAATCAGAAGGAAGAGAGTAACAGTGTATCCAGTCAGAGGGAATTGTTAGAATCATTTATTGGCAATCATTCGGAGCTTAAGGATACGAAGGTACAGGAATACTGTGATGATGGATTTACCGGAACAAAATTTGAAAGACCGGGCTATATGAAGCTTATGGAGGATGTCCGAGCTGATAAAATATCCTGCATTGTTGTAAAGGATTTATCCAGACTCGGAAGGGATTATATTGAAGTCGGTAGTCTTCTGGAGCAGATACTTCCACTTTATCAGGTACGAGTTATTGCAGTTAATGACAATTATGACAGCGATAACTATGATGGTTCGACGGGCGGTATGAATGTTGCGTTTAAGAACTTAATCTATATGCTTTATAGCAGGGACTTGTCTAATAAAGTCAGTTCTGCAATGCACACAAGGATACTGAAAGGTGAGAACATCAGTGGTCAGTTAAGGTATGGATATGTCAAAGACCCAAATGATAAGCATAAGATTATTGTAGATCCGGAAGCAGCAGAAGTGGTTAAGCTGATATTTGAACTGACCGCACAGGGCAAAAGTAAAACGGAAGTGGCAAATTACCTAAATGCTCAGGGTATTGATACACCATCTGCATATAAAAAGAGAAAAGGAAGCAGAAACTTTTTTCATGCAGTTGAAGTAAAAAGTCTGTGGAGTACTTCTTCTATCCGGGATATATTAAACGATGAAGTTTATCTTGGAAAACTGATATGGAATAAAACTAAGAAGAGGATAGGCAGCAATAACACTTCAAGCTATGTTCCTAAAGACGAATGGATGGTGATAGAAAATTGCCATGAACCCATTATTACTCAGGAATTATTTGATATGGCACATGCTAATTCAAAAAAATATATTCGTCCAAAGCGTGGTAAGAGAAACTATAATCCGTTTTATTATTGTGGGGTATGTGGCAGAGCCTTGGCACCCAGCAAAAGGGTAAAAGGTGACATTCTTCTTTGCTTATCGTCCAGAATTGAGAAAAATTCTCCATGCAAAAGCAACAGGGTGGAAATTGCCAGGGTTGAAGATACAATCATGAAAACTGTAAATATGTATGCAACAGCTTATCTGGATGAGAAAGGAATAAAGAAAGCTGGTAAATCGAAAGAAGTATCTCCGGAAGAAAAGATTGCAAAACTTGAAAAGAAGGTGAAGAGCCTCAGCAGTAAAAAGATGATGTTGTATTCTGATTATAAGGATGACAAGCTCACAAGAGAAGAGTATGTCAAGCGTTCAAAGGCGATGATGGAGAAGATTGATGAATTGCATCAGGAAATTGAACAGCTTAAAACAGAAATACCGCCAGAAGATAATTCTTCCAGTAAGTTTGAGACACAGTTAGAAAGTATCATCAATATGGAATCTTTTGACAGAGAGAAAATCCAGAAGGTAATCAAAAAAGTGATTATCAATGGAGAGGACAATATAGAGATTGTATGGAATACAGATGATCCATTTTTCAAGTAAGATGGATGCTTATGGAGTTTGGAGTGTCGAGAAAATATGGCACTCCTTTCTTCTGCAGGCATAAGTATTGCTTTCAATATACAGCGATAGCAGGTATAATAGAAAGTGATATTTGAGGGTACAAAAAAATTAAATTTTTTTTGGTCTAGGGTTGACACGAGCAGGAAAAGGATTTCCTGACATTTCATTGATTGAGCCATTAGCCAATGTATTACAGGTATCGATACCGGAACTATTGTCTGGAGAACAGATTATCAATCACAATCGTTCTGCAAATATTTTGAAATCAAATCTTTATGTTTGTCCTATTTGTGGAAATATTTTGCATGCTACAGGTTCTGCAATGATTTCATGTTGCGGTGTGACGTTGCCACCTTTAGAAGCGGAGCAGGCTGATGATGAGCATCAAATAAAATGTGAGAAAATTGAAGACGAATTATTTATATCAATGCAGCATCCAATGACGAAAGAACATTATATTTCATTTATGGCGTATTGCACAGGAGAACGATTTGAGTCTGTAAAGCTCTATCCAGAAAGTAATATCGAAGTGCGTTTTTTCAACAGAAAACATGGAATACTGTATTGGTATTGTAATCATCACGGACTATTTAGTAAACGAATTTAGGAGAAAATTAAAATGAAAGTAACCGTATTTAATGGAAGTCCCGCAGGGACTAAAAGTGCAACCAATGTCATTGCCAGTGCCTTTTTAAAAGGAGCAAGATCAGCAGGTGTAGAAACTGAAAATATATTTTTAAGCGACTATCATATTACCCAATGCCAAGGATGCTTTGCCTGTTGGTTTAAGACACCTGGAAGATGTGTTATACAGGATGATATGGAGCAATTATTACAAAAATATAATGAATCAGATATTGTGTGCTTTGCTACTCCAGTATACACATGGAATATGACAGCACTTCTGAAAAATTTTGTAGATCGTTTGGCACCACTGAAATCACCAAAGATTAAAGAAGAAAAAGGGAATTTTGATTTGCAGGACTCTAAGGACAAAACTCAAAAGTTTGTAATAATTTCAAATTGTGGTTTTCCTGGTGAAAACAACTTTGATGTGCTTCGTGCAGCAGTTGCATGTTGTAATCCTTCTCTTGAAATCTATCGTAATTGTGGAAAACTATTAAAAAGCAAAGATCCAGAAATTATTGAAACTGTTTCACAGTGGTTGGACGTAGTAGAACAGACGGGAAAGGAAATGGCTATTCAAGGAGAAATTTCAGAAATGACAGAAAAAGATTTAAATATGCCATTGATGTCGATTATAGACTATGTAACTTATATTCAAATGAAATAATAGTGATACAAGAATATATGCTCTATTGCTTAATAAAAATAATAAAGGAGATTATATATGGAGAAGTGGTATAAAGCACAAATTAATCAAATGATAGAAAAAATTAATGATGAACATTTTCTAAAACAATTGTTCATCATAATAAACAATCATGTTCAAAAGAAAGATTAATCATTCTTTTCAGACTCTAAAGAATCATTTAATAAAAAAGTCATTATTATGATACCACACTATATATAAGTGTATCATGTAATGACTTTTTTCATTGTAGCTACTAATATATGAATATGATAGACTAATGTTAAATCAAACAAAATTTATTACCTTATATGAGATTACGGCTTTGTGGTGGTCTTTTAATAAACAGAAAGAGAATGATAACAGGTATAAAAAATATTAATTTTAATACTATTGTAGATTATATAACGGTTATAATCTCGTCGGCTTTTGATTTCGTTAAGATTTTCAATATTCATTCCAAGTTCATTTGCTGAAGAAACGATTATTTGCTTTATTTTTCTTTTTTGTCCCTGGGAAAGTTTTGTATCTATTGTGATATCTATATCTTCTGAAAAACGTTGAATAATCTTATGGCATTTACTTAAAGAGGTACCACCTTTGAAAACTATATAGGGCATTTTTTCTGATAGCAAACGAAGGAGCATAGTAACGTAATAATCTTTTTCTATTGCCTGTGCCATTATACCATTTTTCTCATAAGTCAAAGCAATCGCGTCTTGAAACAGTTCTTTATTATTATGCAAGTATGCCATTATAAATCACCCTCGTTTCTACCAGGTTTTTATAAAGTTTATCAGGATAATATGAAAAGTAAGGTTCAAGATCAGAAATTTTTAAACCTATATTATTCATATATTGATAAAGTCGTTTTTGCAAATCTGTTCCGGATATTTCTGAATAAACATCTATGTCTTTTAACATATCAAGAAATTGCAACGCCACATAATTTTTCTCTGTTACATTAATTTTGGGTTTTCTGATAATTACACGCGACTTGGCTAAAGTTGTTTCACGATAATTATTTGTTGCTCTATTTGAAACAATTTCATATTGCATAGGAACCTGAGTAGTAAGTCCTAGTTGGTTAAAAAATAATAAGCCAGTAATATAACCGCAACGTTTATTATTATTCTGCAGATATTTGTATTCTAAAACCTTTTCTAAAGTAGGTCGTGTACCAGATTTGAAGATACTTTTTTTGGGCAAATAATAGATACCTTTATCAAAACGTTTTATTTTTCCTACATCAGTTAATTTTTTTAGTTGTTGACGGACATTATTTCCAGTCATTCCTTCAATCTGTATATCAGAAAGAAAAAAAGGTTCATTTTCTTTGTATTTTTCTATAAGGTACTGATACAAATTAGACATATTGCACCTCCAATTAACAAAAATGTTTTTGCATAGTTCTTTTTTGTTATTATATCTATTTTAGAATAAAATATCAAGAT
>ERZ1035025.1535-NODE-1535-length-11290-cov-8.242012_pt1 | contig 11290 bp, 8 predicted proteins | sample MGYA00520619_ERZ1035025 | MGnify/ENA primary metagenome ERZ1035025 (study PRJEB33766, sample SAMN09781742) | gut metagenome | biome: gut microbiome | host: Homo sapiens | place: Madagascar | study: EMG produced TPA metagenomics assembly of the PRJNA485056 data...
CATGGTCTTGAGGGTATCGATCGAAATTTCAGACATAAAAAAGCTGCCTCCTTTTCAGTGGCAGCTCTCGTTTCTTCTTTTCAGGGAACACAAACACGCACCGTGTGCATTCACACACAGCAGGGTCTGCGCAAAGCAGAAACGGCGGCTGCCATCATATAAAGTAATCGGGGAGAAAGACTGCTGCTACTGCCAGCAGGTTCCATGACAACCACCTCGTTTTCCTGTTGTAAAAAGACACTTTTTGCCTTTTCCGCCCATTACTTTACCACTGCTTTTTTGCCGCGTCAACCCTGCTTTTTAAATTTTTCCGTTTCTTTACAAAAAGTAAAAGTGCCCGATGACATTTTTCGTATCATCAGGCACTTTTTATACTTTTGCAGTAGGCAGTTCAGCAGATGCGTCCGGCCAGCGGGCCGGGAGTTTCTCCGAGGACCGTCCGCTGGGGTGGGACCCTATTGCCGAAGGCAATAGGGCGGGCGATGGAATGGCCCGTCTCGTGTCCGAGGAGAAAGCTACCGGCACACTGGCCCTTCATCTCTTACAGCGTTTCTACGGTATCAAACAGGTCTTTTGCGGCTTCCACAGCATCCTTGCTGCCAAACACCACCCGCACGCCGTTTGCCATGGCGGCACCCAGCTCTGCGGCCTGCTCCTTCAGCAGGGCGGCATCCACAGCGCACAGGGCTCTGCGGTCGGCCGACACCATCTCGTCCGTGATGCCACAGAAGTACCGGCGGTCGATCTCCCGGGCCTCGGCGCGGGGCTTGCGGGGAGTGTCCAGCTTGGCTGCGGCACCCACGATAAAATCGTTCAGATCTTTTTCGGTGTATTCCCGGGCTGCCAGTTCTGCCGGGCCTTTTGCAAAGGTGTCGTAGCTTTCCTTTACATGGGGGTCGCGGTAGGTGTACAGGTACTCCACGCCGTCCGAGGAGAGCATTCCGGTGCCGTAAGCGCCGCCCACCTCGCGGATGCTGTGCCACAGGTATTCGTAGCTCATCACGCGGGCCAGCACCTTGCGGTCGCTGCGGCGCTCCATGGGCCACACCAGCACATCGTAGTTCACGCCGCCATCGATCACGAAGGCTTCATTCACCGGCGGGGTCAGCGGCTCGGTGTAAGGTCTCGCCGCAGCACGGTCCTCGGCGGCAAAGTGGCTTTCCGGCAGCAGGGTACGCAGTCTGGCAAGGGCATCCTCGCTGCCGTGCAGGCTGACGGTGAGCTGCGCGTGCTGCAGCACCTCGGTGCGCAGAGCATCCAGCTTTTCGCCCAAAGCAGCCCAGTTGCCCCGCTCCTGCACGCCGCACAGGAACTTATAGTAGCTCACGCCGCTGCAGCGCTCGCTCACCGCACCGTCCACCGTGTAGTGGGCACCAGCGCGGGTGGCTGCGTATACATTGCCCTGCTGGATGAACTGCTGTTCCATGTTCAGCTTCTGCTGGCTCAGCACCCGGGCAAAGGCAGCTTCTGCCGCCGGGCCGGTGAGGATGGTATCATACAGCCACTCGCCGCCCAGCTCCACAGCCTTATCCAGACTGCGTTCCAGAAGGCTCAGGCACAGGCTCAGTTTTGCGTGGCAGGGTGCGCCCTCCTGACGGCCGGTCCAGATGTCCAGCTGCACGCGGCTGTCGCCCAGCCATGTGCTGCGCAGGGTGTTCAGCTGCCGGGCGGTATGCTTACTGCTGTCCAGTTCGTCCAGCACATCGGTCAGCAGGTCAAGATACTGCATGTCCTCGGGCTTCACATTGCCAAGGTCATAGTAGAAATTCAGATACAGGCTGCCCGCCGAGGGGTGATGCAGCAGCTGTGCCCCGGCCAGCAGTTCCCGCGTTCCGGGTGCAGTCTTTGCGCCGTCGCCAAGGTCGGCGGCGGTCAGCGGGTGTTCCAGCACCAGCTTGCCGTCGGTGCGGACAGGCCCGTTCTTCTCGTCCTTTCCGGGCAGGGTGGGCACCTGCACCACCTGCACCGGGGCCGGTGCAAACAGCTCACGCAGCAGCTCATCGAACCAGCCGTCGGCCATCTTTTCCCGCAGGGAAGCAAACAGCCTGTCCGTGTGCAGCAGCAGGGCCGGGTCGCCGGTGTGCAGCCAGCCGGTGGAAGCGTTGATGGCATCCAGCACGCCGTCCGGCAGGCTGCCCGGGCGCTCAAGGGACGCGAACTCTGCCGCGTTCAGCGAGGCCAGCAGCAGCTCCTGCGGGATGCCCTCGGTCAGGATGCCGTCCACGGCCTTGCGCACAGCGGCAGAGAACCGGCCTGCAGTCTCTCTGGTAGCACCGCGCAGCACCAGCTCCAGCACCGGCTGCAGGGTGCTGTCATCAAAACCGATGTCGATATCCGCACCCAGCTTTTCGGCCAGCAGTGCGGCTTTCAGCGGCGAGTTGTTGGTGCCAAGCAAGGCGTCCAGCAGGACCTCCACGCCCAGCTGACGCTCCCGGTCCGCAAAGGCACCGGTGTACCATGCCAGTGCACACTGCACCTCGTCCGGCTCCGGGTTCTCCGTGTAGTAGGGCAGCTCCACGCAGGCTCCGGCCTGCTCGTCCTGCACAGTCAGCCGCGGACGGCTGGTGCCCTTGGGCATTTTGGAGAGATAATCCCTGTCCAGCAGTTCCAGCTTTTCAGCCATATCCATCCTGCCGTAAAGGGTGATACAGCAATTGTCTGCACTGTAATGGCGGCGGTACACCCGCTTATATTTTTCGTAGGTCAGTGCCGGGATGCTGGCCGGGTCACCGCCGGAAACAAAGCCGTAGGCTGTATCCGGGAACATGGCCCGTTCCAGTGCATTTTCCAGCTGTGCATCCGGTGCGGCCAGTGCACCCTGCATCTCGTTGTACACCACTCCGCTCACGGTGCCGTCGGCACTGCGGTGCCAGCCCTCCTGCTCGAACACTGCCTTGTCCACCATAGCCAGCGGGCAGAACACCGCGTTCAGGTAGACGTCCATCAGGTTCTTGAAGTCGGTCTCGTTGGGGGTAGCAAAGGGATACACGGTCTTGTCCGGGAAGGTCATGGCATTGAGGAAGGACGCCATGCTGCTTTTGAGCAGCTGCAGAAACGGCGAAGTGACCGGGTACTTCTCGCTGCCTGCCAGCACCGAGTGTTCCAGAATGTGGAACACACCGGTGTCATCGGATGGGAAGGTACCGAATCCGATGCCGAATGCCTTATTGATATCTTCATTTTCCACCAGCAGCACGGTGGCACCGCTCACATCATGGGTGAGCACGGTCAGGGTCCCGTGCTGTTCCGGGCAAGGCTCGGTGCGCAGGGTGGTATAACCGGGAAATCGTTCCATTTCGTTTTCTCCTTTGCGGTTTTCAAGTCATTGCCTCTATTGTATCATTCGAGGGCGAAAAACACAATTACAGGTTTGTTAATAATAACCAGAAGGGCGATTTTCAACCATTCGCTTCCCGTACAGAGCGTTTTCGCGTGGGGCAGGTTCTATGGCTTTTGCAAAAGGCATTGCCGCCGGGTACGTTCTCTTTTGCGTGCCAAAAGAGAACCAGAAAAGCACCCGCTACTTTCGAGGCGCGGGAGGCACGAATTAAGGGCTGCTCGCCCTTAATAATCCCAAAGATGATGGGCTCCATACAAAAAATCCAAGCCGCTTCGCTAGAGAATTTTTTGTGTTCCGCCAATTTTGAGTCGCTTACGCGACGAGCTGTACGGGTAAGCTTGTGCGCTATCTGCTGACGCGAATGTTCCCGCAGGGAGCCTGCGCAGGCAAAATGCCGTTTGCCATTGCGCCCTTCCCGTGAAAAAGCAAACAAACCAGCCCCGCAGGACTGGCTTGTTTGCAAAATTATAAAACAATCTTTCCTCTGATATTGCCAGAGCGAACGCATCGGCAATTTTAAACCGTGTTATTACACCTGTTTTGCGTCCTCAGTCCTGCAGGAGACCCGGAACAGCACAAAGCCCACCGCAAACAGCACCGCCAGCATTCCGATGCCCACATTGGCGCTGCCGGTCAGCTGGCTGCCCACGCTCACGATCATGGTGCCAAGGAAGGACGCGCCCTTGCCGCAGATATCGAACAGGCCGAAGTATTCGCCGGATTTCTCCACCGGGATGATCTTGGCAAAGTGGCTGCGGCTGAGTGCCTGCACGCCGCCCTGGAACATGCCCACCAGCACGGCCAGCACCCAGAACTGCCACTGGCTGGTCAGGAAGAAGGCGAACACCGCAATGCCGGTGTAGGCTGCGATGCAGACCGGGATAAGCTGGCTGGACGGATATTTTGCGCTCAGACGTCCAAAGATCAGCGCCGACGGGAAGGCCACGATCTGCGTCACCAGCAGGGCCAGCAAAAGGCCGGTGGTCTCCAGCCCCAGTGCCGTGCCGTAGGCGGTGGCCATATCGATGATGGTATACACACCGTCGATGTAGCAGAAGAAAGCCAGCAGGAACCAGAACACCTGCTTATCCTCGTGCAGGTGCTTGAGGGTGTGGCCGATGCGCACAAAGCTCTGCTGGATGGCGTGCTGCTCCACCTCCACATAGTTGATCTGCTTATACTTCCGCAGCAGCGGCAGGGTGGTGCCCAGCCACCACACGGCGGTGATGAGCAGTGCCACGGAAAGGGCGGTCATCTGGCTCAGGCCGATGGCTCCGCTGCCCAGCACCAGTGCCAGACACACCACAAAGGGCAAGCAGCTGCCAATGTAGCCCCATGCATAGCCCTGCGAGGACACAACATCCATGCGTTCCGGGGTGGTCACATCGCCCAGCATGGAATCGTAGAACACCAGACTGCCCGAAAAGCCGATCTTTGCAAGGATGAAGATGAGCAGGAACGGCAGCCATGTCGTGGCAAGGCCCATGGCACAGCAGCCTGCCACGCCCACGAACAGACAGAGCATAAAGATGGGCTTCTTGAAGCCTCTGGTGTCGGCCAGCGTGCCCAGAATGGGCCCCAGCACGGCGGTGATCACCGTGACCACCGAGCTTGCGTAGCCCCAGTAGGCCAGATAGTCCACCGAGCTCAGCCCGCCGGCCTCAGCCAGCGCGTTGAAGAAGATGGGCACCAGCGTTGCGATCATCAGCACAAAGGCCGAGTTGCCCACATCGTACAGGATCCACGCGCGTTCCAGCGGTGTCACCTTGAATTTTTCATGTTTCATCTTGTTTCCTCTCGCACCGCCGGGCGGTGTTCCCTCTTTTTAGATTTCATCATTTAAAATGGCCGCCGCTCACGTTCTGGCCATATTCAGCGGAAATTTTATTTTTATTTTCGTGTTTGTCGCGCTCTGCGGAGCGCTCCAAACACATTTTCACCAAAAGGGTCGTAGCAGGAAACAGCATCTTTCCCTGCTGGCCTGCATCGACTTACTCAGAACTCCCCAAAGGTATGGTCGTAGGCCTTATCCAGCGGTTCGTCAGTATCCAGCTTTGCCATAAACTCCAGGATCAGCGTTTCTGCCAGCGGCAGAGCCTTGGCGTACAGCGCTTCCAGCTGCTTGCCGCTTTTCACGCACTTCGGGTTCGGCTGCGGATTTGCTACAAGGCCGTGCAGCATATCATATTTGCCCACCACTTTCATGCCGGTCAGCACCACCCAGCGCTTGACCGGGTTGGACGCCTGCAGGAGCCTGTGCACCGAGATCATTCCCTTGAGTGCTTCCAGCGTGGTCTGCTCCGAGATGCCCTCGTAGAACGGCGCAATGATCCCTGCGTTCTTCTCCGACGGGTGGATATGGCTGGCCGTGAAAAACTTCAGCGGGTCGTATCCGTCCCGGCGCAGCAGCATGTTGTCGAACTCGGTCTCGATCTCGCAGTGGGTCACACCGCTTTCCCGGGTGAACTGCTCCACATAGGGATGACAGGTGCTGTCCAGCGCAAAATGGCAGACAAAGCCCAGCGCATAGGCCAGCGCAGCATCCCGGTCTGCCTCGCAGTGCACCACCCTGCGCGCCCGGTCAAAAAAGACCCGCCCCGGCTCCTCGTGCATGGCGTTGCCCAGTGCACCCACCGGGTTGGACTTGGCAGCATGGTAATAAAACAGCAGATCCGGCCCGTGCAGGCCGATATCGTAAAGCTCACGGTTTTGTTCCAGCTGAGTACGCAGTTCATCCGGCAGATGTTCCAGCACATTGGCGCCAAAGCGGCGGTGCGCATAGGTTGACGGCATGGCAGATTCCTCTCTTTCTCTCCGGCAGGGTGCACAAAACGTCCCCCGGTTTTTGCGTTCTGTTTCAGTATAGCAGAAAGTTTCCCGACCTTCTACCCTTTTACGTCTGATTTTGGTAAAAAATTTGAATTATTTTGTGTTTTCGGTGTCTGCAGGGCAGCCGGGCTGCCCATAAAAGGACAAAAGGCAGCCAACCCTGCGGTCAGCTGCCTTTTCACTGGTTTTTACCCGTTGTTTTCGTATCCCTGCGGCATTTCGTTCTTGCGGTTACGATCCATCAGGGTGCGCAGAGCATCGCTGGCGCTCATGCCCTCCTTCACGATGGCGTTCACCGTCTGCACAATGGGCATTTCCACATTGTACTTTGCAGCCAGCTCCATAGCGGCAGGCAGTGCATTGATGCCCTCCACCACCATGCCGACTTCCTTGACGGCCTGCTCCGGGCTTTCGCCCTTGCCGATCAGGATGCCGGCGCGGTTGTTGCGGCTGTGCATACTGGTGGCCGTCACGATCAGGTCGCCGATGCCGGCCAGACCCGCAAAGGTGTGGATGTTGCAGCCCATGGCCACACCCAGCCGGGCGATCTCGGCAATGCCGCGGGTGATGAGGGCCGCGCGGGCGTTGTCACCATAGCCAAGGCCGGTAGAGATGCCCACGCCCAGCGCGATCACGTTCTTCAGCGCGCCGCTCAGCTCCACGCCTTTGATATCGGGGTTGGTGTACACCCGCATACAGGTGTTGCTGAACACGTCCTGCACAAATTCTGCAGCCTGTTCGTCCGGGCAGGCCGAAACGATGGTGGTGGGCATGTCCAGCGCCACCTCTTCGGCGTGGGTGGGGCCGGAGAGCGCTACCAGCTTTACCCCTTTGGGGCCGCCCTCACGGTTCAGCTCGTCGGCGATGACCTCGGTCATGGTATATAAGGTATCCGGCTCCATGCCCTTGGCAACGTCCACAAGGATCTGGCCGTCCGGGATATAGGGCCGGGCCTTGGCGGTGGTGGAGCGCACAAACACCGACGGCACTGCAAACAGCAGCACATCCTTGCCGGTGCACACCTCCTCGATGCTCTTGGTGAACTGCAGCTCTGCCGGGATCTTCATGCCCGGCAGGTTGGGGTGCACCCGGGCAGCAGAAAGGCTGTCCACCTCGGCCGGCAGTGCCGACCACACCTGCACCTCATTGCCGCTGACACACAGCATCCGTGCCAGCGCCATGCCCCAGGTGCCTGCGCCCAAAACGCCGATTTTTTTCTTTGTCACGTTCGTGTCCTCCGTGTCTGCACCGCACAGGGCAGCTGTGCCCGGCGGTAAATTTGCGCCCATGCCGGTGCTCTGCCCGGTGCGCGTTGTCACGTCCATTGTACACGAAAGCAGGTGCGCCGTCAACCGCTTGCCGCATTGCACAAAGTTTTCCAGATGGGTCGTCCGTTTTTGTACACATCACGCGTTTTGCGCAAACCGTTTGCACTCCATCCGGATTCATGCTATAGTATTCTGGTAGGTTTTGTAGGGATTTGGCAAAAAGCCTTGACTTCAAGTGCACTTCAAGGCTTATAATACCTTTATTCCGGACAACACAGAGAGTATCTGAACACCGTTCTGAGGGAACATTTTTCATGTTTGAAGCATTTTTTGCAAACCGCACGGTCAGCGTGCTGGCGGAGGCCCTGCCGCGTATCCTGACAGCCGGCCTGACCATGACCATCCCGCTGACCCTTGTCTCCTTCTTTTTTGCCATGATCATTGCCGTGGCCGTCGCGCTGGTGCAGTACGCCAATGTGCCGGTGCTGCGGCAGATCGCACGGTTCTACATCTGGGTCATCCGCGGCACGCCGCTGCTGGTGCAGCTGTTCATCATCTTTTATGGTCTGCCCAGCGTGGGCATCATGCTGGACGCTTTCCCGGCTGCGGTCATCGCCTTTGCCTTCAACGAGGGTGCCTACTGCGCCGAGACCATGCGCGGTGCGCTGGAAAGCGTGCCCCAGGGCCAACTGGAAGCCGGTTACTGCGTGGGCATGAGCTGGTGGCAGATCATGCGCCGCATCGTGCTGCCGCAGGCCCTGCGCACCGCCGTGCCCGCCCTCTCCAACTCCCTCATCGGCATGATCAAGGACACCTCGCTGGCGTCCAACATCACGGTGGCCGAGCTGTTCATGGCCGGTCAGCGCGTGGCGGCCCGCACCTACATCTTCCTGCCCATCTACTGCGAGGTGGCTGTGGTGTACCTGCTGTTCTGCACGGTCATCACCAAGCTGCAGGCTTTGCTGGAGCGTCGGCTGAATGCTCACGGCTTCCAGTAAGAAAGGAGTGTAGGTTTTATGGCAATGTTAGAGATCCGCAATGTGCAGAAAACATTCCGCACCGATGCAAAGCCCGGCCTGCATGCGGGCATCTTCCACCGTCCCGGTGCGCGGAAGGCCGTCCATGAGCTGCAGGTGCTGCGCGGGGTGGACCTGACCGTTGAAAAGGGCGATGTGGTGGCCATTCTCGGCCCCTCCGGCTCCGGCAAGACCACCCTGCTGCGGTGTCTGAACTTTCTTGAGACTGCCGACGCAGGCCAGCTGATCCTTGACGGCGAGAGCTTTGATCTGGCCCATGCAAACCGGGCCGACATCGCCCGCCTGCGCAAAAAGACGGCCTTTGTGTTCCAGAACTACAACCTCTTCCGGAACAAGACCGCTCTGCAGAACGTGACCGAGGGGCTGATCGTGGCCCGCAGGATGCCCAGAGAGCAGGCGGACGCCGTGGGTATGAAAATGCTGGCAAAGGTGGGCCTTGCCGACCGGGCAGACTCCTACCCTCGTCAGCTTTCCGGCGGCCAGCAGCAGCGCGTGGCCATTGCCCGGGCACTGGCCTCCGACCCGGAGATCATCTATTTTGACGAGCCCACCAGCGCGCTGGACCCGGAATTGACCGGCGAGGTGCTCTCGGTCATGCGGCAGCTGGCCGAAGAGGGCATGACCATGCTGGTGGTCACCCACGAGATGGGCTTTGCCCGCAATGTTTCCTCCAAGACCGTTTTCATGGAGAACGGCGTGGTGGTGGAGCAGGCTCCCTCCCGCCAGTTCTTTGCAGACCCGAAAGAGGAGCGTACCCGCGAATTTTTGCGCAAGATCGCACACACCGAGTGAGGTTTAACCAACTCCCCCAGTCTGCTTCGCAGACAGCCCCCTCTGAGATGGGGCCTTTGGCAAAACCAGAAAGTCTCCCTCTTTGAGGGAGCTGGCGCAGCGTCAGCTGTGCCTGAAGGAGTTTATTTCACAAATATTTTTATAGAGGAAAGGGAATCCAACTATGAAACGCAGAACCTTTATTTCTCTTATGAGCGTTATGGCCGCTGCCGGTGTGCTGACTCTGTCTGGCTGCTCCAATTCTTCCAGCTCCACCGCTGCTTCCGGCACGGCCGCCTCTGTGGCTCCTGCTGCCAGCGACCAGCTGTCCAGCATCCAGTCCAGCGGCAAGCTGATCGTTGCCCTGGAAGGCGCATGGCAGCCCTGGAGCTTCCATGACGAGAGCGACACCCTTGTGGGCTACGACGTGGAGGTGTCCCGCGCCATTGCTGAAAAGCTGGGCGTGGAACCGGAGTACGTGGAAAGCGACTGGGACAGCCTGTTTGCCGGTCTGGACGCAGGCCGCTACGACATCGTGTGCAACGGCGTGGAAGTGACCGACGAGCGCGCCAAGACCTATGATTTCACCGAGCCCTACGGCTACATCCACACCGCCCTTGCCGTCCGCAAGGACAACGAGGACATCACCAGCTTTGAAGACCTGAAGGGCAAGACCACCGCCAACAGTCTGGCTTCCACCTACATGGAGCTGGCCGAAAGCTATGGTGCCACCGTGCAGGGCATCGACACACTGGAAGAGACCATCCAGCTGCTCACCGCAGGCCGCATCGACGCCACCCTGAACGCCGATGTTTCCTTCTACGATTACCTGAACGTCCATCCGGACGCAGATTTCAAGCTGGTGGCCCAGACTGAGGACGCTTCTCACGTTGCCATCCCCCTGCGCAAGGGAGATGCCAGCGCCACCCTGCTGGAAGCCATCAACACCGCCATTGAGGAGCTGCGTGCCGATGGCACCCTGAAAGAGCTGAGCGAGAAGTATTTCGGTCAGGATATTTCTGCAGAGAACTGAATCATTTGAATACCCTCCGCTTTGCTCTGGGCATTTTCAGCGGAAAATTTATTTTAATATTGCAAAACCCGGCAGACTGCGGTCTGCCGGGTTTTGCCTTTTCACGGAAAGGGCCATAACCGGCAAATGCAAAAAGCTCTCCCTTTCGGGAGAGCTGGCATCGCGCAGCGATGACTGAGAGGGTTTTATGCGTGAAAATACTCGTAGATGGTCTGTGCCGTCTGTTTCCCCACGCCGGGGGTGTTTTCCAGCTGGTCAGGCGTGGCTTCCTTCACCGCGGTCACGCTCTTAAACTGGGCCATCAGCGCCTTGGCTGTCTTGGGGCCAATGCCGGGGATCTCGGTCAGGGTGGAGGAATAACTCTTCTGCTTCATCTGCTGCTTGCGGTAGGCATTGGCAAAGCGATGGGTCTCGTCCTGAATGGCCGTGATAAAGGTAAAGGTGCCCCGGTTCATGTTGATGGCGATCTCCCGCCCCTCGCTGTCCACGATGGCACGGGTACGGTGGTGGTCGTCCTTCACCATGCCGTAGAGCGGCACATCCGCAAGGGCAGTCCCGGCCAGTGCTTCCTTTGCCGCGCTCACCTGCCCCCTGCCGCCGTCCATCAAAAGCAGATCCGGCTTCTGCCCGAACCAGTTGCTGCAGGGTTCTCCCTTTTTTGCAAGCTCTGCGTACTTTTCATACTCTGCCGCCCGCCGGGAGACGGTCTCTGCCAGCGATGCATAGTCGTCAGTGCCCGCCACCGTCTTCATTTTGAATCTGCGGTAGCCCGCCTTATAGGGCTTGCCATCCCTGAAGGTGACCATGCCGCAGACGCTGGAGCCATCGCCCCAGTTGGAGATATCGTAGCTCTCAATAGCCCGGGGCGGCTTTGCAAGGCCCAGCACCTGCGCCAGCTCGTCCAGCAGTTTTTCCTCCCGGGCGTAACGGCCGCTCTCCCGGGCAAGACGCTCCACTGCGTTGGTGTGGGCCATCTCCACCAGATGGGCCTTATCGCCCCGCTGGGGCACAT
>ERZ1035025.1544-NODE-1544-length-11241-cov-4.065171_pt1 | contig 11241 bp, 8 predicted proteins | sample MGYA00520619_ERZ1035025 | MGnify/ENA primary metagenome ERZ1035025 (study PRJEB33766, sample SAMN09781742) | gut metagenome | biome: gut microbiome | host: Homo sapiens | place: Madagascar | study: EMG produced TPA metagenomics assembly of the PRJNA485056 data...
GTGAAATAACTGATGATATTGAAAATCAACTTAAGATTAGTAAAGAAGAACTTTATCAAAAATTAGGTAATTATCGTAGAGCCGTTTGTATGATTGAAAATCGTGCTGCTGCTTGTAAAGCTGAAAAGCAACGTCTTGATGTTCTTCAAAAAACTCGTGAAAGAGCTGCTAAAAGATTAAAAGATAGTATGCTTGAAGCTTTACTCCTCTACGGGGAGACTGGAAAAGCTGGAAATAAAGTTATTGAACTTGATGATTGTAGACTTTCTACTCGTGGTACTACTGAATGTATTGTTGAAACAAATCTTGTTCTTAAGCTTCTTGACGCTTGTTTAGATAGATTTAGAGAACTTTGGAATATAGATATGCTCGATTATGATAAAGATGATGTTGATAATCTTGATGTAGATACTTTTATTCAAACTATCAATCAAAATTTTGCTGCTGAAAACGAAGATATTGCTGAGCATATTAAAGAAAAGCTTGGAACTCTTTTTACTCGCGATGATTTAGAATCTACTAAAGTTAAGGTTGAAATAACTATTCCTCTTATTGAATTATGCAAGATGATTAATTATGATATAATTAATACTTATTTCAATCATGAACATCAAGCTAATATTAGTATTGATAGTTCTAAATCTGATTATAAAGCATATATTCAGAATCGTAATGCTCAACTTCTTGTTGCATATCTTTGTCAAAATCAATCTCTTCAAATTAAATAATTATGGCTTATACTGCACGTGGTGTTCCTTGGGTTTATAAAGGTGTAACTAATGTTACTCATTGTAAAACTTCTATGGAATGTATGGAAGCTGCTGGTCTTAATTTCGCTGTTAAGAAATGCGAACTTGTAGCTAAAATGAATATTGCTGATAATGTTGATAGAACTCTTGACGATTTGCTTGAAGCTAAAAGAAAAGATGTTGAAGCTCATATCAACGGTAAATATATGTATTCTAAACTTGATAATGCTTTCTGTACTTATCGAGACGATAATCATACTCCGTTAGGCTATGTAAAACAACGATATACTATTGTTCAAAATACTGCTGCATTTAAATTTTTTGATAATGTTATTGGAGAAAATAGTGCTATTTGGCAAACCGCTGGTTGTTTTGGTAATGGCGAAAGAATTTTCGTTAGTGCTAAACTTCCTCAAAATATTCTTGTTAAAGGTGACCCTGTTGAAAATTATTTAGTTTTTGTTAATAGTCATGATGGCAGTTCTGGTGTTCGTATTTTGTTTACTCCTATTCGTGTTATATGTCAGAATACTCTTACGGCGGCTTTAAGAACTTCTACTAATAGTATTAGTATTCGTCATACCGAAAGTGTTCATAAGAATATTGAATTGGCTCATGAAGTTCTCGATATTACTAAAAAGAAAATTGAAGCTACTGAATATGCTTATAAAATTCTTTCTGATATAAAAGTTACTGATGATGATGTTGTTAAATATATTTGTGAAAATAATCTTACTGATGCTGAATTAAATAATTTGCTTAATACAGGACATACGTATAAAGAACTTCTTTATCGTAATGGTCTTGCTGTTAATGATAGTGGAATTAGTATTCGTAGGCTAAACACTATTGTAGATACTTTTGATTATTATCAAAATGGTATTGGACAAAAAGAAATAGCTGGTACTGCTTGGGGCGCGTTTAATGCTATTAGTGGATATTATTCTAATGTAGATACTTCTACTGATGGAATTAAACGTATGGATAGCTTGTTATTTAATGATAAAGCTAAGAAATTAGAAAAAGCTGTTAGCTATGATTGGTAAAATTATTAAATGTAAAAATCGAATTTAAAAGAATAAAATTATGGAAAGAATACCTGTAACTGTAAAACTTTGGAAAGCTAACCTTAATGCTATTATTCCTCAATACGCTAAAGATGGTGATGCCGGCATGGATTTAACTGCTGTTAGTGTTACTTATGATGAAAAACTTGATTGTTTTGTTTATGACACTGGTATTTGTGTTGCTATTCCTGAAGGATATGTTGGTCTTGTTTATCCTCGTAGTTCTAATCGTAAAACTGATGCTTATATGACTAATCATGTTGGTGTTATTGATAGCGGTTATAGAGGAAATATTCTTGTTTGTTTCAAAAATAGAACGAGTCAACATATTATTGATGCTTGTAATGATTTAGCCTATGATGTTGATAGTATAGCAGATACTATCAATTCAAACACCAAATGTTATTTTGAGGGTACTACTTGTCCTACTGTTGAAGATAATGAACATGATTATCCTTATAATGTTGGAGATAGAATTGCTCAAATAATGATTGTTCCTTATCCTAAAGTTATATTTGAAGAAGTTGATTCTAAAGATGATTTAGGAGAGACTGAAAGAGGAGATGGTGGGCATGGCTCAACAGGAAAATAAATTTACTCCAATCGGCTCTAACGAACTTCCAATCGTTGGAGCTGATTATATCAATGTTCATACTAACAAATTTTTTAGAGTTATTGAATACCATAATAAAGTTCTTCATTTAAATAATAAATGGATACCTGCTGTTTGTTATGCCGGTGTTGATAATGCCGGCAAAATTAAACCTAAAGTATTTGTTAGAACTCTTGAAGATTTTCAACAGAATTTTGCTTCTTTAATTGATGGTTTTAGTGATTATTATAAATTATAAATTATGGCAAAATATATCGGAATTAAAATGATTGAAGCTACTCCTATGAGAGCTTCTATGGCTATTAGTGCAGGTTATAAAATTGGTAATACTCACCCAGATGATATGGGTTATGAAGTAACTTATCCTGATGGATATAAATCATGGTGTCCTGCCGAAGAATTTGATAAATCTTATTATCATATTCAAGATGAAAATGGCGATATGCTTTATCGTAATGATATAGAAGATTTCATTGCTGCTAAAGAAAGTGTTAAAGTTGGAACTAAAACAACTAATACAACTCTTACTACCATTACTGGATTTGAAGTTAACGGTCAATCCGCTTGTGTAAATCCTGATAATTTTAATATGCAAATTGGTGAACAATATGCTTCTGAAAAAGCTAAAGACCAACTTTGGTTTGCTCTTGGTTTTGTTCTTCAATGGGCTAAAAATGGTATTAAAAGAAATAAATAAAAACTTAATGTTATGACTGTATACGAACTTATTGAAAAACTTCAAAGTTTCAATCAAGATGAGGAAGTTATTGTTTATGATAAACGTTGGGATGAAAATTTAGATATTGTTGAAGTTGAATATCATGATGATAAAGTTGCTGTTGTATCAGAATAAATAATTATTGTTATGAAAGTAAAAGACGTTATTAATAATTTACAAACTTATCCAGAAGATATGGAAGTAGTTGTTATTGATGCTAATTGGGAAGAACCAATGGATATTATCGCTATTGAAAATGATATGGATGAATTTGATGAAGAGACTGTTCATATTGTAGCTAAATAATAAAGATAAAGTTTTATATGTTATACATGGCAAGATTGACATTACTGCCAGTCTTGCCGTTTCTGCCGTTCATTCTAATAAAGACATGGAGACCCCCCGTAGAGGAATCAAACAGGTTCATGCTCATCCTCTACGGGGAATCTGCAATAGTCGTAATTAGATGAATTACTGAGCCGGTATTGCTTGTGAAAGTAGTATCGGCTAACTTTATACTGAACTTACTAATTTTAATAAATATATAAATATGGATGCACAATTAAGAGTTTTTGAATTTAAAACAAAAGATGGTGATAACGATATTGCTCGTTATGCTGTTCAACAAATGACTGATAGAGGTTTTAGAACTCTAACTATCAAAGTCGGAACTGATTTTAAAAATACTGTATTCGATAAGAAAACAGATGCTACTAACTTTATGAAATTAATTAAGAAACTATGATATTCGTTATACAAATAGTAATCGTAGCCGTACTTCTTATTAAGGGTCTTTGGCTACTTATAAAGAATTTTGATGATGTTGCTAAAGTTATTAAAGAAAATGAGAAACGTAATAAGTAATGTAATCCTCTACGGGGGATTGGCAATAGTCATATTCGTCTTATGCTTCTTAATTTTCGTAATCTTCTTAATCGAACTCATTTATAGATGGCTTATTTTAAAGCCGTTTCAAACACTTTCTCGTTCGAGTAATGCAAACTATCATCTTGACAATGAAAATCGAATGTAGGCAAAAAGAAGCCTATTCTCGTAGACGTAACTATACAAAATATCCCCACTTACCGTAATGGTAGGTGGGGATATTATTTTTGTCGGCATTATGATGAGCATTATTAAATTAAAAACTCCTAACAGCACTAATAGCACTATTAGGAGTTCTACGAAAAGGTTTTTTTGCAGAAAGAACATCTTCGCTATATTTAACTCTATAAATATCAAGATTTGTTTTATTTTCTTTATTCTTAGATACAGCTTGTCTTTGACTATAAACCTCTTAATATGCAGCATGGTTATAAATTTTTACATGCGAATTTAATCGGTATTCGTCTTATCCAAGCTATGGAATAGGAACAACTTCAAGTATAGCCAAACCTCTAACACCATTATCATGTAGAACTTTATAAGTTTTTCCGTAAATGGAATATCCAAAAACACTATACCCGTCAGCAGCACCATTCAACCTATTATCGAAACCCGAAGCAAGACTTTCACATTGTTCTTTAAGTCCAACAATACATTTGTGGCGAAGATTTCAATCATTACCGTTGTAATGGATATAAGTATCAATACTATTTGTATATTTATCTTATATCGTTCCTTCTGCATTGACAAATATAGCATGATTTTTATTAGTGCAAATAATTTTTCAAATAAAAATAATCCCGTCCACAGCATATTGTAGACGGGATTTCTATCAATTATCTTAATCTCTAAGACTTTCTCCTATTTCCTTAACAGGAACAACAGACATAAGATTTTCATTAAGTTTATAATAACTATTATTATTAGGCAAATCTTGAAGTCGCTTAATACCACGAAGAACAGGCGTATTATTAGTTAAGAATACCTCTAATTTAGTTCTATTAGCATAACGACCAGTCTTATATTGTTCAAGAAGTTCGCCATCACCAATAGCTCTAACAGCAACAGACAAAGCTTTAAGAGTATCTTGAATACCCGTACTTGCAGCAACAGGACTACTCCAAAGTTTATCAGCTTCACCAACAAAACCCCACGGTGTATAGGCTTGTGATTCAGAAGCAAGACGGTCGGCATGATACATAAGAAGATTATACCAAATGGCTTCTTCGTTATCATCATCTCCACCAGCAAGAGCAGTTAAAGCAATTGCTCCAACAATAGCAGCACCGGTATAAATGAAATCAGAAGCAACTCTTCTCATATTAGCACGTTCGCTTTCAGCAGCAAGCATATAATTAAGATTAATATGTATTCCAAAATCTATAAGATTTTTGCAATAAGTTTGAATAGCATGAAGAACAGTAGTTTTATTTCCTTGCTCTTTAAGTCTTGCTATTTCAGCACTTGTATTAGCAAACGGAATACTAATAAAATCTATAAGAGATTTATAAGCACCTTTCTGAACAGTACCTAAACTTTCATCATAATAAGCGTTCCAACGATAACGTTTCTTAAAACCAGGATAAAGATGTTTATGGAATTGCATTACCATACCACCAAACCATTTAGTTTCAAGAAGAGCAGCACCATTCTTATCATAAACACCATGAATAGTTTTGTTTACATTAATAACTTTATTAACAAACTTAGCATATTCTTTATAAATAAGAGGACTATCTGATTTTATTTCAGCATAACCGTCTTTAGTAATTTCAAATTGACTATAAACATCTTTATGATTTTCTTTGAAATCTTTATCAGCTTCTTTAATCAGTCGTTCTCTTTCTTTAATATAGTTTCTTTTTTGTTCGTTAGTAAGAGCAGAAGCAAAGCTATTAGTAATAGTCTTTTTAAAAGTATTATATTCAAAACGTTCTTGTTCGTCATCACGAATACGTTCTTTAAGTTTATTATATTCAGCAACTTGTTCTTCATTAAGAATGTTAAGCAAAGCTTTTTCATCCATTTCTCTATGATATTGTTCTTTAGACATAATAGTCCAATTACCATCATTATCTTGAACAAGTCTGTGACTTACCATCATAGCAAGAAGAACAGTATTCTGCATCTTATGTTCGCCAATAGTTTGAGGAGTAAACATAAGACCTTTAACTTTCTTAATATAACTTCTTAAATCTTCTTCGCTAACTTCAGATTTTCTATCATAATCTACAACATTAGCCATCTTAATAATAGCATCTTGAAGAGAAGAACTTCTATCGCTATACATTCCGGACATATAACTAACAATACCGCCAAAATACAACGATTGAGCTTTAAGATAATCAGATTCATTAAAGTATTCACGAGCAAGACGTTCCATACCAATATTAACATTACCGGTAAGAACGTTAGCAATACCACCAGTAATATTCATTGTCATATATTTAGTACCAGAAATATTCTGCATCAAACCAGCAAATTTTAATAGTTTAGGAGCATTAGTTTCTTTATATTGTTTAAATATAACACGACGAATATAATTTTTGACTTGTTCAATGGCGTTGTTATTATTAGTCATTTTATATTCAATTTCGTTCTCACTACTAAGAGCTTCATCTTTAACAAGATTACCTTTAATCTTAGTTAATTGATAAGACTTATGCTGAGTAAGAGCATCAGTAGCACTATACAAAAGATGTTTAATAGTTTGAGTAGCAGCAGTATTAGCACTATTCTTTATAAACGTATCAAACACTTCATCCCAATCAGTATTAAGAAGTTCTTCATGAATCTTTTTATTTTCTTCTTCTATTTTAGCATTTTCAGCACGAACTTTTTCTCTACGAATAATAAATTCGGCTTGAGTTTCATCAGCGTTTCTAAATGCAGGAACAGGAGATTTCTTTTTACTATTATCGGCAAATATAGTTTTAAGCATAATATTAGGCATGATATAATCATTATCATAACTAATTTCATCGTTATTATGCCAACGCAAATCATTAGGAACATTAGAACTAAAACCAATAAACCCTAAAGCTTGATGAGCAATTTCAGCAGCATTAAACGGAGTGGCTTTCTTTAAAGATGGAAGATAGCCCTCATTGACAAAATATTTATTATTATTAGTAAAAGCATAACGAAGCATTGTTTGCTGCATATAATCAATAGCTTCTTTTTCATATTCATTAAGATTGTTATAATCTACATTATCATAACCACTGCCGGTTTTATAATTACGAGAATTTTCTTTCCATTCTGGATTAGTAGTTTCCTTACGGGGTTCAATATTAGTTTGACTAATCTTAGGTGTCCATTTAGTTTTAACTTTAACACCATTGTCGTCAACATATTCAGTAGTAGTCCAAATACGAAGAGGTTCATATTCTTTGGTATAAGGATTAAGAACATGGTTCTTTTTAAACCAATCTTCATATTCAGCAGGAGATTTCTTCATCATCTCTCCACGAACTTCATAATAATATTCAGTATTAACTATATTAGTATGTTGATTAATAAACTTAATAGCATCAGTTTTAGCTCTATCAATATATTTATTTTCATCTTTAGGTTTAATAGTTCCGTAGAAAGTAGTATTAGGAACTAATTCGCCATCAGCATTACGTTGACTAAATACTTCGTCCCATGCAGCAAGAAAATCGCTACCACGATTGATAGCATCTTTACGTTGTCTTGACCATAAAGTATTATCAGTAGTAACTTCACATTCAGCTTCAATAAACTCAGCAACTTCTTTATTACCTTTAGTTCTTGCAAGACCAGCAGCTTCAAGATATTGAGCAATTAATTTTAAATCATCAGCAGTAAGACTCTTATTACCAAAATCAAATATCTTTTTATCAACACTCCATGCTTTATAAAGAAGTCTATTAGCAGCTTCTGTTAATTGCATTTCTTCAGCAGGAATAAGACGATTTGATTTTAGCTTACTATAAAAATTATTATTATAAATAACATCTCCATTTTCTTTTTGACGAAGAACACCAGCATAAGGTAAACCTGTACGTTGATTAATATTATATCCTTTAAGAGCTTCGTCTTTTAGTTTAGCAACTTCTTCATCAGTAAATAATCTACCGTCAACAATACCATAAGCATCACGAGCTTTCTTAGCTTTAACTAAAGTACCAAATATACTACCGCCTCGACGAGTATCAGCTATATCTGAATAAGCGTTATTAAGTGCTTTAGCAAACTCTTCATCAATAGTATAATTAGCATTATTAATTAACCATTGTTTAGCATGAGCATATTCAGGAATACTTATAAGTCTATCACGAGGAACAATTAATCTTCCTTCAATATCACGCTTTTCATATTTAGCAATAGTATCAAGAGCGTTATCGAGTTGTTCTTGCCAACCAGTTTTAGCTTTTCTGTCAAGATAATATTCTTTTAATTTAGCAGTATTAGCAATATAATTTCTAAGAGCAATAGAAGCTTCTTTATCTTCTTCACTTTTTTCAGTCATATTATCATAATAAGTAGAAGTAAGATAAGCAATCTTGCTATATATTTCATGAAGTTGTTTATCTTGCTCTTCATTAAGAATACCGTTTTGAGCAACGCTAATAACATCTTGTTGTTCTTGAAGAAGTTTCTTATATTCAGAGAAAATAGCAGGATAATATTTAAGCATATTAGCATCTTGATTTACCATAGCAGTAACATAATCCATTCTATCTGAATTAGCAAGAGCTTCTTTATAAGCAAGTTTTTCTTGAGGAGTTAATTTATCAGCGTCAATAATAACATCAATACGACCTTTATCGTCATATAAGAAATTAGCAGGTTTATAACGAGAAATAGTATAGTTAGCAAGGAAAGCATCTTTCTTCCATTTAGCACGTAAAGCTTCAATAGAAGTTGTACTATTAGTATCTTGAACAGCTTTTACATAATCAGCATGAAGTTTATTATAATCTTCATCAAATTTATCAGCATAAGGACGAATAAATCTACCGTCTTTAATCATTCGATTATAATTAACAGACTTACCAGCTTTAGCAGCACGAGATTTAATATCTTTCATGTGTTCAGCAAAAGCACGGGCTTCGTTCTTACCGTTAATATCAGCTTTTTTAAGTTCAGCATCAACTTCTTTAATAACAGTCTGAATAATCGGATTACGGTTAAAATGAATATCTTGAATCCACATGTCTAAGAAAGACGTATCTCCATAACTTGTAAAGATGTCCATCATTTGTTCCTTTACCATTGGATTGCTACTTGTGGCTTCATAGAACTTAATAAACCAATTATCACGAGCATTATTAACAGCAAGATTATTTTCAAGTTTAGTAATAATTTCTTTTATCTTATTGATAGCGCGTTTACTATCTTCATCAAGACCATCAACGGCTAAATCTTTGAATATCTTAAATCTATTACGAATAGCATTTACAGTATTAATAATATTGAAGAAATCAGTTTTAATATTATCATTTTCAACATCAGCGAGAACTCGTTGAACACTACCCATAATACTGTTGCCTAAATTAGTAAAATTATTAGGACTCATATTTAAGAATTTAGCAAATGCTTTACGGAAATTATCAACAGTAAGTTTCTTATTGTTATAAAGAGCAACAACTTCGTTATAAGCAGCAATCAGCTCTGTATCATATCCTCTACGGGGGGTCTCATCAGCAGCAATGGTAGCACCGACTTCATTTACAAAATCGGCTTTAGCAACTGCACTATTAATATTGCCGACTTCTTTAATTATATATTCAATAACACGAGGGTCGTCAATACTCATAACATTACCGTTATTATCAACCATAAAATTATTAGTACGACCAACTATATCGGCATAAACAGTTTCAAAATAATCAGCAATAGAAGTAGCAGCAAGAGGCATATTTTTAACAATAGCTTTCGTATCAAGATAATCAAGATTAGCATGATAGAAATTCTTTATAACATTTTTAGCAAATTCATCACCAACATTACTCTTAGAACGAATAAAACTTGTAGCTTGTTTGAATACTTTAGCAACACTATCTTCTTCGGAAATAGCAGAATACATAATATTGCTATTATGAATTACAACTCTATGAAGTTGATAATCTTCTGCAACATTACGATTGGGATATTTATTAAGAATATCAATATAATTTTGACTATTCGCATCTTTAAAATTATTATCACGAATATCATCAGCTATTTCTTTTGTCATACGAGTGGCGACATATTCGTAACCATCTTGTGCGACAAAACTAACAGTACCAGTAAATCCAGGATTTACGACAACAGGACAAACATTTTCTAAGAAATTATTATTGGCAATAACATCTTCAACATAAGGATTAGTTTCAACTTTAACAATATCGTTTTCATCAACGACATTCATAAATAACCAATCAGTATGTTTAGCAAGTTTATTATCGGTAATTCTATTTACAACAGAATCTATTTCTTCGTAAATATTATTTTGTTTAACAACACTGTTTTCAGTTGTTTTGTTAATATCAATAGAAGAAAGTTTATTAATAGGAACATAAGTTATAATACCGTCTTCATAAACACCAGTATAAACACGAGTTTCGCCAGCATATTTAATCTTAATAGCAAGTTGAGGGCTACCATCCGCATTAATCAAACCGTAATATTTAAGAAGATTTTCTCTATCTTCAATACTTAATTCGTTGGCTGCAAGATTAGTATCAACAATAAGATTTCTTTTAGCATCATATTTAATAATACTTCTGATAATATTAGCTTTTTCAGGATGTACTTTATTGATTCTGTCAATACTACGATAAGGCAGATTAAAAGTATCAAGATTTTGACGAATATAGCCTAAAGCCAATCTACGAGTGAGACCCCCCGTAGAGGATGTAACACGCCAGTTTTCCATACCAGCTTTTGCATCTTCTGCAATATTAAAACCGCCATTTCCAAAAGTTTTAAGAACTTCAATAGTTATTGCTCTTGTAACATTATTCTGTTTAAAACCATTATTTTCAAGAACGTAACCATACTTAACTATATCAGCAAGAGCAAGTTTGATAATAGGATTAGTACAATTCCATGCAACATTAAATTCGTTATGGATAGCATCAATAGAAGCATTACCTTGACGAAGTTTAATTTGTTGTCCAGTATATCCTTGACTACGATAATTGGCATCATTAAAACTATTAACATCGAAGTATTTAAATATACCTATATCTTCTCCAA
>ERZ1035025.1546-NODE-1546-length-11232-cov-5.944439_pt1 | contig 11232 bp, 10 predicted proteins | sample MGYA00520619_ERZ1035025 | MGnify/ENA primary metagenome ERZ1035025 (study PRJEB33766, sample SAMN09781742) | gut metagenome | biome: gut microbiome | host: Homo sapiens | place: Madagascar | study: EMG produced TPA metagenomics assembly of the PRJNA485056 data...
CGTCGGAGATCTGGTCGGCGACCTTGTCGGGATGACCTTCGCTGACGGATTCGGATGTGAAGAGGTATTCGCTGGCCATGGCCAAGTTACTCCATTGGTTCAGAAGGAGAAGCGCTCTGCGCGTTGGTCTTGGTTCCAAGCGGGAGACGCTTTAGCGGCATTTCTTTGATTCGCCCCGCAAGTTGTCCTGTTAACTCGGCGAACGCGCGCAATGATACAGCAAGGATCGTTAACGGCATCTGACGCTTCGCGGGCATTTTCCGGCGCATCCGTTCGGTTTGCACGAACGGCTTTCCGGGGCGTTCCGGCTCGTCTGCGGCGGGACGGCGCAGGCATGCGGCGCAGAGCCGCGCCGGGGGCGCGGTAAAATCACGGATCCTCCCTCAGAAAACCCATCTGGAATCCGCTTCTTCGCATGAATTGGCTTCTCAAGCTTGTCGCCAGGCTGCCGCTCGGCTTCCTGCAGCTCTTCGGCGCCGCCGTGGGGGAGATCACCTTCTGGGCGGCTCCGGGCTATCGGCGCCGCACGCGCGAGAACATGCGCGCGGCGGGATACTCCGAGCGAGAGATCTACGCCCGGGTGGGCCGCAACGCCGGCCGCCAGGCGATGGAGAGCATCTGGGTCTGGTATCGCCCGGCGCAGACCGTGCTCGGGCGCGTCGAGGCGACGCCCGAGGCGGAGCGCATCATCGGCGAGGCCATGCGAAGCGGCCGGCCGGTCGTCTTCATGACGCCGCACGTCGGGTGCTTCGAGGTGCTGCCCGTCTGGCTCGCCGGGACGTTCTTTCGCGAGACGGGCAGGCGAATCACGGTGCTTTACCGCCCGCCCAAGAAGAAAATCATCCGCGCGGTCGTCGGCGAGGCGCGTCAGGCGCCCGGCATCGAGGCCGTTCCGACGGACCTCGCGGGCGTGAAGAAGGTGATCCGCAACCTCAGGGCCGGCCACACCTTCGGCGCGTTGCCCGATCAGGTGCCCTCGCACGGCGACGGCGTCTGGGCGGACTTCTTCGGGCGTCCGGCCTACACGATGACGTTGCCCGTGCGCGTCGCCCGGCAGTTCGACGCCGTGCGCATCTTCGCCTGGGGCGTGCGCACCAGGAACGGCTGGAAGGTGGACGCGGCGCTTTGGGACGAGCCCCTCACGGGGGATCTCCGCAAGGACGCCGCAGGGATGAACCGCATGATCGAGAGCGTCATCCGGCGCATTCCGGACCAGTACGCGTGGAGCTACAACCGATACAAGCGACCGCGCGGGGCGCCCCCGCCCGAGGCGCAGGGAGGGCAGTGATGTCATTCAACGAGGCCTGCTCGCGGGTCTGGGTCCGCATCGTCCGTTCGTTCCGGCATCTTCCGATGCCCGCGCGCCGGGCGATGGCCCGGTGCGCCGCGGCCGTCTTCTGGGTCGCGATTCCGAAGCGCCGGCATGTGACGCTCACGAACCTGAGGCTCTGCTTTCCGGAGCTCTCCGAGCGCGAGCGCGTGCGGATCGCGCGGAGCCTGTACGTCCGGCTCGCGCGCGCGGCGATCGACCACGGCACGCTCTGGACCGGGAGCGCCGAGGAGATCCGCTCCCTCGTGCGCTTCACCGGGCTCGAGCACCTTCTCGATCCCGCGAACCGTCCGATCATCGTCGTCTCGCCCCACTTCGTGGGCCTTGACGCGGCCGGAATCGCCCTCAACACCTACGTGCGCGGCGTCTCGCTCTACCAGCGACAGAAGAACCCCGTCTGGGACAAGGCGCTCCTTGAGGGGCGGCTGAGGTTCAGCAATCCGGTCCTCATCGCCAAGAGCGGGGACAACGACCTGCGCGCCGTCATGAAGTCGATGCGCGAGGGCCTGCCCTTTTACTATCTTCCCGACATGGACCACGGGCGGCGCAACTCCATCTTCGCGCCCTTCTTCGGCGTGAGCGCCGCGACCATCCCGATGGTCTCCCGGCTCGCGCGCGTGACGCGCGCGAAGGTCATATGGTGCATCGCCACGATGACCGAGTCGGGCTACAGCGTCGAGCTCTCCGCCCCCTTCGAGAACTTTCCGACGAGCGACCCGGAGGCGGACACGCGCCGCCTCAACGAAGAGCTCGAGCGCTACATCCGTCGGCATCCGGACCAGTACTTCTGGGTCCACCGGCGCTTCAAGACCCGTCCCGAGGGCGAGCCCTCGGTCTATTGAGCACTTATGAAGCTTTCATTCACCAAGATGCAGGGCGCGGGGAACGACTTCGTCGTCCTTGACGCCGTCGCCGAGCCCGTCACGCTCACGCCCGATCTCGTCCGCCGTCTCGCCGACCGGCGCTTCGGAATCGGCGCCGACCAGCTCCTGCTCCTCGATCCCCCCGACGCTCCGGGCGAGCCGTTGCGCTACCGGATCTTCAACAGCGACGGCGGCGAGGTCGAGCAGTGCGGCAACGGCGCGCGCTGCATCGGCCGCTTCGCGCTCGAGCGCGGCTACGCCTCGGGCGACGCCATTCCGTTCCAGACCATGAAGGGGCGCATCTGCGTGCGCCGCGAATCCGACGGCCGCATGGTCGCCGACATGGGCGAGCCGCGCTTCGCCGCCGAGGCCGTTCCGTTCGTCCCCGACGGACTCGAATGCCGCGAGGAGGGCGAGGCCGGGGTCTATGCGATCGACTGCGCAGGCGAGCGGATCGAGTTCTCCGTCACGAGCATGGGCAACCCCCACGCCACGATCTTCGTCGAGGACGTAGACCGCACGCCGGTCGAAGTGATCGGGCCCTTCCTGCAGCGCGCGAAGTGCTTCCCCGAGAGCGTCAACGTGGGCTTCGTGGAGCGCCGCGGCGCCGCGGCCGCCCGCATCCGCGTCTGGGAGCGCGGCCCGGGCGAGACGCTCGCCTGCGGCACCGGAACGAGCGCCGCGATGGCCGCCGGCCGCATGCGCGGGCTCTTCGGCGATCGCGTGGAGTTCGAGGCCCGCGGCGGCGCGCTCGCCTGCGAATGGAGGGGGCCGGGCTCGAGCCTCAGCCTCATCGGCCCGGCCGAGGTGGTCTTCACCGGAACCATTGAAATCTGAATTCCATAGGAAACATGCATGTCTGCCATCATTCTCAAGAAAGGCAAGGAGAAGTCGCTCCTGCGCCGCCATCCCTGGGTCTACGACACCGCCGTCGCGCGCGTCGAGGGCAAGCCCCTTGCGGGCGACACGGTCCGCGTGCTCGCCCATGACGGACGGTTTCTCGCCTGGGCGGCCTATTCGCCCGCCTCGACGCTGCGCTCCCGTTGCTGGGCCTGGCGCGAGGACGAGGTCATCGACGACGCCTGGTTCGAGCGCAAGGTGCGCGAGGCCGTCGCGGCGCGCGCGCCCCTGAAGAGCCGCACGAGCGCGATCCGCATCCTCTTCGGCGAGGCCGACGGGCTGCCCGGGCTCATCGCCGACCAGTACGGCGACTGGGTCGTCACGCAGTTCCAGTCCGCAGGCGTCGAGGCGCATCGCGAGCTCCTCGGGCGCCTCCTGATGGAGGCGACGGGCGCCAGGGGCGTCTACGACCGCTCCGACGCGGCCACGCGCCGCCGCGAGGGCCTTGAGGTCCGCTCGGAGCTTCTCGCCGGCGAGGAGCCTCCCGCGGTGATCGAGGTCGAGGAGGACGGCGTGCGCTACGGCGTCGACGTGCGCGTCGGGCACAAGACGGGCTTTTACGTTGACCAGCGCGAGAGCCGGCTCGCCGCGCAGCGCGCCGCCGAAGAGTTCCGGCGCATCCACGGGCGCGGCCTGCGCGCGCTCAACTGCTTCTGCTACACGGGCGGCTTTTCGCTTGCGCTCCTCAAGGGCGGCGCCGATGAGGTCGTCTCCGTGGACTCCTCCGAGGAGGCGCTCGCGATGGCGCGCGCCAACGTCGAGCGCAACGACTTCGCGGGCCGCGCCGAGTGGCTCTGCGAGGACGTCTTCGCCTGCCTGCGCCGCCTGCGCGACGCGGGCGAGCATTTCGACCTCGTGATCCTTGACCCGCCCAAGTTCGCATCGAGCCACTATCATGTCGATCGCGCCGCAAGGGCCTACAAGGACATCAATCTCAACGGCTTGAAGCTGCTTGAGGCGGGCGGAGAGCTCTTCACCTTCTCGTGCTCGGGCGCGGTTGACGTGGACCTCTTCCAGAAGATCATCGCCGGCGCGGTGATCGACTCCGGGCTCAACGCCTGGGCGGTCGGGCGCTTCGGCGCCGGCGCGGACCATCCGCTGCTGATGACCTGCCCCGAGGGCGAGTATCTGAAGGGCATGCGCCTCGAGGTCCGTCCCTGAGCGCCGATGCGCACGGGACGCCCCCGAGGCGTCGGATCGGCCCGCTCCGCGCAGGGCGCGGCGGGCCGGATTCAATGGAGGAATGAAAAATGGTGGTTGAAGAACCGCAGGAACCGGAGATCCCCGTGACCATCCTCACGGGATTCCTCGGAGCGGGCAAGACGACGCTTCTCAACAGGATTCTCAAGGAGAATCACAACTACCGGATCGCGATCATCGAGAACGAGTTCGGGCCGGAGAACGTCGACAACGACCTCATCGTCACCGAGCACAAGGAGCAGGTCGTCTCGATGAGCAACGGCTGCGTGTGCTGCACGATCCGCGGGGACCTCTCGCGCGTGCTCACGGACCTGCGCCTCAGGCGCGATCGCGGCGAGATCGTCTTTGACTACGTCGTGCTCGAAACCTCCGGCGTCGCCAATCCCGGTCCGGTCGCGCAGACCTTCTTCATGGACGACGCGGTCGCGCCCTTCTTCCGGCTTGACGGCGTCGTCGCGGTCGTCGACGCCAAGTACGGCTCGAAGACCCTTGACGAGGAGCCCAACGCCCGCGACCAGGTGGGCTTCGCCGATCGCATCCTCGTCTCGAAGGCCGACCTCGTGACCAAGGAGGAGCTCGAGGCGCTCGAGGCGCGCCTGCGCGCCATGAACGCGCGCGCGCCGATGCGCGAGGTGAACATGGGCGACTGCCCGGTCGACGTCGTGCTCAACATCGAGGGCTTCAACATGAACGACGTCCTCGACGTCGATCCGAAGTTCCTCAACGACGACCATCACCTGCATCACCACGACGACGACATCCACACGTTCGTCTTCGAGTCGGAGCGCCCGTTCGATCCGCGCAAGCTCGAGCGCTACATCATGTCGCTCACGAGCGTGTACGGTCCGGACCTGTTGCGCTACAAGGGAATCCTGAGCTTCACCGGGGTCGACCGCCGCGTGGTCTTCCAGGGCGTGCACATGCTCGCGAGCTCGGACGTCCTTGAGCCCTGGGGCGACCGCAAGCCCTTCTCGAAGATCGTCTTCATCGGGCGCAATCTTCCCGAAGAGGCGATCTCCAAGGGGCTTGAGACCTGCCTCGCCTGACGCGCGGGCCGCAGGGAATTCTTTGCAAAATCGCCCGCTCCGCTTCAGTGGCGGAGGCGGGCGATTTTCGGTATAAAGCACAACTGCTCGATCAGCGCCCCCTCCTTTGGGAGGGTGCTCCGCGTCCCTTGCGGAGTGCGGGCGCCACTCGGGAGGCGGAAGCCTCCCCACCGCGGAAGAGCTCCGCGCACGCAAAAGGAATGGAATAGAAGATGGCCGCCAAGAAGGTAATCACTGCGGAAGAGATCCTCAGCATGTCGGAAGACGACTACATGAACGAGGAGCAGCTTGAGTTCTTCCGTCACCGCCTCTCGGAGATGGAGCGCCAGCTGCGCGCCAACGCCGATCAGACGACGGTCAACCTCCGCGAGACGACGGTCGTGCCCGACCCGGCCGACCGTGCGACGATCGAGGAGGAGCACGCGCTTGAGCTGCGCACGCGCGACCGCGAGCGCAAGCTCCTCAAGAAGGTCCAGGCCGCTCTCAAGCGCATCGAGGACGGCGAGTACGGCTACTGCGAGGAGACGGGCGATCCCATCGGCGTGGCCCGCCTGATGGCCCGCCCGACGGCCACGCTCTCGCTCGAGGCGCAGCAGCGCCGCGAGCTCAAGCAGAAGATGTACGGGGACTGATCATGATGATGCGACGGCCGCAGTGCGGACGCCGCGATCAGGACGAGGCGGCACGGCTCAGCTTCGCGCATGCGGAGGCCGTGCCGTTTTTTCATCCTGAGGGCGGCCTGCCGAAGCTCTGGCTCTTCGACATGGACGACACGCTGCTCGCGTCCTCGGCGGGGATCCTCGACGAGGTGCACGAGCTGATGAACGCCTATCTCATCGGACGGCTCGGCATGAGCGAGGTGGAGGCGAACCGCCTGCGCGAGCTCTACTGGCGCGAGTGCGGGTCGACCTTCATCGGTCTGTGGCGGCATCACGGCGTGGACCCGAGGGACTTCCTTCCGGCGGTCCATGACTTCGACTACGGCCCCTACATCGAGGGGCTGCCGAACATCCGGCGCCTGCTCGCCCGGTTTCCGGGGAGGCGCGCGCTCCTCACGAACGGGCCGGAAAGCTACGTCTCGCGCATTCTTCCCGCGCTCGGGCTCGGCGGGTTCTTCGACGCCGTCGTGACGAGCACGGACATGCGGCTCTTCGGGGACTGGCGCCCCAAGCCGAGCGTGCCGATGCTGCTCGCCGTGTGCGCCCGCATGGGCGTTCGGCCCGGCGAAGCGGCGCTTGTCGACGACGGGCTCATCAACCTGCGGGCCGCGAAGCGCGCGGGCCTGCGCACTGTCTGGTGCGTGGGGCTTCGGATGCGCCATGCGGGACTGCGGCCCCCCTTCGGCACCCCTATGGCGCACGCGGCGGCGGACCTCGTCGTGCGGGACGTGCATGAACTCTCGCGCCGCATCGGGCGCCTGCGGAGAACATCATGAGAATCTTCCGTTCATTCGGGCGCGGCCTGGATCTGCTGAGGCGGCTCGTCCTCAACGCGCTCTTCTACGGCGTTCTGCTCGCGCTTCTCGCCGCCTGGCTCATGCTCGGGCGGGGCGGCTCGGGCGTCGCTCCGGGCTCGGTGCTCCTGCTTGACCTCGAGGGGGCGGTGGTCGAGTCCGATCCCGCGCGCTCGTTCGCGCCGGGAACGGGCCTGGAGGCGCTCGCCAAGGGCGGGCGCATCGGTTCGACCCGTCTCTCGGACGTCGTCCTTGCGCTCAGGATCGCCTCGGAGGATCCGGACATCGCCGGCGTGGAGATCCGCACGGACGGGCTCTCGCGCATCGGACTCGCCTCCGCGCGCACGATCGGTCGTGCGGTCGAGGGCTACCGCAAGACTGCGGGCCGCCCCGTGCTCGCCTGGGGGGATGCCTTCTCGCAGGGGCAGTTCGCCGCGGCGGCGCACGCCGACGAGCTCTTCCTGCACCCCATGGGTATGGTGATGCTCAAGGGCCTTTCGGGCACGTCCCTCTACTGGGGCGGGCTCCTTGAGCGGCTCGGCGTGGGCGTCTCGGTCTTCAAGGCCGGCGCCTACAAGAGCGCTCCGGAGGCCTTCACGCGAAGCGAGCCGAGCGCGGAGAGCCTCGAGGCGCAGCAGGACTGGATGGACGACGCCTGGCACGGGCTCGCCGAGGACATGGAGCAGGGGCGCGGCCTGATGCCGGGCTCCATAGCCCGCTTCATGGAGGCGCTTCCCGGGCGGCTTGAGGAGGGGGCGGATCCCGCGCAGCTCCTCAAGGAGGCCGGGCTCGTCACGGACCTCGCCACCCGCGAGGGGTTCGAGGAGCGGCTCGCCGCGCGCTTCACGGAGTCGGGCAAGGCGAAGGACGTCCGGCGGATAGGCTTTCGGGACTACCTCGACGAGCGCGTCTCCGAGAGCTCGGCCGCGGGCGTCGCCGTGGTGACCGCCGAGGGCGTCATCGCCTCGGGTTCGGGCGGCGGCATCACGCCCGAGGAGCTCGGCGCGCGCCTTGAGCGCGTCACCTCGGATCCTCGCACGAAGGCGCTGGTGCTGCGCATCTCGAGCCCGGGCGGCGACGCGCTCGCCGCGGAGGCGATCCGCGAGAAGCTCGACGCCATTCGCGCGCGGGGCCTGCCCGTCGTCGCGAGCATGGGTGACGCGGCGGCCTCGGGCGGCTATTGGGTGAGCCTCGCCGCTGACCGGATCATCGCCGATCCGCTGACGCTCACCGGCTCGATCGGCGTCTTCAGCGTCGTTCCGGACGGCGCGGGCGCGCTCGGAAAGCTCGGCGTCGGCGCGGGCGGCTACCGCACGGGCGAGCTCGCGGACTTCGGCTCTGGCCTCAGCCGCCCCGGCGCGGCTGAGGCGGCGATCCTTCGCGCCGGGGTCGAGCGAACCTACGACCGATTCAAGGCGCTTGCGGCGAAGAGCCGCCACCGCACGGTCGAGGAGATCGAGAAGGTCGCGCAGGGGCGCGTCTGGACGGGCTCGCAGGCGCTCTCCGCCGGGCTCGTCGACGGGCTCGGGGATCTTTCGGATGCCGTCGCCGCGGCAAGGCGCCTCGCGGGGCTTCCCGAGAGCGCGCCGGCGCGCATCTGCGACGCCCGGCCCGAGGGGTTCGGAGCGCTGATCAGGCTCCTTTCGTCGCAGGCGATCGGGTTTGCCGGCTTCGGCGAGAACGCGCGCGCCCTCGCCGGGGCGCAGGCGCTTCTCTCCTCGGGCAGACCGCTCGCCTGGTCGGCGCTGCCCGAAGGGCTCTGACGCGCTCCGGCGCTCAGCGCTCCGCGCCGCAGCACGGGCATTTCGCCCGGCGGCGGTAGCGGATCTCGCGCGTCTCCATGTTGAAGAGATCGACGAGCAGGAGGCGCTTGACGAGGGGGCGGCCGAGCCCGGCGGCGAGCTTGAGGGCTTCGGTCGCCTGAAGCAGGCCGATCGTTCCCGTGAGGCCCGAGAAGACTCCGAGGGTCGAGGCCTTCTCGTCGTTCGCGGCGTCGTCCTCCTCGAAGAGGCACCGGTAGCAGGGCGAGTCGGGATCCCGGAAGTCGAAGACCGTCACCTGGCCGGACATGCGCACGGCCGCGGCGAAGACGAGAGGCCTGCGCTCGGCGCGGCAGACGCGGTTGGCGAGCTGCCGCGTGGCGAGGTTGTCCGAGCAGTCGAGGACGATGTCGGCCTCGCGCACGAGGGGCGCGAGGTCCTCGGGTGAATTCATGCGCGCCGGGACGGCCCGGACGTCGAGCTCGGGGTTCCAGCGGACAAGCTCGCGCGCGGCGTTCTCGGCCTTGTTGCGGCCGATCGATGCGGCGTCATGGAGCACCTGCCGGGAGAGGTTGTTCTCCGAGACCTCGTCGGGGTCGACCACGGTCAGATGGCAGGCGCCGGCGGCGGCGAGGTACATGAGGGCGGGCGAGCCGAGGCCGCCCGCGCCGATCACGAGAAAGCGGGTCGAGACGATGCGCCGCTCTCCGTCCTCGCCGAGCTCGGCAATCTTCATCTGCCGGGAGAGGCGCTCGCGCAGAGCGCTGAAGCGTTCGTCGTCAGTGGTGTTCATGGCGTGCTGTTCCTTCGAAAAACATGAAGAGGCCGCCGGCTCGCCAGGATGCGAGGACGGCGGCCCGCGTGACGTGCGCGGCGCCCGAGGGGCGTTCGCGCGCTCTCTCCCTTATTTGCCGGAGCCCTTGGGCCCGGAATCCTTTGCCGCGCTCTTTTCGGCGCCTTCGGAAGTCTTTTCCTTCGTCTTTTCCTTCGCCTTTTCGGCGGCCATCTCCTCGGCGCGGAGCTTCTTCACCTCATCGACGGGGCGGCCGCGGTACTTCGACCGCTCGACCGTCTCGCCCTTGAGGCTTTTCACGGCCTGCCTGAGCTGCCAGTCTTTGTCGTCGCCGAACGTGTAGGTCCAGTCCGGGGACTTCGTCGCGTCGTTGTCGTCGTAGGGCAGCTCGTCGGCCTTCTGCTCGCCCTTCTGCTGGTTGGCGAGATGGTGCGCGAGGTCCGCCTCGCGAACCTGGAAGGTCGGATAGTTCCCCTTGGGCGTGTCGTCGACGTAGAGGTCGGGCTCGATGCCGCGGGCCTGGATCGAGCGTCCCGAGGGCGTGTAGTAGCGCGCCGTCGTGAGCTTCACGCCGACGGTCTTCTCGCCGAACGTCATCGGCAGGATCGTCTGCACAGAGCCCTTGCCGAACGAGCGGTCGCCCATGAGCGTCGCGCGCTTGTGGTCCTGCAGCGCGCCGGCGACGATCTCGGAGGCCGAGGCCGAAGAGGAGTTGATGAGGACGACGACCGGAACGGTCTTCGCCTTCGGCGTGAGGCCGGCGAGCGCCTTGACGGCGCCGCCCGCGCGGTAGTCCGTCTCGACCGCCTTGAAGACGTAGTCGGACTGTGGCGTGCGGCCCTTCGTCGAGACGATGTCGGCGCCCTCGGGAAGGAACGCCGCGCACACGCCGATGGCGGCCTGGAGCAGTCCGCCCGGGTCGTTGCGCAGGTCAAGGACGAGCCCCTGGAGATGCCCGCTCTTCTCGAGGCGGTTGATCGTGTTCGCAAGGTCCTCGGCGGTGCGCTCCTGGAACTGCGCGATGCGCACGTATCCGATGCCGTCGGCGAGCTCCTTGGAGCGCACGGACTGCGTCTTGATCATCGCGCGCTCGAGCGTGAAGGAGAGGGGCTTCATCTCGCCCTTGCGGGCGACCTCAAGGCGGATCTTCGTCTTGGGCTCGCCGCGCATGCGCTTGACGGCCTCGTCGAGCGGGAGCTCCGCCGTGGCCTCGCCGTCGATCTTCGTGATGATGTCACCCGCTCGGATGCCCGCGCGCGCGGCCGGCGTGTCGTCGATCGGGGAGATCACGCGCACGCCCGCGGCGTCCTTCGTCACCTCGATGCCGAGCCCGCCGAAGGTGCCGTGCGTCGCCTCCGTCATGTCCTCGAATCCCTCGGGATCGAGAAAGCTCGAGTGCGGGTCGAGCCCGCTCACCATGCCCTCGACGGCGAACTCAAGCAGGTCCTTGTCCGAGACGTCGTCGACGTAGTAGTCCTTGACGGCGTTGAAGACGCTGGTGAACTGCCGGATCTCCTGCAGGGGGAGGGACGAGGCGGCGCTTTTTTCCGCGCAGGCCTGAAAGCCCACGCTGGCGAGCACGCCGGCGCAGGCGCCGGTCACGAAGATGGAGAGGAGTCGAAGCTTCATGTTCTGTTCCGGAATGGAGTGTGCCGGCCCGGCCGGCCCGCGTATTCTCGCCTATTTGCCCAGCCACGGCTGAGGGTTGACGGGCTTGCCCTTGTAACGTATCTCGAAGTAGAGCCCGGGCTCGTCGCTCGCGCCCGAGGCGCCCGCCGTGGCGATGGTCTCGCCCGCCTTGACGCGGTCGCCCACGCTGCGCAGGATCGACTCGTTGTTCGCGTAGACCGACATGTAGGTGCCGCCGCGGTCGACGCTCTTGAGCTT
>ERZ1035025.1547-NODE-1547-length-11206-cov-83.514304_pt1 | contig 11206 bp, 7 predicted proteins | sample MGYA00520619_ERZ1035025 | MGnify/ENA primary metagenome ERZ1035025 (study PRJEB33766, sample SAMN09781742) | gut metagenome | biome: gut microbiome | host: Homo sapiens | place: Madagascar | study: EMG produced TPA metagenomics assembly of the PRJNA485056 data...
AAAATATTGAGATAATTGATATCTGATGGCAAATTTACGATTTTTCTCTGAAAACTCCAAGAAAAAAATGCAAAAATTTGAAAAACCATAGAATTTACCACTATTGGATTATAAATCTATTCCGCCTCACCGGATATGTCGTTCATCACCCCCCGCCAGACATCCCACACCCTCGCTATGCGTCCAACACACACCGCTAGCCGTCCCACACCCCGCTAGGCGTCCATACCCCGCCAGGCGTCCCGACGGATTTGAAATCCGTCGTAAAAAAAGGTTCGACCTATCAAACCAGGGGATTTGTAATCCCCCTAATCCATAACATATTACAATCTCCCTGCTGCGGATTGCAAATCCGCAGAACATAAATAGGTTAGGTCATTTTTTAACGACGGATTGCAAATCCGTCGAAACGCCTAACGGAGGATAGGGAGATTATATAAAAAATATCGCCCAACAGCTGATATCCGCTTGCACAACAGGTGTTGGGCGAGCGCATATCAGCTGTTATGCAAGCGCACAACAGCTGTTGTGCGGCTGAAGACATAGGCATCTCCGGCTAATACCGTTAATTCTTCCGGCAACAAGTAAAGGTAACTCCGAAGACTATTTACGTTAAACCGATGCTACAATAATAGTACTTACAAGCAACTGCGATAGTACTTACAAGGCGCAAAGACGTTACTGAGAGGTCGCTATGATAGTACTGACGAGGCGTAAAACGGCTTGTAGCGCTTATTGCCTCACTATGGCACAACATTGCCCTTTACCAGGGCAATAATCTGCCATTGCCAGGCACAAAACGATACGTCGGGAGCTTTTTTTATAAAAGCACCACTCTTCTTTTTACTCTTCACTCTTCACCAAATCGGCTGAAACCCCGATAAACACTGGGGTTGCGAGAGGTGAAGAGTGACGCACCACTCTTCACCACTCTTCACCTGGATATTTTATTCATCGGATTACGCTGAGTTAACAGAACTTTCTGGCTCCACGGATTACGCACGGATTTTAAACGGATGATCGACCTGTTCGGTCGGGGGGCTGAAACCACTTTTTTTATGTCCCACAGATTTGGCTTTCCCTTCGGCCGCCGATTTTCAATTCACAGATTTTCACAGATTTTCCGGGTGAAGAGTGGTGAAGAGTGGTGAAGAGTGGCGCGCAACTCTTCACCCGTGCAAATTCCTTAGCTACAGACATTTATGCCATTCCTGTGAAGAGTGAAGAGTGTTTTTGAAGCTGTACGGTCAAAGTTTTTCGGGAAAAGTTTTGGAGATTAGGAGATAAAGTATTATCTTTGCCATCAGATTCAAAAACGAATAATCAAACTGAGTTATGATAGTAAGACCAAAGCGCATTTATCGCAAGCGCATACCATACGGCATGCAGAATTTTGAGGATGTCATAAAAGAGGATTGCTACTATGTGGACAAGACTCCTTTCATCGAGCAGATAGAAGAATCCAACAAGTATTTCTTCTTCATTCGCCCTCGCCGTTTCGGCAAGACACTTACCCTCTCCATGCTTGAGAATTACTATGACATCAACAAGAAAGACAAGTTTGAGGAAATCTTTGGCAAGCTATACATCGGGCAGAATCCTACACCAGAGCATAGTACATATCTCATCATCCACCTCAATTTTGCCGAGGTGGCAGCAGGATTGGATGATTATAAGGATGGACTGGACAACCATTGTCGCCTTGTATTCAATTTCTTTTGTGACATCTATGCACATATTCTTCCTACCGGTACCAAGGAAGGATTGCAACAGGAGCCTGATGCGGTATCCAAGTTGAGATTTCTTTGCCAGAAGTGCCAGGAGGTGGGAAAGAAGATTTATCTCTTCATCGATGAGTACGACAACTTCACCAACATGATTCTCGCCCATGAGGAGCATCTTATGAGGTATCGCAACCAGACCCACGGTGAGGGATACTTGCGCCAGTTCTTCAACACCATCAAGGGTGCGGCTGGCAATACCCTGGGCAGAGTGTTCGTCACGGGAGTAAGCCCTGTGACCATGGATGACCTGACCAGCGGATTCAACATCGGAACCAACTACTCGCTCTCACCTGACTTCAATGAGATGACGGGATTTACCGAGGAAGAAGTGAGAGAGATGCTGGATTATTACGGCAGCGTCCTGCCGTTCAATCACACCACCGATGAGCTGATCAAGGTAATGAAGCCTTGGTACGACAACTATTGCTTTGCCGACGAGAGATATGGTGAGACCACCATGTACAACTCGGTAATGGTGCTCAACTTCGTAGATAATTACATCCGAAGCGAATACCAAATCCCTAAGAAGATGGTGGAGACCAACATCCGTATCGACTATGACAAGATGCGCATGCTCATCCGCCACGACAAGGAGTTCGCCCACGACGCCAGCATCATCCAGCAGTTGGTGACCCAGGGATTCGTGACAGGCACGCTCAACGAGAACTTCCCTGCCGAGCGAATCAACGACCCAGACAACTTCCTCAGCCTGCTGTTCTATTTCGGCATGGTGACGATAGACGGAACATACAAGGGTGAGACCAAGTTCATCATCCCGAATGAGGTGGTGCGTGACCAGATGTACACCTACCTGCTCGACACCTACAAGGAGAACGACTTGGTATATGATAGATATAGCAAGGGTAAACTGGAGAGCAAACTGGCATACGATGGACAATTCAAGCCATACTTTGAGTATATTGCCGACTGCCTGAAGAAGTACTCCTCACAGCGAGACAAGCAGAAGGGAGAGGCTTTCGTGCATGGCTTCACTTTGGCGATGACGAGCCAGAACAAGTTCTACCGCCCTATCTCTGAGCTGGACAATGACGGCGGCTATGCCGACATCTTCCTCTCTCCGCTCTGTGACATCTACAAGGACATGGTGGATTCATATATCATCGAGTTGAAATATTGCAAGAGCCAAACCACCGATGAGCAAGTGAAAAAGCTCTTCGAGGAGGCTTCAGCTCAAATCTCCCGCTATGCGGAAAGTGATATGGTCAGAGAGGCGGTAAAGACCACAAAGCTCCACAAGCTGGTGGTCATCTACCGCGGAGCGGAAATGGTGGCTTGCGAGGAGATATAATTACCGGAGAAGAATAACAGATTCAACAAATAATAAAATGATGAAATGATGAAAGCAAGACATATCTCTTATCTTATCGCATGCATGATCATGTTATGCTGCCTGAATACTCAGGCGCAGAATGCATTCCCCTACCCTGCGCTGCCTGATACGCTGCGCAGCGTAGAACAGCGCGCTACCTACCTCAGCGAGCACTACTGGGACAACTATCAGTTTGCTGATACTACCCAACTGAAAAACGAGGAGATTACAGAACAGGGATTCGTCAACTTCATCGATATCCTCGCCCGTTTCAACGACGAGATCGCCCAGAAAGGCATCAGCGCCTTCACTGCCAAGGCTTACGCACAGAAGCCTGCCAAGGAGAAATTCGAGAGCCTGATAGAGCATTATTTCGACGACCCACAGTCGCCGATGAGAAACGACAGGGTATATAGCTTCTTCCTGGCGGAAATGAAGAAGTCGCCTTACTTCGATGAAGCGGAAAAGGAACGCATCGACTTCAAGTGGAAGGCGGCACGGAAAAACCTGCCAGGCACCAAGGCTACCAACCTCTCCTTCAAGCTGGAAGATGGAAAAATGCATCAGTTGACTGACTATCAGAATGAAAAGGTGATACTCTACTTCCATGATCCGGAATGCGAGAATTGCCACAAGGTTACGGCGTGGCTGAAAAAACAGACCATTCCTGCTGAATACAGAATGCTCAGAATCATTGCGGATGATCAGATTAGTGCTACTTACAGCATCAAGGCGATGCCTACGATTTACTTATTAGACAAAGGCAACATCGTGGTTTTAAAGGACTGTACGCCGGAACTGCTCATCAGCGTAATCAATAACAATTAATAAAAAAAACTAGACTGGTCGTCTAAGCGACGCTCAACTTATTATCATTTACATTTACTATTATTCAATTACATTCTTTAATCACACTTTCTATATTATATGTTCTATTCTACCTATTTATATTGAATCATAATCGTAAGGTATTGTATTAATCATATATTCTACCTTATTTCGCCTTTGAAGAGTCGTAATGCATATTGAACTCCTCGCGAGTGTGGTCGTTTCTCTTAACTACGATCACATAGTCACCATCCTTAACTATTCCAACCTTCGCAACAAGTGTGAAATAACCATACTTACCAGACTTGCCGTAATCGCCTGTCTCGGTGATGATAATCTTGTTGCCAACTAACTGAGAGTCAAACTTGATATTTGTGCCCTCATCAAAGATTACATTCTTGTGAGTCAACTGCAACTGACCACCAGAAAGAACCTTGCATACCAGCTTCTCGTTGTTCTCACCATTGATGTTAGAGGTTTCATTTACCTCAGCACCGGTTGTCTGTGAATAACTGAGCAGTGAGAAGTTTGACTTTGTTGTAACGGTGTTGACACGTGTTGTTGTATCGCCCGTCAAATCATCGTCAGCCGCACTGCAGCTTACTAAACCCAATGCCATCATACAAGTGATGACCATTCCAAAAAACTTTTTCATATTTTATCATTTACTAATTGTTATTCAATCATTTAAACCTGGTCTCCTCTTACAAGCATCTGCGGGGTTGCAGTACTTCGGAAGACTTCCAATAATAACCTTTCGGCCTAAATCATCTTTTACAATATACAAATGATATACAAGAATCTCAAAATGTAGTTCTTACATTTGTTCGGGTGCAAATTTAGAGAAAAAAGTAATACGCTCCAAACTTTTTAGGTTAAATTATGTGAAGATATAGAACGTTTACGCACACAACGATTCTGTTACATAACAAAATGAAAGAAAGATGAAAGAAAAGGGCATAAAAAAAGCGGGAACCCCGAAGGATTCCCGCTATTATTTTGGGTTGATAAATCTCGAAAATTAGTCGAGGTTAGCCAACTTGTTGTCAGAATGAAGAACATCCTTGATCTTGTGGCTATAGAGGTCAACCATGTACTCACGAGCCTTACCGCAGTACTGACGTGGGTCGAAGTACTCTGGGTGCTCAGCCAATGTCTCACGAACACCTGCTGTGAAAGCAAGACGAGAGTCAGAGTCGATGTTGATCTTGCAAACTGCGCTCTTAGAAGCCTTTGTCAACTGCTCCTCTGGGATACCAACTGCATCTGGCAACTTGCCTCCGTACTTGTTGATGATATCAACATACTCCTGAGGAACTGAAGAAGAACCGTGGAGAACGATAGGGAAACCAGGAAGCTGCTCCTCAACTGCTGCCAATACATCGAATGCCAATGGAGGAGGAACGAGGTGACCAGTCTTAGGGTCACGTGTGCACTGCTCTGGCTTGAACTTGTAAGCACCGTGAGAAGTACCGATAGAGATAGCCAATGAATCAACACCTGTACGTGTAGCGAAATCAACAACCTCCTCAGGCTTTGTATAGTGAGACTCCTCAGCAACTACGTCATCCTCAACACCAGCGAGGACACCGAGCTCACCCTCTACAGTTACACCGAACTGATGAGCGTAATCAACAACCTTCTTTGTCAATGCAATGTTCTCCTCGTATGGAAGTGAAGAACCGTCGATCATTACAGAAGAGAAGCCGAAATCTACACAGCTCTTACATGTCTCGAAGCTATCACCGTGATCGAGGTGGAGAACGATCTCAGGATGGTTGCAACCCAACTCCTTAGCATACTCTACAGCACCCTCTGCCAAGTAACGGAGCAAAGTAGGGTTAGCATACTTACGAGCACCCTTAGATACCTGGAGGATAACTGGTGACTTCAAGTTAGAAGAAGCCTGGATGATAGCCTGGAGCTGCTCCAAGTTGTTGAAGTTGAAAGCAGGAACGGCCCAACCGCCCTTGATAGCTCTTGCGAACATTTCCTTAGTGTTCACAAGACCGATTTTCTTGTAATCTACTGCCATAATTGTTATTAATTTTATTGTTTAATGAAACATTCTATTCATTTTTATCTGGTGGATTCTAAACGCCCCCACCATAACCGAGTGCAAATTTAACTTTTTCTTTTGAGACAGCAAAAAATATGCTTACTTTTTCGTGTTACAAGCGAGTTAAAAAAGTTAATTCCCCCTTTTTAGCCGTCTAAAACCCTTTATTTGCTAATTGCACTTTGCAATTTGTACTCCCGAACGGCATAAGCCAAGACGATGAGGAAACCGATAAAAGGTACCACGAAAGGCAGGGTGACATGGGTGGTATCGGCGATCATTCCCATCAGCAGGAAGCCGCATCCGCCTATCGGAGTCATCATCAGGAGCGAGGATGCCGACTTGGTGAGATTGCCCAATCCCGTGAGGGCGATGCTGAAGATGGTAGGGAACATGATTGCCTCGAAAAGATAGTTGCCCACCAGGGCTACCAGCGACACGATGCCCAGATCGCAAAGCACCAGGCCGATGCAGACCACGCTGCCCACGGCACAGATGAGGAGCATGGTGGTAGCCTGGATATGGCGCATGATCCAGCTGCCCAAGAATCTGCCTACCATGAAAAACGCCAGGGCGAGGGTGAGGACGAGAGAGGCGGTGCGGTCGCTCATCCAATGCATGCCGGTGACGAAATTGATGAAGTAGGAATTGATGGAGATCTCGGCTACCTCGTAGCTCAGAAGGGCGAAGAGGCCGAAGACGAACATCCTGTGGTTGGCAAAGAGCTTGGCGATATTGCTGCCCTTCGCCTTGTCTTCCGTCGTCTGCTGGTGTTGGATTTCCGGCAGATCGACACGGGAGAACACCACGGCGATGGCAAGCACCAGAACGCCCAGGATGGCATAAGGTATGACCACATTGCCGCCCTGCTGCGTATCATTGAAGAGGAACTGACCGATGCAGAAGGTGGCAAAGATGCTGCCCAGACCATTGAACGACTGCGAGAGATTCAATCGGCTGGTAGCGGTCTCCTTGGCACCCAGTTCGGTAACGTATGGATTGGCGGCTGTTTCGAGGAACACCAGTCCGCATCCGATGACGAAGAGGCAGAAGAGGAAGGCAGAGAAGCTGCCTATCGCTGCCCCCGGAACAAAGAAGATGGCACCCAGACCGAAGAGCAGGAGGCCAAACACCACGCCCCGGCGATAGCCATACTTATTGATGAAGATGCCCGCCGGTATAGCCATGAGGAAATAGCCCAGATAGGTGGTTACCTGGATCAGGGCAGACTGGGTGATACTGATGTGCAGGGCATTCTGGAAGTGCTTGTTGAGCACATCGAGAATGGCACGCGCGAAGCCCCACAAGAAGAAGAGCGACGTGATGAGAATGAACGGGACAAGATATTTCTTGTCGCTTACTGAATGGTTTTCTGTTTCTTGGTTCAACATTTTTTTATTCTATTTCTTTTTTACTGAACACTTTTTTATTCTTGATGCCGGCAGTGCCGGGAGCCTATTCCTGCGGATGCAGGACTGCTCCCTCCTGCTTCTTGCCATCCATCAGGATTCTGAGCGGACGGTCGAAGCGTACATGGCGCACATACTGCGTCTCCTCTACGGCTGGCATCGCATCGAGCATCTCCTTGTTTACGAAGCCTCCCTCTTCGGTATTGGTATCTACCGTGAAATAGCCCACGCCGAAAGAGGTGAGGTTCTGGAAGAAGTGGGTGCCCTGACTCGGATCGATGTTGTAATTCTTCAATGCCACCTCTACGATGACGCGGGCGGCACTGATATGCGGCCACTTGACCGGTACGCCCAGGTAATGATCACTCGATCCCCAGCGGCCCGGACCTATCAGCACATAATTCTTGCCATCTGCCAGGAACTTGCGGTTGATGCGCTCGATATCATCGGCTACATAGAAGTTGTTCATCGCCGAGAAGTGGTCATCGTACTTCACATACACCACATCGGTGACATCCTCGCTGATGCCATGGCCCAGGGAGTTGTGGGAACGGAGCAGACAGTCGGCATCCGGTATCGCCCTGACATCCTCGTCGAGCATCTCCTTGGCATCCACGATCGGACGGATCTGGAGGAGATAGAAATCGCAGGTCTTGTCGGCATGGATATTGCAGGCAAACTCAATCTCCACCGGTCGGCGCATCGCCTCGGAACCGCACTTCATCGACATCTGCATGAGTTCCGGCAGGGGTACCACATCGTGCTGGAGTACTCCGGCAAAGGTGATGAGCTTGCGGCCGGTTTCATACACACCGTCGTTGATGACCTGATCATAAGGGTCGAAGGTAGAGGCGATGTAGTTGAGGCTCTGGTCTTCTACCGCATCCTTCACGCGGAGCTTGAGGATATTGAATCCGTCATCCACCTTGAAGTCATCGCCCACATGCTTCATGTCGAGGGCGTAGAACTGGGTCTGGGTATCGCGCAGCGCCATCTCCGTCTCGGAAGTCTGCAGCACCTGATGCGGATGATACGGACAGACGCGGAGGGTCTGACCGCCATCCACGATATACTTACCCAATCCGAGGGCAAGACTGGCTATGCCCTCCTCTGCCTCCTCATCGCCGATAGGATAATAGTTGAGCGAACGGAGCACGCCACTCATCGTAGGATAATAGCGGGTGCCGTAGTCCTTGCCCACCACCTCCTGCAGGATTACCGCCATCTTCTCCTGGTCGATGACGTTGCGGGTGGCGGTCATGTATGCCTTGGAATCGCGATAGAACACCGAGGCATACACGCCCTTGATGGCGCAGGCGAGCATCTGCAGCATCTGATACTTATCCGCGAGATAAGGTATCATATAGGTGGAATAGATGCCGGCGAAAGGCTGATAGTGAGCATCCTCAAGCAGCGAACTGGAACGGATGGCGATAGGACTCTTCGTTGCCTCGAAGAAGGTGAAGAAATCGGCTATCAGCGAATCGGGCAGCTGCGCATGGAGGAAGTGCTTCAGGATTTCATCATCGCTGGCATCGCTCAAGGCTATCGGATAGAGATTGTTGCTCATCATGAACTCGTCGAAGATATCGGTACAGAGCACCACGGTCTTCGGAATCTGCACGGTGGCATTCTCATACTGGTTGAACTCGGGATGGCGCTTGATGATGTTGTCGAGGAAGGCAAGTCCCCTGCCCTTTCCGCCCAGGGATCCTTCGCCGATGCGGGCAAAGTGGGCGTACTTATCGAACTTCATCCTATCAAACACGGCAACCACACCCAGGTTCTTCATGTGACGGTACTGCACGATGGCATCGAAGATGATCTGCCGGTGGGCATCCACATCCTGCAGCTTCTCCCAGGTGACGTGCTTCAGGAAGGCGGAAACCGGGAAGATGGCACGGGCACAGAGCCAGCGGCTCATGTGGTTGCGGCTGATATGATAGAGCATCGAATCGTTGGGGATGTTGAAGATGTTATCCTGCAACTCCTTCAGACTGCGGATGCGCATGATTTCCTCGTGGGTTTTCGGATCGCGGAAGATGAAATCGCCGAAGCCCATGTGCTCCTCCATCAGGCGACGGAGATCCACACTCATCTTCTTGGAGTTCTTATCTACAAAGCGGAATCCCTCGGCTTCTGCCTTGGCACGGTTGTCGCTCTCGGAACTCTCGATGATGAGCGGCACGAACGGATCGGTCTTGCGGATGTAACGGAAGAGACGCAATCCGGCATCAGGACATTTCTCACGTCCGAAGGTATCGGTGCCGTGCTCGGGATTCGCCTCCTGCTCCACCTCGTTGCCGAAAGCCTTGGCGGCACTCTTCAACGGGAATCGGGCATCGCTGATGACACCCAGGGTATTGTTGGAATACTTATCGTAGAGTTTCTGCGCCTCTTCGTAGGTACGGGCGAGCACCACCTTCGGACGGCCACGCATTCGCATCGTGGCAGCATGGCGGTTGAGGGCTTCCTTGGAAAAATTCTTGCTCTGCTCGAGGATATAGTTGTAGAGGTTGGGCAGGATGGAACTGTAGAAGCGCACAGAGTCTTCTACCAGGAGTATCATCTGCACGCCTGCCTCCCGGATATCGTGCTCTAGGTTCATCTTATCCTCTATGAGCTTGATGATAGAGAGGATGAGGTTGGTATTGCCCAGCCAGCAGAATACGTAATCGAAGATGCTGAGGTCTTCGTTCTCCATCCGCTTGGTGATGCCGTGGGAGAACGGGGTGAGTACGACGCAGTGGATACTCGGGAACTTGCCCTTGATATCGCGCGCCACATCGAAGGCATCGTTGTCGGCATTGCCCGGCATACAGATGACGAGGTCGATGACGGTGGAGCGCAGCACCTGGGCTGCCTCTTCGGTGGTTGAGACCTGGGTGAAGGTTGGGGGATAACGGAGTCCCAGCTCCATATACTCATTATATATCTTCTCCTCGATGCGTCCATCATCTTCTAGCATGAACGCATCGTAAGGGTTGGCTACAATCAAGACATTGTAGATACGTCGCATCATGAGATTGACAAATGATACGTCTTTCAAATAGAACTTATTCCACTCTTGGGGTACATTATTTTCCATATGTGTAGCGAATTATAGTGCAAAGATACTGATTTTCTGAGATTTTCTTGCATTTTTCATCATTTTTTTATATATTTGCAAGCAAAATATCGAGAAGTTATGAAAAGAAGATTATTTATCATAGCATTATTGAGTACATTTCTGAGTACATTATTATGCATCCCATGCTGCGGTCAGAAGCATCAGCGTGGCAAGGCATCCTATTACTCTAAACGTGCCACGGGTGCCAGGTCGGCAAGTGGACAGAGAATCCACCATGACAGTCTGACGTGTGCACACCGTTATTATCCCTTCGGCACGATGCTGAAGGTTACGAATCTGAGAAATGACAAGAGTGTAATCGTTGAAGTGATCGACCGTGGTCCGTTCGGAAGGGGAAGAATCATTGACCTTTCCTGGGCAGCAGCGAAAGAAATCGACATGATTTCGCAGGGTGTGGCAACGGTGAAGGTAGAAAGACTGGATAACCCTGTTCCTTTCAAGCCTGAGGATAGCAAGCTCCCGAAGATAGATTTCGAAATGGCAGAGTTTGAACCCGACCATTATTTCGAAAAGAAGGAAAAGGCAAAGGAGAAGGCTGAAGCAAAGGTCGAGGCAAAGGAAAAAGCTAAAGCCAAGGTCGAAGCAAAGGAAAAAGCCCCTCATCACCGCCATACGCCCTGTTTTACTCTAATTGAGCAAGCTTTGAGCGTATTTTTTAACGTTAAT
>ERZ1035025.1549-NODE-1549-length-11196-cov-3.689974_pt1 | contig 11196 bp, 9 predicted proteins | sample MGYA00520619_ERZ1035025 | MGnify/ENA primary metagenome ERZ1035025 (study PRJEB33766, sample SAMN09781742) | gut metagenome | biome: gut microbiome | host: Homo sapiens | place: Madagascar | study: EMG produced TPA metagenomics assembly of the PRJNA485056 data...
GTTGTCCGTTGTCATAGACCAGAGATCCGTTGACGAAGGTCTTCTCAACCTGGGCATGGAAACGCTGTCCTTCCATCGGACTCCAGCCGCATTTGCTCTGGATGCACTCGGGAGTGACGGTCCATTCTTTGTTCGGATTGACCAGTACGAGGTCGGCCTGATAGCCGGTTCGGATGAAACCGCGGCCCTGAATCTGGAAAAGTTCAGCCGGAGCGTGACACATTTTCTGGACGAGCTGTTCCATGGTCAGGACTCCTTCGCGCACCAGTTCCATGATACTGATCAGGGAGAACTGGAGAGTCGGCATGCCAGATACCGCTTTCAGGGCTCCTCCTGCCTTTTCGCTCAGCAGATGGGGGGCATGATCTGTTCCGATCACGTCAATCCGGTTTGTGGCGAGTGCCTGGCGTAAAGCATCCCGATCCTGTTTCGTCTTGATGCTGGGGTTGCATTTGATGCGTGCTCCCAACGTCTTGTAGTCTTCGTCACAGAAGAAGAGATGGGACACACAGGCTTCCGAAGTGATGCGCTTTTCCCCGAGAGGACGGTCTTCGAAAAGTTCCAGCTCGCGTGCTGTGCTTACATGCAGGACATGCAGGCGTGCTCCGGTTTCTTTGGCCAGCTGTATAGCCAGAGAAGAAGAACGGTAGCAGGCTTCTTCACTGCGGATGAGCGGGTGGCAGGAAATATCGGGATCCTCTCCATATTTTTGTTTGAAGAGTTCTGTATTCTGACGGATGATATTCTGGTCTTCACAGTGGGTAGCAATCAGCATCCCTGCCTCAGAGAAGATTCTTTTGAGGGTTTCCATGCGGTCGACCAGCATGTTTCCGGTACTTGCTCCCATGAAGAGTTTGACTCCGCATACATGAGTCTTGTCAAGAGCGGCCAGCTGGTCAGCATTGTTGTTGGTTGCTCCAAAATAGAAAGAATAGTTGACCAGGCATTTCCGGGCTGCATCAGCAAACTTGTTGTCCAGTGCTTCGAGGGTTGTAGTCTGCGGATTGCAGTTGGGCATATCCATGAAAGAGGTGACTCCTCCGGCGGCAGCTGCCGCTGTTTCTGTAGCCATGTCGGCTTTATGAGTCAGTCCGGGATCGCGGAAATGTACATGATCATCGATCACGCCGGGCAACAGATAACATCCCGTAGCGTCAATCTCTTTGTCGCAGGGTGATGCCGGAGTTTGTCCGTTTTCCAGTATTTCAGCTATCTTTTCATTTTCTATTACTACAGAGCCGACGAATTTTCGTCCTTCATTTACAATGGTTGCATGATGTATCCACGTACGCATGTTTCTTAGTTTTTTATTTTGGAAGGATATTTTCGGAACCAGCTGTCCCATTTTAGTTTAATCACACCGAATACGGCCTCACCGAAAATGCTGCTGTTCATCTTGGAAGTTCCCAGTTCGCGGTTGATGAAGATGACGGGTACTTCTATGATTTTGAATCCGCATTTGTAGGCAGTGAATTTCATTTCTATCTGGAAGGCGTACCCCTTGAAACGGATCTTGTCCAGCGGAATGGTTTCCAGCACTTCGCGGCGGTAGCATTTGAAGCCCGCTGTCGTGTCATGAATGGGCAGACCGGTAATGAAACGTACATATTTGGAAGCAAAGTATGACATGAGTACTCTTCCCATGGGCCAGTTGACCACATTGACTCCGCTGATATACCGGGAGCCGATTGCCACATCTCCGCCCTCATCATGGCAGGCTTTATACAGGCGGGGCAGGTCATTGGGATTATGACTGAAGTCCGCATCCATTTCGAAGATGTAGTCATACTTGTGTTCGATCGCCCATTTGAATCCGGTAATGTAGGCTGTTCCAAGTCCTAATTTTCCTTTCCGTTCAATCATGAACAGGCGTTCGGGAAACTCTTGTTGCAGACGGCGTACGATATCAGCCGTCCCGTCCGGTGAGTTGTCTTCAATGATCAGAATATGGAAATATTTCTCCAGTTTGAAAATGGTCCGGATGATATTTTCAATGTTTTCTTTTTCATTGTAAGTCGGGATGATTATGATGCTGTCACTTGTTTGCATATTGATGTCTGTTTTAGGCAAAGATAGGGAATAATATAAGATGTCTTATCATTTTCTTCGAAAAAGTGATAAAAAACTTCGGATGCTTTTCTTTACCATAAAAATAAAAATGCCGTATTCCCAACGTTCTGAGAATACGGCAAGGTCATATTTTTATTTATCCGATATGGCCAAAAGTATATTGTGCAGCTTGTGTCATCCAGTCAAAGGCCTGTGGGCATATTCCTATGAGGCAGATTGCTGCAAGGCAGATTGCCAGAGCCGCTCTTACCGCACCGGAGCTGGTGAACTTCGGCAAGGGATTGGTTTCTGCCGGAGTGATGAAGATTGCCTTGACAACCAGAAGATAATAGTAAAGTGAGATCACGGTATTTACCAGTGCGAGGAAAACGATCATCCAATGACCGGCATGGAAAGCGGCAGCAAAGACCATGAACTTGGAGAAGAATCCGGCGAACGGGGGAATTCCGGCCAGTGAGAACAGTCCGGCTGTCATGACCAGACTCAGCCGTGGATTGGTCTGATAGAATCCGTTGTAAGCTTCGCGGTCGGTTCTTCCTCCGCAATTCTGTTCTACTGTACTGATCACACCGAAGACGGCCAGGTTGGCTACCACGTAGACAGCTACATAATATGCCATGGCTCCTGCGCCCTGAGAGGGAGTTCCAAGTACGGCCAGTATCAGGTAGCCGGCTTGTGAGATACTACTGTATGCCATGAATCGTTTCATGTCGTGTTGCAGGAGGGCAAGTACGTTGGCCAGTGTGATGGACAGAATGATCACGACGGCTGCCAGATCTTCCCACTGGCTTGCCATGGGACCGAAGGCTTTTACCAGCGCATTCAACAGCGTAAATGCAGCTGCTCCTTTTGAGATGACGGACAGGTAAGCACTGACACAGGTCGGAGCACCTTCGTAGGTATCGGGAGTCCACATATGGAATGGAACCAGACTTAACTTGAATCCCATTCCGGCGAAGAACAGAACGATTGCCAGAATCTGAAGGGGAGTACCTGTCATGTGCTGGCTCAGGTCGGCAAAATACATGGTTCCGCAAGTTCCGTATACCAGAGACAGTCCGTAAAGCATCAGGGCAGAAGAGAACATGGCAGAGAGGATGAATTTGGCTCCGGCCTCTGCACTGTGATGGCGGAACTTGTCGAATGCTACGAGACAAGCCATCGGGATGCTGGCCAGTTCAAGTCCGACATAAAGCAGCAGGAAGTTACCTGCGCTGATCATATAGAACATTCCCAATAGAGTGGAGAGAGTCAGAAGATAGAACTCTCCGGCCTTGTGGCGTGTATCTTCACGTTCCAGCCAGGGATTGGCCTGCAGGAAAACGAGCAGAGTACCTGCCGTGAGCAGGGTCTTGGCAACGGAAGTCATTGCAGTGTTCTGATACATGCCGCCGAATGCTTCGACTTCATACGGACTGGTAAGGGTGACAGGAAGCAGCAAGACGAGCAATACACACGAAAGCCGTTGCATGACTTTCGGGGAAGGAGTCTTGAGGAACAGGTCAGTAAGCAATACAACGATCAGAATGACCGCCAGAGCTATTTCTGCCTGCATAGTGTGTAAGGTTGTCAGTATATCCATAATGCATTACAATTGACAAAGTTGTGAAATAATAGGTTCTACACTTCCACTGATCAGATGGCTTACCCAGTAAGGAGCCAGACCTAATCCGGCAACGGCCACAATCAGGCAGATCACGGCGAAACGTTCATCCCATGTCGCATCGGTCAGTTTCAGGTGTTCCGGGTTTGTACAGGTTCCATACAGGATCTTTCCGACAACACGCAGGATATAGACTGCCGTGATAACGATACTCATGGTGGCGATCACCGTACAGATACGGTGGAAGGCATCTGCATGCTGGAATGAACCGACAAAGACTGTCATCTCAGCAATGAATCCGCTTAATCCCGGAAGACCGAGGTTGGCAAGTCCGGCAATGACATAACCGACAGAAAGGAACGGCATGATTTTCATCAGTCCGCTCAGCTGACGGATGTCGCGGGTGTGTGTACGTCCGTAGATCATACCGATCAGGGCAAAGAACAGAGCTGTCATCAGTCCGTGACTCAGCATTTGGAGAATAGCACCTGTTGCACTCACTTTGGTCATCATCAGCAAGGCAAAAAGTACGAGTCCGCAGTGGCTTACGGAAGAATAGGCATTGATGTATTTCAGGTCGGTCTGTACCACAGCGCTGAAAGCACCGTATACAACGGAGATGGTGGTCAGTACCAGGAAGAAGTCTCCCCAGATTGCAGCTCCGGTAGGCATCAGGAACATGGCGATGCGGAAACATCCGTAACCGCCCAGTTTCATCAGTACGCCTGCATGAAGCATGGATACAGCTGTCGGTGCTGAAGCATGACCGTCAGGGCTCCATGTATGGAAGGGAAACAAGGCACCTAATACGCCGAAACCGACAAAGGTCATCGGGAAGAAGATGCGCTGCATTTCGGTAGGGATTTTCAGTTGGGCGATCTCCAGAATGTTCATGGTTTCACCGCCTGCTCCATAGAAGATTCCAAGAATACCGATCAGCAGGAAGGCAGATCCGCCCATCAGCATCAGGGTAAGTTTCATCGCTGCATATTCTTTTTTGCCGCTTCCCCAGACTCCGATCAGCAGATACATCGGGATCAGTGCCACTTCATAGAACATGAACATGGTGAACAGGTCGGTAGAAATGAAGAAGCCGAATACTCCTGTACTCAACAGGGTGAACCACAGAAAATATTCTTTTGTCAGGGGCTTGAGTTTCCAGGATGCGAAAGTACCTGTGAACACAATAATGGAACTTAGCAGCAGCATGACTACGGAGATACCGTCCACTCCTACGGAATAGCAGATGTGAAGCGGTGCATACCAGACTACGCTGTCCGTAAACAACATCTCGGCAGTGGCTCCTTCGTTGCGCAGTCCGATATAGGATACGGCCAGATAGGCTGCAAGAATCAGCAGCAGGGAAGAGCCGGTTACCATGACACCCCTTATTTGATTCACGTTACGGGCAATCCAGAGACCCAGTAACATGAGCAGGGGAATTATAACAAATAGACTTAATATATTCATAATACTAATAACATGACAGTTAATACTATAATTCCACCCAGGAACCACATGGTGTAGCTCTGGATCTTTCCGCTTTGCATGGGCTGTACGCTTTCTCCTGTTGCGTTGGCATCCCAGGCCATGAAGTTCATGAACTGATCTACCACGTGGCGGTCAAACCAGGCAAGCGGAGTGGAAACACAGCGGAAGATGATTCGCTTGGTGATGAACAACCAGATTTCATCCATATAGAAGCGCTTGTATGCAGCACGGTGCAATGTGCTGAATCGGGTTGCCAGCATGTCTGCTACCGGTTGTCTGTCGCGGGCATACATCCAGGTCGCAATGGCGATGGCAATGATTGCAACGATGATGCTTGTTGCGGCTACCTGTGTGTCAAGGTGAATGTCGTATGCTTCACCGTTTGCTGAAACAAAATGTCCGAAAGGCAGTAACCATCCGCAAACGATTGTGATGGCTGCCAGGAACATCAGCGGGAAAGTCATGGCCAGCGGACTTTCGTGCGGAACGTGTTCGGCATGAAGTTCCTTGTTCTCTGTTCCCCAGAAAATACCGTAATAAAGGCGGAACATATAGAAGGCCGTCATACCGGCGATGATGGTCATTATCCATCCCATGACCGGACTGAACTGGAAGCAGGCTGTCAGGATCTCATCCTTTGAGAAGAAACCTGAGAACGGAGGAATACCGGCAATGGCCAGACAGGCAATGAGGAAGGTAATGTGTGTGATGGGCATATACTTGCGAAGTCCTCCCATGGTAGACATTTCGTTGCTGTGGACGGCATGGATAATACATCCGGCACCCAGGAACAGCAGGGCCTTGAACATGGCGTGGGTGAACAGGTGGAACATTCCTGCCATGTATCCCAGTCCTCCTTCATGCGGATTTGCCGAGGTGCAGACACCGAGGGCGACCATCATAAAACCGATCTGGGAAATGGTGGAGAAAGCCAGTACACGCTTGATGTCGCTTTGGGCACAGGCTACGGATGCTGCATAGAAGGCTGTGAATGCTCCTACATAAGCAACCAGATGCAGGGTGTGAGGAGCAAAACCGATGAACAGCGGGAACATGCGTGCCACCAGGTAAACACCGGCTACCACCATTGTGGCAGCATGGATCAGGGCGCTGACCGGAGTCGGACCTTCCATAGCGTCAGGCAACCAGATGTGCAGCGGGAACATGGCGCTCTTTCCGGCACCGCCCACGAACATCAGTCCCAAAGCCAGCGGAAGTACCATTCCCAGCTGCATCAGGCGCTCTTCACTCGGAGTGAAGGTGAAGGTCTGCATGTAGTAACCGTAGATCAGAATACCGATCAGGAATCCGAGGTCGGCAAAACGGGTTACGATGAATGCTTTCTTGCTGGCGGCAATGGCTTCCGGTTTTGTATAATAGAATCCGATGAGCAGGTAGGATGAAACACCCACAAGCTCCCAGAATACATACATCTGGAAGATGTTTGTTGCAACCACCAGACCAAGCATGGAGAAGGTAAAGAGGGACAGGAAAGCATAATAACGCTGGAATCCCTTTTCTCCTTTCATGTAACCAAACGAATAGATATGTACCATTAAAGATACGGTGGAGATAACCACCAGCATCATGACTGAAATAGGATCAAGCAGGATCCCCATATCAATATGAAGCGATTCGGTAAACGGAAGCCACTGGAAGTTCCACGGAGTCAGGGTAGGGAATATTCCTTCAGCCGTACGTGGCGTCGTAAAATATTTGAAGGCGGTGAGATAACTCAGTACGGTTACCCCTGCCAGGGAAAGCGTACCGATCCATCCCGCTGTACGATGTTTCATGTACATGCCTGTCAGTCCCAGAATGAGGAAGCTCAGTACAGGCAGTGCAAGTATCAGAATTGTATATTCCATAATCAATAGCTGTTTTTAGTTATCCTTTCAGATCGGTAATGTCATCAGTCAGTATTTGTTTGACATTCCGGTATACATTGATAATGATGGCGATGGCTACAGCGGTTTCTGCTGCTGCTATGGCGATACCGAACAAACTGAAAAAATGACCTTCTAAGTGATCTGGAAACAAGTAACGGTTGAATACTGCAAAGTTGATGTTCGTGGCATTTAACATAAGCTCTACCGATATGAGCAGGGCCAGCAGATTCTTGCGGGTAAAGAATCCGTAGATTCCGCAGAACATCATGATGGTACTGATGACCAGATAGTGTATTACGTGTATTTCTAATTCCATATTCGTAGCTTTTTATTTATCTTTTCTTGCTATCAGGATACCGCCGATCATGCAGGCAAGCAGTAAGATGCTGACAACTTCGAACGGCAGTATGAACTGGTATTTTCCCGTACCGGTCAGGGCGAGACCTATTTCGCGTACCGGCAGTTCCACGCCCTGCGGAATCATGTTGAGGGCAAATCCGTTGGTAAGTACCAGGAAAAGAACCAGAGCGGCTCCGACAAGAGTCGTGAGCAGTACGCTGATCAGTTTGGCGCGGTTCATACGATATTTCATATCTTTATCTGACTGTGTCAGCAAAATAGAGAATACATACAGGACCACGATACCTCCGGCATAGACCATCAACTGTACAGCTCCCAGGAAAGTATATCCCAGTATGCCGTAAATGGCTCCTGTGCCGAACAGTACGAACAGCAGGTAGGTGGCTGCGCGAAGGATTTTTCCGGTTGTGACGGCTAATACGGAACAGACCGCAATGGCTGCCGCTACAACGTAGAATACGATTTCTTGAAGTGTAATTTCCATGTTCTCTCTTTTTTATTTAGCAAGTGTTGAACCTTCATGGTTTAGTGTAAGCAGGAGTTTTTCCTTTTCAAAGACTGCATTCTCGAAGTCATTGGTGAACTGGATTGCTCCGTGGGGACAGGCATTTACGCACAGCTGGCAGAACATGCAGGATCCCAGATTATATTCATACTTCACTAAAAACTTTTTCTTTTTTCCGTCTTCATCCTCGCGGGTTTCCGAGGTGACTTTGATGGTTCCGTTCGGACAGGCCATCTGGCACAGACCGCAGGCTACGCAATGATGATGGTTTTCACTGTCGTGCGGCATGACGAGCATGGCACGATGGCGTTCCGGAATGTGAAGCGTTGTGTGGCGGTTTTCCGGGTATTGTTCTGTGACCTTAGGCTGCCAGAATACTTTCATGGAGGTACGCATGCCGATCAGCAGACTTTTTACTCCCGAACCGAATCCTTTGATATATTCGTTAAAACTTTCCATAATGTTTGATTACAAATCCTTTCTTATCGGTGGTTAAAATGTTAATCCGGTGACTTTACACAAAGTCATTACCAGCAGAACCAGCAGTGAGAGCGGCATCAGGTATTTCCATTCCAGAGTCAGTACCTGATCAATGCGCAGGCGGGGGAAAGTCCAGCGGATCCACATGAGCAGGAATACGATGAAGAAGGTTTTTCCGACGAACCAGATCACTCCGGGAATGTAGTCCATGACTGCATTGAATGCGTCAAGTCCGGCAATGTGCAACGGCATCCATCCACCCAGAAAGAGGGTAGTGGCGATTCCGGCGGTGATGAACAGGTTCAGATATTCTGCCAGATAGAAAAATCCGAAGTGCATACCGGAATATTCGGTATGATAACCGGCAGTCAGCTCCTGTTCGGCTTCGGCCAGGTCAAACGGTCCTCGGTTGGCTTCGGCATTACCGGCGATCAGGTAGATGATGAAAGCTGCAAGGGCAGGAATATGTCCTTTGAAAATGTTCCATCCGTCGGCCTGTCCGCTGACGATTTGCTGGATATCCATGGTTCCGCTGAGCATAACCATTGTCAGGACGGTCAGTCCGATGGAAAGCTCGTAGCTGATGATCATGGCTCCGCTTCGTACGGCTCCGATGATGGTATACTTGCTGTTACTGCTCCATCCGGCCAGAAGGATTCCCAGTACGCCGATGGATGAGGCTGCAAGAACGAAAAAGATACCGATATCCATGTGAAGGATTTCTCCACCTTTATTCCAGGGCAGGCAGGAGAAAGTAAGGATAGAGGCCAGAATGACCAGGAACGGTGCCAGATTATAAAGGAAATGATCTGAGTTTTTCAACTCGATGATTTCCTTGGTCAGAATCTTGATCACGTCGGCCGGTACCTGAAGCAGACCTCCTTTTCCACCGACACGGTTCGGACCGATACGGCACTGAAAGGCTGCACAGACCTTTCGTTCCATATAAATAAGGATGATGGCCAGGACGGCATAAAGCACCAGGATCATGACGCCTACCACGAGTCCTTCCAGAAAAATAGCTAACCCTTCGGGCATGATACTGCATAAGGCAGCATGGATGGCCATGAAGAGAGGCTGTAGATTATAATAGTCTAGAAACATATTTCTTCTCTAATTTAGGGTGATACATAACAGTGTTTACCGGTCAATGTCAGGAATAACGTAGTCCATTGTTCCGCCGATAGCAATCAGGTCGGCAATCTTGTTATCTTTGCAGACCGTATCAAGTGCGTGTACCAGCGGCAGTCCGGTAGACCGGTAGTGCAGGCGGTAAGGTGTCTTGTCTCCGTGACTTTCAAGCATGACACCAAATTCTCCACGGCTGCTTTCTACGGCTGCTGAGTAATTTCCTTCGGGGATCTTGATGATGGGCTTGGTTTTGACGCGGAATTCTCCGGCAGGAATGTTGTCAATCAGCTGTTCGATGATGTGGCATGATTCCATGATCTCGTCCATACGCACCATATAACGTGCAAACGAATCTCCTTCTGTATAGAGGATTTCCTTGAAGTCGACCTTGTCATATACGGCGTAGGGATGATGCTTGCGCACATCGTTGGCCCAGCCTGAAGCACGTCCTGAACCTCCGGTTACTCCCAGTGAGATTGCGTCTTCGCGGCTTAACAGACCGACGCCCTTCAGACGGGTGGTTGCGATGACGTTTCCGGTGAAGATATCGTGATAGTCCTTGATGACGCTGCGCAGGTGCTTGATGAACTCTTTCACCTTGCGCTGGAAATCGGGATGCAGGTCAGCCTGAACACCTCCGATCATGTTGTAGTTCTGGATCAGTCGTCCGCCTGTCGTTTCTTCAAAGATATCCAGAATCATTTCGCGTTCACGGAAACCGTAGAAGAACGGTGTCAGTCCTCCCATATCCATGACCAGACAAGAATAGAACAACAGGTGAGAATCGATACGCTGAAGTTCGTCCATGATGGTACGGATGTATTGAGCACGTTCCGAGATTTCAATGCCTGCCGCCTTTTCAATGCACATGCAGAGGGCGTGACGGTTTTGATGAGCGCTCAGGTAATCCAGACGGTCTGTCAGGGCGAGCGTCTGCGGATAGGTGAGACTTTCGTTAAGCTTTTCGATACCCCGGTGAATATATCCGCAGATGGGATCTACCTTGCTGATGGTTTCACCTTTAAGAGAGGTGCGCAGACGAAGTACTCCGTGAGTTGAAGGGTGCTGGGGACCGATGTTGACCACAAAGTCCTGCTGTCCGAAAACAATGTTTTTCTTGTCAGCGATTGTTCCGTCCGGGTTCAGATAATATTCTTCGGTGATATCGGCATTCTCCTCGTTCTCCATGTTCAGCGGATTGGAGTTCATATCATAATCCTTGCGCAGTGGATAACCGATCCAGTCTTCGCGCAGGAAGAGACGCCGCATGTCAGGATTGTTCAGAAAACGGATACCGAAGAAGTCGAACACTTCGCGTTCTTTGATTTCTGCAGTTTTCCAGAGATCACATACTGAGGGGAGAAACGGGTTCTCACGGTCAGTCGTAGAGGTCTTGAGAACGATACGGTTGTAAGTCTTGCTTGATTCCAGATAATAAAGTGCTCCCAGGCCTCCTTCCTGCCAGTCCATTCCCACGATGTCGCGCAGGAAGTCCATCGGTTCGTCCTTGTCATTTCTCAAGGCTTCGGCTACCTGACGGAATGATTCGACCGGAACGGTTACCACCTGATCGCCTGTTTCAGCGACTGTGATGCCGGGCACTAGTCGGGATATTTTTTCTGTTATATTCATAAATCGCTATTTTCCTGTCGTTAGTTATTCTTTAT
>ERZ1035025.1550-NODE-1550-length-11192-cov-4.116369_pt1 | contig 11192 bp, 6 predicted proteins | sample MGYA00520619_ERZ1035025 | MGnify/ENA primary metagenome ERZ1035025 (study PRJEB33766, sample SAMN09781742) | gut metagenome | biome: gut microbiome | host: Homo sapiens | place: Madagascar | study: EMG produced TPA metagenomics assembly of the PRJNA485056 data...
AAAAATATTCCGGAAAAAGCACCGCGGATAAAATTGCAGATCTAAGGAAAGCTATGAAGGAGAATGGTGCAAATGTCCATATTTTAACTTCTCTTTATGATATCGCATGGCTTTTAAATATCCGTGGCAATGATATTGATTATGTGCCGGTCGTATTGTCATATCTGGTGCTGACAGAAACAGAATGTATCTGGTTTTTGCAGGAGGATGTAGTGAATGATAAGATCCGTGCTTATCTGGATGAAAACCATATCATTACAAAACCATATAATGCGGTCTACGATTATGTACCGGAAATCCCGGCAGACGCAGTCGTGCTGATGAACCGCGGCATGGTTAATTACCGTATCGTAAACAGTCTTGATAAAGCAATCAAAGTTGTGGATAAACCGAACCCGACCGAGCTTATGAAAGCAGTAAAAAATAAGACGGAGGTGGATAACACCAGAGCTGCACATGTAAAAGACGGTGTTGCATTTACGAAGTTCATGTACTGGCTCAAGACAAATATCGGCAAGATCCCTATGACAGAGATCTCGGCTTCTGACTATCTTGAAGCGCGAAGAAGAGAGCAGGAGAATTTTATTGAGTTGAGTTTTGATACGATCTGTGCTTATGGTGCAAATGCTGCGATGATGCATTATGCTGCAACACCGGAATCAGATACGGAATTAAAACCGGAAGGATTCTTACTGGTGGATTCCGGCGGACATTACTTTGAGGGAACCACGGATATCACAAGAACCATGGCACTTGGACCGATCACAGATGAGATGCGTCTGCATTTCACAACCGTATGCAGATCGAATATGAATCTTGCACATGCGAAGTTCTTATATGGATGTACCGGATTAAACCTTGATATTTTGTCCCGTGGTCCTCTCTGGGAGATGGGCATTGATTATAAATGCGGTACCGGACATGGCGTTGGGTATGTGTTAAACGTACATGAGGGACCGAATGGTTTCCGCTGGAGAGTTGTGCCGGAGCGTCATGACAATGGTGTTTTAGAAGAAGGAATGATCACGACAGATGAGCCGGGCGTATATTTAGAGGGCAGATACGGCATCCGTACGGAAAATGAACTTGTATGTCGTAAGGCTGAGAAAAATGAGTATGGTCAGTTCATGGAATTTGAAAATATTACCTATGCGCCGATCGATCTTGATGCGATCGATCCGGATCTTTTAAGCGCACGTGAGAAAAAGATGTTAAATGATTATCATAAGATGGTATATGATACCATTTCCCCGTATATGACACCGGAGGAAAATGAGTGGCTGAAACGCTACACAAGAGCAATCTAAAAGACAGAGAATGGAGAGAACAATGGGCGGAAAGCTGGTATTGATTGACGGACACAGTATTTTGAACAGGGCATTTTTCGGAATCCCGGATCTGACGAATTCGGAGGGACTTCATACGAACGCAGTCTATGGATTTTTGAATATTATGTTCAAGATTTTAGAGGAGGAGCAGCCGGATTATCTGACGGTTGCATTTGATGTGTCAGAGCCGACTTTCCGCCATAAAATGTTCGCCGAATACAAAGGCACGAGAAAGCCGATGGCACAGGAACTGAGAGAACAGGTTCCGCTCATAAAAGAAATGTTAAAGGCGATGGGAGTCACCACGATCGAAAAAGGCGGTTACGAGGCAGATGACCTGCTTGGAACCATTGCAAAACAGAGCGAACAGAAAGGTCTTACCGTTTCAGTGGTTTCCGGCGACCGTGATCTTTTACAGCTTGCAACGGATCATATAAAGATCCGTATCCCAAAAACAAAGCGCACCGGTACAGAGATTGAAGATTACAATGCCACAGAGGTAAAAGAAAAGTATCAGGTAACACCGATCGAATTTATAGATGTCAAGGCACTGATGGGTGATACAGCGGACAATATTCCGGGTGTGCCTGGGATCGGTGAAAAGACGGCAACTGCGATCATTGCGCAATACGGAAGCATTGAAAATGCCTATGCGCATGTGGATGAATTAAAGCCGCCGCGTGCAAGCAAAAATTTAAAAGAATACTATGATCTTGCACAGATGAGCAAGACTCTTGCAACGATCGAAATTCACGCAGACATTGACTATGATCTTGCCGGTGCTAAGATAAACGGCATTTCCACTCTGTATACCGAGGAGGCATATCTTCTCTGCAAACGGCTGGAGTTTAAGAATCTTTTGAACCGGTTTGAAGTGGAAACACCGAAGAATCAGGCGGCAGAACATTTTAAATTTGTGGAAGACCGAAAGGAAGCAGAGAAAGTATTTGCGAAGCTGCGCGGAAAAGACTGTGGTTTTTATATTGTTTTCGGAGATAAAAAGAAGGATAGCCACGAGGAAGCAGACGGGCAGATGAATCTGTTTGCGGCAGGAGATATGCCGGGGGCAGACAGTGAGCCGTCCGGCATCGTTGAAAGCGCAGAAAATGATGCAGTGGAGTGTTGCATTGGTGCTGCCGTTTCAATTGGTGGGGAAGAAACCTTTTTTATAAAAGCAGGAGAAAATCTTCCGGCAAAGCAGATCATGTCCATGCTTACCACGAGTGAAGCTTCATCCTATGCGACACTTGATTTAAAGCCGCAGCTTGCAGCACTTGGTTTGCTGGAACGGCAGACAAATGGCAATATCGGTTTGTCAAATCTTTTTGACGGTGTACTTGCAGCATATCTTTTGAATCCGCTGAAAAATGAGTATCCATATGAAGATATTGCAAAAGACTATATGGGACAGATGATACCGTCTAAGACGGATCTTCTTGGAAAGCAGACCGTAGAGCAGGCGGTGAAAGATGCACCGGAAGCATTTTTAAATTATGTATGCTATATGGCATATGTGGCACAGGCATCCAAAAAGACGCTGGAGATTGACTTAAAGGAAGAGGGCATGAATCATCTGTTTACGGAGATCGAAATGCCGCTTGTATTTACCCTTGCCGATATGGAAAATGAGGGTATCATTGCGTGCCGGGAGGCACTTACGGAGTATGGAGACAAACTTGCAGTCCGTATTGACGAACTGGAGAAACAGATCTATGAGGAAGCGGGAGAAGAGTTTAATATCAATTCTCCAAAACAGCTCGGCGTGATCCTGTTTGAAAAACTGTCCATGCCGTATGGAAAGAAAACAAAGACCGGTTATTCCACGGCGGCAGATGTGTTAGAACGCCTTGCACCGGAATATCCGATCGTATCCGATATTTTAGAATACAGACAGCTTACCAAACTAAAATCTACTTATGCGGATGGATTGGTTAATTATATTGCAAAAGACGGCAGAATTCATACCAGTTTTAATCAGACGATCACAGCTACCGGACGATTGAGCAGCACGGAACCGAATTTGCAGAATATTCCGATGCGTATTGAACTTGGAAGACTGATCCGCAAGGCATTTGTTCCAAAAGAGGGATTTGAGTTTATGGACGCTGATTATTCTCAGATTGAACTTCGTGTCTTAGCACATATGTCCGGGGATGAAAAGCTTATTGAAGCATACCGGGAGGCACAGGATATTCACAGGATCACAGCTTCCCAGGTATTTCACATTCCATTTGATGAAGTGACAGACCTGCAGCGACGCAATGCCAAGGCAGTTAATTTCGGGATTGTATATGGAATCAGTTCGTTTGGACTGAGTCAGGATTTAAGCATCAGCAAAAAAGAAGCTGCAGAGTATATTGAACGGTACTTTGAAACTTATCCAAAGATCAGGACGTTTTTAGATGGGCTTGTGGCAGAGGCAAAAGAAAAAGGCTATGTAACGACGATGTTTGGAAGAAGACGTCCGGTACCGGAACTTTCAAGCAGCAATTTTATGCAGCGTTCCTTTGGAGAACGTGTTGCCATGAACTCACCGATCCAGGGAACAGCGGCAGATATCATCAAGATTGCTATGATACGTGTGCATGATAGATTGTTAAAAGAAAATTTAAGATCGAGGCTGATCTTAACGGTACACGATGAACTTTTAGTAGAGACAGCAATCGAGGAAGAGGATGTGGTTCGAAAGATTCTTGAGGAAGAGATGCATGGGGCGGCAGACCTTGCGGTAACGCTTGAGATTGATGCACATGTGGGAAAAAACTGGTATGAAGCAAAATAAAATATTTCAGTTTCGGGGAGCACAGAACAGATGAAATTTATAGGAATTACCGGCGGTGTCGGTGCGGGAAAATCAGAAATACTTCATTATCTTGAAACAAAAGACGGCGTAAAAGTCATGCTGGCGGATGAGATCGCACACGAACTGATGCTTCCGGGAACAGATTGTTATCAGAAATTAAAAGACAGATTTCGGAATGAAGATATCTGGTCAGAGGATGGTTCGTTTGACCGGAAAAAGTTAGCAGCAGTTATTTTTTCCGATGAGGGAAAAAGAGAAACTTTAAATGGAATCGTGCATCCTGCAGTCAAGAGATACATCAGAACTGTTGCAGAAGCAGAGCGGGAAAAGGGAGAACTTAAGATCCTTGTTTTAGAGGCGGCACTTTTGATCGAAGAACATTATGATGAAATTTGTAACGAACTTTGGTATATTTATACCAGAGAGGATATAAGAAAAGAACGCCTTATGAGATCGCGCGGATATTCCATGCAGAAAGTACAGCAGATTTTTGACAGTCAGTTAGAGGAATCTGTTTACCGGAAGTATTGTAAAGTGGTGATCGATAATAACGGAACGGTGGAAGAAGCAAGAAAGCAGATTGATTTGGCAATCACAAATATGGAGAACGAGTAGGAGATACTGCAGATGAGTGACGGAAAAGACATGGAACAGTCATTGGTGTTCGGACTTGACATTGGTACAAGAAATGTAGTTGGAACTGTAGGTTACCGTACAGAGGATCAGTTTATCGTAACTGCACAGTATATCATGCAGCATGATACAAGAGCGATGTTAGATGGACAGATCCATGATATCGGACGTGTATCAGGGACGATAAGAAAAGTAAAAGAACAGTTGGAAAAACAGATCGGAAAAACCCTGACAGAAGTATGTATTGCTGCCGCAGGACGTGTGCTTAAGACGGTTACAACAAGTATCAGTTACGATTATCCGGAGGAAAGCGTAGTCACCGGAGAAGATATACATACACTTGATCTGCTTGGAATTGAAAAGGCACAGAAAATTTTACAGGAGATGAATGATACCAATTACAAATTTTATTGTGTGGGATATTCTGTGGTCAGATATTTTTTGAATGATGAGCCATTTTCAAACATTGAATCACATAAAGCAGACCGTATCGGCGAAGATATTATCGTAACATTTCTGCCGGAGGATGTAGTGGACGGACTTTATGCGGCGGTAAATCAGGCAGGACTTGAAGTAGCAAATCTGACATTGGAGCCTATTGCTGCTATTAATGTTGCAATCCCTGAAAGCTATCGTCTGCTTAATATCGCACTGGTCGATATTGGAGCGGGAACATCCGATATTTCCATTACGAAAGACGGAAGCATCATTGCATACGGTATGATTCCTCTTGCAGGAGATGAACTGACAGAACTGATCGTGCAGAATTATCTGGTTGATTTTAAAACTGCCGAATATATCAAATTGCAGAGCACAACAGAGGATGAGATCACCTATAAAGATATCATGCTGATCGAGCATACGATTCCGGCAAAAGAGGTATGGGAGCTGACTAAACCCGTAGTGGATGAGATGACAACCGCAGTAGCTGCCAAGATCAAAGAATTGAATGGTGATCAGACGGTCAGTGCAGCGTTTATCGTTGGTGGCGGTGGTAAGATCCATGGTTACACAAAAATGCTTGCAGAGAAATTAGATCTTCCGGACGTGCGTGTGGCACTGCGTGGCGAAGAGGTACTGCAGGAAGTTGTTTTTGAACAGCAGGATATCAAGAAAGATCCGCTGCTTGTAACACCGATCGGAATCTGCCTTAATTATTATGAGCAGAGAAATGGATTTATCATGGTGCGTTTCAATGGTGAGCGGCTTAAATTATATGATAATGAGGGATTAACGATCGTGGATGCCGCATTGCAGGCAGGTTTCCCGAACGAGGATCTTTTCCCGAAGAGGGGATCGGAACTTAACTTTTTTGTAAACGGTGCAAAACGTATCATCCGCGGAGAACAGGGCGAGTCGGCAGCAGTTTATATGAATGACCGGCCGACAAACCTGAATGCCGCCTTAGAGCCTAACTGTGAGATCATAATTGAGCCGTCCACAGCGGGAAAGCCGGCATCCTGCACGTTAGATCAGTTAGAGGAATATACTTCTGATTACATGGCATTTGTAGTCAATGGAAATGTGATAAGATGTCCGAAGTTCTTAGAGGTCAACGGTAATTTAGAGCTGCCTTCCTATCAGATCAAAGAGGGAGACCAGGTGGAGACCAGAAGTTTCTACACAGTAGGACAGCTTGCAGAATTTATGGATGTGGAAGTGAATGTTGAGCATGTGATCTTAGTAAATAATCGTCGTGCAACACTCGATTCCCTGATCTATGAAAACTTCACGATCGAGTGGACCGTGCGTTCTTATGGTAAACCATCATTCCAGCCGTTAGAGCAGAAAGAAGTAAAGACACCGACTGTCGGGGAATACAAAGAAGAAGAGATACCGGATATTGTAGAGCCAAAGACAGAGGCACAGGATAGCGCAGATGCAGCAGTTTCGCATGATGACAGCAGTGCAAAGGAGAGTACAGCGGGGACAGATGATGCTGCCGCACCAGATGGAGATCAGGTAAATGCAGACAGCACAGAGGGAACAGACGATGTTACTGCATCAGAAGAAAATACGGCAGGATCAGACAGCATGGCTGCGTCAGATGAAGTCACAGTGAATGCCGGGAATGCAGCTGCGGCAACAGATGAGAACACGGTGAATGCAGAAGCGTCCCAGTCAGATTCAGTGTCAGACGCTGCAGCAGAAGATACAGCTGAAAATGTAACAGAACAGACAGAAGTACAGAGTGTACAGAACACGGATGAAAAACCGGAAGATGGCAACGCGGTATTAGTATATATCAATGGTCAGCCGGTAAAACTTACCGGAAAACCACAGTATATATTTGTAGATATTTTTGATTTTTATGAATTTGATCTCACAGCTTCAAACGGCAGGGCAATCATTACCAATTTGAATGGTGAGAATGCATCGTATTCTGCAGTATTAAAGACCGGAGATACGATCGAACTTAGATGGAAAGAGAATTAAAGCAATGGAATTATGCAGTATAGCAAGCGGCAGCAGCGGAAACTGTATCTGTGTCGGATCTGATGACTGTCATGTACTTATCGATGCGGGAATCAGTGGAAAACGGATTGAAAACGGACTCAATTCAATTGATCTGAAAACAGAAGAAATGAAAGGCGTTCTCGTAACACATGAACATATCGATCATATATCTGGACTGGGCGTCATTGCCAGGCGTTACGGGCTTCCGATCTATGCAACGGAAGGTACGATAGATGCAATTTTGAATACAAAGTCTGTCGGAAAAATAGATGAATCTTTATTTCATGTAATAACGCCGGAACAGCCCTTTGAAATCGGGGATCTTTTGATCGAACCGATCTCAATCTCACATGATGCGGCAGATACGGTCGCCTACAAAATAAAAAATGAGGAAAAAACAGCTGCGGTAGTAACTGATCTTGGCACTTATGATGAAAATATCATTCATAAAATAAAAAATCTGGATGTACTTTTATTAGAGGCAAATCATGATGTACATATGCTGCAGGTCGGCAGTTATCCTTATCAGTTAAAACAGAGGATTCTTGGGGAAAAGGGACATCTTTCTAATGAACTCTCTGGTCAGCTTTTAGGAGAAGTGCTTCATGATCATTTCAATACGGTTATTTTAGGCCATCTCAGCAAGGAAAATAATTATGCAGAGCTTGCATATGAGACAGTCCGGCTGGAGGTAACAATGGGAGAGAACCCTTATAAAGGTGATGATTTTCCGATGTATGTGGCAAAACGGGATGAGCCGTCAGAGCGTATCGTTTTTTAAAAAATAATATTTCTAATGACATTTAGTAGAAAAATTTATAAATTCCAACACATTTAACAGTGGAAATTATAAATCACATATGATATGATTATCCATAATATTTGCACTGATTTAGTAAAGCAGAAAAGTGAGGAGAGCAGAGATGGAGAACACAGCAGACAAGACAATTATTACAGTAGTGGGTAAGGATACCGTTGGTATCATTGCAAAAGTATGTACTTATCTTTCCGAGAATGGTGTGAATGTACTTGATATTTCACAGACGATCGTTTCCGGATATTTCAATATGATGATGATCGTTGACATGAACAGATCCACCAGATCATTTGTGGATTGTCAGAAAGATCTTGACGGGATTGGTGAACAGATCGGTGTATCCATCAAGTGCCAGAAAGCTGAGATTTTTGAAAAAATGCATCGTATTTAGAGAGGAAAGCAGCAATGATTAATATATTTGAAGTAAACGAGACCAACAACATGGTGGAACACGAAAATCTTGATGTCCGCACCATTACGATCGGTATCAGCCTGCTTTCATGCATTGATTCTGATCTGAAAAAATTAAATGAAAATATTTATAACCGTATCACATCCGTTGCAAAAGATCTTGCAAAAGTTGCAGGGGAGATCGAGGCGGAATATGGTATACCGATTGTCAATAAGCGTATTTCTGTTACTCCGATCGCACTGATCGGTGGAGCAGCCTGCAAGACACCGGAAGATTTTGCGACGATCGCAGATACCATGGATCGTGCAGCGGAAGCAATCGGTGCTGATCTGATCGGCGGATATTCTGCACTGGTGTCAAAGGGCATGACAAAAGCGGATGAGATGCTGATACGTTCCATCCCGATGGCACTCTGCCGGACGAATCGTGTCTGCAGTTCCGTAAACCTTGCTTCCACAAAGACTGGTATCAATATGGATGCAGTGCGTCTGATGGGAGAGATTTTACTGGAAGTTGCTGAGCGTTCAAAAGACCGTGATTCTGTGGACTGCATGAAACTGGTCGTATTCTGCAATGCACCGGATGACAATCCATTTATGGCAGGAGCTTTTCATGGTGTGACAGAGGCGGACGCAGTGATTAATGTCGGAGTCAGCGGACCGGGTGTTGTAAAGACAGCACTTGAAAAGGTACGTGGCGAGAATTTTGAAGTACTCTGTGAAACGATCAAAAAGACAGCGTTTAAGGTAACAAGAGTCGGACAGTTGGTTGCGCAGGAGGCATCCAGACGTCTCTCGATTCCGTTTGGTATCATTGACCTTTCCCTTGCACCAACTCCGGCAATCGGTGATTCCGTTGCAGATATTCTCTGTGAGATCGGTCTGGAATATGCCGGTGCACCTGGTACAACCGCGGCACTCGCCATGTTAAATGATCAGGTTAAAAAGGGTGGTGTCATGGCATCGTCTTATGTCGGCGGCTTAAGTGGTGCTTTTATCCCTGTCAGTGAGGATCAGGGAATGATCGATTCCGTACAGGCAGGTGCGATCACTCTGGAAAAATTAGAGGCAATGACCTGTGTCTGCTCAGTAGGACTTGATATGATTGCCATTCCAGGTGATACAAAGGCAACTACGATCTCCGGTATGATCGCAGATGAGATGGCTCTTGGTATGGTAAACCAGAAAACAACAGCGGCACGTCTGATCCCGGTAATCGGCAAAGGTGTTGGCGATACGGTAGAGTTCGGTGGTCTGTTTGGTTATGCGCCGATCATGCCAGTTAATAAATATTCCTGTGATGACTTTATCAACCGTACCGGAAGAATCCCGGCACCGATCCACAGCTTTAAAAACTGATCTTAAAAAAATGAATGGGATCGTTCACAGGCGTGAGAAAAGTAAATAAGATTAAATTGCGATCAGGATTGTAATATAGAGCCTGCTCTGCGTCAGGGATTAGCATACGATGCAAAAATACCTGTCCGGGGCAGGATTTTTTGATTCATGGGAAATTGTATCCTGTGAATGAAAAAGAGGTGGAAGTATAAAAGTATGAAAATAATTTTTATAAAAAACGCGGTAGAAACGTTAGGATATTTCTCGGAACAGTTAGCAGCAGCATTTCAGGAGCTGGGTTATGATACTTATTTTGTGGATTACGATGATCTGGTAAATACAGTGGATGGTATCAGCCGGTTTGTAAAAGCCGGGGAAACATGGCTTTGTACGTTCAACTTTATAGGACTTTCCGGGGAAGAGATTTTTATTGAGGAAAACGGACGTTATATCTGGGAAAATCATGGGATAGCATGCATCAATATTCTGGTGGATCATCCGTTATATTATCATTCGAAACTGGCAGGACCTCCGGTGTCTGATATGCGGATCTTTTGTATTGACAGGGATCATGTGATATATATGAAGCGGTTTTATCCGGCATTGCAGGTGGATTTTCTGCCATTGGCGGGAAACTGCATTAAAAAACAGAACGGAAAAAAATGGGAACTTAAAAATATACCGTATCAGAATCGGAAATATGATATTGTTTTTACCGGAAACTATACGCCGGTGGAACACCTTTACCGGGAAATCGACAGACAGGGCGTAGAGTACCGGACGTTTTATTATGAGATCATGGAAGATATGAAAGTGCATCCTGCGGTATCGGTCGATCAGATGTTAGAGACACATATCAGAAGGGATTTAGGAGAAGTGCCGGAAGAGGAGCTTCGTGCAGCGTTTGCGGGAATGGTTTTTATTGATATATGTATGCGGAGTTATTTTCGGGGGGAGATCATAAAATGCCTTGCAGAGCATAAAATCCCAGTGCATGTATTTGGAGCAAACTGGGAGAAACTTGACTGCGAAAATCAGGATTACATTATAAAAAATGGCAGCGAGGTGGATTCTGTGACCTGCGCAGAGGCGATAGCGGATGCTAAGATTTCGTTGAACATCATGCCCTGGTTTAAAGACGGAGCACATGACCGGGTATTTACAGCGATGTTACAGCATACACTTTCACTGACTGATGACAGCAGGTATCTAAAGGAAAATTTTACAGATAAAAAAGATCTGGTTTATTATTCGCTGGAAAAAAGAGAAGAACTGCCGGAGCTTGTAAATGAGCTTTTACAAAAACCGGACGCGTGTATGGAAATTGCAGAAAGAGGATACGGGAAAGCTGTCCGGGGACATACATGGAGACAGCGGGCGAATGAAATAATATTTCATATAATAT
>ERZ1035025.1553-NODE-1553-length-11186-cov-4.988231_pt1 | contig 11186 bp, 8 predicted proteins | sample MGYA00520619_ERZ1035025 | MGnify/ENA primary metagenome ERZ1035025 (study PRJEB33766, sample SAMN09781742) | gut metagenome | biome: gut microbiome | host: Homo sapiens | place: Madagascar | study: EMG produced TPA metagenomics assembly of the PRJNA485056 data...
ATATATATTTGATATAATATTTTCCGTATAATGCAAGGGTGTATGTGCGAATAATTTATACGCATATACGGTGGCAAACTTTTTGATTGTGAGGGCGAATAATTGAGCGAAAACAATAAAAAATCACATACTGTTTCAAATGAAGAACTTAGCAGGCAGAAGCAGTTTACACAAAAGGTAAGCTCTGTTATTTCAGCGTCTTATGATGAAAAGCCAAAGGCCTGTGTAATCACATACGGTTGCCAGCAAAATGTTGCCGACAGTGAAAAAATCAAGGGTATGCTTGAACTTATGGGATATGATTTCACTGATGACAGGCTTGAAGCAAAGCTTATAATTTTTAACACCTGTGCAGTAAGGGAGCATGCCGAGGACAGAGTGTTCGGCAATGTCGGCGCACTTAAAAGCTATAAGCAGAAAAATCACGATGTTGTAATTGCACTTTGCGGATGTATGATGCAGCAGCAACATATAGCCGATAAAATAAAAAAATCTTATCCTTTTGTAGACCTTGTTTTCGGTACTCATGTTGTGCATAAGCTTCCTGAACTTCTTTATAAAGCACTTACCGGTAAAAAGCGTGTGTTTGATATTGATGATACGGATCAAGTTATTGCCGAGGGTATTCCCGTTAAGCGTGATAATGACGCTAAGGCTTGGCTGCCGATTATGTACGGGTGCAATAACTTTTGCTCTTACTGCATTGTGCCGTATGTAAGGGGAAGAGAAAGAAGCAGGGAAAAAGCGGATATTATTGCCGAGTTTAAGTGCCTTGTGGAGCAGGGGTATAAAGAAATTACTCTTTTAGGTCAAAATGTAAATTCTTACGGTAAGGATTTAGAGCCTAAAGTTACTTTTGCAGAACTTTTAAGGCAGCTTAATGATATAGATGGTGACTTCAGAATAAGATTTATGACAAGCCACCCGAAAGACTGTACAAAAGAGCTTATTGAAACTATGGCTGAATGTGACAAGGTGGCACAGCATTTGCACCTGCCTTTCCAAAGCGGAAGCAACAGGGTTTTAAAAGCTATGAACAGGCATTATACAAGAGAACAGTATCTTGAACTTATAAACTACGCCCGCAAGCTTATGGGTGATGAACTTTCAATTACAAGTGATATTATAGTCGGTTTCCCGGGCGAAACTTACGAGGAATTTCAGGAAACACTTTCACTTGTTAAGGAAATAAAAGCTACCCAGCTTTTTACATTCATTTATTCAAAGCGTGAGGGTACACCGGCAGCGAAGATGGACGACCCTGTTCCTGCCGAAGAAAAATCAAGATGGTTTAAAGAACTTACCGATTTGCAAGAAAAAATAAGTGCCGAGCAAATGAGCCTTCATCAAGGTAAAACTTATAAATGCTATGTATACGGTAAGGGCAAATTGGCAGATAATTATATTGCCGGCAGAAACGACGGTAATTTGATTATAGAATTTGAAGGTGACGAAAGCCTTATCGGAACTTTCCAAAACATTAAAGTAATCGAACCGCTTACATTTGTTATGAGGGGCGAATTAGTAAAGGAGAAACAAATATGAGTATTGAATCAGCACTCAGAGAATTAGGCAAAGAAATTCAGAAGGACGAGCGTTTTATCGCTCTTCAGGCTGCTGCAAAGGTAAATGATGCAGACGAAAATCTTCAACAGCAAATGCAGGAGATGCAACTCATCTCTCTTAAATATCAGCAGGAAGCTGAAAAAGGCGAAGAAGCATCACAGGAAAGAATTCAAAAATTTCAAGAGGATTATCAGAAGCTTTATACAGAAATTATGGCAGGCGAAAATATGCAAAACTATTCTTCAGCCGCTTCTGAAATGGAAAAAATGGCACAGTATATCAGCGGTATGATCGGCCTTTTCTTTGACGGTCAGGATGCTGAAACCTGCGAACTTCCACCACAGGATGCCTGCACACATAACTGCTCAACCTGCGGCGGCTGCCACTAATTAAATTTACTCGGTACATTTTACCGGGCATAAATCATTGAAAAGGAGGAACAAAAATGGCTAAAAAAGACAGTAAACTGTCACCTATGATGGCACAGTATTTTGAGGTGAAAAGTAAATATCCCGATACAATTTTGTTCTTCCGTGTCGGTGATTTTTATGAGATGTTTTTTGATGACGCCAAAACAGCTTCATCCGAGCTTGATTTGGTGCTTACAGGCAAAGACTGCGGGCAGGAGGAGCGCGCACCTATGTGCGGTGTTCCGTTTCACAGTGCCGATAATTATATTGCAAAGCTTGTAAGCAGAGGATACAAGGTTGCTATTTGCGAGCAGACGGAGGACCCGTCAAAAGCAACCGGCCTTGTTAAAAGAGATGTCATAAGAGTCATGACTCCCGGTACCGTAATTGAAAGTAATATGCTTGAAGACGGTGCAAATAATTACCTTTGCGCTATTTATAAAAATGCGGATAAATCAAAAGCAGGTTTGTGCTTTGCTGATGTTTCAACAGGTGAGTTTCACATTACATCACTTAATACAGCACCTTTGCAAAGGCAGATTATGAATGAACTTTATACATATATGCCGCGTGAAATTATTGTTAATAATGACGCATTTGATATGTCACTTCTTGATAATTATACAAAGCGTGTTGATGCTCACCTTGAAGTTGTGAGCGCAGAGAAATTTGATTATGAAACTGCAATAAAGCTTATTAACGATAATTTGAGTTCGGCGCAGATAAGCGAACTTAATGTAAGCGAAAACGAAATAGCGGTGTGCGCACTCGGCGCAGTAATATTATATCTTAAAGATACGCAGAAAAAAGACGAAATCGAAGCACCGAGCGAGCTTGAATTATATGACTGCGAAAAGTATATGAAGCTTGATATGTCTGCAAGGCGAAATCTTGAACTTACAAGGTCAATGATGACGGGGGATAAAAGGCATTCGCTTTTATGGGTTATTGATAAAACCAAAACTTCGGCAGGTAAAAGAATGATTCGTTCCTGGCTTGAAAGGCCGCTGATGTCCGTCGCTAAAATTACAAAGCGTCAAAATGCAGTCGGCGAACTTGCGGACAGCCCGATGCTTCGTGATGAAGTAAGGCAGGCACTTACGGGAATAAGCGATATTGAAAGATTACTTACACGAATTGTTTATTCAACCGCAAATGCAAAGGAACTAAAATCACTTCAATCAACTTTGGAAAAATTGCCGTTGATTAAAAATTTGCTTTCATCATCAAGTGCATATCTTTTAAGAGCTGTGTATAACGATATTGACTTGCTTGAAGATGTAAGAAATCTTATTGACAGTGCAATTGTTGATGAGCCACCGTTTACCGTTCGTGAGGGCGGAATGATTAAAGAGGGTTTTAATGCCGATATAGACGAACTCAAGTCTATAATGAACGACGGTGCAGGAATTATAGCTTCAATTGAAAATGAGCAAAGGGAATTAACAGGAATTCCAAAACTTAAGGTTGGGTATAACAAAGTATTCGGCTACTATATTGAGGTTACCAATTCATATAAGGATTTAGTTCCCGAAACATACATAAGAAAGCAAACGCTTACAAATTGCGAAAGATACATTACCCAGGAGTTGAAAGATTTAGAGGGTAAAATTATCGGCGCAAAAGAAAGATGCATAGCACTTGAATATCAAATGCTTTGCAAAATCAGGGAAAGTATTGCAAATGAAGTTAAAAGGCTTCAAAAAACAGCGCGTGCGCTTGCAACCCTTGATGTTTTGGCATCTTTGGCAGAAGTGGCAGTTAATAATAATTATACTTGCCCGCAAATTACGAATGACGGAATTATAAATATTAAAGACGGCAGGCACCCGGTAGTTGAAGCCTTGCTTGACGGTACACCTTTTGTGCCGAATGATGCAAAGCTTGATTTAGATGAAAACAGATGTGAAATAATCACCGGGCCTAATATGGCGGGTAAATCAACTTATATGAGGCAAATTGCTCTTATCACCCTGTTAGCACAAATAGGTTCTTTTGTACCGGCGAATAGTGCGCAAATCGGAATTGTTGATGCGATTTATACAAGAGTAGGTGCCAGCGATGATCTCGCAACAGGGCAGTCAACCTTTATGGTAGAGATGAACGAGGTTGCAGAAATTCTTAAAAATGCAACAAACCATTCGCTCATCATTCTTGATGAAATCGGGCGCGGCACATCAACCTTTGACGGAATGAGTATTGCAAGGGCTGTGCTTGAATTTGTTTGCAAGAAAAAGACGCTTGGAGCAAAATCACTTTTTGCAACTCATTACCACGAACTTACTGTTATGGAGGGGTTGCTTGACGGGGTTAAAAATTACTCAATAGCTGTCAAAAAGCGCGGCGATGATATTACATTTTTAAGAAAAATTGTAAAGGGCGGCGCAGACCAAAGCTTTGGTATAGAAGTAGCGAAGCTTGCCGGTGTGCCGGATAGTGTTGTAAAGCGTGCAAAAGTTATACTTAAAGAGCTTGAAGCTAATTCAACACCGATTGAATTTACTGCCGAAAATGTCAGCGAAGATGATGAACAAAGCGATATACAGTATAATTTTACAGCGCAGGGTACTGATGAAATACTTGAAATACTCAAAGCTACCGATATAAACTCAATCACTCCTATGGAAGCACTTCAAACACTGTTTGATTTGAAGCAAAAAGCACAGGAGCTTGAATAAATTTTTTGATTAAAGGAGGGTGCGCTATGGCAAGAATAAATGTTTTACCAAAAGAAATATATCAGCTTATTGCAGCAGGCGAAGTCGTTGAGCGCCCTTCAAGTGTTGTAAAAGAAATGATTGAAAATTCGCTTGATGCAGGAGCTAAAAATATTACTCTTGAAATCAAAAACGGCGGTTCAACATATATCAGAATTACTGATGACGGATGCGGAATTGAGCGTGATGATGTAAGAAAAGTATTTGTTTCCCACGCAACGAGTAAAATTTCGCAAAAGGATGATTTGAATTCAATCGGCACTTTAGGTTTCAGAGGTGAAGCTATGGCTTCAATATCCGCTGTATCTAAAGTCGAACTTTTAACAAAGGCACAAAATGAAGAAATCGGCACAAGGTATGAAATCGAGGGCGGGCAAGAAATTGAATTTGATGATGCCGGCTGCCCTAACGGAACAACTATTGTTGTAAGGGATATTTTCTTCAACACCCCTGCAAGAATGAAATTTTTAAAGAAAGATGTGACGGAGGGCAATCAAGTTGCCGCAATAGTTGACAGAATGGCTATTTCACATCCTGAAATTTCATTTAGATTTATTCGTGACGGTAAGCAAATGCTTATCACATCAGGCAACGGGGATTTAAAATCGACCATTTATTCTGTTTTGGGTAAAGAAATAAGCGACAGTTTAATGAGCGTTGATTATTCTTACGATAATATGCGCCTTTCAGGTTTTGTATCAAAGCCTACCGCTTCAAGAAAAAGCAGGGCAATGCAGTTTTTCTATATAAACAATCGTGTTGTTAAATCAAAAACAGCTATGGCGGCATTGGAGCAGGCATATAAAAACACAATTATGGTAGGTCGTTTTCCTGCTTGTGTGCTTAATATCGAACTTAATCCTGCACAGGTTGATGTTAATGTTCACCCGGCTAAAACCGAAGTTCGATTTGCAAATGAAAGGCCTGTTTTCGACCTTGTGTATTATGGGGTTAAAACTGCAATTGAAAATGACACAACGGTAAAAGAAATTCAGTTTAAAGAAAATATAGGATTTAGTTCTTCGCCTAATAATATTTTTAACAGCGCAAGGCAGGAAAGTACATATCAGTCTAAATTCGAATTTTTTAAAAAGAAAGACGAACCGCCGGTGCAGCAGGTGATCAAAACCAAGCCGAGCGAGGATTTTTGGCGAGTTGAAGCACCTAAACCAAAATATGAAATAAACGAAAAAGAAGATAAAATAGAAAAAGCAGAGACGACTTTACCTAAAGCGGAGCAAATACCGCAGGAAGAAGTGGTAATTAAAGATGAAAAGGATTATGAAAACATTATTCCTAATTTCAAGCTAATTGGTGAAGCGTTTAAAACTTATTTGATAGTTGAAATTGAAAATGAACTTTACTTTATAGATAAGCACGCCGGCCACGAAAGAATGAATTATGAAAAATTCAAGGCTCAGGCTACGGTTGAAACTCAAATGCTTTTAGCTCCGGTTGCGGTTAATTTGACAAAGGATGAATTTATTGCAGTCAGTGAAAATATGGAGCTTATTAAAAGCTGTGGCTTTGAGCTTGAAGAATTCGGTGAAAGCCAAATTATCGTGCGTGCAATACCAAGCCTTGTTGATAATGATGATGTAAAAGATTTAATGCTTGAAATTGCACAAAAATTACTTGACCATAAAACAGATATTATACCTGATAAAATTGATTGGATATATCATTCGGCTTCGTGCAGGGGCGCGGTTAAAGCCGGCGATTATACTTCAAGGCAGGAGCAGGAGATGTTTATTAAAAAGCTTCTTTCAATGCCGAATATTCGCTTTTGCCCGCACGGAAGACCCGTGTTCATAAAAATGAGCAAGTATGATATTGAAAAACAATTTGGCAGAGTTTGATTTATTATGAATAAAGTTATAGTTATTGCAGGGCCTACCGCGTCAGGCAAAACAGGGCTGGGAATTGAAGTTGCAAAAGCGGTCGACGGTGAAATAATATCAGCCGATTCAATGCAGGTATATAAAAATATGCCGATTGCAACCGCTTGCCCGACAGAAGAAGAAAAAAATCAGGTACCGCATTATTTGGTGGAGTTTTTGGATAATGATGAAAGCTTCAGTGTTGCAAAGTGGTGCGAGCTTGCGAAAGAAAAAATCAATGATATTCTTTCAAGGGGAAAAGTGCCGATTATAGTCGGCGGAACAGGTTTATTTATTGACAGCCTGATTGATAATATAAGTTTTGCCGAAGTTGAAGTCGATGAAAAATTAAGGCAAGAGTTAATGAATCGCGATGTTTGCGACCTTTATGATGAACTTGTAAAAGTTGACAGGCAGGCGAGTGAAAATATACATAAAAATAACAAGAAAAGGGTTGTTCGCGCTCTTGAGCTTTATTATTTAGGAAGCGGGAAGACGCAGCAAAACGAAGCGTCGCGCAAAGAAAAAAGCCCTTATGATTTTCTTTATTTTGTACTTGAATACAAAAACAGGCAAATTCTTTATGACAGAATAAACGACAGGGTTGATAAAATGCTTGAAGCAGGGCTTCTTGATGAAGCAAAGGCTATGTATGGTAAATATCAGGCAACATCGGCACAGGCAATCGGGCATAAAGAACTTTCAAAATATTTAAGCGGCGAAGCCGAGCTTGAAACTTGCATTGAAAAGTTGAAGCAGGAAAGCCGCCATTATGCAAAAAGGCAAATTACATGGTTCAAAAGAAGGCAGGACGCTGTACATATCATCTTTGATGATGACAGAAATGCCGCTGTTAAAACAGTTATAGATAAATGCGAGGACTTTTTAAATGGCTGATAAAAAGGCGAAAAAAGTGAATAAAAACGCAAAATATGTTTCTAAAGATATTATTGTTATCGCAATAGTTTTAATCGCAATTGTGGCTTACATTGTTGCTGAATGTTACAGCGCAACCCATGTTGATGTGCAAACTATTACAGCAGTTCAGTCAACAGTGTACCAAACGCTTGATAAAAAGGCACTTATAATTCGTGATGAACATATTGTTGAAGGTGATTCAAGCGGGGTTACGGTGGCTTGTTTAGATGACGGCGAAAAAGTAAAGGTCGGCGGAAATATTGCTATGGTTTTTGCGAGCAGCGATAATGCAGAAAATTATGCAACCGCCTCTGATTTGCAAAAGCAGTTAGATTATTATATCAATTTGGAAAGTAAATCGGCGGGAACAGCAACCGATGTTGAGCAGATTGACAGTGATGTTATTAACGATGTTAACGATTATGTTCGCAATGCGTCAAATTACAATATATCGTCTGTTCAAAATGCGTCGCTTGATCTTAATGACAAATTAACAAGGCGGCAAATGATTATCGGGCAGGATATTGATTTCAGCAAGGTTAAGCAAAATCTTGAAAAAAAACTTAATTCCATAGATCTTGATTCCTGCAAACCTAACGGATACATCAGCACAAAAGAATCGGGCATTTTTTCATCATACAGTGACGGATGCGAAACTGCTTTTGATTACAAAAATATAGACAAGCTTGATGTTAAAACATTCGATAAATATATTTCGCAGGCTCAAAAGGCGAAGAAAACAGACAGCCTCGGCAAGCTTGTAACAGATTATGAATGGTATTTCGCCTGCAAGGTAAGCGCCAATGATGTGAAAAATATTGATGACGGTGACATACTAAATGTTGCGTTGAAAGACAGTGATAAAGTCATCGAATGTGAAGTAATCAGCGGTGCAACGCTTGATTTGGGCGTAAAAGAGTCTGTACTTATTCTTCGTTCAAGCGAGATGGACAGCGAAATTGCATCAATGCGACTTGAAGATATTGAAATCAGATTTAACGAATACACCGGATTTAAGGTGCCTTCTTCAGCAATTCATATTAACGATAAGGGCGAAAAGATGGTTTATACCCTTGTTGCAAATCAGGTTGAAAGCAGAGAAGGAAACATTATTTATTCAACAAAGGATTATGTAGTGTTTGAATACACACCGGATGATGAAAAGTCTATTCGTTTATATGACCAAATAATTACGCAAGGAAAGGATTTACACGATGGAAAAGTTTATACCTGATGAAGCAAGAATTCAATCAGTACAGGATAATTACAAAAAAGTATTATCAAATGTTCAGGAAGCTGCAATAAAAGCCGGCAGAAAACCGGAAGATGTAAGGCTTATGGCTGTTACCAAAACAGTTGAAAGTGTTTATATTAACAAGGTTCTTGATTTAGGTGCTGACTTAATAGGTGAAAACAGAGTTCAGGAATTCTTGGGTAAAAAAGATGAGCTTCATTTAAACGGAGTTGAAAAACATCTTATCGGCCATTTGCAAACAAATAAAGTTAAGCAAATAGTAGGCGAGGTTGATATGATTGAATCTGTTGACAGTGTTCACCTTGCAAAAGAAATCAGTAAAGTATCTGCTAAAAATGGAATAATCACCAATATTTTACTTGAAGTTAATGTTGGCAAGGAAGAATCGAAAAGCGGTATTTACCTTGAAGGGCTTAATGAACTTGTAAGCGAAGTTGCCGAAATGGATAACATTAAAATCAAAGGCCTTATGACAATTCCGCCTATATGTGACAGCGAAGCAGAGGTTTCAAAGTATTTTGAGTCAATGTATCAAACTTTCATTGACATTAAGAATAAAAAGATTGATAATGTAGATATGGATATTTTATCAATGGGTATGAGCCACGATTATGAAGCTGCTGTTAAAAACGGTTCAAATATAGTCCGAGTAGGCTCTGCAATTTTCGGGGCAAGAAAATATTTTTAAAAGGAGAGAGAATATATGGGCTTTTTTGATAAAATTAAAGAAATCGTTACCGAAAGTGACGAGGACGAATATGATGATTTTTATGAGGATAATAAGGACGGTTCAGTAGGTATAGCTCCTCCTATAAGGGATAGATTTTCAAGAAGAGAATCTTCTTCAAATGAAAGAGCAGAAAGATATTCCGAGCGCCCTCGAATTAAAAGGCATGACAGCGATAAAGTTGTTAATATTCATACAACTACTCAACTTCAGGTTGTTCTTGTAAAACCGGAAAAGTTTGATGAAGCAGCAGCGATTGCCGATAACTTAAATGAAAAGAGAACAGTTGTGCTTAATCTTGAAAGCACAAATCGCGATGTGGCACGAAGGCTGCTTGACTTTTTAAGCGGCGTTGCATATGCAAGTAACGGCCAAATCAAGCGTGTTGCAAACAGTACATATATCATTACACCGTATAATGTGGATGTTATGGGTGATTTGATTGATGAACTTGAAAATAACGGTATGTTTATGTAAGTGATGAAATTATAATTTTTATATGTATATAATTATGGAGGAAGAATATAATGATTACACCAAGCCAAATTCGTCAAAAGAAAATTTCTACCGTTGAAGGCGGTGGATATGACAGAAGTGAGGTTAACGAGCTTTTACTTGAGGTTATAGAGTCTTATGAAGCTGTGTATGCCGAAAATAAAGAACTCTATCGCAAAATGGAAATTCTTGCTAATCGGATAGAAGAATACAGAGCTGACGAAGATACTATTAAAAACGCATTTATTACGGCACAAAAAACTGCAGATAAGCTTATGAATGAAACCAAGCAGAAAGCTGCCGAATCACTTGAAGAAAGTGCAAAAACAGCACAGAAAACCGTTGTTGATGCAAAGGAAAAGGCAGATAAAATCATTTCAAGTGCAAGAGATTATGTTGCTAACCTTACAAATGAAAAGGAAAAAGCAGCAGGCGAAATAGTAGACGAAGCAGAAAAGAAAGCAAACGAAGCTTTAAGCGGTGCAAAAATAGTTGCACAGGATGTTCTTGAAAAAGCAAAAACACTTTCACAGGAACTTATAAGCAAAGCAAAGGCTGAAAAAGAAGCACAAAAAGAACTTGTCGAAAAACTCAACGCTCAGTCCAAAACATTTAAAGAAAATCTTATTTCTCTTTATGAGCAACAACTTGAAGTTGTTAAAAATATGGCAGAAGATACAGATGTTTCAAATATCAGTGCTGACGAAGAAATTGAAAATGAATTAAATCATATTTATGCTTCAATTGACAAACTCGCAAATGATGATAATGTTGACAGCGTTATTGAAGAAGCAAAGGAAACCGAAATCAAAGAGGAAACAGAAGAAAAAGCTGAAGAAACAGTTCAGGAAGATGTGCAGGAAACAATTGAAACTCCTGTAAATGAAGAAGCTGATGTTGAAGAAGCTGAAGAAACTGACGAAGTTCAAAATGCCGAAGAAGAGGTAAATGAGCAAGACGCGGTAGACGAAATTATTGAAGAAATTGAAAGCAGCGGAAAAAAGTCAATCGGTTCTCTTAATGAAGTTGAGGAAGAAACAGTATCTGAAGAGGAAGCAAAGGCAGCACTTGACGCTTTTTCAAGTGATGAAATTACACCGATTGAAGATACGGGTGCTATTCCTGAAATTGATGATGAGCCTGAAATTGATGAAAAGCCACAGCCTTTTGAAAATTATTTTCATGTAAATCGTGAAGATCCGCATAATACAGATGAAA
>ERZ1035025.1555-NODE-1555-length-11176-cov-4.248629_pt1 | contig 11176 bp, 8 predicted proteins | sample MGYA00520619_ERZ1035025 | MGnify/ENA primary metagenome ERZ1035025 (study PRJEB33766, sample SAMN09781742) | gut metagenome | biome: gut microbiome | host: Homo sapiens | place: Madagascar | study: EMG produced TPA metagenomics assembly of the PRJNA485056 data...
AGGGCGTGGCGCTGATGTGCCTGGCGGAAGCGCTGCTGCGTATTCCGGATAAAGCCACCCGCGACGCGCTGATCCGCGACAAGATCAGCAACGGTAACTGGCATTCGCACATTGGCCGCAGCCCGTCGCTGTTCGTCAACGCCGCGACCTGGGGTCTGCTGTTTACCGGCAAACTGGTCTCCACCCATAACGAAGCCAACCTGTCACGCTCCCTGAACCGCATCATCGGCAAGAGCGGCGAGCCGCTGATCCGCAAAGGTGTGGACATGGCGATGCGTCTGATGGGCGAACAGTTTGTGACCGGAGAAACCATTGCCGAAGCGCTGGCGAACGCCCGCAAGCTGGAAGATAAAGGTTTCCGCTATTCGTACGACATGCTCGGCGAAGCGGCGCTGACCGCCGCCGACGCGCAGGCCTACATGGTTTCTTACCAGCAGGCGATCCACGCCATCGGTAAAGCGTCCAACGGTCGCGGTATTTATGAAGGCCCGGGCATCTCGATTAAGCTCTCCGCCCTGCACCCGCGCTACAGCCGCGCGCAGTACGACCGGGTGATGGAAGAGCTCTACCCGCGCCTGAAGTCCCTGACCCTGCTGGCGCGCCAGTATGATATCGGCATCAACATCGACGCCGAAGAGGCCGACCGTCTGGAGATCTCCCTCGATCTGCTGGAAAAACTGTGCTTCGAACCGGAGCTGGCGGGCTGGAACGGCATTGGCTTCGTGATCCAGGCCTACCAGAAGCGCTGCCCGTTCGTCATTGATTACCTGATTGACCTGGCCAGCCGCAGCCGCCGTCGCCTGATGATCCGTCTGGTGAAAGGGGCCTACTGGGACAGCGAAATCAAACGCGCCCAGATGGAAGGGCTGGAAGGCTATCCGGTCTATACCCGCAAGGTCTACACCGACGTCTCTTACCTCGCCTGCGCGAAAAAGCTGCTCGGCGTGCCGAACCTGATTTATCCGCAGTTCGCCACCCACAACGCCCACACCCTGGCGGCGATCTACAGCCTGGCGGGTCAGAACTACTACCCGGGTCAGTACGAATTCCAGTGCCTGCACGGCATGGGTGAACCGCTGTACGAGCAGGTGACCGGTAAAGTGGCCGACGGCAAGCTGAACCGTCCGTGCCGAATTTATGCCCCGGTAGGTACCCACGAAACCCTGCTGGCCTACCTGGTGCGTCGCCTGCTGGAAAACGGGGCGAACACCTCCTTCGTTAACCGCATCGCCGATACCACCCTGCCGCTCGACGAGCTGGTCGCCGATCCGGTGCAGGCCGTTGAGAAGATGGCTGCGCAGGAAGGCCAGATTGGCCTGCCGCATCCGAAGATTGCCCTGCCGCGCGAGCTGTACGGCAAGGGTCGCGTCAACTCGGCGGGGCTGGATCTCGCCAACGAACACCGTCTGGCATCGCTCTCCTCTGCCCTGCTCAACAGCGCGCTGCAGAAGTGGCAAGCTAAACCGATGCTGGAGCAGCCCGTTGCTGACGGTGACATGCAGCCGGTCATCAACCCGGCGGAGCCAAAAGACATCGTCGGCTACGTGCGAGAAGCCACCGATGCGGAAGTGGATCAGGCGCTGGACAGCGCGGTGAATAACGCCCCTATCTGGTTCGCCACCCCGCCGCAGGAACGTGCCGCCATCCTGGAGCGCGCGGCGGTGCTGATGGAAGATCAGATGCAGCAGCTTATCGGCATTCTGGTGCGCGAAGCGGGTAAAACCTTCAGCAACGCCATCGCCGAAGTGCGCGAGGCGGTCGACTTCCTGCACTACTACGCCGGTCAGGTGCGCGATGATTTCGACAACGAAACCCACCGTCCGCTCGGCCCGGTCGTCTGTATCAGCCCGTGGAACTTCCCGCTGGCGATCTTCACCGGCCAGATTGCCGCCGCCCTGGCCGCTGGCAACAGCGTGCTGGCAAAACCGGCAGAGCAGACCCCGCTGATTGCCGCGCAGGGCATCAACATTTTTCTGGAAGCAGGCGTACCGGCGGGCGTGGTCCAGCTGCTGCCGGGCCGCGGTGAAACCGTGGGCGCCAAACTGACCTCCGATAACCGCGTGCGCGGCGTGATGTTTACCGGTTCGACCGAAGTGGCCTCGCTGCTGCAGCGCAATATTGCCACCCGTCTGGATGCGCAGGGTCGTCCTACTCCGCTTATCGCGGAAACCGGCGGCATGAACGCCATGATCGTTGACTCCTCCGCCCTCACCGAGCAGGTGGTGGTTGACGTACTGGCCTCCGCCTTCGACAGCGCCGGTCAGCGCTGCTCCGCCCTGCGCGTGCTGTGCCTGCAGGATGACGTGGCGGACCACACGCTGAAGATGCTGCGCGGCGCGATGGCCGAATGTCGCATGGGCAACCCGGGCCGTCTCACCACCGACATCGGGCCGGTGATCGACGCGGAAGCCAAAGCCAATATTGAAAACCACATTCAGGCCATGCGCGCGAAAGGCCGTCCGGTGTTCCAGGCGGTGCGAGACAACAGCGAAGATGCCCGCGAGTGGCGTTCCGGCACCTTTGTGCCGCCTACGCTTATCGAGCTGGCAAGCTTCGACGAGCTGAAAAAAGAGGTCTTCGGTCCGGTGCTGCACGTGGTGCGCTACAACCGTAACAACCTCAACGAGCTGGTTGAGCAGATCAACGCCTCCGGCTATGGCCTGACGCTCGGCGTACATACCCGTATCGACGAGACCATCGCGCAGGTAACCGGTAGCGCCAAAGTGGGCAACCTGTACGTTAACCGCAACATGGTTGGCGCGGTCGTGGGCGTGCAGCCGTTCGGCGGTGAAGGCCTCTCCGGCACCGGCCCGAAAGCGGGCGGTCCGCTCTACCTGTACCGTCTGCTGGCGAACCGTCCTGAGAACGCGCTGGGCGTCACCCTGGCACGTCAGGATGCGGAGTATCCGGTGGATGCGCAGCTGAAAACCGTGCTGACCCAGCCGCTGGAAGCGCTGATCGCCTGGGCGGAAAAACGTCCTGAACTGCGTGCCGTGGCGCAGCAGTACGGCGAGCTGGCACAGGCCGGTACGCAGCGTCTGCTGCCGGGGCCGACCGGCGAGCGCAATACCTGGACGCTGATGCCGCGCGAGCGCGTTCTGTGCGTGGCGGATAACGAGCAGGACGCGCTGGTACAGCTGGCCGCCGCGATGGCCACCGGGTGTGAAGTGCTGTGGCCGGAAGATGCGCTGCATCGCGATCTCGCCAAACAGCTGCCGAAAGCGGTCTCGGCCCGTATCCACTTCGCGAAAGCCGATGTGCTGCTGACGCAGGCGTTCGATGCCGTGATTTATCACGGTGATTCCGATCAGCTGCGCGAGCTGTGCGAGCAGGTTGCGGCCCGCAGCGGGGCAATTGTTTCGGTGCAGGGCTTCGCGCGCGGGGAAACCAACCTGCTGCTGGAGCGTCTGTACGTGGAGCGCTCGCTCAGCGTCAACACCGCGGCAGCGGGCGGTAACGCCAGCCTGATGACCATCGGTTAATCGTGTAAACTCTCCCCGGTGGCGCTATGCTTACCGGGGCGACAAAACAACCGTAGGCCGGATAAGCGCAGCGCATCCGGCTTTTTTACACTGAGGGAAAGATGAAAAGAGTATTTCTCGCAGGCGCAGCACTGCTGCTGAGCGCCAGCGCGCTGGCCGACGAGTGCGACAAAGCGACCACTCAGCTTGAACTGAATACCTGTAGCGCGCAGCAGTACCAGGCTGCCGATAAAAAACTCAACCAGACCTATCAGGCCGCCGTCAAGCGCGCGGAAGCTCCCCAGCGCGAGCTGCTGAAAAAGGCGCAGCAGGCCTGGATTGCCCTGCGCGACGCGGACTGTGCGTTTATCGGTTCGGGAACGGAAGGCGGCAGCGTTCAGCCGATGATCGTGAATCAGTGCCTGGCGGAGAAAACCGTGGAGCGCGAAGCGTTTCTGGCCTCGCTGATGCAGTGTGAAGAGGGCGACTTAAGCTGCCCTCTCCCACCGGGGAACTAGCGCAAGCGGATCCCTTCGATAATCATCCGCTGCACGTTTTCCAGGGTGCTGTGGAAAAACGCTTCGTCCTGGAGCGTTTTTCCGGTCACCGCCTCGACCTGGGCCGCAAAGTCAGCGTAATGCTGGGTGGAGGCCCAAATCATAAAGATCAGATGATGCGGATCGACCGGGGCCAGTTTTCCGCTGGCCACCCATCCGGCGATAATGGCCGACTTATCGTCCACCAGCTGTTTTAAATCTCCGGTCAGCTCCGCCTGCAACAGCGGCGCCCCTTGCAGCATCTCAAGGCAGAACAGCCGTGATGCCTGCGGGTAATCGCGCGACACCTCCAGCTTCAGGCGAATGTACTCTTTGATCGCCACCAGCGGGGCCAGCTCTTCGCGGAACGCTTTCAGCGGGGCCAGCCAGATATCAAGGATCTGCTGCATCACCGCAACATACAGCGCCTCTTTCGACGGGTAATAGTAGAGCAGATTGGTTTTGGATACCCCGGACTGCTCCGCCACCTGCTCCAGGCGCGTGCCGTGAATACCAAACTGCGAAAATGTCTCCAGCGCCGCGCTGAGGATCGCCTGCTTCTTGGCGCTCACCGCCTGCGAACGTTTACCTGGTGTTTTCACTGCGCCTTGTGTCATTTTCGCTCTCCTTATTGGTTTGCCATAGCATAGCAAATGCGGGGGTTTGTCTCGACATTTTGGGGGCGAGGGGTGTGCAAAGACGCTGAAGTGAAAGTGTGTTGTGGGGATGGCGTGGGGGAGTAGGAGTGAATTTTGCTGGCCTTATTGATAGTTGACTCTGAGTGCTTTTAGACGGGCCGCTTCGTGCTAGGGAGAACGTTTTTGCATCATGGTATGTTAATTTATGGGAGGTAGGTTAGCTTATATTTATCATCTACTTTTACTGAAAATGCTTTGATATGTATTCTCATAATTGTAGATCGTATAACTCATCAAATGAGAACATGGAGTATTTTTCAACTCCTTAACAAAAAAATGCCTTATAATATTTTGAGATTTAATTAACTTGCATTGCTTAATTCCACTCGTGTTGATTTTAACTCAACATTTACTTTAATTACCTTTGAGTACTATATCATTACCATCAGAACACCTTTTAATTAGTTAGCACTCTAACCTTTATTGATTTTGGAGTGGTTATGAAATTAATCTATACCTACACACTTTCAATGATTTTTTTATCTGCCAATGCTTATGCGGGGACTGTTTATGAAAGACATCCCGAAAATGGAGGAACCACACAGGACATACAATCAGGGGATTCTTGTAATGGCAATGGTAGAGTCGCATTTTTGGAAAACATTAATGTTAAACAAAGCCTTGCTTATGTTGTTTGCAAGCAAGTTGCAGGACATACCCCTACAAATACGAGTTTTGTATTGTCTGGAAGATTAAGTTTAAATGAACCTCCAATTAAGCGAGTCTTAGGCTGCACCGTGGAGAACGGTACCTCAACTGGTTACAGAATCCTGTGGTTTCAGTTCGGCACATACCTTCCGGAAGATATCAAAGATGCTGAAAGTACTTTAATTGTTGAAAGGAGTTCATTAGATAAAACAGGGGTTGTTCTGAATGGCCATAAAAATAAATCTATAATTATCGATTATGCGAAAAATGGAAAAATATACAGTAATTATACTGTTGATAAAGATAATAGATACTATATTCCACCGGGAGCAACCATTGTCAGAGCTAAATATAGCTTCCCCTACACTGGAAATACGATTCCATGTTACGACAACTAGCATAAAAAGGCTCCCAATGGAGCCTTTTTCATTAAAGAGTGGTGGCTAAATTCACTACTTCGCTCACAGCGAAAATTCATCTCCGCTAGTTCGAACAAACATCTCAATAATTCAATAATAACAGAACGTGAATTATGACCCTGGCATGTACAAAATCACCCGACAGAGTAAATGCTAATTCCGTTAGATTTGAATGCTGCACTTCCATCAAAAACAATCGCAACACTGTTAACAGGCCTAGTCAGGCCAACATACAATTTTGCGCGCGTATCATTTGTGAGCGTAGAAGAGTTATCTTGAAACCACTGAAGCATGGGCTTGGTCGGATAGATAACAACACGATCAAATGTCAGGCCTTTAGATGTGCCAAATGTAAAGACCGGGTAGCGTTCATCCACAGTTCGTTTCTTATCCCAACGCAGCTGAACAGGTTTGAACGTTTCCAGATAATAGCTCAGGAGTTTCTCAGGTAATAGAAAAATGCCATCATGTCCTGAAAGGCTCCTTACGTTAGAGATTGACGGTGCAAAGTCAGGGTAAAGTCTGTTGGAAAAGTCATTGATCTCATGAAAGCACCGGAAATTCTCATTCAGCATTTTATCATCGACTGTAACTCCAGCCGCTTTGTCATCAAAGAAATTCATGATAGCAGCTTTTTTGTACTTCGCATTTTTCTCGGTATTGACTGTACTGTATGTGGCCTGACGGGGGTCTCCAACCAGTATGATTTTAATGGGCGACCTGAACAGTGTTTGGAGAATTTCAAGATCGTAACCCGCTAGATCCTGAACCTCGTCCACATAAATTTCATCAAAACACGATGCCAGCCGAGCGATAACTTTTCCGCCCGACATTTCATCACAGCGAAGAGATAGTTTGGCCATTTTATCAGAGTAAAGTTTAAAATCAGAACTGAAATAGTGATACCTGAAATCTTTTTCTCCCCAGTAAATCGGTCTACCCGCTGCTGTATAAGGCTTTTGGCCAGATTTGCTGCTGCAAAGAAGCATTCCTTTGACGTCATATTCAAATAAACACCCCTGATAGGGTTTTATCCAGTGCTTAATCAGAAAGGAAAACCAGGTGATCACATACAAATTTGGTGGTACGCATCCATTCTTTTTAATAATTTTGACATTTATTTCATCCCGGCAAGCCTCGGTGAAGGTGGTAATCAAAATACGCTTACCTGAAATGGATGCTTTTAATGCTTCATTTACCACAAAGGTGCTTTTACCTGCTCCGGCAGAGGCGATGATGACTTTATTCATTTGATCGCATCCAAAATGTACTGCGGATACTGCACACTTCGCGCCGCAGTATTCTTATAGTTAAAAATCTTTAATGCACAATCTGTTTTATTAGCACGCATATAAATGCGCAAATCATCATCAGTAGTATATGTAGTACCAAAAACAGAATTAAGATTCACCCTACTATTCACCTTCAGCAATTTTGGCTCAAGCGTATTGTAATTGTATTTTTTTGTACCCACCATTAGCGTACCAGTATCAACTGTTGGGTCAACACAGATATCGATGTGTGGTTTTTTATTCGCCCCCAGATAGTCGCTGTATTTTTTCTGGATTGCGACAAAATCGCCATCATTGTCCGTCACGACACAGGTGGGTTTACCTATAATCGCGGCTATTTCCAAAAATCTAAGAAACGAAATCCCCACGGAGATGACTTCAATCCCGTCTTCAACGGGTAATCGTCCTAGGTTTGCATCCATATAGGCCTTCTGGACAACAAGTTCGTCCGAATCCCCTTCTACCAGAATCGCTTTCTTACACAGAACCATTCGAAGCGTATCGTAGCCCGCAATTTTTTCGAAAAATTCTTTAGTGTCCGGCGTTAGCGATGTCAATTTGATCGTCTTGCGATTTGAGAGAAAAATCAGATCACCAAGACCGAGTTTGTTCGCAACGAAACTACTATGAGTGGTAATAATGATTTGTTTCCCTTCACAGTTGTCTTTAATGGTCTTGATGAGCAGATTCAGCTTGGTGTGGGACAGGTTATTTTCAGGCTCTTCAATCAGAATGACATTTGACTCTTTCGCTTTGTTGTGCGAAAGCGCCAAATTAGTCTTCACTATGCTTTGTTCACCCTTTCCAATATAGTTAAACGGAACATCATCTAAGCAGGTAATCAGACTTGATTCCCAAGCTTTTTGAGAGGAAAGCTCAACCGAGATAGTGACTCTTTTACTGGTTATCTTACTCGCACTAATAATTTTCTTATTAATAGTTTCAATAGACTTGTCTGATATGAAGGTTTCTTTCATCTTACGATGAGACTGAGAAACGCTTATGACTTCATCGTCGGTTAGCAAATCCTTGATTATTCTACTGATATATACATCTGACCCATTATTGCCTCTAACCGAGGATGAATCGATAAACGCAGACTTGAGGGGAATGTTACGTGATGATAATGCGTCTCTGCTGAAGCTTTTCCACTCAATGTCGTAATACTCGATAGGCAGCGTCTTGATATCTCCAACCTTCAATAGTGCCTCATAAGCGGCCTTATAGTCCTCATTAAACTTGATTTTGAACACTACGCCTACTGATGATGACTTCAAGCAATTTCCATCTCCTTCCAGGAAAACAGTGTCAGGCGTTTTTTGGAAGTGGAGTTCAACGAATAGCGCTGGTGGTGGCAGTATGGTTACAGTTGTGAGACTGGCTAAATATTCCTTCACTAACTGGTCATTAAATAGATATTGGCTGATGTTGTTCTTGACCGGCTTCCCCGCATACAATCCTGTTAAACCCAAGTTGATAGCTTCAAGGATAGTACTTTTCCCAGCTTCATTATCACCAACGATAATGTTCACTGACTCATTGAACTCGATGCAGAATCGGTCTTTGAATCCCTTAAAACCTTCAATAATTAATCGTGTAATAACCATTAACATCTCCATTACATGTTATGTGCAATCGATTCAGGAAAATATACTTAACGAAAAGTGGATAGGGATTTATGGCAGCCAGTTAAGTATCAAACAGCAATTGGCTCGCCCCAATTCAATACAATACGCCAATGTTAGTAATGCTTCTATCGGCTGTAAGAACAATTGTGAACTTCCGCTCTTCTCTAATAGCTCACCGACTAAAATTTTATCGCCAGCGACCATCTTGACATCCCAATCTCCGGCACCTCCCGCCCCCTGCACTTTCTTCGAGCCGCCTAGCATTTTCACTATTTCCCCCCACAATTATACCCCCTGTGTATTTATCCATAGGGATTTAATCGCCGTAGTGAAGTCGCCCAACACAAACAGTGAGTTTTATAGAGAAAAGTAGATAAACGAGATCGCGATATAAAGATGGTGTAACACCTTTATACCGCTAACCGCAAACCGCAAACCGCAAACAACTAAACAGGAGTTGAATATGGCTGCGAAAAATTTTATGCCAGAGCGGGCTGTTGCCCAAACGGAAAATGAACTATTTGAAAATGGTGAAGAAATTCGCGAGCAAGTACGCAAAAAGAACCCGCGGGACTTGCACGGGGAGCCGACCTATTCCACGCGGGATGAGGCGGGTGCATCATGCGGTGAGATTTATACGCGCATGTAGCATAACTATCTGCCTCTATCAGGTGATTGGTTGCCCCACGCCGGGCTTGCGTATGGCCTCGCGATAAAAATATGCGTGAATCCGGATTGCATGGTGATCCCCCCGCAGAATACCCGCGAGCTGTGGGGTTGTTTAGAAGAGTTAAGAGCAGTGCATACCATACCAATAAACAGAAGGTGAAAGCGTGCTTGTTGACCTCCCCGGGGCACTAAATGATACGGGCGATCTGCCGAAGCCCAAACGCATAAACGGGTAGTTGAAGCCACAATAAACGCTAACCTGTGATCCAGTACCGCACCGGGATCGTGCTGCATTCCCCTCCTCGATCCTGCACCGCCATTGCGCACCGTTGCCTGCTTTGTGTGCAGTTCTTTTGACCAGTTAGTCCACATTTAATCGCATCAAACCTCCAACCTCAGATTAACACATTAATAACACTGCCATTTTTAAAACTGGCACTGCCTTTGCAAAAACACCGTTACACCTGCGACGTAATGAAGAGAGGTTCGTGATGAAAATTGGCGTATTTGTACCCATCGGCAACAACGGCTGGCTTATCTCGACCACTGCACCGCAATACATGCCGACCTTTGAGCTGAATAAAGCCATCGTGCAGAAAGCGGAGCACTACCATTTCGACTTTGCGCTTTCGATGATCAAGCTGCGCGGCTTCGGTGGCAAAACCGAATTCTGGGATCACAACCTGGAGTCCTTCACCCTGATGGCCGGGCTGGCCGCGGTCACCTCGCGGATCCAGATCTACGCCACCGCCGCCACCCTTACGCTGCCGCCGGCGATCGTCGCCCGGATGGCCTCCACCATCGATTCCATCTCCGGCGGCCGGTTTGGCGTCAACCTGGTGACCGGCTGGCAAAAACCGGAATATGACCAGATGGGCATGTGGCCGGGAGATGACTATTTCGCCAGCCGCTATGACTATCTCACCGAATACGTTCAGGTGCTACGCGACCTGTGGGGCACCGGGCGCAGCGATTTCAAAGGCGATTACTTCACCATGAACGACTGCCGGGTCAGCCCGCGCCCTTCGCAGCCGATGAAGGTGATCTGCGCCGGGCAGAGCGATGCCGGTATGGCCTTCTCCGCCCAGCACGCGGACTACAACTTCTGCTTTGGCAAAGGAGTCAACACGCCAACGGCCTTTGCCCCAACCGCCGCACGCATGATGCAGGCGGCGGAAAAAACCGGCCGCGACGTGGGGTCCTATGTGCTGTTTATGGTGATCGCCGACGAAACCGACGAGGCGGCGCGCGCCAAATGGGAACATTACAAAGCGGGCGCCGATGAAGAAGCGCTGGCGTGGCTCACCGAGCAGAGTCAGAAAGACACCCGCTCCGGCAGCGATACCAACGTGCGCCAGATGGCCGACCCCACCTCGGCGGTCAACATTAACATGGGCACCCTTGTCGGATCGTATGCCAGCATCGCGCGGATGCTCGATGAAGTGGCGAGCGTGCCCGGCACCGACGGCGTGCTGCTGACCTTTGATGATTTTCTTGCCGGCATCGACGCCTTTGGCGAACGCATTCAGCCGCTGATGCGCTGCCGGGACCACATTGCTCCTGTTACCCGTGAGGTGGCCTGATGATTACCCTTCCCGCTCGCCCGGAATCCCTGACCTTCGCGCCGCAGCAGAGCGCGCTGATTGTGGTCGATATGCAGAATGCCTACGCCAGTCAGGGCGGTTATCTGGATCTCGCCGGCTTTGACGTCTCCGCCACCCGGCCGGTTATCGACAATATTAATACCGCCGTCGCCGCCGCCCGCGCCGCGGGCATGCTGATTATCTGGTTCCAGAATGGCTGGGATGACCAGTATGTTGAAGCT